>OIWK01001389.1_pt1 | contig 22839 bp, 16 predicted proteins | sample 1587401 | NCBI WGS metagenome assembly OIWK01 (sample SAMEA3888911, study PRJEB22519) | human gut metagenome | biome: human gut; feature: human-associated habitat; material: faeces | place: Denmark | collected 2009
GCTTGCAGCGACGGACCTCAGGACACTCTTACACCACGTCTGCGCGCGCCACCGCACTTTTGGCCGCTGGCACCGATTTTTGAGGCCATTTGGCTGCCACCAAACTGGTAACAGTACTCATATTTGGCCTTTTTTGACCACCGGGTTTCTGGAAGACCCCGAAAGCGGGTCCGGATCGCTCGATCCGGACCCGCCGGGGACTGGCATGCGGTTAAGCGCCGCGTGCCATGGCCCACGCCAGCAGCAGAGCCACCACGCCGGCAGCGAGCACGGCACCAGCCATGGCGTACTCGCTGTCGCCGGACTCAGGCAACGTCTCCTTGCCAGCCTTCTTCTTAGGCTTGGAAGTCGTAGTCGTGGTCGTAGTAGTCGTGGTGGTCTGACCAGGAGCGGGCTTGGCAGCCTCGGCAACGGTGAAGGTCGTCTCGGCGGTGCCCGTAGCCGAAACCACGCTCAGCTTGTGTTCGCCCACGCCGAGCGTCTTTAGGAAGCTCGCCTTGAGCGTCACAATCGTAGAGCCCTCGGTGAGCACGTAGTTCTCGGCCGCGACCTCCTTGTCGTCAACCAGCACCTTCTGGAAGAACTTGAGCGGCGCGTTCGAACGGAAGCTCAGGTCCTTGGCGGCATCGACCACCATCGTCTGGCCCTTGCCGTCGGTAATCTCGGGTGCCAGAATCGCGATCTCCTCAGACTTGCCCTTCTCACCGCAGACCCTGCACTCCTGGTGCTTCTCGCCCTTGGCCTCGACCGTCGCCGGCTTATCAACGACCCACTCAAAGGTGTGCTCAGCCTTGTCGAGGACTTCGCCGCAGCGGCAGACATGCCAGTGGTTCTTGGCGTCGTGTGCCCAGCCGGAGCCGTCGGGCTCGTGCTTGAGGACACCCTCGACCGTCATATTCACGTCGCCCTCGACATCCTTGAGCTCATAGGTGCCCTTGGCGGAAAGCTTAACGGACGCGCCGTTGACCTTGACGGCGTAGTCCTTACCCGCAAAATACGCGCTGTCGATGCTCATGGTGAGCGTTGCAGTCCCGTGCCAATCGAGCTCGGTTGCCGTCGAGGTGAGCGCGTAGCCCACCTGATTGCTCGGCAGCGTCACGACCAGCTTGGGACCGGCCGCCACGGTAACCTCGGTGGCGGAAGAGGCGTCGTAGTTAGTCTTGGCCTGGTAGCGCACCTCATACGCACCGGCGGCAAGACCCGTAAGCTCGGCCGTGCCCTCGCCCACCGCCTGATACTCGGCGGCACCCTTGGCGCGCCACTCCATCGTCGCGTCGACGCCCGTGACCTTGCCGTCACGCTTGCCGCTCACGGTCTCGGCCGCAGCCTGGACCACCGGCGCGCCCTGCGCGGCGCTCTTGATGGAGAAGTCGCACGTCAGGCCCTCGGTCGGAAGCGCGTAGTTGCCAGCGGCCTTGCCCGTCAGTGCGGTGAGGTTCGCCTGGTACGAATCGCCGGCCTCGACCTGGGAGCCCTCGACGGTCGCACCAAGGTCATCGTCGTCGATAACGTTGCCGAGCGTCGCCTCGGGGCAGCGCTCCTTGCCATCGTAAACAAACTCGCTGGTACCCCACTTCACAGTGAGCACGCGCTGGTTGATGGTGAACACGCCGTCAACAAACGTGATGTTGTAGTTGGGGTTTGCACCCTCGGGTTGCGTCAGCTGCAGAGCATAGCCGCCGTCGCGCACGTTGTCGTTATCTTCACGCTTAATCTCAATGCCCTGAAGGTTCTCGCCCTCGACAAGCTCGCCAGACGTGATCGCCCACGTAAACACGGGGTCGGCCTCGCCGTACGTCTTGGAGGAGGCATCGGCTGCGACCGTAATCGCGCGCGGCTTGACCTCGAGAGTCACCTTACCCTCGGCCTTCACGCCGTCGATCGTTACCTCATAGGACACGGTCAGCGTGCCGACGTCCTTAATCTTGGGGGCCTCGGGGGACCAGTTCTTGCCGTCAGTGCTGTACTTTGCCGTTGCACCCTTGGGCAGACTCGTCGCATCGACCGTGTGATACGCACCGTCGTACTCATCGGAATAGCCAACGATAGCGGCAGCCGGAATCTCGACCTCGGCCAGCTTGTGACCGCAAACTTTGCACTTCTGTTGCTTGGATCCCTTCTCGGTTGCCGTGGGGCCTTGACGACGACCCACTCAAAGTCGTGCTCGGCCTCGTCGATCTTGTCACCACAGGCGCACTCGTGCCAATGCGTGCTGTCGTCGGAGAGCCACTCATCGTTCACGGCCTCGTGCTTGCGCACGCCCTCGACGGTGACAACGAGGTCGCTCTCGGCGTTCTGAACGGTGAACTCGCCACGCGCGTCGAGCGTCACAACGGCATTGTTGACCTTGACGGCGTAAGAGTCGTTGTCAGTAAAGTAGCCGCTCTCGATGCCGACCGTGAGGGTGGTTGATCCGTGCCAGTCAAGCTCGTCCGGGTTCGCCGCGATCGTATAGCCAACCTGCTTGGATGGCAGCGTCACGACGAGCTTGCCGCCGGCATTAACGGTAACCTCGGTGACGGAGGAGGCGTCATGGTCGCTATCGGCGCGGTAGCGCACCTCGTACGTGCCGACAGCACAATCCGTAATCTCAGTCACGCCATCGGGCACGCCCTGATACTCGCCAGATCCCTTGGCGCGCCACTCCATCTTCGCGTCGACACCCGTGATCTTACCGTCGGACTTACCACTCACAGTCTCGGCTGTGGCCTGGACCTTCGGCGCGCCCTGGGGCGCCTTCTTGATGGAGAACTCACACGTCAGGCCTTCGGCGGGAAGCTTGTAGTTACCCGCGTCATCGCCCGTCAGCTCGGTGATTTTCGCCGTGTAGGTGCCGGCCTTGACCTTGGCGCCGTCGACGTACGCGGAGACATCGTCACCTTCGATGACATTGTGGAGTTTCGCTTGGGGGCAGTGCTTCTCGCCGTCGTAGGTGAACCCAGTAGTGGTGTCCCACGTTACGGCGAGCTCGCGCTTGCCGATCGTAAAGGTGCCATCCTTGAACGTAATCTTGTAGTTGGAGTTGGCGCCCTCAGGCTGCGTCAGGCGCAGAGCATAGCCACCGTCGCGCACGCTGTCGTCATCATCGCGCTCAATCTCAATACCCTGAAGGCTCTCGCCCTCAACGAGCTCGCCAGAAGTGACGTCATACGTAAACTTGGGATCGTCCTCACCATAGGTCTTGGAGGCGTCCTGCGCCGCGACCGTTATCGCACGCGGTTTGACCTCAAGCGTCACCTTACCGTCAACCGCCGCGCCATCAATCGTGACGCGATAGTCGACCGTCACACTGCCGGCGTCCTTGATGCTGGGCGCAACGCTCGTCCAGCCGCCTTCAGCAGCCTTGTATTCAACGACGGCGCCCTCGGGCAGCGTCGAGGCGTCGACAGAGTGCTCCTTGCCGTCATATTTGCCCGAGTAACCCTTAACAGCCAGGGCCGGGACCTCTACCGTGCCCGACTCATGGCCGCACACGGAGCACTTCCCGTGCTTGGAGCCGGTCTCAGTAACCGTCGGCTGTTTGTCGATGGTCCATTCATACGCATGCTCGGCGTACATCTTAATTGTGATGGTCTCTTTATTGCCGGCAGTGTCCGTAGCCACGATTGCATGCTCAGTACCGGCATCGCCTTCAGCGGCCTTAACCGTGTACTTTCCGTCCTTGCCAGCCTCGAGCTCCTTGCCGTTGTCAGTGACCGTCACCGTCTCGTCACGGTCATCGATCACGTCAAACGAAACGCTCTCGCAATAGGTCTTATCTACCCAGAGGTCATAAATGACGGGCTTATAGGTATCCACATAGGTATAAGGCTCTTCATCCCACCTGCCGTTGCAAACCCTGCAGACCTTTTGACGAACGCCATCGGCCTCAGGCGTGGCGGGCGTAACGATCTCATATTTCCACCTGCAGGGCTGGCGCTCCTGCTCCGTCTTGCAGTACTTGCAGCGCTTAACGTGGCTACCTTCGCCATTCGACTTCCAAGCTGCATTGTCGGCAACGGCATGGGGGCCCGGCTCGATCTTAACCTCGGTATCGGCAGACGCATTGTGATTGTTATCCTCGGCATAGCGGACGTAGTACGTTCCCGACCTCGTAAGCTCGGTCAATTTACCGTCAGACGTTATCTTCTGGTAATCCCCACTCGACCCGCGACGGTATTCCATCGCCTTGGTCACACCCGAAATAGAGCCGTCCTTGCTGCTGCACGTGGTCCAATTATTACCCACGAGGTCAGTCGGCGCGTCCTGGTCGGCCTTGGAAATCTTCACAGTCGCGCTGCCCGTGACGGTCAGGTAGTCAGAAGCCGTCACACGATAGGATGTCGTGTACTCGGCCGCATTGCGATAGGTCGGCTTTTTCGTCGTCCAATCGCCGCCCTCTTCGCAGTACTCGATCTTCATATCCGCCGGCTGGGGATCATTCTTAACGTTGACCGTAATGCCGTGCTCGTCGCCATCATAGGTGCCATCGAAGCCAGCGACCTCGAGGTCAAAGCGCGAAACGTCAACGATCTCCCATTTGAGCATCAGAACACTTGTGGTGCCACCATCGGTCGTGAAGTTGCCCTTACCGATGACAATACACTCGTATTGCCCCGGCTCGGTCTGCTTCAGTCCGGATTCACTTCGAGCGCTGAGCTCGTAATCCTTGCCCTCAACGAGATCGACCCACTCGCCGGCGCCGTTCTTGAACTTTGCACTTTCAACGACAGGCTGATGTTCCTTGCCGTCATAGGCATACTTGCCCGCGCCCTTGCCGCCGTCTTTAAGGGTGAACTTGTAGGATTGATTCTTGACCAAGCGACGCTGCGAAATCTCAAAAGACTTCTTGCCCTCGAGCGTCTGACCAGAGGCAGTCTTAAAGCTCGTAACGACATAGTAGTAGCCAGCGTCCGCCGGAGCATCCTTGAGCTTGGTGCCGTTTTTATATGCCTCGGCGTCCGCCTGGGACTTGCACTGATACCACGTGAATTCATCGCTGGCCGTCACGCCCATCTGCTCCAGATTCCACGCGCCGTCCTTATTCAAAGCAATCTTGACCGGACAGCCGTCATAGACAAGCTCTGCGCTCTGAGAGCTCGTTGCCTTGGACATGGAGAGCTTGTACGTGGCCGTCAGGTACTTTTTGGGCTCGCCGTCCTCGCCCGTACCATATTCGCACTCGCTGTTGCGGAACGGACCCACGCACGACGCCTTAACGCCCAAACCATCAGCTTCAACCTTCCACTTGTGCTGGTGGATGGTCTCGCGGAAGGTGAGGTCGCCGTTAAGGTTCACGACCTCGTACTTGTCGGAGTTGTCGTCGTTCTCGGACGAGCCGTCTGGCACAACGCCTTCGATCTTGTTGGATTCGCAGGTGCCAAGGGCACGCGACTTTACACCATTACTGTCCGCAGTCTCCTCAATCGAGATCCAAACATTGTCTTCAAAGCCTCCGCGTACGGAGAAGTCAGACGCGATATTCAGCGCCGGGACGTTGGCATCGACACTCTTTTTCTTCGGGACATACAGGCTCTTGGCGGTTCCCGTAGCTTTATCAGCTTCAGTGTACTTGTCGCCATAATTAGTATCGTCGGCGTGGCTGTTCTTCCAGTAGCTCGCGATTTCCGGCGATCCATTGAGGGTAAGGGTCCCGGCGGCGTAAACCACGCACGTATTGCCGCGCGCGCCATAGCGAGAAATTTCGCCACCGTTTATGTTGCAGCGAGCGCTTCGTGCAACATTAAGGGCATCAACCGTCAAAGTATTGTCAGCGGAGCTCGAACGCGTGCTGTGGAAGTTGCTCATCGTGCAGCTGTTGAGGTTGACCGTAGCGTTGGTGACGCCCATCACGCCGGCGACAGCATAAGTATTAAGAATAGAGGAGTTAGCAAAATAACGAGACGCTTCGACCGACTCATAGCTATTGTTCGCCTGCCTGACGCCCAGGTTCTCCCCATTGCTGCCACTGAAGCTGCAATTGTTGAACGTCGCTGTCAACTTTGCGACAGCGCTTCCGTCTTTGGGCATCTTGAAGCTGCTGTTGCCATCGACGGAAACAGCACCATTAAAGTCTCCGGACGTATCGTAGAACTCGCAGTCGGTAAAAGTCGCCGTGAAGGGCTTGGTGTTGCCGCCAGTCGTATCCCTGCCCTCACGGAAGAGACGTACGGGGACGGCATACTCTTGGGCGTTGCCCGCCACTGCGCCCGATTTGCCAGCATAGTCCTGGATCTTAAGTTTTTCGAACTTGGCGGTCAGCTCACCCTCGGCGCTGCCCAGGGAAATCGCAGGCACCTTTTGGTCGAGCCTACTGCTGTACGAGAGGAAGAAGTTCTGAGAACCATCGCCGAGCTTTAGGCTAACCGAGATGCCACCCGAAGCGTTTTTGTAGCCACCGTCGTAATATCGGTCGGTCAAAAACCCGCTTACGGACTGGTTCCCCCCATTCTTATCATGAAAGCTGACGCACGGATTGTTGATACCGATGAACTCGATATTGCTGCCCCGCTTGATGTTGAACAGCCATCGAGTTTGCCCAACTAATGAGTTCGTACTGCCGTTCACGTAGACTGTGCCATCAATGTAAATCGTCACGGGGTTATACGAAGTCGCGTTCGGAACGTCGATGACGTAGCCCGAGGAGGGCGTGGTCTGATTCTCGCTCGTCCTGAGCACATAGCAACCAGGCTCGGTGATTTTAACGGGCTCTTTGCCTGCCTGTCCAAGCGACAGCACTTGTGTATTAGCAGGCACCTGTGTCTCGGCACTGGCCACCGCCGGCGTCGCCACGAGTGCGCAGGCCACGGTTGCGATACCCAGCAGACGCGTCAACGCAGCGCGCATCCCCATCTTCTTCTCCCTCATCGTTCAGCTCCCTTGCCCCTATGCTTTCGCGATGTCCGATATCGCTTGGCGCTGACGGCCGGCATGGTCCCTCGCCGGCCGCCAGCTCAACTTGACATATATATCCACCTGGTATTGTGCAACCGCATGTTTTGACACCCTGCTGCTCGGCGCGAGTTGCGTACCGTGGGGCGCAAATGGAACGCACCCCCGCGGGTGGCGCGTGCACGATGTGGCAAAATCGAGGTACTAAGGGGGCCCGATATGCTCAAAATCATCGCCTGCGACGACGACGTCGCCTTTCTAGATAACCTGCACCGCATGATCAATCGCTGGTCGGCCGAGACGGGTACGGCGGTCGATGTTGCACTCGTCACGCGCGGCGAGGACCTGCTGGCACGCCATGCCGCATCGCGCGCCGACATTATCATGCTCGACATGATCATGCCGCTCGTCAACGGCATGGACACCGCCCGCGAGCTGCGCCAATCCGATACCGCCGTGCGCTTGGTATTTCTGACCTCATCGCCCGAGTTCGCGCTTGAGTCCTACGAGGTCCGCGCCTTCGACTACCTGCTCAAACCCGTGACCTACGAGCGCGTGGCGCAACTGCTCGACGAGCTGTCGAGCCTGCGTCCGGCAGCGACCGACGAGCTCGTCATCAAAACGTCCTTTGGCTACCATGCCCTGCGCCTATCCGATATCGAATATGCCGAGGCTCGCAACAAGCACGTGGTCTTCCACCTGCGCGACGGCCGCGATATCGAGGCGCTCGAGCCGTTCCGCAGCATCGAGGACCGACTGACCCAAAACGCGACCTTCTTTAAGTGCCACCGCAGCTACCAGGTCAATCTGCGCAACATCGACCACTTTAACCGCACGGAAATCGTCATGCGCTCGGGCGCGTGCATACCGCTCGCGCGCAGCTGCAAGCAGGGATTCCAAGACGCCTACTTTGCGGTGCGGTTCGAGGGCGGGAGACGCTGATGCTTTCCTCGGCAGAACTGGTACTTTGGGCAATCCACCATGCGACGACGTTGCTCTTTGGCGTCTTTGCTTCGGCGGCGCTGTGCGGTGTCGAGATCAACGGCCGCCATTCGCTCGAGCTGGTGGGGGTCGGCGCCGCAACCGGATGTGCATTCGGCCTCGCCAATGCCGTCGGCGGCGAGCTTTTCGCCCGACAGGCCTATCCACTCGTCGTGCATCTGCCGCTTGTCGTCTACCTGTGCGTACGCTATCGCCTGAGTCCGCTGCTCGCCATCCTGGGCGTTACCAGTGCCTACCTGAGCTGCCAGTTTAGCAACTGGGTGGGCATCGCCGCATTCGCCGCCACCGATTCGCAGGTCGCGTACTACGTGGCGCGCATCATCACCACGCTCGGCGTCTTTGCCGTCTTGTTGCATTGGGCAAGCGAAATTGGCCCCCGCCTGGCGATCAAAAGCCCCACCGAGCTGGAGATTCTGCTCATCCTGCCGCTCGTCTACTACATCTTCGACTACGCCACCAACGTCTATACCACGCTCTTCCACTCGGGCTCGGTGGTAACCGTTGAGTTTTTGGCGTTCGCCCTCTGCGCCTTCTACCTTATGTTTCTTGCCGTCTACCTTCGCGAATACGAGGCAAAGGAAATCGCCGAGCGCGAGCGCTGGATGCTCGCGACCCGCGACAGTGCGGCCATCAAAGAGCTCGAAGCCTGGCGCCAGTCCGGACGCGAGCTCTCGGTTCTCCGTCACGACATGCGCCACTACCTGCGCGGTCTAGCGGCCCTGATCGAAGAGGGTCACACCGATGAGGCGCTCGAGCGCATCGACGCGCTCTGCGAGGCCAACGACCGCACCGCCGTGCGCCGCTACTGCGCCAACGAAACGGTCAACATTGCGCTCTCGTCGCTTTCCGCGGACATCAACGCGCACGGCATCACCGCCGACCTGCGCGCCGCCGTGCCCGAAACCGTCCACGTGAGCGATGTCGATCTGTTCAGTGTGGTATCGAACGCCCTGGACAATGCCATCGCCGCAGCGAGCGCCGCCCCCGAAGGCAAGCGGTTTGTCGACCTGGACCTTCGCTACGAAGACGGTCAGCTTCTATTGCTGGTTTCCAACACGTTTGGCCGTGCGCCGCACATGGTCGACGGCGTGCCCGTGGCTCAGCACACTGGGCACGGCTTTGGCACCAAGAGCATTAAGCTTGCCGTCGAGCGTATGAACGGCAACTGCCAGTTCCGCATTAACGGCGACCGGTTTGAGCTGCGCGCCGTGATGTAGGGGCTGCCGCCAGCCTCGCTACAGCGGTGCAGCCGCCGGGGTCAGCTGCTTAATGTAGGCCCACATGCGCTGCTTGGCGGCCTTGTCGGTGAGCGCCGCCTCAAAACCGTCGAGCGCCAGCACGCGGCGCCCCTGCACATGGGCGACCAGGCCGGGCTTGAGCATGGCGGTGTCAAAGTCATCAATTGCCACAAGCATATCGGCATAAGTCTCGCGCATGACATCGGCCGCACTGTTGTCCAGCAGCAGCACCGCCTCGGGATCCAAGGTCTCCAGCGCCTCGCGGAACAGGTCGCACGTCAGGGCCTCGCCCGCCGCGACCGCTCCGTCGCCCGCGCCGGCGACGCTTGCCAGCACGCAAAAATCCTCGGGGGCATATCCGATGGCGCCGAGCGCCTTACGCAACGCGGCGCCATCCGCGCCGGCAGCCAGCTCGCCGCCCGAGCACTCGGCTTCATCCAAATCGCCTTTGACCAGCACAATCGGCGAGCATGCGTTGCCCGCGATACGCACACCGCGATCTGCAAGCGACGCGAGCTCCTGCTCGGTCGCCTGAGCGATGGCTTCTTTTTTCTGGCTTTGTGACGTGGGCATGCGCTCTCCAATCATTTGCGTGCCCACCATTATATAAAAGAGCCGCCCGCGAGTGGTTGCTTTACGAGCCGCTGGGTATAAGCACGGTCGTACTGAGTTTTACGCGGCCGAGCCGCGTTGTATTATGGAGGTCACCATGGCTGACATTAAGCAGATTACCCCCGAGAACTTCGACGCTGTCGTCAACGATAGCCTGCCCGTACTGGTTGATTTTTGGGCCCCGTGGTGCGGCCCTTGCCGCTCGCTCTCGCCCATCGTAGACGAGGTTGCCGACGAGCTGACCGGCAAGCTGGCCGTGGCCAAGTGCAACGTCGACGACAACCAGGATCTGGCCATGAAGTTTGGCGTCATGAGCATCCCCACGCTGATCGTCTTTAAGAACGGCGAGGAGGTCGACCGCTCGGTCGGCGCCTTACCCAAGGCAAGACTTCAGGCACTGCTGGAGAAGCATCTGTAATACGCTTGTTACTTGTCTGCCGTCCATGAGCGGTTTTGCACCGCTCGCCGGAGTGCCAAACGCAAGGCATGCGACCACGGATAGTATGGTAGACACAAACAGCCCCCAGTGAACGGGTGCGAGTCAGACGGACTCGCGCCCGTTTTCTTATGCGACGGCGCCCAAGGCGGGCGTAGTAGAATCTGAACCACCATATCGCCCCACACAAAAGGAGATTCCCATGCATGACGTCGGAATGAACATGAGCCAGCTTGCCATGAGCGTCAAGCAGGTCGACGACACCATTGAGCTCGCTCACGAGTGGAGCCATCAGCTGCTGCATGCGACCGAGAACTTTGACATGGAGCGCATTGGCGCCAAGCTCGAGGCCGCCATGTCTGCGCTGCACGAGGCGCACGATGCGCTCGAGGGCTACGAGGAGGCCATCGAGGCAGATCACAACTCCGTCGGCTCTGTGAAACTGGTGTAACGTGGCCGAGCACGAGCACGAGCACGAGCACGAGCACGATTACGGTGCGGACGACGATGCGAACTGCCGCTGCAGCGGCTCCAGCTCCGAGCTGGTCCGCTTTTCGGTCACCGCGCCCGACGACCTGCTGCGCCGCTTTGACGAGCAGATCGCACGCCGCGGTGACGTGGCCAACCGTTCCGAGGCCGTACGCGATCTGATTCGTGCCTCAATCGCCAAGGAGCAGATGCGCACGCCCGACGAGCAGGTCATCGGTTCGCTCACCATGATCTATGACCACCATACCGGCGATCTGACGCGCCGTCTGGACGAGGTGCAGCACGACTACACCGACGAGATTGTCTCGACCATGCACGTGCATCTGGACCACCACAACTGCCTGGAGATTCTGGCGCTCAAGGGTCGCGGCAAACGCGTCTACGAGCTGGCGGACCGGTTGCTGGGGCTGCGCGGCGTTAAGCACGGCGAGCTCACCTGCGCCGCCACCAAGCAGAGCTTGGGGCTCTAACAGCACACACTTCAATGAAGGGGAGCCACATGCGGCATGTGCATATTCATGTGACGGGCATTGTGCAGGGCGTCGGCATGCGGCCATTTGTGTATCGCGAGGCTATGGCGCATGGCATTTGCGGCTGGGTGCTCAACGCGGGCGATGGCGTGCACATCGAGGCGCATGCTTCGGTCGAGGCACTCGACGGCTTTGTCGCCGCGCTGTCGGAGCACGCGCCTGCCGCGGCCCGCGTTGAGCATGTCGCTGTTGCAGACCTGGAGCCCGACGCTTGGGATGCCGACGATGAGCAGGTATTTCGTATCGTAGCGTCGCAGAATCAGACCATGCACACGACGCTCATCTCCCCCGATATCGCCACCTGTGACGACTGCCTGCGCGAACTGTTCGACCCCGCCGACCGACGCTATCACTACCCCTTTATCAACTGCACCAACTGCGGGCCGCGCTTTACCATCATCCGGTCGCTGCCTTATGACCGAGCGGCCACGTCGATGGATTGCTTTCCCATGTGCCCCGAGTGCGCCGCAGAGTATGGCGACCCGCTTGACCGGCGCTTTCATGCGCAGCCCGATGCCTGCTTTGACTGCGGGCCACATATTACCTGGCGCGAGGCGGCGGGCGACATGGAGCTCGAGGGCTCGGGGGCGACGCCAGCCGTCGGCAGCACGCGCGAAACCAGCGATGCCATTATTGATCGCTGTGTCGAACTGCTAGCCAGCGGCGGTATTGTCGCCATCAAGGGCCTGGGCGGATTCCATCTGGCCTGCAACGCCGCCGATGAGCAGGCGGTGGTCGAGCTGCGCCGTCGCAAGCGCCGCAGCAACAAGCCGCTTGCCGTTATGGTGTGCAGCCTTGCCGATACTGAACGCCTGTGCCATGTCGATGATGCCGAGCGCGGCTTGCTAACCGGTAGCATTCGCCCCATCGTGCTGTTACGCCGGCGTGCTGTTGGCGAGGGAGATTCCCCCGACGCCCTTACACTCGCGCCATCCGTCGCGCACGATCTACCCGAGCTCGGCGTCATGCTCCCCTATACACCGCTTCAGCATCTGCTGCTTGCAGCTGCCGCGTCGCATGACATGCACGCGCTGGTCATGACCAGCGGAAACCTGAGCGAGGAACCTATCGAAACTGACGACGACCTTGCCTGGGAACACCTCGTTGCCGCCGGCATCGCCGACGCGCTACTTGGCAACGACCGTGCGATTCTCACACGCTACGACGACTCCGTGGTACGCGTGGTCGGTGGGGTCGTTATGCCCGTGCGCCGCGCTCGCGGATATGCACCCCAGCCGCTGCCGTTGCCGGCGCTCGACGGCGCTCCGTCCTGCGTGCTCGCCTGCGGCCCACAGCAAAAGGCAACGATCGCATTCACACGCGAGGATGCGAACGGCGAGGCGGCCTGTTTTGTATCGCAGCATATTGGCGATGTCGAAAACGGCGAGACCTTCGATGCCTGGAACGCCGCGCGCACGCGCTTGGAAGATCTCTTCGACTTGACGCCCGCCGCGCTGGCCTGCGACTTGCACCCCAGCTACCTATCGAGTCAGTGGGCGCGCGAGCAGGCGCGAAAATGCAATCTGCCGCTCGTCGAGGTGCAGCACCATCATGCGCATATCGCGAGCGTAATGGCCGAGGCTATCGCCGCAGGCCAGCTTACAACCAACGCACGCGTCCTCGGTATTGCCTTCGATGGTACGGGTGCCGGCACCGACGGCACCATATGGGGCGGTGAGTTCCTTGTCGCCGGCCTTGCCGATTTTGAACGCACCGCGCACCTGCGCACCTGGGCGCTGCCAGGCGGTGCCGCATCCGTGCGCGATGCCCGGCGCAACGCCTTTGCCCTGCTGAGCGAGCTCGGCCTGCTCGAGCACCCAGGTGCCGCGAGACTATTGGGCACCCTCGACGAGCAGACGTGCAGCATCACGGCTACGATGATCGAGCGGAACATCAACAGCCCACGCACGAGCAGTATGGGGCGTCTCTTTGATGCCGCCGCTGCTGTTTTGGGCATTTGCGGGCAGGCAACCTACGAAGGCGAACCCGCCATCGAACTCGAAGCCGCCGCCTGGCGCGCACTCGGCGGTAAGCCCGTTCGTCTCGACGGCAATCATGCAGGCGTATTCACGTCTGACGCCAACTCCCCCATCTTGGACCCCCAACCGCTCATCGAAGCTCTTCTGAATGGAATCGAGGCAGGCGCGCCGGCCGACAGGCTCGCGCTCGGGTTTCACATCGCCATTACGCACGCTACGACCCACATCGCGTGCGAGATCTGTGATCGCGAAGGCCTCGATACCGTCGCGCTCTCGGGCGGTGTGTTCATGAACCGGCTTTTGCTTCAGCTCCTTACCCACGAACTCAAAGACGCTGGCCTTGCCGTCTTGGTCCCCCACGCCGTGCCCGTCAACGACGGCTGCATCGCCTACGGTCAGGCCGCCATCGCTCGCGCTCGCCTCGCGCAGACGGCGTTGCGATAGGCTGTTTTGCCAGCCTGCGCGCCGCCGTCTCACAGGTGTAACGCGTTTGCTCGCGACTCCCGCGAGCGCTACCATCAACTGATGGGTAATTAGGCGCCTATCCAGCGCAAAACGTATAAAAGGGAAACATTATGTGCCTTGCCGTTCCCGGTAAAGTGGTCAAACGCGACGACGACCTTAAAGCGACCGTCGACATGATGGGCATCGAGCGCCCCGTTTCGCTGCGCCTCGTGCCGACGGCGCAGGTCGGCGACTATATTCTTGTGCACGCCGGCTTTGGCATTCAGATTGTCGACGAGCAGGAAGCCCAAGAGACACTCGAGCTCGTCAACACCATGACCGAGCTGGCCGAAGAGGACCAGCTCGCCACCAACCCGGCCGAGGCATACTAGTGGCGGCGGCGCAGCCGGTTCGCTCCGGTATCGACTTTTCGGCATTTCGCGACCCCAAGCTGGCTCGCGAGCTCATCGATCGTATTCATGGGCTTGTCGGCAACCGCAGCATCAACCTTATGGAAGTCTGCGGCACGCATACCGTGAGCATTGGCCGCTATGGCTTTCGCTCCATTATGCCGACGGGACTCAAACTGCTAAGCGGCCCGGGGTGCCCCGTTTGCGTCACCGCCAACCGCGACATCGATCATGCAATCGCGCTTTCCAACATGGACGGCGCCATCATCACCACCTTTGGCGACATGATGCGCGTGCCCGGATCGTCCACCTCGCTTGCCGCGCAAAAGGCGGCGGGGCACGACATCCGCATCGTCTACTCTCCGCTCGACGCACTCGACATTGCCGAGCAAAATCCCGAACGCCCGGTCATCTTTATGGGCGTCGGCTTTGAGACCACAACGCCCACCATTGCCGCCGCTATCCTGGAGGCCGACGCGCGCGGGCTCCAGAACTTCTCGGTCTACTGTGCTCACAAGACCACGCCGCCGGCTCTGCGTGCGATCTCCAACGACCCCGAGACGACCATCGACGGCTTTATCCTGCCTGGTCACGTCGCTACCATCACGGGCCTGGCACCCTTTGGGTTTTTGGTCGATGAGTTCGATACCCCCGGCGTAGTCACCGGTTTTGAGCCGGTCGATATCTTGCAGGGCATCTGCATGCTGGTCCAGATGGTTGTCGAGGACAGGCCCGCGATTGGCAACGCCTACCGCCGTGGCGTCAATGCAGACGGCAACCCCGTAGCGCGCCAGCTGGTCGAGCAGGTATTTGAGCCGTGCGACACCACGTGGCGCGGACTGGGACCGATTGCCAGCTCGGGTCTTTCCATCCGACCTGAGTTCTCGCGCTTTGATGCGCGCGCCCGCTTTGATGTGCCCGTTGAGGCGACGGTCGAGCCGCGCGGGTGCCGCTGCGGCGACGTGCTGCGCGGGGCCATCACGCCGAGCGACTGCCCGCTCTTTGGCCGCACCTGCACGCCCGAACACCCCGTCGGCCCGTGCATGGTGAGCTCCGAAGGCAGCTGCGCGGCGTACTACCGTTACCGCGACTATTAAGGTCCGCCGTTCTAACGAACGGCGGACCGGCCGACGCTGCGCACCATTCAGGCGAGCGATTTGCCTTTCAATCGTCGGCTGCGGGCAAAAGCCCAGCAGCCTCCTCTTTCAAGGCAACTCACTTCGTCTGAATGGCGCTCGCTGACTTTTACTTAACATCGATTCTGCCACACTCGGCTATTGCCGATTCCACCCACGATTGGAGTTTTCGATATGTCCCGTACTGCCACCGATAGCACTGTCCTGCTGGGCCACGGCTCCGGCGGCCAGATGATGAAGCGCATTATCGATGAGGTCTTTCTGGATGCCTTTGGGTCGCCCGAGCTGCTTGCGGGCAACGATGCCGGTGTCGCCGCGCTGCCCGCAAGCGGGCGAATCGCCATGTCGACCGACAGCTTTGTGGTGACGCCGCAGTTCTTCCCCGGCGGCAATATCGGCCGCCTCGCTGTATGCGGAACCGTCAACGACGTCGCGACCTCGGGCGCCAACGTGCGCTACCTATCGTGCGGCTTTATCCTCGAAGAGGGCTATCCCATGGACAAGCTGCGCCAGATTGTGCAGACCATGGCCGAAACGGCGCGCGAGGCGGGCGTGTCCATAATCACCGGCGACACCAAGGTGGTCGAGCGCGGCGGTGCCGACGGCGTCTACATCAATACCGCCGGCGTGGGCGAAGTGCCCGCGGGCGTAGCGCTCAGCGGTGCAAACTGCCAGCCCGGCGATGTCATCTTGGTCTCGGGTACACTGGGCGACCACGGCATCGCCATCATGAGCCAGCGCGAGGGCTTGGCGTTTTCGAGCAACATCGAAAGCGACGCTGCGCCGCTCAATCATCTGATTGCCGACGTGCTCGCCGCTGCCCCCGACACCCGCTGCTTCCGCGACCCCACGCGCGGCGGCCTGGCATCCACACTCAACGAGTTTGCCCAGGCCAGCGGCGTTGCCATGGAGATCGACGAGGATGCCGTGCCCGTGCGTCCCGACGTGCAGGCGGCATGTGAGATGCTCGGCTACGATGTGCTGCAGGTAGCAAACGAGGGCAAGATGGTCGCCGTGGTGCCTGCTGAGCAGGCCGATGCCGCGCTGGCGGCCATGCGTGCCGCGCGCTACGGCGAAAACGCCGCGATTATCGGCCGCGTGCTGCCGTTTGGACCGGACGCTCGGCCCGTCGTGCGCGTACGCACCGGCTGGGGCTCGACCCGCATCCTCGACATGCTCGTGGGAGAGCAGCTGCCGAGAATTTGCTAGGGCGGAATCGCGCGGTCGGCGCGATGTGGCTTGATATCCCTGGAGATGTTCAGATTCCAAGCGCGCCCAACGCGGAAGCCCAGTATTATGAGGTGCGTTTTGAAACCCAATGACGGGAGCTTTCATGGCAGCAGCTTTTTCCCATGTGATCTTTGACCTGGACGGCACCATCCTCAACACGATCGAGGACCTGGCGGCCGCCGGCAACCACACCTGCGAGATGCACGGCTGGCCCACGTTTGCCGTGGACGAGTACCGCTACAAGGTGGGAAACGGCATGCTCAAGCTGGTCGAGCGCTTTATGCCCGCCGAGTACGCGGGCGACGGCCGCATGTTTGAGCAGACGCTTGCTGAGTTTAGAGCTTATTACGGCGAGCACAAGGAGGACCACACCTCACCCTACGCCGGCACGATTGAGATGCTCGACCGTCTGCGCGCAGCGGGCGTTCAGCTTGCCGTGCTCACCAACAAGGATCATATTTCGGCAGCCCCGCTTATCGAGAAATACTTTGGCTCTGAGCGCTTTGCGCTGGTGCAGGGCCGTGTCGATGCGTTTCCGCCCAAGCCCGAAGCACCCGTCACGCTGCATGTGATGGAGGAGCTGGGCGCCGATCCGGCAACCACGCTCTATGTGGGCGATTCCAATGTCGATATCCTGACCGGCCACAACGCCGGCCTTAAGAGCGCGGGCGTCAGCTGGGGCTTCCGCGGCCGCGCAGAGCTGGAGGCCGCCGGCGCCGACTACGTGGTGGACACCCAGGCAGAGCTCGCGGCGCTGGTGCTGGGCGAGTAGCGGAGCCGCCGCTTAACGTAGCTGCGACAATTCTTCCGCACGGAAAGCGCATCCCGTTTTGGAGCTCCGGAATGGGATGCGCTTTCCGCTTGAGCCCCATCGGGGAAACCGCATCCCGTTTCAGAGCAATATTCCGGGTCGCGCTTTCCGCAACCCACCCCATCCGGAAACCGCGACCCATTATTCGCCCAAATACCGGCTCGCATTTTCCCGAGCATTCGATGCAACGCTGGTGCAAGGAGTGTCCCCAACTGCCGGCAGAAAAGGAACGTCCCCAAGTGCCGCCCCAATGACTACCATGGCAATGCCGCAGGTAGAGGACGGACAGCGAGCGACGTCCAGGACGAACAAGTTGGCATGAAAAAGGCGAGGCATAGACCTTCTGGTCATGTCTCGCCTTTTGAATGACAAATTGTCGTCCTGGGCGGCGCGCAGCGTCGAGCAGTTGCGGCGTTTGGTAAAACGCCGCAACTCCCTAGCTCATCATGGCATTCATCATCTCGTTGGTTGCGGAATCGTCGGCAGACCACTCGCCGTCGTCATTGCAGGAGTACTTGAAGGTGACCTTGGTGTCCTTGGTCTTAGCAGCCTTGGTCACATCGACCATAACCTGACCGGCCATCTTGTACAGCTCGTCATCGGAAGGCATCGAATCGAGCGCGGCGACCTTCTCCTGGTACTGAGTGGCAAAATCCTCAACGATCTGGTTCATGGACTTGCAGGTAATGGTGACCTCGGCAGTTGCGGTGCCCTTGTCCTCGTCGACCGTCACGTCGCCGATCTTGTAGTCAAAGCCCTCGAGGTAGCTCTTGGCGTACTCCTTGGGATCGATGCCCAGCTGCTCGAACTCGTCGCCCGAGGCCTCTTCCAGGCCGGCGAGGAAGTCGTCGCCACCGTTCTTGACCTCGTCAAACTGCGTCGTAAGATCCTCGGTGATGAGCTCCTCAACCGAAGGACCTCCGCAGCCGGAAAGCACAACCACGCACGCGACCAGAACAGCCATCAGGGGCGCAAGCAGCAGCTTCTTCTTCATGACATTCCTCCCAACAAGCGGCACCGCGCTTCCCGACGCGGTGCACGTCGTAACAATAAGGCCATACTAGCCGCTAACGAACACCCCCGGCAAAGCAAAGGCGCAGTCGGCTCGATTTAACGTCCGAACGGTTTACCGGTCCGCCCAACGCGCAATAAAACGTTCCGCCGCATTGTAATAAAAAAGGGTGGTCGGACAATTCGACCACCCTTGCACATCCTTTGGATGTCGCAGTTTACTTGCGAACGACCTTAACGATGGCGTCACCAGCAGCGACGGCAGACTCGGCCTCGACGGTAAGCTCGACGTCGGCAAACTCGGCGGTGTTGGACACAGCCACGACGACGCAGTCCTTGTAGCCGGCAGCAGCGATCTTGGCGCGGTCGATCTTGAGCAAGGGCTGGCCGGCCTTCACGACGTCGTCGGCCTTGACGAAGCCCTCGAAGCCGTCACCGTTCATGTTGACGGTATCGACACCAACGTGCACCAGGACCTCGATGCCGCTATCGGACTGCAGGCCCACGGCGTGACCCATGGTGACGGTCACCTTGCCGTCGCAGGGAGCGTAGACCAGATCGTCCTCGGGCCACACGGCGCAGCCCTTGCCCAGGACCTCGCCGCCAAAGACGGGATCGGGCACGTCGGCCATCTTGATGACCTTGCCCTTGACGGGCGAGCACAGCACGTCGGCGCCGGCAGAAGCAGAGATGGAGGCAGGAGCAGCGGCAGCCGCGGGCTCAGCCTTCTTCTTAAACATGTCAAACAGACCCATACGTTTTCTCCTCTTGATTAAGCGCAACGTTATGCGCATGCCTATGGTGATTATAGTGCCAAATGATCAAATTGCTAAGGTGAGGGCTCGAATCACGAGCCCTTTCAAGCCCTTCCCAAAACCTTTTCCCCAGTGGCGCTCATATTGTCGATTAATCCTCGATAAGCCCCCGACGAACAAAAGCATTCCAGATGCCGTCGTCATCGACGTCGGTGGTCATGTAATCGGCTGCCGGTCCGACATTCGGCAGAACGCCGGAACTCAGTCGCCGGAACTCAATTACTCCAGGCCCTCAGCGCCGTTGGACTTGATGATCTTCTGATATGCGAAGAAGCTGTCCTTGCGGCGACGCTCGTAGGTGCCGGTGCCGTCGTCGTACTTATCGACATGGATAAAGCCGTAGCGCTTGCGCATCTCACCGGTGCCGGCGGAAACCAGGTCGATGGGACCCCACCAGGTGTAGGCAATCAGGTCGACGCCGTCGGCAATGGCCTCGCCCATGGCCTTGATGTGGCTGCGCAAGTAGGCGATGCGATACGGGTCATGGATGGAGCCGTCCTCCTCGACCTCGTCGTAAGCGCCCATGCCGTTCTCGACCACCATCAGCGGAATCTCGTAGCGAGCATAGATCTCGTTGAGGGCAATGCGCAGGCCCAGCGGATCGATCTGCCAGCCCCAGTCGGTGGACTCCAGATAGGGATTCTTGCCGCCAAAGGTCATGTTGCCCTCGGTCATCTCGTGGTCCTTGTGGGTGCCCACGGTGCCGGACATGTAATAGCTAAAGGAATAGAAGTCGACCTTGCCGTCGGCGATATCCTGCAGGTCGCCATCCTCCATCACAAGCTCAACATCGTTCTCGGCCCAGAAGCGCTTGGCATAGAACGGGTACTTTCCGCGCACCTGCACGTCGGAGCAGTACCAGTTCATGGCGTTCATCTCCTGCTGCGTGGCGAACACGTCGGCCGGATCGCACGTGGCGGCATAGGAAAGGATAAAGCAGTCCATGTTGCCCATCTTGAACTGCGGGTAATGCTCGTGGGCATAGCGCACGACGCGACCGCTGGCGACAAACTGGTGATGCAGCGCCTGCATACGGGCCTGCGGCGTGGTGTGAACCGCCGAAGCCGGGCCCTCAAAGCCCTGAATCATGCTGGTCTCGAAGAGGTTGCCCATGTCCTGAGTACCGCAGTTGATCTCGTTGAAGGTGAGCCAGAACTTGACCTTGTCCTGGTAACGGTCGAAGACGGTTTGGCAGTACTTCTCAAAGAAGCCGATGAGCTCGCGGCTCGCCCAGCCGTTGTACTTCTCGACCAGGTGATAGGGCATCTCGTAGTGTGAGAGGGTCACGAGCGGCTCGATGTTGTGGGCGCGCAGGCAGTCGAAGACGCGGTCGTAGAAGGCGAGGCCGGCCTCGTTGGGCTCAGCATCGTCGCCGTTGGGGAAGATACGGCTCCAGGAGATGGACATGCGGAACATGTTGAAGCCCATCTCGGCGAACAGCGCGATGTCCTCCTCATAGTGATGGTAGAAATCGATGCCGTCATGGTTGGGGTAGAAACGGTCGGGATCGATATCGATCGTGATCTGACGCGGCTCCTTGTAGCTGCCGCCCAAGAAATGGTCGTCGACGGAAGCGCCGCGGCCGTCCACGTTCCAAGCGCCCTCAAACTGGTTGGCGGCGGTGGCGCCACCCCAATAGAAGCCCTCGGGGAACTTGATGTTTGCCATGAGCATCTCCTTTGCATCGCGGGTCGATAAGCTGAGTATCGCCCACGCGCGCGGCAGGCAGGGGCAGGGGTGCCAAACCCGACACTTCTTTTCGCGCCCACGGACCGACGCCGCCCCGTCCCTGATACTTCCTGATACCGACCGAAACGTGCCAAAATAAACCTGTCCTTTTTTGGCAGGTTTGTTGAGTGTAGGAGTTCGTATGGATATCAAACGCAAGATTTCCGAGGCACAGGGCCTTACCCCTACCGAGCAACAGCTCGGCATCTCGGCCCTTGCCATGGGCGAAGACGTCCGCGGACTCTCCATCAAGGAATTCGCCGCCCGCACCAATGTTTCGGTCGCGAGCGTCCACCGTTTTTGCAAAAAGCTCGGCCTCGAGGGCTTTAAGGACCTCAAGGTCGAGCTCATCCGCCTGGCAACCGAATCGGGCAATCGGCGCGACGTGGACATCAACTTTCCCTTCGACGCCACGTCCACCCCTGCGCAGGTTATGGAGCGCATGGAGGGACTCTACCAGACCACACTGGCCGAAACGCAGGAGCTGCTCGACCCCGCGCAGCTCGACCACGCCGCCAAGCTCATCGCGAACGCCCGACAGGTCGACATCTACACGGGCTCGCACAACCTCTATCCAGCGGGAATGTTCCGCGATCGCCTGCTCTCCGCCGGTAAAAGCGCGACGTGCCACAACGGTGGCGAGGCCCAGGTGCGAACGGCGCTCGCCTCGGGTCCCGACCATGCGGCAATCGTCATCTCCTACAGCGGCCTTGCCCCCAACCTCAAGGACATCTTGCCGATCCTCAGCAGTCGGCATGTCCCAGTCATCGTCATCGGCACGCCTTATTGCGCTCGCATTCACCCCGGCTTTGCCGCCTACCTTACGGTGAGTGACCACGAGAGCATGACGCATCGCATCACGCAGTTCGCAAGCCACATCGCCGTGCAATACGTGCTCGATTCGCTCTACAGCAGCTACTTCGCCAAAGATTACGCCCGCTGCTCCGAGTTCCTAGAGCGCTCATTCCCCTACACCCGCCTCCCGGGGCTTAAGTAGCGACGAGCGTGGTTCTCGGACGCCTATCTAACGAGAGCAAGTAGTCATTGGGGACGTTCTTAAACGACTAGTCAAACAAGAACGTCCCCAACGACTAGTCGTTTAAGAACGTCCCCAACGACTACCCATCCGGAGCAAGACAACGCCGCAGGTAGAGAACGGACAGACACTATGACCCAATCCGAGGGCACGGAAACGACAGGAGCCCCCGCTCGTGACCGCGGGTCGGGGCTGCGACAATGTTGTTGAAGTGCCAGAGGCGCAGCCGCGCCGCAACGAGGTTGGGAGGCTCCCGTGCCTAGATATTCTACCGCCTTCGGAATGGACGTACACCTCAGGTCCACCACCGTCTGCGCGCTCGACGCGGAGACGGGCGAGGCAGTGACGAGGAAGTTCCGAGGCAACCCGTGGGGCGAGGTCGCGGAGTGGATGTCGGGCTTCCCCGGCCCGTCTCTCGCCGCCTACGAGAGCGGCTACCTCGGCTTCGCCCCGCAGAGGGAGCTCTCCGGGCTCGGCGTCGACTGCGTCGTCGCGGCCGTCTCCAAGGTCCCGAGGTCGGCGGCCGACCTCTCGTCCAAGAACGACCGCAACGACGCGGCCAGGATGGCCAAGGCGATACTGTCGCACGATATCTCCCCGGTATGGGTGCCGTCCCCCGAGATCGAGGGGCTCAGGGACCTCGCCGGGGCCCACGACGCGGCGACCGCGAGGCTCGCGGCGGCGAAGCAGCGGCTCCTGGCGTTCCTCGCCCGCCGCGGCTACGCCTACGGCGGCACGACGCCGGCCGGCAACCCCCGGAAGTACTGGACGTACGGCTTCCTCAGGTGGCTCGACGGCATACACCCCGCCGACGACGGCGGCATCCGGGCGCTTGCGGCGCTGAGGAACGAGGTCGAGGCGGCCGACGAGACGAGGGAGGCCGTCCTCGCCGAATACAGGGCCGCCGTCGCGGCGGGCCCCCTCTCGGCCGAGGTCGAGGCGCTCCAGTCCATCAAGGGGTGCGGGTTCGCGCTCGCCGCCGCCTTCGCGTCCGAGGTCGGCGACTTCTGTGTTTCGTCAAGAGGATTTGAGCAAAAAGAGCATCGGAAATTGAGCAGCCTG
>OIWK01001404.1_pt1 | contig 22686 bp, 23 predicted proteins | sample 1587401 | NCBI WGS metagenome assembly OIWK01 (sample SAMEA3888911, study PRJEB22519) | human gut metagenome | biome: human gut; feature: human-associated habitat; material: faeces | place: Denmark | collected 2009
CCGAGACGCAGGCGCGCGGCGCCAAGAGGGCCGCGGGATCGACCGCGCAGGGAGAGGCCGCCGGGCGCGGGCCGGCGCTCTAGGGGCGGCCCTTCCCGTTCGGGAACATGCGTTCACACGGCGGGCCAGCGTCCCTATCATCAGGGCAATATCCGCATCGCCGGCGCCTTCTGCGCGCCGGACCGCCTAAGGAGTTTCGCCATGGAACACATCGTCCTCGAATACGACGAGAACACGCGCACCGCGCTCGTCGTCGCCACGTCGGGCGGCCGCGAGCCCGTCCTGAGCGGGCACGCATCGCCCTACATCGTCGCCGACGGATACGATTTCGAGTCCCGTTCCTGGGGCGCCGGGCACTACTTCACCGATATCGCCGAGGCGAAGATCGACTACGAGCGTTCGTGCCGCCATCCATACCCGCTCGCGGAGGGCAAGCTGCGCGATGACGAGTTCTGCACGATCCGATGGCGCCGCGAGGATGTCGCGGCGGCGCTCTCGGAATACCTCGCCTACCCCATCCCTGCCACGGAGAAGAACATCGATACCGCAATCGGGCAGCTCATGGCACATGACAACTTCCAGGACCGCTCCATCGAGGACGGCTGGGAGACCATCGGCGGCATCATCGTCGAAGACGAGCTCGACCTGGGCTTATCGACCAAACAGGGCGTGGACTTCTACAGGGACGCCTTCGGGCTCTCGAACTTCACCGAGGCCGTCGTCTGGCCGAGTAGCGAGGGGGACGCCGCGTTCGTCATGACATCTGCCGTGGACAGCGAGGACGGCGACCTGGCGGTCTACAAGATCGATGCCGGCCTCATCGGGGACAGCGAGATCACCGTCGACGATATCGAGCGCCTGGGCGGCAAACGCGAGCTGTGCGTGCACAAGCACGGCTTCGACGGCATCGAGGCTATCCGTGCCTTCGCCAACCGCGTCGCGGTCGATAGGTTCGATGAGCGCTTCGGGGTCAACAACCTGTACGGCGATCTGCCCGACCTCGCGCCGACGCTGCGCAAGGTGACCGAGGACGCTCGCACGGCCGTGCAGCAGCCCCGCGACCCGCAGGCAATCGCCGCGGCCGCGCTGTCGGCAGCAGAGGGCGGCGCGAAGGGCGCCGTCGAGCTCGTCGGCAACAAGCGCTGAGGTCCATTGTCGCGGCGGGCGGTGCCTGCCGCGACGTTTTTTCGTTTGGGAGTTTCGATATGGATGGAACTATCGATTTCATCGTCCTCGAGCACGACGACGTCGCCGGGTGCGCCCTCATCGCCGGCGCCGTCGACGGGGTCGTGCCGGCCCTCGACGGGTACAACACGCCCTACGTCGTCGCCATGGGATACGACCATCCGACTCGCAACTGGGAGGACTGCACGCTATTCGACGACATCGTGAAGGCGAAACTCGCCTACGAGGGATTGCGCGGGCGGGAATACTCGCTTGACGGGGCCATGCGCCTGGACGATTCCGCCACGTCGGATATCCGCGGGTTCACCGATGCGGAGCTCGCAAACGAAATCGAGAAGGCGGGCGCGGCGATGACCGCACTCGTCGATGCCCACATGAGCCACGTCCACGGGCTCGGCGGGACCGAGGACAACAGCGCCGCATATTACGCCGCACAGAAGCGGTACTCGAACCTCCGGCTCGAGAAAGACCGCAGGCTCCACGCACCGATAGATCTCGGACAGAGGGAAAGCCCACGCGAGCCGCAAGCCATGGCCGCCGCAGCCGCCAAAGCCGCGCTGAATCGCGATGGAGCCGAGTTCGGACGAAGTTGCAAGAAACAATAGGGCCGCCACACCGCCCGCGGCAATATGATTGGAGTATCGAAATGGAGACCGTCCCGCATATCGTCCTCGAGTATGACAAGTGGAGCGATTGCGCGCTGGTCGCGTTGACCGACGACGCCCACTCGGACGTCCGAGGCGGCACCGACATGCCCTATCTCGTCACGAGCGGCTACCACCGCGGATCGCGCACCTGGGCCAGGGCAACGCCGTTCGGCGACATCACGCGCGCCAAGGTCGTCTTCGAGCACCGCGTCGGCCGCGACTACACCCCCAACGAAGGCAGGCTCCACGACGACGAGGTCATCGCCTGCCGCTGGCGCCGCGGCGATATCGCCGGGATCCTGGAGGAGTCGCTTGACTACCCTATCCCCGCGACGAAGGAGAACATCGATACCGCGATCGGGCAAATCGCGCATGTCCGGGACCGTCTCATCGAGCATGGATGGAGGGAGATCGTCGATTCCATCCGCGCGGAACGTCTCGACCTCGGTCTCGGCAGCTCCCAGGCGGATAACTTCTACAGGGGCGTATATGACGTGACCGCGCACCATAATTCGATGTTCTGGCCGTCGGGCGACGGCAATGCGTTGCATGTGTCCCATTGCCGCCTGGGAGACGGCCCCTCGTTCGGACTCACCGTCCGCACGATTCCGGCCGCGGCAATCGTCAACGAACCCGTCACCTTCGAGAAGATCGACCGACTGGGCGGGAAAATCGAGCTTTACGTGGACGGCATCGATGCGGATATCGGTAAAGTCCGTGCCTTCGCCAGCTCATCGCCCGGCGTCCGCGCTTTCGTCGACCCCCTTTGCGTCTATATCCCGGCACCTAGCGATTCGGTCAGGGAGCAAGAGCGCGACATCTCGCCCTACCTGCGCCAGATCGCGCAGCGCTGCCAGCGCATCTCGCACCCGATCGACCCTCCCGAGACGGCCGCGGCTGCGGCGCGCGCCACATTCGGCGGCGCGGCGGCGCGGCCGGCATATCGAGGGCATAAGAACCAGTAACCAGCGGCGGACGCCTGCTTCCGCCGCCCTATCCGTTAGGAGCCACAATATGAACGACAAGCTGGACCATTTCGTCCTCGAGTATGACGGCAAGAGCGGCCTCGCCCTGCTCGCGATGACGGAGGCCGACGGCGGACGCATCGCCGATGGCGCAGGCCTCCCGTATGCCGTGGCCAGCGGCTACGAAGCAGCCTCGCGCACCTGGGAGTCGATCGAGCGCTTCGACGACGTGGCGTGCGCCAAGCTGCGCTTCGAGAAGGGCCGCGGCCGCGATTACGCGCCGACCGGCGGCAAGCTCTACGACGACGAGTTCATCACGCTCCGTTGGCGCCGCAAGGACATCGCCGACTCGCTCGAGAACGACTGGGGCAACTTCGGCTTCCCCATCCCCGCAACCGAGGAGAATGTAGATTTCGCCATCGACCAGCTCGGGAACCATATCGACGACACCATCTACAGCCAAGGCTGGGCCGTCATCTATGACTGTCTCGACCCCAACTCGTTCGACTTGGGGGTCGGACACAGCAAGCAGGCCATTGAGTTTTACGAGCGGGTCTTCGACTGCGACGGCGACTTCTATCCCACCGTCAACGTCTGGCCCGCGGTCGACGGCGGCGGTGTGCATGTCTCCGTCTGCCCCGTCACTTTCGGGAAGCGAGACCTGGCCGTCTACAAGGTCGATGCCGGCAAGATCGGCGATGGGCCCATCACGATCCGCGACCTCGAGGACGTCGGCACCCGTGAGGTCCATGTCGACGACTTCGCGGAGAAGCCCGAGGAGGTGCGCTTCTTCCTGCGCACGGATGCCGACGTGTACCTTTTCGGCTCCAGCCTGGGCAAGTCCCTCGCCGTCGAGGATGCGGACGAGGGGGACATCGCCCCAGCCCTGCGCGAGGTGCGTACCTACTGCATCGATGCGAGCAAGAATCGCGACCCGCAGCTCATTTGCGCCAAGGCCCAGGCGGCCGCGGCCGAGGGCGATGCCGGCGGCAAGAAGCTCTAGCGCGCCATGGTCACCCCGACCGTCCGAACGGTAAACGCGCAAAACCAAAACCATCTGGTCTTTGCCGCCTCAAATGAAGCGGGATGGCGGCGCTATCTCGAGACGCTTTCCCGGCACACGGGATGCGCCAACGCCTTCTACAACCTGTCGGCGATGAACTGCGCCGGGCTCGCCGCATCCGACTGGCACGAGTCCCGCGAGATCCTGCCGATCGCCACATGGAGATCGCTCTTCCCCGGGGCGGACATCAAGGCAGCCGACGGGTGCCGCGGCGTCTACGGCGTCAAGTCCAGGCCGCGCGGGTCGGGCGGCGGGCTGTTCTACGTGGACGAACTGTTCCCGCCGGCGCTCCTCGTGGGGCTGCCGCCCACGAGACTAAGAGGCGCGGCCCGCGTGCTCGACCTGTCGGTCGATATCGCCGGCGCGTCGTGGAATGACGCCAAGGCCGGGCTGTACCGCCTGGTCAACGTAGCCGACATGGACGGCGACGCCGACGCGGTGCCGGAGGCCGAGCGCGTGCCCGTCGCATGGGAAGACCTCGACGAGAACACGCGCTTCGTCATCGAGGCGCACTTCAGCGCCCAGGGCCCCGGGTGCGCCAGCCCCGTGCTGCCCCCCGACGACGTGAGGGCCAAGGCCTCCTCGCTCAAGAGGTACGTCAACGAGATCGTGAAGGCCGCTGCGCCCCTCATCAGGCAGATGCGCAACGGCTACCGCGCCGCCTTCGAGAGGCACCGCCGGGACGTCATCCCCGAAAGCGATCCTTCGAGGGAGAGCGTGCGCGGCGCCGCCGAGAGCGGCATCGCGGGGAAGGCGGGGGGCGTGGAGGAATCCCGCTTATTGGAAAGCGGTGACCGCCCTGCACCGATTGAAACACTGCCGCTAGAGGTCTCGAAAGACGGTGCCGGGCTGCATGTCGATGTTGGAGAGCTCGCGCGCGAGCCCATCGAGAAGGCAATGAGGGCTATCGGCGGGCATTCCAGGGCGGATGGCGATGGGACGGGTACCGAGACCGTGGTCCCCCCTCCTATGGCAAGCGTCGGGGATGCCGGCGCCACCGAGCGCCATTCGATGCGGCGCCGGCGCTCACCCGAGGCCAAGCCCGAGCCCGTGGCGCCGCCCGAGAAGTACTACCCCCACGGCAGGCCGCCGCGGGAGACGGCGGGACACGCGAAGAGCGCCGCCGCCAGGACCGCGAAGGACCGCGGCAAGAAGAAGAAACCGCCGACGGGCAAGGGCTCGTCGTAAGGAGGTCGATGCAAATGGCCGAAAAACTCGAAGCCGGCGCCGTGGACGGCGCCGAATACTACATGGTGACGGTCTCCGAGTCCGTCTCCTTCAGCTATCCCGTTCTCGCCACGGACGCGGAGGCCGCCCGCGAGAAGGTCGCCGCGCTCATCGAGGCGGGACGCGTCCGCGCGCCGCTCGACCTCGTCGGGGCGCCGTGCCGCCGCGAGAGCATCGAGGCCGTGGACGCCGTGGAGTCCGAGGACCTGAGCTGTAGGCAGGTATGCGCCCAGACGCTCACGCCGGGCGAGGCTGAACGGCTGGTGGACGACGTCGAGGCCGGGAAGCTCTACGAGAATACGCCCCCGCAGATGGCGCACGCCGCCAAGTCGATCCTCAAGAAGACCGGCTCGGGCAAGCTGACGCCGACCAAGCGGCAAAGGAGAAAGTGACGTGGTTCCCGTTCGGGAACCCCATGGGCCGCCGGACCGCATTGCGGGACGGCGGCCCTATGATTTTGGGTATCAGAGTGCCGGCTCTCAAGCGCAGGCTTTCCCAGATTGGAGTGCATCGATATGGACGCAGACTGACGGAACGAGACGGATATCTTCAGATATACCGATGTGGAGTACACGCCCGACGGCCATTCCGAATTGTACCGCTGGGACGATTTCCTCGGAATCACGGGCGGACATGCCTACAGCGCCATGGCCATGCTCAGCGCGATCACGGGATGCAGGATCCAGGCCTACGGCACCGACTCCCTCATCTATCGCGCTTCGCTCGGCAGCTCTGCGGCGGCGAAGCTCGCCGCGGGGGCGCTCGCGATGAAGGATCGCCTCAGCGGACGGGGTGACGCTGTCGAGATCGGCCGCCGTCTCTAGCGGACCGGCTCGCGGAATGCGTTTTCGGCCCCGGGCCCTTTCGAGTCCGGGGCTTTTTGCGCGCAAGACCTCGGCGGGTCCGTCGGTTTCCCGTTCGGGAAATGGTGACCGTGGCTGCGGCTGGCGGCGATGCGGGCGGGTACTATCGGCCTATAGCGGTGACCGGGTCGGTCCAGTGCCTTCCTTCTCAACCGAAAGGACTTCTCCATGGATCTCTTCATGCCCGCGGAACGCGTCCTCTACAACCGTTCCTATTACTTCTCCGATGAGGCGGTGGATGATTATAACGAATATATAGCGGACCGAGACGGCGTCAATATCGATGTGGTGTCCTCCCTCGATTTCTTTATGAATGAGGTTTGGAAAGAGATCGATTACGCCATCGACAACGACCTCTCCGACGAAATCTCCTGTTTCGATCGCATGCTGCGCGACTTGAAATGCGGCGGCGACCCGGAACACCCGACCGAGATCTCCGTGGTCGCCAAGGGAACGGTCGAGCGCTGGGACGAGCCTTCACGCGGGCTGGTCGTGGCCGACTCCCTGCTTTCCCTCGTACAGGGCACCGGCAGCGCGGATGCCCTCAAGGATTGCCAAATCGACCGCCTCGTGGACACGAACGGCGAGTTCCATATCGAGGCCTCCCATCATGACGGCTCCGCTTATCTGGACGTCCGGCTCATCTCCGGGGTCTCGTACGATGCCAAGGGGTTCAAGCTCGGCGGCGAATATTATGCGCCCGGCAAAATGGACCTGGTCGATTTCTATATCCTCCTGGATAACCTCTACGACTCACCCGATGTCGGACCATGCTCGCTGCCGCGTTTTTCGGAGCGCGCCTACGGCACGGCACGGGAGTCCTACCGCTTCGGGGAGACGACGTTCGATATCTACCAGGTTGCCGATTCCCTCGATCGGCCCTACATGGTGAAGATCTCGACGGGTGAAGGTGCCTGCAAGGATGCAGGACTCCGGTTCGCCTCCGTCGGCGAGGCCAAAGCGTGGTGCCATCGGTACTCCCTGCGCGAGCTCGCCAAGGACGAGAAGAAGCCCGAGCCGGCCGAGGCCGCCGCGACGGCGAAGATGGCGGCCGGGTGCTCTGGCGGGGACGGTGCCGGAGATGCCGGCGCGATCAAGCTGTAAAGCGATTTCGAAAGGATAGGGTCATGGCTGAGAATCACGAGCCCGGCAAGTGGGATGCAGTCGTCTGCAACGGATTTGCCGCCGTCAACGTCCTCTCCTCCACCAACGTCGAGGAGCTGGGCTGGGACTATACCGAAATGGAGCTCGACCCCACCGGAACCTGCGGGCTCTTCGACGGCATGCTGCTCGACTGGGACGACGACACGCCCGAGGAGCGCCGCGAACACGAGGAATTCTTCCCCGATGCGTTCACGGTGGGCGCCCGCATCCTGGCCGATGACTGGGACCATGAGATCGGCAACGACGAGGTGCGTTCGCGCTGCTTCCTCATCATCGAGGATGCCGACCAGTTCACCGACCACGACACCGGGCGCGACTGGCTCTGCGAGAGCACCATTGCCGACTTCTCCGAGGCCGAGGCGATGACGTTCTTCCAGAACCTCACGCTCGTTGACTCCCAGGACATCGCGGAGCTCGGCGGGCGCCCGATCATCCCGTCCGCGGGACCCGAGGAATGCCGCGCGGCAGTGCTCGCCTTCAACCAGAAGATGGTCGCCCGCCGTCGCGAACGCGGGCTGGACGACATGGCCGAGCCCGCTAGCGTAAAGAAGACCGTGGCGGCGCCGAAGCCCGTCATGCCGAAGATGGAACAGGTGGTCCACGGGCTCGGAAAGGTCGATTTCTCCGGGCTCGGATATGGCTGGGGAGCGCAGTATCCCGATTCGCTTTCCGTCGATGGCATCGGCATCGATTACCCATCGGGCGAGCACAATGCCATCCTGAACTTCTCCCCCATCACGCATGCCGTCGATGTGGTCGGCAGGAAGTTCTTCTGCCATGAGACGACTTTGAGGTATGACTGCAACGCGGATTCATGGTCCGGCGCCACTATTGGACCGGATTTCTGGACCTTCGACGGCGAGGAAGCCCGCGAGTTCGCCGAGAACATCGGGTTCGACCTCCTGGCGGCCCGAGCGTGTGGGAATCTCGGCATCGATGCTCCGGGGCTCAAGGGGCGCGAAGCGCTCCCGATTCCGAAGGCCGTAGATGTCGCACCCGAGCCCGGCGCACAAGCGGAGGCCGCGAAGGCCGCGGCGGCCAAGAAGGTGTCCGGCGAGGGCGGTGGCGGGAAGCATATCTAAGTTCTACTTGTTGCGCCCCTTCCCATTTGGGAAGGGGCGTTTTTGTTGCGGGGTGTTCTGGGTAACATCTTCGGTGTATATGGCCTGCTTCTATCTGGGAGTTGATGACATGGCTGCGAAACAATATGAACTCGATTCGAGCGTCCTTGATTGGTATAGGGGCTTCTGCCCGGACAACAGCTTCAATGTCGAGATCCGTCCCGATATCACGTTTGCGGACGTCGTCGTGGGCATGTCGAACGGCATCATGCTCGATAGCCTCATCGGGTCCGATGACGAGGTATTCATGTATATCGTGTTCGTGAAGCTGGCTGAGATCACCGGAGAGAGCTTTCAAACTGTCTTCGATGTGTGGTGTGAGGCGCCGATGAATATCGATTGGGTCGACGAGGACGAACGTCGACTCGTCGCCGCCGCCGAGCGCGTGGTCTTATCCAGGTTCGAACCTATTTCCATCAGCGACATCGATTCCAACAAGGCATTCGATATCGCGAACCGCGCGATGCTGGACGAGATCATGCCCTCCTGCGGCCCAATCGAATACGGCCTCGCGGAGCAAGTTCTTCCGAACCTCAACTGGGGTTCCGACACCGTCGCCACCGACGCCATCAACGAGTTCATCCGCAGGGACCGCGATGGGAAAATCGATCCCGAGGCCGTGCGTAGCCATGCCACCGAGCTTTTCGCGGCCTGCCAGGTCCAGCTGGCGTTCACGCAGGCGGACTTCATTCTTCAAGCGTGCGGGGGCAAGATCGAGCCGGCGGAGGAAATGGAATTCTGCTCCGTCTATACGCCTCAACCTAATTTCCACCTGGATATCCTGGATGATTGCGTTAATGCTCTCCGCAATCCCGGCTTTTCGGCCGTCAAGGAGGCTGTCGCCGACATCGAGAAGCGGAGCAAAACCGTAAACATTACCCCGATCGCTCCAACGGATGTCGCAGCGGCGGCCAAGAAGGCCGCCAGCGCAAACGTCTCGACCGACGGCGATGCCGGCGGCAAGCATATCTAGCTCGATCTGATTCACATTGCGGTCAGTTGGCGGCCCTTCCCGTTCGGGAAGGGCCGTTCTCGTTGATGCGCGATGCGGGTAGCATCTTTGTCGTATCTGGCTGACCCTCTTTTTTTGGAGCTGGCGAAATGAGCAAGCAGCATTTCAATTTCAAGTCTAGTATCCGCGATTGGTATATCCGGGCATTTCCATCCGACCAGCTCGGCTACAGGATCAACCCACTGGCCACCTTTGCCGGCGCCGTGAAATGCATGGCGGACGGAGGCGACATCTATAAGTATCTAGGCGTCGGGGACTCCCTGGTGCGCGAGAACGTATTCTCCAAGATCGCCGCCATCACGGGCGTGGACTACGATGCCGTATATGACCTTTGGCTTCATCATGACGAGGACGAGTGCAGCAGACTGGTCTTCCTCGGCGATCATCCGGACTGCGCCGTCGATCGCGACTGGCGGGAACAGTTCGATGAGGTGGCCTCCCCTTCCGAGCAAGTGCGCTATGACGAGTTGCTTGCAGCCGAAGAGCATCGTAAGGCCGAGACGTTCGATTCGTTCATGGAGGTCAACGAGACTCCCATGGACGAGGTGCGAGGCGCCGGGATCGCGATGATGCTCATGCAGGGCATCGTTTTCGCCGAGATCGCAAGGAAGATCGATGGGCCGAGCGAAGAGCTGAACGAACGCATCGCGACCTTCAACCGCGACCTCAAGCGCATCTACAGCGAACCGCTCCACAAGAAGGTGGAACAAATCGAGAGCCAGGTCGGAAAGCTGGAAGAGAAGGCGGCCATCTACGATGAGATGCGCTATGCCGCGGAACATACCGATCCGGCGGATATCCGCATCGCAGGGGGCAGTGCCAGCATGACCGGCGCCCTCATGGCCGCCGCGATGGCGAGCTACGACCTGTCATGCGGCCTTATCGACGATGAGCACATCGGGCGATACGGCGACGTCATCACTGCCCTCGAGGAGCGTATGGGCGTCGGTGCCGGAGCCAGAGATGGAGGCATAGCCATGGAAGAGACCTATCAGCTCATCGAGGGCTCGCCGACGCTGCGCGACCTGGACGCGGAGAACGGCTTCCTGTGGTGCCCGTTCGGGTGTATCGAGCGTCAGAACGATCCGGGCATCCTGATCAGCCGTCTAGACGACGGAAGCTACGACGTGAGGCTCGGGATCGGGTTCGACGGCCCCGAGCGCTTCGCGGCCGGGGGCTCCGATTGGTCCTGGATGGACATGGCGATGGACTTTACCGTTGACCTCGCCTTCGCGGACGACATGGAGCTCAGTGACTGGATCTCAAGCGAGACTGTCGCCACCGGTGCCGCGTGGGCGCGGTGCTTCAACCCGGATTGCGGTCCCGCCGACACGTTGGGCGTCAAGGAAATCACTGCGGCGCTCAAGCGCTTCGAGAGCCCTTCGTATCTCGCGCGCGGGCCCATTGCCGACATCGAGGATCTTCCGCTCGGATACTACTGGTGCCCCGATGCGGTCGATTCAGACCCATCCTATAACGGCTATCTCCTGAACGTGTTTTCCCGCTCCGGCCACGGCGGGTTCCCCTGCACGGCCTTCGAGCTCTTCGGCGGCGTCACGCTTAACGACGTGCCCTCCTTCGGATTCGATGACGGCTGGGACGGCTCGTGCCTCAACCGCCTCGATTGGTTCGAGGATGCCATCGGCATGGACGGCGACGGCGTCACCGCCGGCCTCGTCGCCGATGATCTGGATTCCATCAAATCGCTCACCGCGCGCTGTCCCGCCTGGGTCGAGTGCTTTCCCTCTTACAGCGAGAAGGCGGCGGTTCCCGGCCGCGTCCCATTGATCCAATTCCTGGGCGCTAGGACCGCCGCGGCCAAGACCGGCGGCGGGAACGATAGCGGCAACGGATTGCATATCTAGGGGGTGAGGACTATGGACTACTTCTCCCGTAAACCCGATTTCCCGACTTTCGAGGATATCTATATCGCCCGCGCGCAGGGCGCCATCGGGTTGGAGCGTCGCGAGGACGGGCTTGCCTGCCGCTTCGGCCAGGACGGTCCCGCCATCATGCTCCCCCAGGTCGCGTCCCAGGGTGATGGCGTTCGGGGGCGTGCCGTCTGCGACGGCATCGTCGGGGCGCTGAAGGAGGACCCGGAGATCCGAGCCGCCGCGGCAGGGTGCCTGGACTCGTACTTCACCGAGGTTGCGGGGCGCGCGCCCGTCGGCGAGACGTGCGGGGGCGATTGCCTTTTCGCATGCCATGTCGATATAGCCGGCGTCTATGCGCAGCGCACCGGGGACCCGGACGGACTGCGCGCCTACTGCGACCCCATGGGGGTCGGCTGGAACTACGGCCCGATCTATTACTTCCCGCGTGAGTCCGTCGAGCAGATCGTCGGGCAGCTGTGCGAGGACGGGGACGACTTCCCCATCCTGTTCGACGGGGAGAACGTCATCGAGGCCTTCGACGGCTCGCCGGTGCATATGTCGGTGCCCGTCGAGGTGGATGGCGAGCGGGTGTGGACCTGCGGCTACGACTTCTGCTGGGGCGAGACCGTCGCCCCCGATTTCAGCCGCGCCCGGGGACGCTTCCCCGACGCCACCGTGGCCGCCTGGGCGGCGGCACGGAGCGTGAACGAATCTGATGGCAATTTGGGTATCAAGGAGCGTATGTAATGAACGAGCGCATTTCCGTAATGACCGATTTCGGCGAGCTGATCGCCACACCGTTCGCAGGCGGTATCAGCGTGGATATCAACCTGCCCGACGGCAAAAGCAGCGGACAGCTCGCCTTCATCGAGGCGGCGCCGGTTGAGCTTCAGGATGACTACCCGACGCCGGTGCATGTCTTCACCTATGACGGGCGCGACTCGGAACCGGTGCACCGGACCGATGTCCATCTCGACGGGGAAGCCATGACGCTCGACCCCGTGAAGGGCGTGCCGGTGCACAACGGCGCGCAAGCGCATGACGGTGATAGGCGTCCCGCAGATCTCGCCAAGGCCGCGAGCGCGGCGGCGAACCGAACTGCCGGTTCGCATGCGGACGAGGCCGGCGGCATCAAGCACTAGGGCGTCGATGCCTACCGGCTAACGGATCGTCTTTGCGGGATCGTCTCGGCGGCTGTCGGCTATGCCGGCGGCCGCCGATTTCTTTGCCGCGGCCGCGAGGGTGGCGGGAGATGTCTTCTCGAGGACGACGGCGACATTCCTGCGGGCCTGCTCGGCCCTCTCCAGGGCCTCCGCATACTTGGCCTCCGCGCGGCGCTTGGCGCCGTACAGATCCATGTACTTCGCTGCATTTGCCGTATAGTCTGGCGTCCGGTAGTCCAGTGCCGGCGGCGCGTCGATCGCCTGGAGCTCCGCCGGGCGCCATGTCGGGTTCTTCACGGTATCCTCCAGGACGTCCAGGAACCTCGCGATCATCTCGGCCCCTGGTGAGATATCCCTTCTGTCAAGACGAAAACGCAGGGAAAAACGAGCGGTACGCCCTGCTAGAGGCATCGCGATTCCGAAAGACCACGAGGACTCGCAAGGCGTCATTAAATGTAACTATTTAATTTGCTATGTACCATTCATAATGGTACATTGATAATTGTTTAGTTACATGAGGAGGCGGAGCATGAGGGAGTACGTCGAGAAGACGCTGCACGCGAGAGTCGATCGCGAGCCCGTCGACGCCTCGGGGCTCCCCCTCTACCTGAGGGGGCTTTACTCCTTGGAGCGGTGGACCGCCTTCGGCGTGCCGTTCGCCGTGGCCTCCCCCGTCGAAAGCCCGACGGTGAAGACCATGGCGAAGCACCGCGACGCCCTGGAGGCGGCCCTGGGGACCCCCGTGGCCTTCGCCCTCGAGGGCGCCACGGGCTACAGGGTCGGGCGCATGCTCGAGGCGGGCCTGCCCTTTATCGAGCCGAGCGGACAGGTATACCTGCCGTTCCTGGGAATCGCGCTGAGCAGCGGAAGGAGCCACGCGCGCGACAGGCGGCAGACAGACGTTGGCGCGTTCTCGCCCCAGGCGCAGCGCCTCGCGCTCATGGCGCTCTACGGCGACCTCGACGGCGCCAGCGTCACCCAGGCGGCAGGCCTCCTCGGCACGGCGAAGATGACCGCCTCTCGCGCATTCGACGAGCTCGCGGCCGCCGACCCCTCGATCGTCGCCGCCGAGGGGCGGCGGCGGGTGCTGCGCCCCGGCAGGGACAAGATGGCGATGTGGCGTCGCTTGGAGCCGCGCATGTCGAGCCCGGTCGCGAGGGAGCACCGCCTGGGCCGCGTGCCCGATGCAGAGCTTCCCCTTGGCGGGCTCTCGGCGCTGTGCGGACTCTCGATGCTGCAGGACGACCCCTGGCCGACTTTCGCCGCGACCAAAGCGCAGGAGCGCACTCTGGGGCTGGCGGCCGGCGCGCGCGACGCCGGCCTCGACGAGCCAGAGGATCCCGCGTGCGTGGTGCAGGTGCTGCGCTACGAGCCCGTGCCGGCGCCGGGATGCGCGGTCGACCCGCTTTCGGCCATCCTGTCCCTTCCCACCGACGAGAGGGACGACCCGCGCGTCGCGGGCGAGATCGAGAACGTATTGAACCGAGTGCTTGGAGGCGATCATGAGGGGAATCGATAAGTTCAAGGAGCGCTTCGCGGGCCACGACGGCGAGTACGTCCTGATCGGCGGCGGCGCCTGCGACCTGCTGTTCGGCGAGGCCGGGCAGGACTTCAGGGCCACCAAGGACCTCGACCTGGTCCTTTTGGTGGAGGCGCTGACGCCCGAGTTCGGCCAGGTCTTCTGGGACTTCGTCAAGGAGGGCGGGCACGAGAACAGGCAGAAGAGCGGCGGAAAGCCGCAGTTCTACCGGTTCTCCAAGCCGGAGGACCCGGCCTTTCCCGCCATGCTGGAGCTGTTCGCGCGCACCGACGTCGACCTGCGCGACGCGGAGTCCGGCCTCATGCCGATCCACATCGACGACGAGGTCTCCAGCCTTTCGGCGATCCTGCTCGACGAGGAATACTACCGGCTGCTCGTCGAGAACAGGACGTCGGCCGGCGGCGTCGCCGTCCTGTCGGTCGAGGGGCTGATCCCCTTCAAGGCCAAGGCGTGGCTCGACCTTTCCGCCAGGCGGGCGGGCGGCCAGGCCGTCGACGAGAAGAGCGTGAAGAAGCACCGAAACGACGTTTGCCGCCTCGCCACGCTGCTCGCGGGCGGCGAGCGCCCCGCCATGAGCGAGGGGGTCCGCGCCGACATGCGACGCTTCCTGGAGGCCTACGAGTCGGACCCCGTCGACCCCAAGGCGCTCAAGATCAAGGGCGTCGGGGCGCAGCAGGTCGTCGAGGTGCTCAAGAGCGTCTACCTGCGGTAGCGCAGCTGTCCGATAGCGCTACCGTGCGGCGTCATCTAGGACGGGCCGCAAGGCGCACCCCGCGTCTTTCATCGCCGACTACTTGCGCCGCACCGCAGCTACCGGGTATCTATTAAGTAGTTACTGGGCACTGCTGAGCAGTCCAGCAGGTTGCGAAGGCTGAGCCATAGTTGGACATCGCGTCGTTGCATTCGAGACAAATGGGGATGCGGACAAATAGTTGGACCGAATCGGTCCGATTAGGAGTTCGCGAATGCCGAGCTGCACGGACGAGCAGAGGCGCAGGGCCGTCGATATGATCGAGGAGTGCGGCGGGTCGGTGACGCGCGCGATGCGCAGGCTGGGATACCCCACGCGCCACAAGTCGAGTGCAACTTTCTCCTTCGGCAAAAGGTCATAGCCGCCCCTCACCTGCGCGAGGTTGCTGAGCCCTGGCTTCACTAGAGCGCGATAGTTCCAGCCGTGAATGCGCTTCTCGAACTCGGCGCAAAAAGCCGGGCGTTCAGGCCTTGGGCCTATAAGCGCCATGTCGCCATCATCTCGGAATACGCTATGCGCTCCCCTTCGGCTATATCCGCGGCCCGCGGGCGTATGGTTATCATGTTGTGGGACGTGGCAAGGTCCTGCTCCGCATACCCCGCGCTCACCACCATGTAGTCCGCGTACTTGTGCCTGGGCAGCGTCCTCGGCATCAGGATATCGCCCGCACGCAGGCGGTAACGGTCCGCCTTGGCCGCATCGACCCGGATGAGCTCGGCCCCCTCCACCTTTTCCTCCGGCATCAGGATGCCTTCCGTCAGGTCTTTCACTGAGATGCGCCTAAGGGTCACCCCGTCGATGTCGGCGGCCTTCACGCTGTCCCGGGACATCAGGGGAGGCACGACGGCGAAAAGGTCGCCGACCGTGGCCTCGTATCTCCTCAGCATCCCCAGCATCGACTTCGCATCGAACTTTCGCTCTACGGTCATGTCCTCTCCGAACTGACGGGTCTTTTGCAAAAGGATACCCTCGGCGCGGTGGTGGAGGGGCGTTTCCGTGCGGGCTCGCGGCGGGTAGCATCGATGGGGACAACCGTTTCACTGGAGGTGCCGACATGGCCGATATCAACCCTAATGACAGCGCGACCCTTACCGATGACCTCGAGATCGACAGCTACGATGACGTCGTGAACCTGTTCGGCGCCGACGAGGCCGCCGCGATGCTCGCGGATGTCGTCGGCAACCGTTTCAACCGGCAGGAAATCTTGAAGGCCATCCGGAGCGGAGGGGATATCCACCTCGACTACTGGCCCGAATACGGGGAGTACGGCTATGCCGCGCGCATCTGCGGCGAACTGCTCGCGGACACCTCGCTCGAGTGGGCCGATGGCCTCATCGACCCGGATAAGATCAAGACGCACAAAGGGCTGACCGCCGGCGACCTGTCGCATGCCGTCACCTGCGTGCTCACGGACAGGTTCAACGACGGGCTCGATGAGGCGAGACTTGTGGATTGCAAGAATATCGCCGATGAGTTCGCCCAGGCAATCGAATCGCGGCTCGGCTCGGGGTGCCTCGGGCGTGAGTCCTACGTCGACAGCGAACGCCTCCGCGGCGACCTGACCGATAAGTTCGGGTTCTTCTACGACATCGATTTCAGCAGGCTCTCCTTCAAGACCTCGCTCATACTGTCCGTCAACGGCCTGTATTCCGAGGGCGACGTCATCGACGCGGCGAGCGACTGGCAGGAAGATTACCTGCCGTGCGTCTGCCATAGGGGCGGCCAGGGCGAGGACGACAGGTGGGAGTACGAGCCCGCCGAGGACTACAGGCCCTTCACGCGTCCCGCGGACATCCCCGAGAGCATCTTCGACAAGCTGTGCGCCTCGCAGGGCACGACCATCGAGAAGGTCGTCAACGACCCCGTTACGCCTTTCGAGCGCAGCTTCCGCGAGGATATCTTCAACATGCCGCAGAATCGCCCTGTCGGGCTCGCGGTCCTGGCGACGCTGCCGCTCGACGCGTTCCTGGATGCCAGCCTGTCGATGATCTGCCGCGGCGAGGGCGAAAACGCCGGCACGTTCACGGTCAAGCCTGGAACGTATGAACCCATCTTCGGTATCTACGACCCCGTTGGCGGGTGCGGCGGCACCATGGGTACCGTGCTCGACAGGGATTTCGAGATCGACCCGCACGACATCTCGTACACGATGATGGAACCCGTGCGCGGCGAGTGGAAGTCCGACCGCATCGACCTCTCCCGCGACCCCGCCGCCATGGGACGCCTGAAAGAAGAGGCCGAAAAGGCCAAGAAAGAGCTGTCCAGCGCCCTTTCGGCCCAGCTCAATCTGCCCTTCATCGCGGTGGGCAAGGACGGCCCCCACCATCTGGATCTGTCGCTGTCCCGCCCGCAGTTTGAGATGATGACCGGCGACCTGCTGGCCCGCACAGTGGCTCCCGTGCAGAATGCCCTGCGGGATGCAGGCATTTCCGCCAGCCAGCTGGGCAAGGTGCTGCTGGTGGGCGGCAGCACCCGGATGCCCGCCGTGGAACGGCAGGTGCGGGAGCTGCTGGGTAAGGAGCCCAGCCACAGCCTGAACCCGGATGAGTGCGTTGCCATGGGTGCAGCGGTGCAGGGTGCACTGCTGCAGGGCGGCGGCAAGCTGGCGGGTGCCACCGGCGCGGCGGCGCAGGGACTGGTGCTGATGGACGTGACCCCGCTGACCTTGTCCATCGAGACGCTGGGCGGGGTCGCCACCCCGCTGATCACCCGCAACAGCATGATCCCCACCCGCAAGAGCCAGATCTTTACTACCGCCCGTCCCATGCAGACCAGCGTGGAGATCAACGTTCTGCAGGGCGAGCGCCATTTTGCGCGGGACAATAAGTCCCTTGGCAAGTTCAAGCTGAACGGCATCCGGGCAAGCTTCTCGTCCAAGCCCCAGATCGAGGTCACCTTTGATATCGACGTGAACGGCGTGGTGAAGGTATCTGCAAAAGACCTTGCCACCGGGCGGGAGCAGAACATCACCATCACCGGCAGCACCAACCTTTCCGAAAACGAGATCCAGCGCGCCATGGCAGACGCCGCCGCTTACGAGGCTGAGGACAGCCGCCGCAAGGAGCGCTTGAACCTGCACAATCAGGCCGAGGTGCTGGCCTACAAGGTGGATGAAGCACTTTCCAAGTGCAAAAAAGAGCTGGACAAGGACGAAAAGGCCCGCGTGAAGGCCGACCTTGCCAACCTGCGCCACTGCCTGCGCAAGGATAAGCCCGAAAAGATGAACGAGACTGAGGAAGCCGCCCTGCGGCAGGCCAAGAGCCAGCTGGAAGCCTCGGCCAACCACCTGATGCTGCTGTACTCTGCCGAGCAGACCCCCGGCGATGGAACGGACAGCACGCTGTAATATTTATAATATAAGGTTTGTGGGCTGCTGCACCCGCCCGGCGCAGCAGCCCTTTTTGCAGAAAGAGAAGGGAACAGTTATGAAGGAACTGCAATATCCGGTGCGCCCCGGGCGCTACCGCCACTTTAAAGGCAACGAGTATCAGGTGCTGGGCGTGGCACGCCACAGCGAGACCGAGGAGGAAATGGTGGTGTACCGCGCCCTGTACGGCGAGGGCGGGCTGTGGGTGCGCCCCGCCGCCATGTGGCTGGAAACCGTGACCCGGGACGGCGTTACCCAGCCCCGCTTTACCTATATCGGGGAGTGATGCGCCCGGCTTGAATCCCGTTATTGACCATAGGATTATTTTGCGGTAAAATGTGAGTATGATACCAAACAACAAAGGAGGTTTTCGTATGAAGGCCAAACGATGGATCTCGCTCCTGCTTGCGGTCAGCATGATGCTTGGTGTACTGGCGATGCCTGCTTTAGCTGCAACGCAGCAGCCGGAAAGCACCGCTGTTGTCAGCGAGGAACTGCCCGATGCCGCAGCGCTGAGCGCGGCAGAGGATGAAAATGATATCGTCAACATCCGCATCCGGGCGACCGGCAACCTTGTCTACGGCTCCGATTATAAGCTGGAGGTGGAGACCCGGCCCGAAAACACCCAGTATATCGCTGTGGTGCTGGGCACCAGCGGCGAAGCCTACGGCTATGTGACCCTGATGATCTCGGATAAGCTGCGCACCCTGCTCAAGCTGATCCCCCTGCCCAAAAAGATGTCCCAGACCCCGGACCAGGCCGAGGAATTCAACGTATACAGCTACCTCAAGCAGCTGATCGACGGCAACGATGTCAGCGTGCTGCTGCGGGTGGCGGACGAAGTAGTGTCGGTGATGGACACCGTCAGCTTCTTTGTCCCGGCCAGCTACCTGACCACGGTGAAGAATGTTTCCAACGGCATGAAGCTGGCGCTGAGCCTGATCCGCAAGTATCTGCCCGAGGGTGCGCTGAGCCGCATCTATCTGGACGAGCAGCCCAAGGACAGCGGCAAGTACTTTGCCGGTGCCATTGCGCTGGAAAGCAGCGATATCAACGCCGCCGGGTTTGCCATGTTCAAGATCAAGCCCAAGACCGAAAACGTCAGCCTGAGCTGGGCAGCCGATGCCCCGGCCAGCATGACCGTCTCCCAGCTGCAAAACGCTGATCTGACCGCCAAGGTGATCTCGGACGGACAGGTGGCTGAAAACGGCAAGGTGAGCTACACCTACAAGAAAAAGACCTTCCTGTGGTTCAGCAGCAAAATGAGCGGCGTGCCCACCGAGCCCGGCACCTACACCCAGACCGCCAAGGCGGGGGGCAACTACTCCTGCGGCAGCATCAGCCGCACCATTACGGTGACTGCTGACCCGCAGCCTGCTGCCGCAGAGCAGCCCGCAGCATAAATCAGCGGAAAACTATTTTTGAATAGGACGATCCCGGAAAGTCTGCGGACTTTCCGGGATCGTTTTTTCACGGGAGAGGCTGCTTTTTGTTTTCTATAAAAGGGGCTGCTTTACTCTTGCAAATCGCCGCACAATACGCTATTATAAAAATAAAAGAACCCCTTGCGGTAAAAAAAGGGAACAAGAAGGAGCGGTTTATCTATGGAGGAGAAAAAAAGCGGCATCAAAAAGTTCCTTGAAGAGTTCAAGGCATTTGCCATGCGCGGCAACGTGCTGGACATGGCAGTGGGCGTTGTCATCGGCGGTGCCTTCACCGCCATCGTCACCGCGTTGGTGGAGGACATCATCAACCCGCTGATCGGCCTGTTCTTCAAGGCAGATTTTTCCGATGTGGTCATCGGACTGGGCGGCTCCAGCATCAAGATCGGCGAGTTCGTCAACTCCATCATCAACTTCCTCATCGTTGCCTTTGTGCTGTTCGTTGTGATCAAGTTTGTCAACTCCCTGCACAAAAAGCCCGAAGCGCCCGCCGAGCCGGAGGAGCCCACCACCAAGGTGTGCCCCTACTGCCAGAGTGAGATTTCCATCAAGGCTGTGCGCTGCCCCCACTGCACCTCCAAGCTGGAGGGCTTTCCCGAAATGAAGGCCTGAAGCATTCAGCATTGACATTACAACAAAACCCTCCCTGCCGGGCGCAGTCTTTGCGCTTGCGGCAGGAAGGGTTTTGCACATTTTGAGGCTTGGCTGTGGAAAAGTGAAGCAGGAAGTGAGGTGGGAAAATCAGGCGCTCTTACTGAACCTTGGTCAGCTCAGCCAGCTTGTGGTAGATCTCGGTGTTGTCGTATACACCGCCGAACTTCTCGGCACCGACACCCATGGCGTACACGTTGACCATGGCACCGGTGTGGGCGTAGGTGGTGTGGTCCATACCTGACTTGTGGTTGATGGTGTGGCAGACAGCCATGCTGAAGGGGATGTAGGTGCCGTACAGCTCGTAATCCTGCTGGCTCATCTTGCTCTGGCTGGAGGAACCCACCTGCAGGGTGCGCTCGTAGGCCTTGCGCAGGTTCTCCACCTCATAGTCGGTCAGCAGCAGCTTGCCTGCGCTGGCGGCAGCGGGGTCGGTGGGCAGGGTCAGGCCAAAGACGTTCTTCACATCCTGCATGGCAGTCTCAAAGGGAGTCTTGTTGGCAATGTAGCCCTGCACATAGGTGGAATCAAACTTTGCGTAGGACATCTTCTGGTGTGCCAGATTGGTCAGGAAGGTGTCGTAGTTGGTGGTTTTGTAGCCGATGGCCATGCCGCCGGTCTCATGGTCGGCGGTGACAAGGATCAAAGTCTCATTGGGGTGGGCGTTGTAGAAGTCCACCGCAGCCTGCACCGCGTTGCTCATCTCCAGCACATCGTGGATGGAAGCAGCGGCATCGTTGGCGTGGCAGGCCCAGTCGATCTTGCCGGACTCGGTCATCAGGAAGAAGCCCTTCTTGTTGTTCAGCAGCTCGATGCCCTTCTTGACGTAGTCGGTCAGCTGCCACTCGCCGTTGGCAGCGTCCATGGCGTAGTTCATGGCCTTGCCATCGCCCAGATTCTCGGCAATGATCAGGGTCTTGCCTGCACCGGCGGTCAGAGCCGCTGCACCGGCCTGGGTAGTGACCACGTTGTAACCTGCGTTGGCAGCCACGGTATGGTTGTCGGGGCCGGCGCCGTCGCCGTTCACCTTCTGGAACTCGCCGCCAGCAAAGTACTCAAAGCCGGAGTTTGCCAGCTCCACGCCGATCTGGTAGTAGTTCTTGCGTGTCTTCTGGTGGGCATAGAAGGCAGCAGGGGTGGCGTGGTCGATGTTCACGGTGGAGATGACGCCCACCTTATAGCCCTTCTGGGCGTGCAGCTTTTCGGCGATGGTCTCGTAGGGCACATCGCGGGTCCACGGGCACATATTGATGACGCCGCTCTCGGTCTTGTGGCCGGTGGCGATGGAGGTGGCAGTGGAAGCGGAGTCCGGGCAGAAAGAGGTGCTGTCGTAGGTGGTCACGCTGCCCACCTGCGGAAAGCTGGTAAAGCTCAGGTCAGCCTCGGTCACAGCGCCGTTGTTGTCCACAGTGCCCTTGTAAAAGCGTGCGGACTGGATCTGGGCAGTGCCCATGCCGTCACCGATGAACAGGAAAACGTACTTGGGCTTTTTGAACACGTCCAGCAGACCGTTCTCTTCGTCTGCTGCGGCAGAAGCATCGGCCTCGGCGGCGTGAACGGCTACGGGGGCAGCCGACAGCATGCCCACTGCCGATGCCACGGCACCGGCTTTCAGGAAGCTGCGGCGGGAAATTTTCGCATTCTTCATAACAGATATCCTCTCTTTTTTCAGCCCGGCTTGGGGCGGTTCTACTATTTCTTGTGGGAACACCTGTATTGTAGCGCACCGCCCGCAGCGGCGAAACCAGCCCCGTGTAACACTTAGGTAAACCTTTGGCGCACGGAAGAGCGGCGGTGTAAAATGCGGGCAAAACAGGTAAAATCTGCCTGTAACGCCCGCCGCCGAGGCACTTTTTGCGCCGAACCGCCCCGCAAGGGTTGCAAGCAGGGGGCTTTTCATTGTACAATAGAAAGAGCAAGCTGAGATATACTTCTATATTGAGAGGATCTTTTAAATATGTCTGATATCAAAGTGCTGGCGCTGGATCTGGATGGCACCCTGACCAACGACCAGAAACTCGTCACCCCGCGCACCCGCGCCGCGCTGGACGCCGCCATTGAAAAAGGTGTGACCATCGTGCTGGCGTCCGGCCGGCCCACCGCCGGCATCCAGCCGCTGGCTGAGGAGCTGGGGTTGGACAAAAAGGGCGGCTGTATCCTGTCCTACAACGGCGGCAAGATCGTGGACTGCCGCACCGGCGAAACGCTGGTGGAAAAAACGCTGGACCCCGCCCTTGTGCCCGAGCTGTGCGCCTTTGCCGCCGCGCAGGATATTGCCATCCTGACCTATAACCGCGAGGGCATCGTCTGTGAGCGGGACAAGGACGAGTGGGCCAACAAGGAGTGCTTTACCACCAAGCTGCCCATGATCCATGTGGATGATCTGGCGTCCTATGTGAACTACCCCGTGTGCAAGATGCTCATCACGCTGGATCCCGCCCGCCGGGACGCGGTGTGCGCCGCCGGGCAGCAGCAGTTTGCAGGCCGCGCCGACCTGTACCCCTCCAGCCCCTTCTTTATCGAGGCGGTGCCGCTGGGCGTAGCCAAGGACGGCAGTCTGGCGGAACTTCTGCGCCGCATGGGGTTGACCCGCGAGAACCTGATGGCCTGCGGCGACGGCCTGAACGACCGCTCCATGATCGCCTACGCCG
>OIWK01001432.1_pt1 | contig 22365 bp, 18 predicted proteins | sample 1587401 | NCBI WGS metagenome assembly OIWK01 (sample SAMEA3888911, study PRJEB22519) | human gut metagenome | biome: human gut; feature: human-associated habitat; material: faeces | place: Denmark | collected 2009
ACCAGTGACACGAGGATTTTCAGTCCTCTGCTCTACCAACTGAGCTATCTGGGCAAGCTCGAGGTATATATTAGCATACTTTTTTTGAAAGTGCAAGATGTAAAATTCAAATTTTGTAAAAAAATACAAGAACAGAAAATTCATATATTTGTAAACAGGGAACGGCGAGTGACTATTGAGATAACCGGAAAGATACAGTATAATAAGAGCCATTCGGAGGTTATAATGCAATGGCAGAAAGAAAACATATATTGCTGGCAGCAATCAATGCAAAATATATCCATTCCAATCTGGCGGTATACAGCTTAAAGGCGTATGCGAAAAAATACCAGGATCAGATCGGGCTGGCGGAGTATACGATCAATCAGAATCTGGATGATATTTTAAAGGGGATTTATCGCGATCATCCGGAGGTCCTGTGCATTTCCTGCTATATCTGGAATATTTCCTATGTGAAGAATCTGATCCGGGAAGTGCATAAGGTGCTTCCTGACACAGCCATCTGGCTGGGAGGACCGGAAGTGTCCTATGATGCGCGGAAGGTGCTGGAGGAGCATCCGGAAGTGACAGGTGTGATGAAAGGGGAAGGGGAAGTGACTTTCCTGGAGCTGGCGGGCTTTTATCTGGAAGGCATCTCAGAACTGGCGAAGATTGAGGGAATTACCTACAGGGACGGGGATCAGATCCAGGAGAATCCATGGAGAGGAATCACGGATCTGAGTACGATTCCGTTTGTCTACAAAGATCTGGAAAAATTCGAAAACCGTATTATTTATTATGAGTCGAGCAGGGGATGTCCGTTCTCCTGCAGCTACTGTCTTTCTTCGATCGACAAGAAACTGCGGTTCCGGGATCTGGAACTGGTCAAAGAGGAATTACAGTTTTTCCTGGATCATAACGTGCCACAGGTAAAATTTGTGGATCGGACTTTTAACTGTAAACACGATCATGCGATGGCGATCTGGAAGTACCTGATCGCTCACGACAACGGGATCACGAATTTTCATTTTGAGGTGGCAGCTGATCTGTTAAATGAGGAAGAAATCGCACTGATTCGCACGATGCGTCCGGGAATGATCCAGCTGGAGATCGGTGTGCAGTCGACGAATCCGGATACGATCCGGGAGATCCACCGGAAAATGGATTTTGCTCAGGTATCCGAGGTAGTGACACGGGTGCAGGAAGGACATAACGTACATCAGCACCTGGATCTGATCGCGGGTCTTCCATATGAAGACTATGATTCGTTTGGAAAATCATTCTGTGATGTCTATCAGCTGCGGCCGCAGCAGCTGCAGCTGGGATTTCTGAAAGTGTTAAAGGGATCCTTTATGTATCAGGCGGCGCCGGAGTACGGTTGTGTATGTCAGAGCCGGGAGCCTTACGAGGTGCTGTATACCAGGTGGCTGCCATATGATGACGTCCTGCGACTGAAACTGGTGGAAGAGATGGTGGAAGTCTATTATAATAGTAATCAGTTCGGAAAAACCCTGCGTGCGATAGAAAAATTATTTGACAATCCATTTGCGCTGTATGAGGCTCTGGGAGCATTTTATGATAAGAAGGGGTATATGGATATTTCGCATACCAGGATCCGCCGATACGAGATTTTACAGGAATTCCTGCAGGAATATGTAGATGAGGAGCAGATGGATTATTACCGGCAGCTGATGATCTGTGATCTGTATGCGAGAGAAAATATGAAAACCAGACCGGCATGGGCGAAGGATCTGAAAGCGTATAAGAGAGACATCCGGGAGTTTTATCTGAAGGAAGAAGAGACACATGAGTATCTGCCGGAGTATGAAGGATATGATGAGAAACAGCTGGCGCGTATGACCCATCTGGAGCGGATGGACTATGATCCGGATACCGGAGTGAGGGAGCCGTGCTGGATTCTGTTTGATTACCGGAGCAGGGATGTACTGACGTACGATGCGAAAATGGTAAAACTATCATTGGTTGACATAATGCAAAAATAATTATCTGTTGCCTGGCGGGGAAAAACGGATGACAGATGAGCAGAAGTATGTTTTCCGGTACAGGGAGCAGTTAGTAGGAGAAGACGAAGGGTAAGAGAGAAAGGAAAAGAAAATACGATGGAAAAAACAGCATGTCCGTCCAGCTATGTGGTTGTGGATCTGGAGACCACGGGGCTGTATCCGTCTCAGGACCGGATCCTGGAGATCGGAGCGGTCAAGGTTCTGGACGGAGAGGTGGCAGATACCTTTTGTATGTTTGCAGATCCGCAGATGAAGATTCCGGAGAAGATCCGGGAATTAACGGGAATTACACAGGAGATGGTAGCAGGACAGCCGACACCGGCAGAAGCAGTGCGTGCCTTTCTGGATTTCTGCGGGGAACTGGATCTGATGGGACACAACCTGATCTTTGATTACAGCTTTCTGAAGCATCAGGCGGCGGATCAGAAGATTCCTTTTGAAAAAAACGGAATTGATACTCTGAAGATCGCAAGAACGCTGCTTCCGGATCTTGAGAGCAGGAGCCTGACGAATCTGTGCGGGTATTTTCAGATCGACCGGGCACATGCGCACCGGGCGTATCACGACGCACTGGCAACCCATGAACTGTATCAACATCTGATACGGATCGCAGGAGAAGGGCAGGAGCGGATCTTTCAGCCGAAACAGTTACAGTATAAGGTAAAACGACGCGGTCCGATCACACCGGCACAAAAAGCATACTTGAATGATCTGGTGAAATATCATAAAATAGAACTGGATGTGTCTGTTGACAGCTTAACGAAAAATGAGGCATCCAGGAAAATCGATACGATTATTGCCCGGTACGGGCGCATAAAGAGGTGAATGAAAAATGAATATGTGGAAGAAAAACAGAAGGCAGATTGTAGCGGGAATTATCGCAGTTATACTGGTACTTGCGATGGTGGTTCCGATGGTTTTGGAAGTAATGTTATAAGGGATTGACATACAGATGAAGAAGAAAATAATGGCGGCCCTGCTGGCGGGAGTCATGCTGTTACAGCAGCCTGTCAGCGGATGGTGCGCACAGAATACAGAGCTCACACAGAAGTCAGAGGCGAGGCAGGAGAGTGAAAGCAGTGAAGATACGGCAGACGGAAGTGAGGAAGACACAGAGACTACCGGAACAGCTGCTGCAGATGACGGAGAAAACAGTCAGGAAGAAGACAGCGAAGATGTGCCGACACTGCAGGCAGAGACGGATGAAGTCACACTCGATACCGGTACCTCGGACAATGCGCCCGAGGGACAGCGGAAGATTCTGGATCATATTTACGCGGAAAGTGTGGATCTGTCCGGTATGACGCAAGAAGAGGCACAGGAAGCGCTGCAGACCCGAGTGGATGAGATTACAGGTTATCAGATCGTTCTTCATATGGATGATATGTCCACCGGTGTGACAGCAAAAGAACTGGGTGTTACCGGGGATAATGACGGCACGATCCGGCAGGCGATGGATGTGGGACAGGTCGGCAATGTCATCAAACGATATAAGGTGAAAAAAGCACTGGAACAGGAAAATCTTCAGCTGGATCTTTCTTATCAGGTAGATGAGGAGAGTGTGAGGAAGGCACTGGAGACCTATTGTGTAGCGTTGAACCGTGAAGTGGTGAATTATGAGCTGACCAGAGAAAATGGTGAGTTCAAGATCACCAATGGTGCGCGTGGAGTTACCTTGAATGAGGATGGTTCTGTGGATAAAGTGACGGATTATCTGGAACATGTGTGGAAAGATGGTCCGGGAAGTGTGGATCTGGATGTGGAGATCACAGAGCCGAAAGGATCCCAGGAAGAATTGGCGAAAGTAAAGGATGTACTGGGACAGGGAGTCACCGATTATTCCGCCAGCAGCGCAGCCAGAGCGACGAATGTAAAAAACGGTACTTCCAAACTGAACGGGAAAGTTCTCTATCCTGGAGAGGAGATTTCCGTCTGTGACAATATGGTACCGTTTACCGAAGAAAATGGATATGCACCGGCCGCATCATATGCGAATGGTACGGTAGTGGAATCTTTTGGAGGAGGTATCTGTCAGGTATCTACAACCTTATATCAGGCAGTATTACAGGCAGAACTGGAAGTGACAGAGCGACATAATCATTCCATGATCGTCAAATATGTAGAACCGTCCATGGATGCGGCAATTGCAGAAGGTGCAAAGGATTTCCGGTTTGTGAATAATACGGAAGCACCGATTTATATTGAAGGATATACCTACGGAGGAAAGATTTATTTTAATCTGTATGGAGAGGAATATCGTTCTGCAGACCGAAAAGTGACCTATGAAAGTGAAACGCTGGAGACTATTGATCCGACGACCGAACTGACTGCAGATCCGGAGAAAGCCTTTGGAAGTATGGAACAGATCCAGAGTGCCCATACCGGATACAAGGCAAAACTGTGGAAAATTGTCACGGAGAATGGGGAACAGGTCAGCAAAGAAGAAGTAAATAACAGTTATTATCAGATGACGCCAAATAAATACAAAGTCGGTGTAAAAACCAGCAATGCGGAAGCGTCCAGCGCCATGTATACAGCAATTGCAAACAACGATCTGAATCAGGTCTATGTGGTACTGAACCAGTATGGCGGCTGACAGATGCGGAGGAGAAAATCATGAAGATAGGAAAACTGCCGGAACCGGTATTGATCCGTTCGGTATTAAAACAGGTAAAACACAGAAGAGAGGAAGTACTGGTCGGTCCGGCGGTAGGGCAGGACTGCGCCGCTCTTGAGGTAGGTGAAGATGAAGTTCTGGTGATGTCCACGGATCCGATTACGGGAACCGCAAAGGATCTGGGACATCACAGCATCCATATCACGGCAAATGATCTTGCGGCAGCCGGTGCAGATCCGGTGGGAGTGATGCTGACTGTAATGCTCCCGGATACCGTTGAAGAGCCGGAGATCCGGAAAATGATGCATGATGCGGAAGAAACCTGTGAAAAACTGCATATGGAGATCCTGGGCGGGCATACGGAGATCACCAACGTGGTAAAGCAGCCGTTGATCTCCGTAACCGGTGTTGGAAAGATGAAAAAAGAGAATCTTCGCACGGTATCCCAGATCCGTCCGGATCAGGATATCATTGTGACCAAATGGATCGGTCTGGAAGCAACAACGATTCTCGCAAAAGAAAAAGAAGATGAACTCAAAAAAAGATTTCCGGCTGTTCTGATTGATACAGCAAAAGATTTTGACCAGTATCTGTCCGTGGTACCGGAGTCACGGATCGCCGTGGAACATGGTGTATCCTCTATGCATGATATCACCGAGGGCGGTGTCTTCGGTGCGTTCTGGGAGATGGCGAGCGGAGCCGGTGTCGGTCTGGAAGTGGATCTGAAGAAGATCCCGATCCGCCAGGAGACCGTGGAGATCTGTAACTATTTTGGGGTCAACCCCTACCAGATCATGTCCAGCGGTTCCATGATGATCGCGGCAGATGACGGTCACGAACTGGTGAGAAAACTGGAACAGGCAGGCATTCATGCCGTTGTGGTAGGTCGTACCAACAGCGGGAACGACCGGATCCTTCGAAATGGTGAGGATGTCCGATATCTGGACAAACCGCAGCCGGATGAGTTATACAAAGTAATGGGGTAAGAGAATATGGCAAAGTTAAATATTGTTCTTTATGAGCCGGAGATCCCGTCCAATACAGGAAATATCGGACGTACCTGTGTGGCGACAGGTACGAGACTGCATCTGATCGAGCCGCTGGGCTTCCGGTTAAATGAAAAATCAATCAAACGTGCAGGGATGGATTACTGGGATGACCTGGATGTCACCCGGTATATCGATTATCAGGATTTTCTGGAGAAGAATCCCGGTGCCAAGATCTATATGGCATCGACAAAAGCACCACAGACCTATACGGAAGTGCAGTATGAGGAAGATGCCTACATTATGTTTGGAAAAGAAAGCGGCGGGATTCCGGAGGAGATTTTACTGGAAAACCAGGAGACTGCGATCCGTATCCCGATGATGAACGATATCCGTTCGCTGAATCTGAGCAATTCCGTAGCGATCGTACTCTACGAGGCACTGAGACAGCACAATTTTGATCATATGCAGCTGGGTGGTCATCTGACCAGATATGAGTGGAAATAAAGAAAGACAGGATAAAAAAAGCAGGGGAATCAGCTCGTTCCCCTGCTTTTTTCTAATGTAAAGATGAATTCGGTACCGACCCCTTCAGTACTGATAACATTGATATTCTGATTGTGTGCGGCAACGATCTCGCGGACAATAGATAGTCCGAGCCCGGTACCTTTGCGGTCTTTGCCACGGGAAGAATCAATCTTATAAAAACGATCCCAGATTTTATTCTGTTTTTCTCTGGGTATACCCACACCGGAGTCTTTTATGGATACGAAAACTGTACCATGACGTTCGGAAGTTTCTGCCTTGATGATGGAGCTGTCTGAACTGAATTTGATGGCGTTATCGATCAGATTGTACAGTACCTGCTGGATCTGTTCCATATCGGCGTGTACCATCAGAGTTTCTGATTCCAGATGCAGTTCAATGGTAATCATCTTTTTACGGCAGATCCCCTCAAAAGTGGCTACTGTATTTTTGATCGTACGGTTGATATCAAAGTCGTTCATATGCAAAGGACGCCCTTTGGAGTCCAGTTTATCCAGGGTCAGAAGACTCTGGGTCAGCTTTTCCAGACGTTCGGTCTCATCAACCACGATTTTCAGATAACGATCCTGCATCTCAGGTGGAATCGTTCCGTCCATGATCGCTTCCACAAAACCCTTGATTGAAGTAAGGGGGGAGCGAAAATCATGGGAGACATTGGCTACGAATTTGTGCTGATATTCTCCCGATTTGCTCAGTTCTCCGGACATATAGTTCAGGGTATCGGCCAGGTAGCCCATTTCATCATTGGTTGTGACAGGAATGTTATAATCCAGATTTCCTGCTGCATATTCGTTGGCTCCTGCGGTGATTTTCTTCAGCGGCCGGTATACGGAATGAGAAAACAGACCAAGAATCATGAGAGAACAAAGCAGCAGGATCGCAAACACGATATGGACCGGACCGAGAACGGATTCTTTCTGATCAATGATCACGGTCATCGGAAGATGAATCGATACATACCCTTTGGTGGTCAGGTTTTTCGTGATTGGAACCAGTGTGCTGACCATATTTTCCTTAAAATATCCATGAAAAGTACCTGTAATATAATTGTCTGATCCCATGATCGCAGGATCAAAGTCTTTAAGCGAGCTTTGTGCCATTGCAGTGTATGGTTTGCCGGTATCAATCAATGGCTGTCCGGACGGGTTCAGAATCAGGATCCGGGAATCCTGAAAAGCAGAGAGGGTCTTTAGCTGATTATAGGCAGCTTCCACATCTGCATTGTCTGAATAATCCGTATTTGCCTGATAGGAGGCGAGAGAAATCGCTTCTTTGTACAGGGCGGCTCCGGTGTCTTCCAGAATATGTTTCTGGATCAGGGAAGATCCCAGCGTAGAGATTAACACCGTTCCGAGAATACCGAGAAAAATATAGGCTGTGATAAATTTGGAATACAGTGTTTGTCTCATCAGGATTTAACCTCAAATTTGTAACCGATGCCCCATACAGTACTGATCGACCAGGACGGATGATCTTTGATCTTTTCACGCAGTCTCTTGATATGTACGTCTACGGTACGGGTATCGCCGATGTATTCATATCCCCAGATATGATCCAGAAGCTGTTCTCTGGTAAATACCTGATTAGGTGAGGAAGCGAGAAAATACAGAAGTTCCAGTTCCTTTGGCGGCATGTCGATAGTCATCCCCTGATAGATAACGGAATAGTTGGTCAGATTGATGATCAGATCCGGATATTCCACGTATTTTCCGGCAGGTGCCGACGGAGCGGAAGGGGTAGGCTGGAAACGGCGGAGAACCGCTTTGACCCGGGCTACCAGTTCTTTGGAATCGAAAGGTTTGATCATATAATCGTCAGCACCCAGTTCCAGGCCGAGCACCTTATCAAAAACTTCTCCTTTTGCAGAGAGCATGATGATCGGTACATTGGATTTGTGGCGAATCTCTCTGCAGACCTGATAGCCGTCCATACCGGGAAGCATCAGATCCAGGAGGATCAGGTTCGGCTGAAAGGAAGGAAATGCACTCAAAGCTTCCTCCCCGTCGTTGACAATCTTACACTCAAAACATTCTTTGGTAAGATAAAGAGATATCAGTTCGGCGATGTTGTTGTCATCGTCTACAATCATTATTTTCTGTTTGGATACCATAAAAACTCCTTGTTGTAGCGGGATATTACCTACTGAATAGTTATTTTATTTCTTGAAATTTACAATCGTAACACCGGCATCTCCCTCGCCAAATTCTGCAAGATGGAAGGAAGAGACATATTTTACCCGGCGCAGATAGTTATGGATGCCCTTCCGCAGGGCTCCGGTACCTTTTCCGTGAACGACACGGACACTTGGAATATGTGCCAGATATGCATCATCCAGATACTTATCCAGTTCCGCGATGGCTTCATCGACGGTGCGGCCGAGCAGATTGATCTCGATGCCGACGGATGAAGATTTTGACATCTTGATCTTCCCGGCGCTGGTGCGCTGCATATTCGGTGCGGAGATCACGGTTTCTTCCTGTAACAGTACCAGATCGGAGATATGGATCTTGGATCGCATGATACCCATCTGTACCAGAAGATAACCTTTGGCATCCGGGAGGGTACTTACCGTTCCTTTGAGATTCAGACTCAGTACTTTCACACCATCGCCCAGATGCAGATCGGAAGGCTTCAGATTACCTGTGACCTTCTTTTCCTTCCTGGACATATTGCTTTCGACTTTGTTCATCTTCTTACGGAGATCCTGTCGTTTATTTTCCATTTCTTTGATGGAAATATTGGCTTTTCCGAATTTGTTAAAGTCTTTGATCGTCTGATCCGCATATTCTTTTGCATCACGGAGGATTGCATGTGCCTGCTCGTTGGCTTCCCGGAGGATCCGGTCACGCTGCTGGTTCAGTTTTTCCTGCTTGGTCTCCAGCTGTTTTTTCAGATCTTCGACTTCGGTCTTGTAGCGGGCAATCTCCATGCGCTCTTTTTCGATGGTGATACGGTTTTCTTCCAAGGTGGAGATCACATCCTCGAAAGACTCGTCTTCCTGGCTGATCTGTTTTTTTGCATCATCGATAATATACGATGGCAGTCCCAGCTTACTGGAAATGGCAAAGGCATTACTCTTTCCGGGAACACCGATCAGTAAGCGGTAGGTAGGACGAAGCGTTTCCACATCAAATTCACAGGAAGCATTTTCTACACCCGGTGTGGAGAGTGCGTACACTTTCAACTCACTGTAATGCGTGGTTGCCATAGCACGGATGCCCTGTTTTTGCAGATAGTTCAGAATCGAGATTGCCAGTGCGGCACCTTCCGTCGGGTCGGTACCGGCACCCAGTTCATCGAAGAGAACAAGGGACTTCGGATCGGCCTTTTCGATAAAGGAAACCACATTGGTCATATGGGAGGAGAAGGTACTGAGTGACTGTTCGATACTCTGTTCATCTCCGATATCCGCATATACCTCCTCAAAAACAGATAATTCAGAACGATCCAGTGCAGGAATATGAAGACCTGCCTGCCCCATCAGAGTCAGAAGCCCGACGGTTTTTAAGGAAACAGTTTTTCCACCGGTATTCGGACCGGTAACGATGAGCAGATGAAATTCTTTTCCAAGATGGATATCGATCGGAACAACCTTTTTCTTGTCGATCAGTGGGTGACGGCCTTTGCGGATGTTGATATAGCCTTTGGTATTAAAGATCGGTCGTGTGGCATTCATATCCATGGCAAGGGCAGCGCGGGCAAAGATAAAGTCCAGTTCTACCAGATTTTCCAGGTTATAGCGGAGATTTTCACGTTCCTGGGCAGCCATGTTACTTAAAGAAGCCAGGATGACTTCAATCTCTGCCGCTTCTTTCATCTCCAGATCACGGATCTCATTGTTCAGTTTTACGATCGCCATCGGTTCGATAAAGAGGGTGGAACCGGTGGAAGACTGATCATGGATCATACCAGGTACCTGGCTTTTGTATTCGGCTTTGACCGGGATACAGTAGCGGCCGTTTCGCATGGTGATCACAGCGTCCTGCAGATATGTTCTTGCGGAGCCGTTGACCATACCGGCAAGCTGTGTATGAATGCGTTCTCCGGTCACTTTCATCGAACGGCGGATCTGTTTTAAGGTTGCGCTTGCATCATCGGCGATCTCGTCTTCGGAGAGGATGCATCGACGAATCTCTGTATTTAACAGCGGCAGAGGTTCCAGGGAATCGAAAAGATCATCCAGAGAGTCCCTCTGTTCATTTTCTTTTTCACGGCGGCCGTAAGATTTTACCCGGGAGGTATTATCCAGAAGGGCACAGATCTGCAACAGTTCTGTGATCCCCAGGGTACTTCCAATCTCAAGGCGTTTCAGGGAACCGCGGATATCTTTGGCACTGCCGAAGTTAATGTTTCCTTTCTGAAACAGACGGGACAGGGCATCCTGAGTCTGTTCCTGCTTATATTCAATCTCTCCTGGTGAACAGGAAGGAAGAAGATCCTCGCAGCGGATCTTTCCGAGAGGGGAAGAAGCATGGGCTGCAAGCATCTCGATGATTTTGGTATATTCCAGTGTTTTTAAAGCTTTGTTATTCATAATGTTATATCCTTTCTATACGCCTTATTCTACTCTATCTGAGAAGGAAAAGAAAGGCAAAAAGCCGGGCAGCAAAAAGTTTTTTCGGTATGTCATAAAATGTTCATATATATTTGATAAAATATTAAGGAAATTCTCAGGCAGCAGCCGTTTTTCCATTGTGTTACGGAAAAGTAGAGTTCAAAACACGGGGAAAAACGGTGCAGTTACAGTTGGAGTCAGAGACAGGAGACTACGTGTATGGATAAAAAGAATGATCACAAGCAGGACGAATACGATTTTTACCGGGAAGTGATGAAAAAGAAGCCTCTGGATAAACGAAAAATCGCGGTGAGTGCGGCAGGAGTGGCAGCAGGAGCGGTATTGTTCGGTGTGATTGCGGCATTTGTATTTGTAAAGTCGGTGCCTTATTTCCGACCGGAGGAAGAACAGCCGAGAGTGAATATCGTGGAGGGAGCATCGACGGACGGGGGCGAAGAAAATACTCCTCAGCAGGAGATACCGGAAGAAGAAAGCGGAGATGCGCCGACCGATGAAAATGATACAACAGACACGGAGACACAAAAAGAGCCGCTGACTCTGCAGGAATATTCGGATCTGTATCAGCAGATTTCAGAGGCAGCCAGTGAGCCGAAAAGTTCTGTAGTTGTGGTACAGGGATTTACCAACGATGTGGACTGGATGAATAATTCCTTTGAAGACGAAAAGCAGGCCTCCGGCTTTCTGGTGGCAGATACGGGAAAAGAATACTACGTGCTGACAGAATACCGGGTGGTGGATACGGTGGACCGGATTCTTGTGACCTTCTGTGATGGCAATACGGTAGACGGGCATTTTCTCAAACAGGATGAGGCTACCGGACTTGCAGTGATCAAGATTTCCAGAAATGATCTCAGCAAAGAGACAAGAGATGTGATTGCAGTGGGTGAACTGGGAAGCGCATCTTCGGTGAATCAGGGAGATCTGGTACTGGCACTGGGAAGTCCGTCCGGTTATCCGGATTCGGTAGTCTTCGGCCGGGTGACTTCCACAACAAATGTGAAAAGTACGGTGGACAGTGAATATCATCTGTTTACGACGGATATTATGGGAAACAGCGAGGGAAGCGGGGTTCTGGTCAATCTGGACGGAAAAATCGTGGGTGTGATCGCGCAGTCCTTTTCCGGGGAGGCGGATACCGGGGTGGTGACGGCATTATCAATCTCGGATCTTCGGAAACTGATTGAGCAACTGTCAAATAATGAAGATCTGATATACCTTGGTGTCCGGGGACAGGATATCAGCAGCAGTCTCTCGCAGAAAACCGGAATTCCTACAGGTATTTATGTAAACTCCGTGGAGGAGGATTCTCCGGCGATGAACGCTGGGATCCAGAACGGAGATGTGATCGTGAAAGTGGGAAATGAAAGTGTCGAGACGCTGTCGAGACTGCGAACACGCCTGGATCAGTCGAAAAAGGATCAGAAGATCAAAGTGACGGCGATGCGAAAAGGTGCGGAAGGATATGTGGAAATAGTGTTTGACGTAACGCTGGATGCGTTATAAACTATAAAAGAGTCTGTAAAAAAGAATAGTGAGATAAAACATGTGGTATAGGGACGATGGCTTTCTATACCACAAAACTTCTGCGGAGTTTTCAATGACAGAAAATCAGGCAGAAAGACGGAAGGAGATCATATGAAATTTATTCAGGAATTTTTTGAGGGATGCCGGGTGTCCGGAATTTACCTTTGTAAACATAAACAGGCAGCAGTGACAAAAAACGGAAAACCATATGAAAATGTGATTCTGCAGGACAAGACCGGGACAATCGATGCCAAGATCTGGGATCCGAATTCGCTGGGAATTGATGATTTTGAAACACTGGATTATATTGAAATCATGGGAGATGTCACCAATTTTGCAGGTGCACTGCAGCTGAACATCAAGCGTGCAAGAAAGGCCCGTGAGGGAGAGTACGATCCCACCGATTATCTTCCGGTGAGCAAATGTGATATCGACGAGATGTACGGAGAACTGATGGCGATTATCAGAACCATCAAAAATCCATACCTGTCCCGTCTGTTAGAACTGTTTTTTGTGGAGGATGAAGCATTCATCAAACGCTTCCGCTTCAATTCCGCAGCCAAGACAGTACACCACGGTTTTGTGGGCGGACTGTTGGAGCATACGTTAAATGTGACCAAACTCTGCGATTTTTATACGAAAGCCTACCCTGCACTGAACCGAGACTTGCTTCTGACCGTAGCAATCTTTCATGATATCGGAAAGACGAAAGAAATTTCTGCATTTCCGATGAATGATTATACCGATGACGGACAGTTGCTGGGCCATATTATGATTGGAGCGGAGATGCTCCACGATGCGATCCGTGAGATCCCGGATTTCCCGGCAAAAGTGGAGAGTGAGTTAAAGCACTGCATCCTGGCGCACCATGGAGAACTGGAATACGGTTCCCCGAAGAAACCGGCACTGATGGAGGCGGCAGCGCTGAATATGGCAGACAACACGGATGCCAGGATGGAAACATTTACCGAGCTTTTCGACAATGCGAAAGATCCGAACGAATGGCTTGGCTACAACCGGCTGTTTGAATCAAATATCCGTAAAACCAGTATGTAAAGAAAGGGCAGATCCATGGAATACAAAAAGAATGATCTTCTGACTGTAACCATCGAGGATATGGGACATGACGGGGAAGGAATCGGAAAAGTGGACGGTTATACCGTATTTGTAAAAGACACAGTGATCGGCGATAAAGTACAGGCAAAGATCATGAAGGCGAAGAAAAATTACGGTTATGCCAGACTGGTGGAGATCATGGAGCCGTCGAAAGACCGGGTCGAGCCACGCTGTGCGTACGCCCGTCAGTGCGGCGGCTGCCAGATCCAGGCACTTTCTTATGAAAAACAGCTGGCATACAAACAGCAGAAGATTGAAAATAATCTGATCCGGATCGGCGGTTTTCAGAAAGAAGAGATTTCGATGCAGCCTATCATCGGCATGGAAGATCCGTACCATTACAGAAACAAAGCGCAGTTTCCGGTGGGATGCGACAAAGAAGGCCATCTGATCGCCGGATTCTATGCCGGAAGAACTCACTCGATCATCAGCAACAGGAAGTGCTATCTGGGCGTGGAGGTCAACGAACAGATTCTGAATCTGGTACTGGCGCATATGGAAGTATATGATATCCCGGCATATGACGAGACAACCGGGAAGGGTCTGGTGCGTCATGTACTGATCCGTTATGGATTCCAGTCGAAAGAGATCATGGTCTGTCTTGTTGTCAACGGCGGCTACATCCCGGAGGCGGAAGAACTGATCGCAAAGCTTTGCAAGATTCCGGGGATGACCAGTATTTCTCTGAATATCAACAGGGAAAAGACGAACGTGATTCTGGGGAGAAAAGGGAAACTTTTATGGGGCAAGGAATATATCACCGATACCATCGGACCGATCGCCTATCAGATTTCTCCGCAGTCTTTTTATCAGGTCAACCCGGTGCAGACACAGAAACTTTACGAAAAAGCCTTGGAATATGCAGGCCTGGAAGGAAATGAGACGGTCTGGGATCTCTACTGCGGAATCGGAACAATTTCCCTCTTCCTAGCCCAGAAAGCAAAACAGGTCTATGGTGTGGAAATTGTCCCGGCTGCCATCGAGGATGCAAAACGAAATGCAACGCTGAATCATATCGCCAATGCAGAATTCTTTGTAGGAAAAGCGGAAGAAGTGTTGCCGGAAAAATACGAAAAAGAAGGCATCTATGCGGATGTGATCGTGGTGGATCCGCCACGGAAAGGATGCGAAGAGAGCGTACTGGCTACGATGGTAAAGATGCAGCCGAAACGGATCGTGTACGTAAGTTGTGACTCTGCGACTCTGGCCCGGGATCTGAAATATCTGCGGGGGGAAGGATATGAAGTTAAGAAGGTGCAGGGGGTGGATCAGTTTCCTCATACGGTGCACGTTGAGACGGTAGTTCTTTTGTCCAGAAAAACTCCGGATGATACGATAGAGGTCGACTTAGACTTGGATGAGCTTGATATTACCGCTGCTGAGTCAAAGGCTACCTATCAGGAAATCAAGGATTATGTGCTGAAAGAATTTGGCTTAAAGGTTTCAACTTTATATATTTCCCAAATTAAACGCAAATGTGGTATTGATGTAGGAGAACATTACAATATTTCACAGAAAGAAAATCAGAAAGTACCACAATGCCCGAAAGAAAAGGAAGATGCTATCCGAGCTGCTCTTGAACATTTTGCGATGATCTAAAGGTCATTGCTGATTTCAAGGAGGAATAGCATATGAAGTCATTATTCGAAGAAATGGGCGGTACATATACGCTCGGAGCAGATGGAATGTATTATCCGGATTTGGAACTTCCGGAGGAAGAACCGCATTACGGAAAGTACGGCAGAATGCGTCTGCGCTATCTGAAAGAACACCATAAGATGCTGTACAACACACTTTTGCTGGATGGAGAACTGGTCAAACATCTGAATGAGGTGGATGATACCGCTAATCAAAGAATGGAACTGTTGACCCTGCAAATGCAGGAGCAGCAGGGCATAAACGAAGCATTAAAGGCTCGTGATCAGATGGCATGGGTTGGTGCTTGCAATAACATCCGAAATGCGGCAGAGGAAATTGTTTTGAATGAATTGATATGTTGTTAAATCGAGAAGGAGGGAGTGATGAATTCCCTCCTTCTCGATTCTGAAGATATCATCTCTTTTGGAGAATGAAAAGGGATTTTGTAGAAAAATTTATGCTTATATACTAAAATGCACATAAGGAAATACAAAGCTCTACAAATTATTTATTTATGTGTAACGAATGATGATTTCCGGGTACTAACTTAGCAGAAAGGAGGAAGTACGATGGAATCAATGGAAGAAATATACCAAAACCACTCAAAAAAGGTCTATACGTTTCTACTAAGTAAAACATGTAACCATGAACTTGCAGAAGAATTAACACAGGAAACTTTCTTTTGCGCTGTAAATAGTATTAACAAGTTTAAAGGAAATAGCAGTGTATTGGTCTGTACCTCCTTGTGCTTGTTCGTGTTCATAAAAAATGCCCCTTTCAGTAGATTTGCGTTGAAGTAGCACCGGATTTTCTGATTTGGTGCTGTTTTCATTGCAATTTCATTCTATTGAAAGAGGGCGCAAAACACATTGAGCGTGGATTGAGCGGAAATTGAGCAAAATTTATCTGTGGAATAAAAAATAGCTCTGCTATTACACAGAGCTACAATTGTTTATTTAATGACAATTCGTTCATTTATTTTACAAGGTGAATTAAGACACATTATCACAGTTAATGGATCAACATTATATGCCGGTTTATGTGTTGCTAATTCGAGATTTGCATCATAGTTTGTAGTAAATATGTTGTCGAACGCCTCTAAATAGGTGATGAATTTTTCCGGATATTCTTGATACAAGGTATTAAGTTTACCATCATTATATATTGCATATAGATAAGCAACTCTCAGAGCTTCCCTGACATAGTATTGCTCGGGATTTTGAGTATTGGTCTTGTGGCATACTAAATCATGAATTAAATAATAGTCTTCAAATCCTATATCAGTTATTCGTAATGTATCAATTTTATCTGCATATTGTTTTTTGAAAGACTTCAAAGATTCATCTTCTGCAGTACAATTTGTAAAATTATCGTATTTGTCCTCCAAAATATCTCTTGCTTCTAAAAATAATTGCCCTATATAATTTTTTAACAGGTACGGGAAATTCACAATGATATGTGATGGAAAATCATCTCTATCACAATTTTTTAGAATTCTCAATACTATTTGTTGCGTAGTATAATCAGTTTTATTAAATTGAATGTTTATACCATTTCCAACGAGTAAATTGTTCATATAGTTATATATCCCCTTCTTTGGTCAATAATTTTTCGCCTAAGTATAATCCGGCTTGCGCATACGTTCCAAGCAGTTCCTGTTTCTTTGCTTCAATCATATCAGGTTCAAACTCAAATACTGTTTCATAGATTTCCATAGCTTTCTGGAAATATGAAGTTGCCTGCGAAATTTCTCCCATAGTCAGGCTGATATTTCCCATCGCTTCTTGAACACTTGCATAATCCAGACCAGTATCAGAATTATATTCTCGAATTACACGGCAGAGCTTTCGCAGAGCAGACAAACCAACATCAGGCTGTCCCATATCCGTAAGCAATACAGCATAGTTTGTAATCTGCACAATGCTATCATGGTAATAGGCCAGACCATACTCATCTATGATTCTGATTGCCTGTTCCATATTTTCTTTAGCAAGTTCCAGCTTGCCATTCATTTTATACATACCGCCAAGATTTGCATACAGATTGGACAGGAGCAACGCATTCTCCGAAGTCATTTTCGGAATCATTGCAATGGCATCTTTCTGCATCTTGATTGCTTTATCTGGTTTCTTCTCATAAGCTGCCTGATAACTGAGCAGCAATGCCCGGTCAGCAATAGAGCCTACAGCCTTGTCCTTGAGCAAGTCAGACAGTTTATTTATGACCAATTCCATCCCCTGATAATAGCGGTAATTCTCCATATAAGGGAACACATCTTCCAAGAAACGAAGATATACCGGCATATCATCATTTTCAATCTGATTTATCACAAATTCAATGGTCTGGAACAACTGTTTATAATAAGAAACTTCTTCTCCATGACGCAGACAAATCTGCTGTAAGCTTTCCAATAAGGTGTGACAAGTCTGCACAGAAGGTTTTGTTTCTTCCATTGTCACTTCCTGCATCATTGGATGAAGGGCAATCATACGACCTTCCATTGCCTTGATGAAGCCTTTTTCAATCAGATCATTGACAGTATTCATATCACGCAGCTTTAACCAGTTCGCAAACAATCTGTTTTGAACACCGGAAAACGAAGCCAACGCAAGGTTTCTCATAATATCTGTTTCTGCTTCTGAAAGCTGATACAGAGAGAACAACGTGTGAATGTGGTCATAATAGGTCGCCTTGCGACTTTTGCCGTCTTTGGAGATACCGATAGTATCGGTGGCATCCAGGGCGACTTTTTCTTCTTTTAGCTTCTTTAACAGGAGCAACGGCTCCATAATTCCACTTTCCAACAAACGGGCTGACATTTCTACAGCAAGAGTATGACTGTGTACTGTTTGGATGATTTGCTCCAAAATCGTGCGATTCTTTTCAGCATCGGAATAGAAGCAGCCCATCAGTTTAATCAAAGCATCTGTATCCCCAATTTCTTCCAGATTCATGAAAGTATAGTTGTTAAAGCTGCTTCGGGTAGTAAACAGAATACGGCAGCGATATTTCATCACAACCGACAGCAAACCATCCTGCGATGCTGTAGTATTAAAATTATCAATGATAAATAAGGTGTCCTCTTTCAATGTACGCAGAAAACGGTTATGTTTGCGGAACCGTTCTTCATTGTCGTCATCCGGCAGATCATCTGCAAAATCCATATCTGAAATATCTTGTTTTAAATTGCCAGTGTAGGAAAGGTACAAAATATTTGTGTATTCTTTGCTATGAATTTTAGCATAAGCCTTTGCCAATTCACTTTTACCAATGCCGGCGATACCTTGCAGAAATACCTTTCCATGACTACATAACAACTGATGTAAAGTTACAAGTTCATTGTCTCGTCCACAGAAATGACGGCATGGCTTTGGGGTACCGCCATCGTAGATAAAATCTTTCACGGCCGGAGAAAGATTTCCAGCAGATAACAGATTCTTAGTATTTACATCTCGCTTTACAAAAGTACGTTCCATGCCAAAGCATAAAGCAGAAGTTAGAAATACTGCTTCATCCATTTCTGTTTCACAAGGATAATTCTCGAGAAGCCGAGCCTTGGTTTTATCTGATATGGTTGTATCCTGCACCAGAATGTTATAAATCTCTTGCACCGCCATAGTACTGTCATACATCAACGGAAGCACATTTCTGTGCATATCAGCAGCGAGTCGGTTTCGATTGTGGTTATCCATATAATACCTGGTGATACGAGGACTGATTTTTGCTTGTCCATTGAACCAACGGCATACCAGACCATTATCAAAATCAAAATCCAGAGATTCGTCTGAACTTAAAAAGCTGACAAACAACTGGTACATCATGTCAATCTGATTCATACTGTGGGCATCACTGATATAGTTACGAATGGTGGTGATGACTGAACTGAAATCTAAATATTCCATAGACAGCCCTCCTTCAAAAATAGTCAATTTACGCTCAATCCACGCTCAATGAAGCTTTAGACTGTTTGTTCTAAAATGAGTGTAGATTGATGGAAGCGTTCTGCTAAATATTATAGCACGGCTTTCAAGTCTACGAAAGAGCATAGGTAAGTGATTTGAAAGGAGGGGCTCATGGAACAGAATATAGCATTTGAACGATGTGTGGATTTTCTGGCTCGTATGATTGAGAAATACGGGCAAGAGCTCCTCGATGAGATCAATGCAGATGAAGATGGTGGGGCAAGAACTAAAACAGAAGATACAAAGTCAGCGTAAATGGGTGTCGAAAATGTCGGCATCCATTTTTTATATTTTGAATATATTGAAAAACTGAAAATCAATGGTATAATTAAGTTGGGACAAATAATTGAAACAGTAATTCGATATATGCCATATGGAATATAATGGGAGGCAGCAATCATGGATAGCAGAAAACGTATGGGGAAAGATAAAGATGGAGTGATTTTCCCTGTTGCTCCAAATCTTTCTGAAATGAGTGATAGTTATTTGGATTTTATAGAAGCAATCAAAAAAGAAATTGAGAACCAGAGATTAAAGGTTGTACTGAATGCAAATTCCAGTATGATCTGTCTCTATTGGAATATTGGTAAAGCTATTCTGCAAAAGCAGGAGGAAGAAGGCTGGGGAGCCAAAGTCATTGACCGCATGGCAAAAGACCTGAAAGATGCGTTTCCGGATATGTCCGGCTTTTCTCCAAGAAATATTAAGTATATGAGAAAATTCGCAGAGTGCTGGCCGGATTTTGAAATTGTGCAACGGGTCGTGGCACAAATTCCATGGCGTACCAATCGTATGTTGCTTGACAAATTGGATACACAGGAAGAACGAATCTGGTATGCACATAAAACCATCGAAAACGGTTGGAGCAGTACGATTCTGGATTTGCAGATTCAGAGCAAATTGATTGAACGTACAGGAAAAAGTGTCAATAACTTCCCTGTTGCTTTACCACCTGCGGATTCCGATATGGCAAATCAGATTTTCAAAGATCCGTATCTGTTTGATTTCCTTGGTACTGATATGCCAAGGCGAGAGGTTGAGATTGAACGTAAGCTGACAGAGCATATCCAGAACTTTCTTTTGGAGTTGGGACAGGGATTTGCGTTTGTAGGCAGACAGGTACATCTGGAAGTGGGCGGAGATGACTTTTATATTGATCTTTTGTTCTATCATCTGAAACTTCGCTGTTATGTGGTAATTGAACTGAAAGCTTGTGATTTTGAGCCCGGTTTCATCAGTCAGCTCAATATGTATCAGAATGTTGTAAATGATATTCTGCGTCATCCGAGTGATAATCCGACTATCGGATTGCTTTTGGTTAAAGGTAAAAATCAGACGGTAGTTGAGTATTCTCTTGCAGGATACCAGAATCCAATTGGCGTAGCAGAATGGAAAAACCAGATGGTAAAAGCACTTCCGGAAGAACTGAAAAGCAGCTTGCCGTCTATTGAAGAAATCGAAAAAGAATTGGAGTAAAAAGTGCCACAGGCCGTGGCACAATTACATATCACCCTATGGATGGAGGTGGTTAGGAATTGAAAACAAGAAGATGTTACATATACACACGAGTATCTACCTCGATGCAGGTAGATGGATATAGTTTGGATGCACAGAAAGATAAGCTGAAAAAGTATGCGGAATTTCAGGATATGGTAGTTGCGGGTGAATACTCTGATGAGGGAAAATCCGGTAAGAACATAGAAGGTCGTCCACAATTTTTGCAAATGCTGAAAGATATTGAGTCAGGCAAAGATAAGGTTGAATTTGTCCTTGTATTCAAACTTTCCCGATTCGGAAGAAATGCAGCCGATGTACTTAGTTCCTTACAGCGTATGCAGGATTTTGGGGTCAATCTGATTTGTGTAGAAGATGGCATAGACAGTTCCAAAGACAGCGGGAAATTGATGATTTCTGTCTTATCTGCGGTTGCGGAAATTGAGCGTGAAAATATCCTTGTTCAGACTATGGAGGGGCGCAGACAGAAGGCTCGTGAGGGAAAATGGAATGGCGGTTTTGCTCCTTATGGATATAAGCTGGTAGATGGTTATTTATATATTGCAGATGATGAAGTCGATGTGATTCGCATTATTTTTGATAAGTATGTGAATACAACAATGGGAGCATCTGCAGTTGCAACGTATTTGAATGAGCATGGCTATGTAAAGAAAAAGCGCCAGAATAACACGCTGGATATGTTTTCAGCACATTTTATCAAGTCAATTTTAGACAATCCGGTTTATTGTGGAAAACTCGCTTATGGTCGCCGTAAGAATGAAAAGATTGCAGGAACCCGTAATCAGTATCATATTGTGAAACAGGACGATTACCCGGTTTATGATGGAGTACATGAAGCAATTGTTTCGGAAGAAGTATGGCAGATGGCACAAAGGAAACGTCAGGAAACAGGTGTCAAAAGCGAGAAAATTTATAATCAGGAACATGAAAACATCCTTTCCAGTATTCTTCGTTGTCCTGTGTGCGGGGCTGCGATGTACGGCAATGTAAATCGTAAGAAGAAAAAAGACGGAACCTTATATAAGGATTATTATTATTATCATTGCAAACACCGTACTACGGTAAATGGTCATAAATGCGGATACAGACGACAGTGGAAACAGGAAATGGTGGACGCTGCGGTAGAAGAAGTGATCAGAAAACTGGTTACAAACCCGAAGTTTGAACAGGCAATCCGTCAGAAGATTGGTTCCAGAATTGATACAGAAGAATTGGAAACCGAACTGGAACAGCTTCGTAAGAAACTTCATCAGCTAAACGGAGCAAAAGCAAAGTTGGGACAGCAGATGGACAGTCTTGATGTAACAGACAAGCATTATGACCGCAAGTATCAGGATATGGAAGAACGCTTGTATAAGCTGTATGATGATATTGATTCTGTGGAAGAAGAAATTGAGGAAGTGGAAACCAGAATCTATAATGTGCGTCAGCAGAAAATTTCCGGTGACAACATCTATCAATTTCTTCTGTATTTTGATAAACTGTATGATAAGTTCACGGATGCTGAAAAGAAAGAGTTTCTTAACAGCTTCATTGAACGAGTTGATATATACGAGCAAGAGCAGCCGGATGGCCGTTTCTTGAAGCACATTAAATTCAGATTTCCTGTCTATTTTAATGGAAAGGAGATAGAGGAAATGAGTTGGGACAACGAAACAACAGTCGAGACGGTATGTTTATTGTCCAAACTCCACGAAGCGAAGCATCATGTGAATGTGAGACTTGACATGGACGAGATGGATTTAACGGCGGCTGAGAGGCGCTAAAGGTCCAGGGGACCTTTGCCCAGCGCGGACCGAAGCGGAGCGTAGACAGGCTACTTATGAGGAGATAAAGAAGTATGTGGCTGAACATAATGCCGGCATGAAGGTTTCCAATCTGT
>OIWK01001433.1_pt1 | contig 22322 bp, 15 predicted proteins | sample 1587401 | NCBI WGS metagenome assembly OIWK01 (sample SAMEA3888911, study PRJEB22519) | human gut metagenome | biome: human gut; feature: human-associated habitat; material: faeces | place: Denmark | collected 2009
TGGCGATCTTGTCGATCTCATCGATGAAGATGATGCCCATCTGCTCCACACGCTCGCGGGCCTTGTCCACCAGGGCCTCCTGATCCACCAGTTTGCCGGATTCTTCCTGGATCAGGACGTTATAGGCCTCGCGGACCTTCATCTTGCGGCGGCTGCGACGCGGCGGGAACGCCTTGCTGAACATGTCCCGCACCTGGTTCCCCATTTGCTCCATACCCGGGATGGCGAACATGTCCACCCCCTGGGCAGGCTGCTCAGTCACTTCGACTTCCACTTCGCGGTCATCCATGAAACCCAGCCGGAACTGCTGGCGCAGTTTTTCACGGGTGTCATTGCGATCACCGCCAAAGGAATTGGGCAGCAGCAGATCCAGCAGTCGGGATTCTGCCGCCGCTTCGGCGGCAGCCCGGACGCGGGTGTTTTCCTCTTCCCGCACAAGAGTGATGCCTATCTCCATAAGATCACGCACCATGGATTCCACATCGCGGCCCACATAGCCCACTTCCGTGAACTTGGTGGCCTCCACCTTGATGAAGGGGGCCCCGCTCAGCTTTGCCAGACGGCGGGCTATCTCCGTTTTCCCCACACCGGTGGGGCCCATCATGATGATGTTCTTGGGCGCGACTTCGTCACGCAGCTCCTCAGGAAGATGCTGACGACGCCAGCGATTGCGGACAGCAACAGCGACCATGCGCTTGGCCTGCTCCTGTCCCACCACGAATTTATCCAGTTCTGCCACGATTTCACGCGGGGTGAGTGTGCTCATTGCATCTCCTGCACGTCCATTGACGCTCTCTTTTCCAGCCGGACAGTACCGTATAAAAGGTCCGGCATTTTTTCGGCAGTCATGCCTTTCTATATATGGGCATGATTTTTCTTCTGACAATGCCCCCATTGCCGGGAACCCGCCTTTTTTCTATCATGCCCCATGCACCTTCCCCCTATTCTTCCCCCCCTGCCTCCGGCCCCTGACTGGCTGCCGCCGCTGCTGGGCATGGCGGTCCTCCTCCTGCTCCTGGGCATGGCGGTGCGCGGCACCTGCCGGCGCTGCCTGATGATCCTCCTGTTTCTGCTGGCCCTGGCGGCCTTCCCGCATCGTGACCTGACCATGTTCGCCCTGGGAGGGCTTGCCGTCTGGTGCCTGATGCCGGGCCGCGATTCAGGCAAAAAAGGGCCAAGCGGCAGATCCTGAACCCGGCGTCGCGTATGCCCGCCTGCACCGTCCTCGGGACGTGTGCCCAGGTGCCCGCGTGACGTTCCGCCAGGACATACGGCATACCTTCGGGCCAGTACGCGTCCTGCCCGTGCTCCACGCACGGCAGCCAATAAAAAAGGCCGGACGAACCGGCCTTTTTTATTGGCTGCCCTAGCGCAGTCCCTATTCGGCGACCTTGCCCGCCGGGCCCTTGGTCAACATCTTCTGGCTGATATAGATCACGACCAGAAGACCGCAACCGATGGCATCCGTGATGGCGCCGGGGGTGATCAGGGTGATGGCGCCCGCCAGCAGGATCAGACGTTCCCACCAGTAGAGATCACGCCGCCAGTACCCCACACTGGCAAAGGACAGGCTGGCGATGCCCAGCGCCGCGGTGGAGGCGTAGAAGAGCACTTCCCAGCCGGTGGCGCCGATCATCAGCAGGCCGGGATTGTAGCAGAAGATGTACGGGATCAGGAAGCCGGCCAATGCCAGCTTGACTGCCATGAAGCCTGTGGCGTTCGGCTCTGATCGTGCGATCCCCGCCGCTGCATAGGCCGCCAGGGCCACAGGGGGCGTCAGGTCGGCCAGGATGCCGAAGTACAGGATGAAGAGGTGCGCCGCCATGGCAGGCACGCCAAAGTGCATGATGGCCGGGGCCGCGATGGTGGCCAGCACGATGTACTTGGCCGTGGTGGGCAGGCCCATGCCCAGAACGATGGAGGCCAGCATGGTCAGCAGCAGGGTCAGGGCAAAGCTGTCGGCCGAGATGGTCAGGATGGCGTTGGCCAGCTTCAGGCCGAGACCGGTCAGGGTCACCACGCCGATGACGAAGCCGGTGCAGGCGCAGGCGGCGGCGACCCCCAGGGCCAGGCGGCCACCGTTTTCCATGGCCTGCAGGACGCCCTTGAGGGACAGATAGTTGGTCTGGGCCAGGGCACGCGCCACATTTTCATTGCTGTAGCGGGCACCGTGCCAGGTTTTCCAGTTTTCCGCCACCAGGGAAATGACCACGGTGGTCACGATGCAGTAATACGCGGCCTTGAGCGGCGTGTAGCCCTGCATGAGCATGTAGATCAGCACGATGATGGGGATCAGCAGATAGCCGCCCTGGCGCAGCACCACCCAGGTACGGGGCAGGCGTTCCTTGGGGATCCCCCTGAGGCCCAGACGTTTGGCTTCCATATGCACCATGAAGCCCACGGCCAGATAATACAGCAGCGCGGGGATCAGGGCCGCCTTGGCGATCTCCACATAACCGACCCCCAGGAACTGGGCCATGATGAAGGCCGCAGCCCCCATGATGGGCGGCATGATCTGGCCACCGGTGGACGAGGCGGCTTCCACGGCGCCGGCAAAGGCGCCGCGATAGCCCACGCTCTTCATGAGCGGGATGGTGAAGGTACCGGTAGACACCGTGTTGGCCACGGAAGAACCGGAGATGGTGCCGAAGAAACCGCTGGCCAGCACGGCCACCTTGGCGGGACCGCCCACATAGCGGCCGGCGGCGGCCAGGGCCAGGTCGATGAAGAATTTGCCCAGACCGGTGCTGTGCAGGAAGGCACCGAACAGGATGAACAGGAAGACAAAGGAAGCCGACACGCCCAGCGGCATGCCGAACAGGCCTTCTGTGGTCAGGTACATGTGCGAGACGATACGCTGTACGGAGAAGCCGGGATGCCCCAGCATGCCGGGGATCAGGTTGCCGAACTTGGCGTACAGCAGAAAGACCACGGCCACCAGGGTGATGGGGAGGCCCACGATGCGGCGGGTCGCTTCCAGCACCAGCAGGATGGACGCGCAGCCCATGATGAAGTCCAGCTCGGTGGCCGGACCGGCATCCAGCACGATGATGTCGTACTGCCAGACGATATAGCCGCAGACAACGGCCCCGGCGATGGCCAGGATGGCGTCATACCAGGCCAGTTTGTTCATATTGCCCGTGGCGCGGGCAGGGTACAGCAGATAGATCAGGGTCAGCACAAAGCCCAGATGTACCGCGCGCTGGATCTGCGGCGCAAAGGGCGCCGTCGCGGCCGTGTACAGGTGGAAGGCGGAAAAGGCGATACAGAGGATCTTGATAAAAATATCGAGCCACCCCTTGAAGGAGCGGTAAACGGATTCCTTGTCGTATTTGGCAACGATCTCGGAGACGTCCACGGTCTCCTGGATCCTTTCCACGGCGTCGGAATCGAGTTTGTTGCCTTCTTCCAGGGCAAATCCCCCTGCCCCTTTTTCATCAATCATATGCATTCTTTTTTCGTGGCTCATCCTCTCATGTCCTGTGTAAGTATGCGCGGCGTGACCTGTCACGCCAAGTCAATGTTCCCAAATGGCATCAGGGTAAAACGACTGTAAGGGTAATGGCTTGTCCCGGCTCCAGCAGGGAATTCAGGGGGATCTCCGTTTGTCCCCCGCCCTCTTCAGGCAGCAGCAGGGTGTGGTTCGCCACACGTCCCACGCGCACGTCAAAGGAAGGCAGGGCCATATGATACCCGCTGATGACAACTTTTCCGTTTTCCGTATACATCCGCTGTCCCGGGCCCGGCTGATGCGGCAGGCCGGCCCCGAAATCCTGATAGACCGTTTTTTCCAGATAGATGCAGCCCCCGCTGACACTGAACCAGTCCTCCACCGGACTCAGAGCGACGGAATGCCTGTAACGAATGGCAAACGCGCTGCCGTCCGGTGCTGGACGGCTGAAAAGTTCCCTGCCGCTGCTGTCGCGCAGCACCAGGCGTTGCATATCCTGCGCCTGCACACTGGAAAAAAGATGCGGCGCAACCCACAGCATGCCCGCCATGCAGACCAGCATGGCCAGCAGAAAAGCGATGGTATTGCGCCGCATCATCATATGATCCCGAATCAACTGTCTGCCTGGGGGCCCTAATTACTTGATGTCCAGGCCCTTTTCCTTGAAGTACTTGACCGCACCGGGATGGAAGGGGATGGTCACACCGTCAGCGGCGTGCGCCAGAGAGATCTCGGAACCCTTGTTATGCGCCTTGGCCACATCGGGCAGGTTGTCATACAGGGTCTTGGTCAGGGTGTAGGCCACATCGTCAGGCATGTCCTTGTTGGCCACCAGGATGCACTGCACGGACAGGGTGGGCACAGCGTCCTTCTGGCCCAGGTAGGTACCGGCCGGGATGGAGTCCTTCACCAGGTAGGGGAACTTCTTGACGATCTCGTCGACCTTCTGGCCGGCCAGGGGCACGAAGACCACTTCCTGGGCGGTGGTGATGTCCTGGATGGCGGGGTTGGGCGTACCGATGGTGAACACGAAGCCGTCCACCTGGCGGTCCTTGAACTGGTCGGCGGTTTCACCGTAAGGCAGGAAGATGGGTTCGATGTTCTTGTAATCCAGTCCGTAGAAGCCGAAGATCTGGCGGCAGTTCACTTCGTTGCCGCTGCCGCGGGCGCCCACGGAGACCTTCTTGCCCTTGAAGTCTTCGAGAGACTTCACACCGCTGTCCTTGCTGGCCACCACATGCAGATATTCAGGATACAGGCGGCCGATGACGCGCACGTTGTCCAGCTTGCTGCGGAAGGGAGCCAGACCGTTGAAGGCGGAATCGGCAACGTCGTTCTGCACCATGGCAAAGTCCACATCACCGGCCTGGACCAGACGCATGTTCTCACCGGAAGCACCGGTAGCCTGGGCCGTCACGGAGATGGCGCCGTTGCTCTTGTTGGTGATCACCTGGGCAATGGCACCGCCCAGGGGGAAATACACCCCGGAGGTCCCGCCGGTAGCCAGGGTCAGGCGTTTGGTATCGGCATGGGCCAGCGAAGCGGCCAGCAGCAGACCCGCGGCCAGGACAAGACTGAGAACTTTTTTCATACGACTCTCCCGAGAAGAGGTTATAGAACGCATCGCCCAAAAAACGGCGTCCTCACTACCATCGTTGTCCATATACCAAATGCGCAAAAAGGGCAAATCAGGCGCCCTGCACCTTCCCGATGGCCGGGCCATTTGACTTGCTCCCCGGCAAAGGCATATCATGGCAAAAGCGAGACACCATGCATCCAGCCAAGGAGATACACATGGTCAAGCGTCATCTCAGCCTTCTGGCCGTGGCAGCGGCGTGCATCTTCCTGCTCGGCGGCTGCGCCAGCAAATACGGCGCGCAGACGACCCAGGTCAACTATTACCCCCAGTGCTACTCCCCTGTGGCCCAGCTGCGGGCCGATGAGGACAGGGTCACCAACAGCACGGCGGGAGGGGCTGCGGGCGGTGCCCTGCTGGGCGCCCTCATCGGCGGCCTGGCCACCGGCAAGGTGGAAGGCGCCCTGGCCGGTGCCGTGGCCGGTGGAGCCGCGGGCGCCGTGGGCGGGAACATCTACGGCAAGTCCCAGCAGCGGGAGAACGACCGCCGGCTGCTGGCCAGCTATGCCGCCCAGCTGGGCGAGGACAGCGCGGGCATGGATCGCGCCACCGCCGCCGCCCGTCTCTCGGCCCGCTGCTATGATGACCAGTTCAAAAAGGCCGCGGCCCAGTACAAGGCCGGAAGCATAACCCGGCAGGACTTCCAGGACCGCTACATGGAGATCCGCAGCGGTCTTGAGGAAACCTCCCGCATCCTGAAGCTCACCTCCGACCATGTCATCGAACGCGACGCCGAATACCAGAAGACCCTGGCCCAGGCTCAGGCCAAGGGGCAGGTGTCGCAACGCCAGCAGGCCCCCCGCAAGGAAAAGAAGGCGTGGAACAATTCCCGCCGCGAGCTGGAAAGTACCCGCCAGGACGTGGACATGCGCCTGGCCACGTATGAGCAGACCGTCAACAATCTGATGCTGTAACAGCAGGGCGCCCTTCTTCCCCCGCGAGAAGTGCGCCCTTTTTTCGGAGCATATCCTCATGGCTGACGATCCCGGCAAAAGCACCGCTGATGGCCCCCGCCCCGATACCGCTGAAACCACGCACGCCCCCGGTGACGGCGCTTCTTCCGGCGGCATGGGGCCCGCCCCCCAGGGCATCCCGGTCCCTGTCCCCTGGTACCGCCGTCCCCTGTTCTGGGGCATCGTCCTGTCCCTGCTGATCCTGGCCCTGCTCGGCTGGCTGCTCTGGAAGCAATGGCAGGCCGCCCAGACGGAAAAGCAGGCCCAGGAAGCCGCCCTGGCAGCCCGGCTGGCCAAAAATGCCGAGAGGGACGCCTATCTTGCCCAGCTGCGGGCCCTGCTCAAGGAAGAGCCCTGCGTCATCAAGGAAAAGCTGGCGCAGCTGCCGCCCCCTCCCGACGCCGTCCCCGGTGCCGTGCCCGGCGGCCGCTCCGGCGAGCCCCTGCAGATCCCGTCCGATGTGGCGCCCCAGGGCACGCCGGTCACACCGCAACAAGCCCCGGCCCGCCCCGGCAGCATGGCCCAGCTGCTGGAACAGAGCACGGTCCTTGTGCTGGCCCGGCAGCCGCAGGGCCTGTCCATGGGATCCGGCTTTTTCATCTCCCGCCGTCATGTGCTGAGCAATGCCCATGTGGTGGGCAATGCCGGCCAGGCTTTCATCATCAACAAGGCCACAGGCGGTGTCCTGCAGGCCACCGTGCGCCATCGCAGCACGACCGGGGGCCGGGACTTCGCCCTGCTGGAGCTGCCGGCCGATGCGGCCATCACGCCGCTGGAATTCGCACCCGGTGTGGAGCGCACCCAGCGCGTCAGCGCCTGGGGCTTTCCCGGCGCCGTGACCAATGACGACCCCAAGTTCATGGCCCTGTTGCAGGGCAATGCCTCGGCCGTGCCCGAGGTAGTGTACACGGAAGGTGTTGTCAGCGTCATCCTGGACCGCACACCGCCGCTGGTCGTGCATACGGCCACGGTCTCGCAAGGCAACAGCGGCGGCCCCCTGGTCAACGAGCAGGGGCAGGTGGTGGGCATCAACACCTTCATCAAGCTCGATGATGCCTCCTACCGCCAGTCCAGCATCGCCATCGTGGGCAGCAGCATCACCGCCTATTTGCGGGAGATCGGCATCGGATTCTCCCAGGCCGCAGCAACGCCTGCCGCCGCGCAGGCACAAGACGGAAAGGCCGATGGCCAGAAAGGGGTGAGACCATGAGCGTTTTCCTGCTTACCAGCCAGCGCAACGCCATGCGCGCCCTGGCCAGCCAGGGCATCTTCGCCACGGACTGCCACGCCCAGGTCAGCAGCATCATCGCCCAGCACCTGGGTCCGGCCCATGCGGCCCTCATCGCCGAGCCACAGCACGATCCCGGCCAGCAGCGCATCGACTGGTACGCCAGCGTGGACGGGACCGCCACGCCGGTAAGCGCGCTCCCCGCCGAAGAGGCGGAACGCCTGCGGGCCCGTGCCGGGGAGCTGGCCCGGGACATCCTGCACCTGTCGGAACAATGGGGAAAGGACGCCCAAAGCCGCGAGGCCCTGGCCGGCCAGATGCTCGCCCTGGTCCTGCAACACCCCCAAGAAGACGATCTCTGGTCCGTGGGCGGCCAGCCCGTACTGGTGAACTGGGGCTTTGCCCCGGGAGCCGTCGGTGCCATGCCTCAGGACCTCAGCCGTATGGGCGGCGCCATCCCCGTGGCTGCCGCGGCGGCCCCCGCTGCAGCGGCAGCCGTGCCCGTGGCCGCTGCCGGCAGCGGTTGTCTTGGCTGGCTGCTGCCGCTCCTGCTGGCCCTGCTCCTGCTCTGGCTGCTGCTGGCGGGCCTGGGCATCCTGCCCTCTCCCCTGCCCGCGTCCTGCCTCAGACCGGCGGCCGATCCCCGTCTCGACCAGGCCACCCAGGCAGCGGAAAAGCAACGGAGCGAACTGGAAGAGCTGCTGCGCCAGCTGCGGGAAAAAGCCCTGCTCTGCAAACCGCCGCAGCCCAAGCCGGAACCGAAGCATGAACCCGCAAAGCCCGATCCTGAAGTGGTCACGCCCCAGCTGGTGCCTGACAAACCCATCGAACCTGCGCCCGAGCCCAAGCCGGAACCCAAACCTGAGCCCAAACCGGAACCCAAGCCCGAGCCCAAGCCCAAGCCCCGCAAGAACGAGGATCTGAACATCCCCGCCGATGCGGCCAAAAAGAACGACCTGAGCTTCCTGGAAGGTTGCTGGCAGAGCGATACGGGCCTGTTCTCGCACCCGTCCAATACGCCCATCATCGCCGAGTACTGCTTCGACAAGAAGGGACAGGGACGGCGCTTCGTGCGCGAGGAGAACGGCCAGGTCTGCAGCGGCCCGGCCACGGCCAGGTTCGAGGGCAACCGCCTTGTCTGGCGGGCCGGGACGGCCCCCTGCCCCAGGGGCAACCAGTATGTGCCCCAGCAGGTGCAGTGCACCGGCAACGACAAGAGCACCCGCTGCCAGGGCGTGGAACAGAGCAAACGCAACCTGCGCTGGAAAGCTGACTTCAAGAGGAAATAAGCATGGATGCCATCCCCCACTACCTTTCGCCCGTGAGCATCATCCCCGGCGGATGCCCCCAGTTTCTGGACTTCGCCCTGCCGCTGGAAGCCCTGGGCAAGCACGTCCGCTATTTCTATGAAGAGCTCAAGGGAGAAGGCAGCGGCGGCCGCTACACGCATTTCCTCCACTGCCTGGATAACCGCGACAACGTCTTCACCGACCAGCTGACCGGCAGGGAGTATACGGGCGACACCTATTCCATGCAGGCCGCCAAAGAGCTCAGGACCTGGGACGGCCAGTGGCTGCCCGTGCCCTTCCTGCGCACGCTGGAACAGTGCTGGCCCGACGGCGGCAAATGCTTCGAATGCGGTCCCTCCAACTGGGCCCGGGCCCGGGTCATGCCGTCCAGCAGGGACCCGAACGTGCTGCGCGTGGTCATCATCTTCGATACCACCGTGGAAGAGCGCCCCGCCGGCGAGGACCGCTATCACGCCCTGTCCCCCCAGGATGTCAGCGCCCACGGGCATTTCATGCTGGCGCATCATGTGCGGGACAATTCCTGGTTCCTCAACGAGGCCTGGGTGGACCAGTGGCTGCTGGAGCTGTACACGGCACGCAACCAGGGCAAGCGCCGCGGCGCGGCCTGGGGCGAGGAGGATCCCTATGTGCTCAAGCATCTGGCCAGCTATCTCACCTGGCTGGACATCGTGCGTCTGGCCGTCAAGGACGTGGCCGTGCAGGTCATCAATCCTGCCCGGGACACACCGGTGGACGTGGACCTGATCCTGGACATCGGCAACTCCCGCACCACGGGCATCCTGGTGGAGACGCCGCCCCAGTGCAGTACGGACCTCAACCAGAGCTATGTGCTGCGCCTGCGCGATTTGAGCCAGCCCGATCTGGAATATGCCGACCCGTTCGAGACCCGGGTGGAATTCGTGGACGCCACCTTCGGCAACGATACCCTGAGCCGCCGCTCCGGCCGCCAGACCCCGGCCTTTGCCTGGCCCTCGGCCGTGCGCATCGGCCCCGAAGCGGCCCGCCTGGCCACGCAGGCCGTCTGCGCGGAAGGCACCACCGGCATGTCCAGCCCCAAGCGCTACCTCTGGGACGAACGCCCGTGGCAGCAGACCTGGCGCTACAACACCAGCGGCAACACCGAACCCATGGTCAACCGCGGTCTGTTCGCCCGCCAGCTCAATCCCCAGGGCACGCCGCTCTCCTGCTTCGACGATCCCCTGTTCCGCCGCAGCCCTTCCCTCAGGAAGCAGCAGCCCGAACCGGTGTTCGAGTCCCTGTTCACGCGCTCCTCGCTGATGATGTTCATGCTGGGCGAGATCCTCACCCAGACGCTCATCACCATCAACTCGCCCGCCACCCGTGCCCGGGGACGGCTGCCCAACCTGCCCCGGCGCCTGCGCCGCCTCATCTTTACCGTGCCCACGGCCATGCCCGTGGCGGAAAAACGCATCTTCCGGCGCTGGGTTCTCTGGGCCGTCAAGGTCATCTGGGAAGGTCTCGGCTGGTCGGAATGGTATGTGCCGCCGCAGCAGCAGAACAGGATCCGGTCCGGGGATTACCGCACCAGCCCGCTGGTACGCTGCGACTGGGACGAAGCCAGCTGCTCCCAGCTGGTCCTGCTCTACAACGAGCTCACCGTCAAGCAGCACGGCGATGCCCACCATCTGTTCCGCCTGATGGGCAAGAAACGTGCCCGCTACAACGATCATCCCTGCGTGCGCATCGCGTCCATCGACATCGGCGGCGGCACCACGGACCTGTCCATCACCACCTATGAACTGGCCAGCGGCGAAGGCGACACGGCCCGCATCGTACCGCATACCGAATTCCGCGACGGCTTCAACATCGCCGGTGACGAAGTGGCCCGCGAGGTGGTGCTCCAGCACATCATCCCGGCCGTTTCCGATGCCCTGCAGGCCCGGGGCGTCCAGGAGCCGCGCCTGCTGCTGGCCCAGCTTTTCGGCCGCGATACCATCGGCATGTCGCAGGAGCAGCGCAACACCCGCATCCGTCTGGTGCGGCAGGTGGCCCTGCCTGTGGCCCTGGGCCTGCTGCGTGTGTGCGAGCAGGACAGCGACGTCCATCTGGACCAGACCTGCACCCTGGGGGATTTCTTCGAACCTGCCGTGGGCGATGCCCCGGCAAACGGCCGGAACGAAGAAGACGATGCCCGGAACGAAAACGCCGCTTTCCGTCCCGGCCCCCTGGCCCTGCGCCCGCAGCAGTCCACCCTGGATGCCGTGACGGCCCTGGTACGCGACACCGTGCCCGGGCTGGACGATTTTTCCATCATGGATGTGCCCATCACGGTCAGCCCGCAAAAGCTCCAGGCCACCATCCAGCGGACGCTGGCCCCCACGCTCTCGGCCCTTTGCGAGCTGGTGCATCTGTACGATACCGACATGCTGCTGCTGACGGGCCGTCCCAGCGCCTGGAAGGTGGTCGCCTCCACGATCATGGCCAAACTGCCCGTGCCGCCGGACCGCATCATCCCCATGCGCCGCTATCATGTGGGCAGCTGGTATCCTTTCCCCGATACGCTGGGCCGCATCCAGGACCCCAAGACCACCGTGGTCGTGGGCGCCATCCTCTGCGCTCTGGCCGAAGGGCATATCGAAGGGTTCTCCTTCGATTCCAACGCGCTGCGCCTGACCTCCACCGCCCGCTACATCGGCGAGCTGGACATCAATACCCAGCTGCGCGCCGCCAAGGTCTGGTTCAAGGTGGATGTGGACGCCAAAAGCGGCGTGGAGCTGAACCGTACCGTGGCCTTCAATGGCCAGCTGGGCATCGGCTACCGCCAGCTGGGGGCCGAGCGCTGGCCGGCCACCCGCTATCACCTGCTGACCTTCGCCAGCGAAGACGCCCGCGCCCGCGCCTCCGGCCGCCTGCCCTACAAGGTGGACGTCACCCTCAACGTGGCCGAAGTTCTGGATGACGAGGACATGCCCGCCAGCGGCGGCGAACGGGAGGAACGCAGCGAAGGGGAATTCAGCATCACCGCCATCACGGACAATGCCGGCAACTTCGTCCCGCCCCGGGATCTGGAGATCCGTCTGCAGACCCTGCCCACGGACGAAGGCTACTGGCTGGATACCGGCGTCGTGAACGCCGCCAACTAGCGACGGACAGACAGGAGCATCATCATGCAGGAACAAGACATCCAGCTGGCAGCACGCTGTGCCCGTCTGGCGGAACAGTCGCGCCATGCCGCCGCCTGGCTGGCCGACAATCGCGAGACCGTGGGCAGCGAATGCACCACGCTGCAAAAAGAGATGCGCCGGGCCGCCCGCTTTTTCGGCAAGTGCGAACAGGCCGCCCGCCGCAAGATGTGCGTGGGCGTCTTCGGCCCCAGCCAGTCCGGCAAATCCTACCTCATCTCGGCCCTGGCCCGCGACAGCCGCGGCGATCTGCTGGCGGACTTCTGCGGCCGCACATCGGATTTCATCACCGAGATCAATCCCGAGGGCGGCAAGGAATCCACCGGCCTGGTGACCCGCTTCACCACCACGCCGCCCCAGGGGCTGACGCCGGAATTCCCCATCCGTCTGCGCCTGCTTTCCGAGATGGACGTGGTCCGTGTGCTGGCCAATACCTATTATGCCGACTGCGAGCACAAGCAGATGCCCGATGCCGACGCCATGCGGTCCGCCCTCGAACGTCTGACGCAGACGGCCCGCCAGTCGTCGCCCGGCGTCAGCAGCATCACCGCTGATGACATGGAGGACCTGCGCGAATACCTCAACCGCAACTTCCTTTCCAAGCCGCGCGTCCAGATGCTGCAACAGGGCTACTGGGCACAGGCCGTCAGCCTGGCCCCCCTGCTGCCCCTGAGCTACCGGGCGGAACTTTTCGGCATCATCTGGAACAGCCAGCCCAAATTCCAGCAGCTCTTCCTCGAACTTTGCCAAGCCCTGGAGGCCCTGGGCAACCCGGCCGAGGCCGACTGCCCGCTGGAGGCCCTGCTGCCGCGCCAGACCAGCATCATCGACGTGGCCCTGCTGGCCGGGCTGGGGACCGGCAGTACGGAAGACCGCCTGACCCTGCTGGGCACGGAGGGACGCAAGGCCGCCCTGCCCCGTGCCGTGGTCACTGCCCTGACGGCGGAGATCACCATCTTCATGAGGGAACAGCCGGACGACTTCTTTTCCTACACGGACCTGCTGGACTTTCCTGGCTACCGCTCCCGCCTCAAGATCCTGGACCTGGACAAGGAGCTGGAACGCGAGGGCGCGCTGCAGAACCTTTTCCTGCGCGGCAAGGTGGCCTACCTGTTCGAACGCTATTGCGAAGAGCATGAACTGACCAGCATGCTGCTCTGCATCGGCCCCGGCAACCAGGAAGTGCAGGATCTGCCCCGTGCCGTGTACGACTGGATCTGCTCCACCCACGGCGAAGACCCGGCCCACCGTGCCGGAAAGGCGCCCTCCCTGTTTTTCGTGCTCACCAAGATGGACATGGAGTTCGAGAAAAAAGCCGGATCGCCTTCCGTGGAACAGCGCTGGAACACGCGCCTGCAGTCCTCCCTGCTGGACTTTTTCGGCAAGCAGCATGACTGGCCCACCAACTGGGACGGCGCCCACCCCTTCCGCAACATCTTCCTGTTGCGCAACCCCAATTTCCGTTGCGAGGCCATCTTCACCTTCGATGCCCAGGGCAACGAAAGCGGCATCCGTCCCGACCAGACAGCCTATGTGGAAGAAGTGCGCCGGGCCTTTGTGGATTCGCCGCTGGTGCGCCGCCATGTGGACGATCCCGAAGCCGTCTGGCAGGCGGCCATGACGCTCAATGACGGCGGCATCAGCCTGCTGCGACAGCGCCTGCGCCCCCTCTGCAACCCCGAGCTCAAACGGCATCAGATCGGTGTGGGGCTGGACGAACAGGCCGAACGCGTCCTGACGGCGCTGCGTGTCTACTACCAGAGCGATGACCGCGAGGAACTGCGCCGTCAGAAAGAGGCCCTGGCCCGCGATCTGGCCGTTCTGCTGGCCCGCGTGGCCCAGAACCAGACCTTCGGCGAGATGCTCCACCGCCTGCAGGTCAGCGATCATGACCTGTATGTGCTGTGCGCGCAGGTCACGTCCGCCACGCCCGAGGCGGAAAACGGCGGGGCCGCGCCTGCCTCCATCGGGGTGCGCGTCTCGCAGCAGGACATACTGGACGATCTTTTCGGCGATGAAGCCCCTGTGGCCACCGGGATGCCCGGTACGCCACCCGTCACAGGCAAGGACGGCGCGGCCGAGCTGGCCGAAGCCGTGTTCGATGCCTGGGTGGAGCAGGTCCGCCAGTTCGCGGCCGACGCGGAGACGCGCACCTTCTTTGCCATGCCCGCGCGCGAGCTGGACCAGTTCTGCCACGAACTGCTGCTCTCGGCCCAGCGCTGCCGGGTACGCCAGCAGATGGAGGAAGACCTGCGTGCCTGCTCCGCCTACAGCAACCTCGAGCGGGAACGCCTGCTCTGGAAACAGGCCAGCCTGGCCGCAGATGCCATCAACGCCTTCGTGGACTGGCTGGGCTTCGATCCGCGCCGCCACAGCGAGCAGGAACGCACCATCCTCTTCCGGGACAAGCCCGTGGTCCTTTTCCCGGCCGTCAGCGATCCCGTGGGAGAACCGCTCATCGGCGAGGTGGAAGCGCCCTATGACCGGCAATGGTATACCGACTGGCTGCGCGCCCTGATGCACGGCATCACCGCCAACGCGGACTTCGACGGCCGGCAGATCCGCAACCCCCAACAGAACAAACGCCTGTATGACATCCTGCAGGCATTCAAAGGATAACGATGAAAGCCATCATTGCTCCTGATGCCGCGCGTACGCCCGGCGCGGCCGTCATCTGCGTGTACGATGCCCCCGGCGCGGGCCCGGCCGATGTGGCCATCTATTCGGGCGACGGCAAATACCTGTCCGCTTCCGGCTGGCAGGAAAGCCGTGTCCCTCTGCCTGTGGACGCCCATGATGACGACAGCGGCTGCCTGCGCCTGCAGGTAGGTGCGGCCGTGGTGGACAATCTGGACAAGCTGGAACGCTATCTGTTCATGGCCGGTGACAAGAAATGCGTTCTCCAGATCCAGGATCTCGTCTATTCCCGCATGCAGGGCGGGGACGGCATGGGCCATGCGGCCTCCCCTGCTGCGCCTGCGTCCGCGCCGCAGCCGGTGCTGCTCCCTGAGCCTGAGCCGGAACCGGCCCCCATGCCCGCACCGGCTGCCGCCCCCGAACCGGAAGCGGAGCCTTCGCCGCTGCTGGCCGGAGCACCGCTGGACATGGACCAGCCCGCTGCGGAGACCGCGAAGGAAAAAAGATCATCCGGCAGCCTGCTCTGGATCGTCCTGGGACTCGTCCTGCTGGCCCTGGCCGCGGCCGCTGTCTGGTGGTTCTTCCTGCGGGCCACGCCTCCACCGCCCCCGCCCATGGCACCGCAAGCTCCGCCGGCCCAGCAGGAGGCAGCGGCCGGGACGAAAAAAGCCCCGGCGGCTCCTGCCGCGGTGGCGCCCTTGCAGCAGGCCCGCGAACATTTGCGCGGCACGGCGGATCCTGCCACCAGCCTGGAGCTGGCCCGTCCCCTGCGTACGCCCCAGGCCGGCAACGATGAGAGCGACGCGGCCTTCCTGCTGCTGGAAGACGCTGCCCAGAAGGGCAATGCCGAAGCCATGTTCCTGGTGGGCCAGTTCTATGATCCGCAGTCGGACCTGCCGCGCGGCAGCATCCCCGCGGACATGAGCCAGGCGAAACACTGGTATGAAAACGCCAAAAGCAAGGGCTATGCGGAAGCGGACAAGGCGCTGGCGGCCCTGCGCCGCCATGTGGAAGGCGAAGCCGCCAAGGGCAACGCCGAGGCCTCGCTCCTGCTGCGCGAGTGGAAATAAGGAGAAGACCATGCCCAGAACCTGCATCCGCTTTTTCGCGCTCCTGCTGCTCCTGCTGGTGGCCGTGCCTGCCCCGCAGGCGGCGCCCCTTCTGCAGGAAGGCAAGAAGACCCTGTACCAGCGCGTTGTCTCCCATCCCGGCGCCATGCCCCTGAAAGAGGCCCGCGACGGCGCCCCGGCCGCGCGCGAGGCCCTGGTGCCCTTTACCGTGCTCTATGTCTACGCCCGGCAGGGCGACTGGCTGCAGGTGGGCCTTGATACCCGTACGCCCCTGGGCTGGCTGAAAAAGGATCAGGCCACGGACTGGAACCAGTCCCTGACCCTGCTCTTCACCCCGCGTACCGGCCGGGATCCCGTGCTCTTCTTCAAGACGGAAAAAGACCTGAAGGGCCTGTGCGAAGCCGCCGACATGGAAAAGCAGCTGGACAGCCTCGTGGCGGCCGCGGCCGGCGGCAAGGATACAGCCGGTCTGCCCATCCTGGCTTCGGAACCGGCGGAGCAGAAAGGGGCCGTGGCCCAGAAGCGCTTTTATCTCATGCCCATCCTCGGCATGAACCGGGCCTTTGAAGGCGTGAACCTGCTGCAGGTGGCCTCCATCGATCCCGGCAGCAGCCCGTCCGGCGCGGTGGCCGGTCCGCCCAAGACCGGCATCGCCCTGGTCATGGACACGTCCATCTCCATGAAGCCCTACATCGACCAGAGCCGCGACATCATCCGCCAGCTCTATGACCGTCTGGAAAAGGACAGGATGACCGACAACGTGGGCTTTGCCGTGGTGGCCTTCCGCAGCAGCACGAAAAAGACCCCCAGGCTGGGCTACACCTCGCAGGTCATCAGCGATTTTGCCACGGCCAAGGACCGCAAGGCCCTGGAAAGCCGCCTGGCCAAAGTGGAACAGGCGGCCGTCTCCAGCCATGATTTCAACGAAGACTCGCTGGCCGGGATCTATACGGCCATCGATTCCCTCAACTGGGGCCCCTATTCCACCCGCCTGATCCTGCTGGTCACGGATGCCGGGCCCCTGCGCGGCGATGACCCGTACGCCTCGCAGCGTCTCGGCGCCGCGGAGATGAACGACCTTGCCCGCCAGAAAGGTATCTGGATCACCACCATGCACGTCAAGACGCCCGGCGGCAGCAAGAACCACGCCTATGCCGAGCAGGCCTACCGGGCCCTGAGCCGCCTTTCCGGCGATCAGGCCAACTATCAGGCCGTCAACGCCTCCAGCCACAAGGAGGCCGCCCGCCAGTTCGGCATCGTGACGAAGATCCTGACCTCCTCCATGGTGGACATGGTCAAGAACACGGCCAGCGGCAAGATCATGACCCGTCCCAAGGACGAGGCCGTGCCCGCCACCGAGGAAGCCCAGGCCCGCCAGCTGGCGGAGCGGCTGGGCTACGCCATGCAGCTGGACTATCTGGGCCGCAAGAACGAGAACCGCGCCCCGTCCGTGGTGGATTCCTGGATCGCGGACATGGACCTCAAGCGTCTGGCCCAGGGCCGCCAGGTGCCCAGCGTGGAAGTGGCCGTACTGCTGACCAAGAACCAGCTCAGCGATCTCAGCACCCAGCTGAAGAACATCATCGACAATGCCGAACGGACCAAGAAGACCGATTCGCGCGACTTTTTCCAGGGCATCCTTTCCGCCTCGGCCCGCATGGCCCGCGATCCCAACATGCCCACCCAGGGCAAGAGCCTTGCCGAACTGGGCGTACTGGCCGAATTTCTGGACGGCCTGCCCTACAAGAGCGACATCATGCTGCTGCGTGAAGAAGACTGGTACCGCATGAGCATCGGCGAACAGACGGCCTTCATCAACCGCCTCAAGTCCCGGCTGGCCCGCTACGAGGAATATGACCGCGACCGGGAAAACTGGGAAAGCTTCGGGCAGAGCAACGCCGGGGACTGGGTCTACCGGGTGCCGCTGTCCATGTTGCCGTAAGCCGGGGGACGCATGGAAAATACGGTCTTCTCCCTGCGCGATCTGCGTGTCGTCCGCCCGGGCGCGGGCGCGTTCCGCCTGCATGTCCGCAGTCTGGATGTGCGGCAGGGGCAGCTGCTGGCCCTGACGGGCCCCAGCGGCTGCGGCAAAAGTACGGCCCTGGATGTGCTGGCCGGCATCCTGCGGCCTGACAGCGGCGACGGTTCCCGCTTTCTGCTGCGCACGGCCGACGGCGAGACGGACATGTTGGCCCTGTGGCGGGCGGGCCGTCTCGATGCCCTGGCCCGTCTGCGCGGCAAACATCTGGGCTATGTGCTCCAGACAGGCGGCCTGCTGCCCTTCCTCTCGGCCCGCGACAACATCCTGCTCCCCTGCCGCTGTCTGGGGATCATGGGACGCCGTCTGGAAGCGGTATGGAACATGGCCACGGCCCTGGGCATAGATCGCCTGCTGCTGCAGATGCCCGACAGCCTTTCCGTGGGAGAACGGCAGCGCGTGGCCATCGCCCGTGCCCTGGCCCACGGGCCCGCCATCGTGCTGGCGGACGAGCCCACGGCCGCGCTGGACCCGGACCAGTCCCGCAGGGTCCTGGGCATCTTTGCCGGTCTGGCCCGGCAGCAGGGGACCACGGTGATCATGGTCTCCCACGATCCGCAGATGGCCCGGGAGGCCGGGTTCACGCTGGTGCCCCTGGCCTGCTCCACCACGGAAGAGGGGCCCCTTTCCGTCATCGACCATCCCCAACGGTAACGCCATGCATACCCTTGTACAGATCTGCCACCTTTCCCTGCGGGATTACCTGCACGAGCGTCTGCTCTCCGCCTGTGCCGTCCTGGGGCTGGCGGCCGTCCTGGCGCCGCTGCTGATACTTTTCGGCGTCAAGTTCGGCGTGGTGGAGACCCTGACCGAACGCCTGCGCAGCGATCCTGCCACGCTGGAGATCTCCCCCGTGGGCAGCGGGCATTTTTCCGCCGCCGATATGGAACGGTGGCGCGATGACGGCCGGGTGGCCTTCGTCATGCCCCGTGCCCGCACCCTGGCCGCCACGGTGGAACTGTTGCCGGAGCGGGGAACGCCCCTGCACGTTTCCATGGAACCCACCGGCCATGACGACCCCCTGCTGGCGCGCCATGCCCTGCCGGTACCGGCCCTGCTGCTGGACAGCGAAGACGATCCCGACCACCCGGGCCGCCTGCGCACCCGGGCCGCTGCCAGCGGCGTCGTGCTTTCCGCACCCGTGGCCGAACGCCTGGGCCTGCGGGCGGGCGACCAGCTGACGGGCAGGCTCGAACGCACCCGCAACGGCAAGGTGCAGGCCGTGCGCCTGACACTGAAGGTCATCGGCGTGCTGCCCCTGGCCGCCCAGCAAAAAAATGTGGCCTATGTGCCCCTGCCCTTCCTGGAAGCGGCGGAAGATTTCCGTGACGGGCGCGCCGTGCCCCTGTTCGGCCCGGAACATGCCGCTGACGGCGACCAGCCGCCTGCCGAGCGCCTTTATGCGGGCTTCCGCATGTATGCCCGCAGCCTGGATGACGTGGCGCCCCTGCGCGACTTGTTCCGGCAGCAGGGCATCACCGTCCATACCGAGGCCGAGGCCATCGACCAGGTCAGGCGCCTTTCCACGTCTCTGGACATCATCTTCCTGCTCATCGGCGGGGCCGCTGCCGCCGGCTTCACCGCCTCCACCACCAGCAGCACCCTGGCCGCCGTCCGGCGCAAGCAGCGGCTCCTCGGCCTGCTCCGTCTGGGGGGCTTTTCCACGCTGGAACTCCTGCTCTTCCCCCTGTTGCAGGCCCTGCTCACGGCCGTGCTGGGCACGGGGCTGGCGCTGGGGCTCTATGCGGCTGCCCAGGGCGTGGTCAACCGCATCTTTGCCGCCGGTCTCGATGATATGGAACATGTCTGCCGCCTGTTGCCGGAACATGCCGTCGTGACCCTGCTGCTGGTCTGTCTGCTCTCCCTGCTGGCGTCCCTGCTGCCGTCCCTGCGCGGTGCGCGTACCGAACCTTCGGAGGTCATCCGTGAGATCTAGGCTGCTCCTTTCGCTCCTGCTCCTGCTGCTGGCGGCCCTGCCGGCAGCGCCCGCCGACGCTGCCCTGGCCAAACGGGGCGGTGAGGTCTCCACGGCCGAGGCCTGCAACCCGCACCCGGACAAAGACGATATCGTCCTGCCCATGCCCGGCGGGCTGAGCATGGTCTTCCGCCTGGTGGCCGTCCCCAGCAAAGGCCTGCTCTGGGACATGTCCGCCCGGCCCGGCCGCGATGATGCCGCCAACAGCGACCGGGCCTTTTACGACCGCCGCTACCGGGCTTTTCTCTCCGCGCCCTTCTCCCGGGCCGATCTGCCCGCCCGGTGGCGTGCCCAGGCCCCGGCAGGCGACTACTTTTTCTATCTGGTGGCCAAATATGAAGTGAGCCGCCTGCAATGGCAAAGCATCATGGGCAACGGCACGGAAGCGCCTGTGGCGGATGCCGCCCGGCCCGTGACGGACATCAGCTGGTATGCGGCCGTGGAATTCACCCGCCGCTATACGGAATGGCTGCTGCAGCATGCCCCCGATGCCCTGCCCCGTTACGCCGGGGACAGCCGTAATGTGGGCTTTGTGCGCCTGCCCACGGAAACCGAATGGGAATACGCGGCCCGCGGCGGTCAGACGGCCGGGCCCGAGCAGCTGATGGAAAAGGATTTCTTTGCCCTCCCCGCGGGCGCGCCCCTGGCCGATTATGCGGTCTACCGTCCCGAAGGCGCGGCCCGCATCGCCGAAGACTGCGCCCGTATCGGCTCCCGCAAGCCCAACCCGCTGGGCCTGTATGACACGGCTGGCAATGCGGCCGAAATGGCGCTGGACATGTTCCGCTTCTCCGTGGGCGGCCGCCTGCACGGTTCCGCCGGAGGCTTCGTCCGCAAGGGCGGTTCCTTCCTTTCCGGCGAAGCGGAGATCATGCCCGGCCGTCGTGAGGAAAGCGCCTTCTTTCTGGCGGACGGCCCCGCCCATGCGCGCGATTTGGGCTTCCGTCCTGTCATTTCCGGCATCAACACCCCCGGCGGCGAACGGCCTTCGGCCCTGCAACAGGCCTGGAACGCCGCGGGCCGGAGCAACCCCCTGGCCAGAGATGCCGGCCGCAACCCTCTGGAAGAGCTGGACAGGCTCCTTGCTGCCGCGCCTGACGACAACAGCCGCAAGAACCTGCTGGCCCTGCGCGAGGCCATCAAGGAAAACAACATCCTGCAGGAGCAGCAGCAACAGCTGGAGATGCAGTCCACCCTGCGCACGGCCGTCTATATGCTGGAGACCATCCGCAACTATGCCAGCCGCCGCAATTCCCTGCAAAGCCAGTATGAGAGCATGAAACGGGACAGCCGGAGCGCCAAGGGCGAGACCCTCGCCACCCTGCGGCGTATCATGAACACGGCTGAACAGGGACTGGAACAGTTCCGGACCGGTATCGACCGTTCCCTCTCCTTCTACCGGACCCGAGTGGAAGAGGCCGCCCGTCTGGACAAAGACGATTTCGAACGGGCGCTTGCCGGCCTGCTCAAGGATTATGCTGGAGAAGACCTCTTCAACGAGAACATGCGCCGCAATGCGGAACTGCTGCGGCAGCATGTCCAAAATGAGCGGGCAGGCAAACTCCCCGCCGGCAGGGCCATGCTGCAGGAGATCCTGGAGACCCGTTCAAAGTAGCTTTCCCGGGCATACCGCCTGCATTCACCCACGCCGCACCAGCGGCAAGACAAGGAGCTGGTTCGATGAACAACAAACCGCGTTTAGGCTGGATAGGCACCGGCGTCATGGGACATTCCATGGCCGGGCATCTGCTGGCTGCGGGCTATCCGCTGACCGTCTACAGCCGTACCAAAGCCAAGGCCGAAGGCCTGCTGGCCTGCGGTGCCCGCTGGGCGGAAACGCCTCGTGAAGTGGCCCGGAATGCCGATATCGTCTTCTCCATCGTGGGCTATCCCCGTGACGTGGAGGACGTTATGCTGGGTGAACAGGGCGCGTTGTCCGGCCTGGACGGGGGCGGTATCCTCTGTGACATGACCACCTCCAGTCCCGAGCTGGCCCGGCGCATCGCCGCCGCCGCTGCCGCCAGGGGCTGCGCCAGTCTGGATGCCCCCGTCACGGGCGGGGATATCGGGGCGCGTGAGGCCCGCCTGTCCATCTTCGTGGGCGGTGACAAGGAAGCCTTCGAGCGTGTGCGCCCCTGCTTCGAAGCCATGGGCAAGAACATCCTGCACTGCGGTGCCGCCGGAACGGGCCAGCAGGCAAAGCTGGCCAACCAGGTGGCCATCGCCGGCGTCATGTTCAGCGTCTGCGAATCCCTGCTTTTTGCCCAGGAAGCCGGTCTGGATGTACGCCAGTGGCTGGAACTGGTGGTGCCCGGCGCCGCGGGCAGCACGGCCATGGGGACTCTGGGACGCCGCCTGCTGGGCTGTGACTATGCCCCCGGCTTCTTTGTGGAACACTTCATCAAGGATCTGGGCCTGTGCCTGGAGGAATGCAAGCGCATGGGGCTGGTGCTGCCCGGTGTCGCGCTGGCGGAGCAGGTCTACCGTCTGGCCCAGGCCCGGGGACACGGCAAGGACGGTACGCAGGTCCTGCTGCAGGTACTTGCCGAACTGTCCGGCAAACAGTGGCGGGCCCACGCCTGAGTGCCGTCCCTGACGCGTCCTCCTGAAAACTGCCAGCCTTTCCCCGCTGTTCCGGTCCTGCAGGAGAGCGCGCCGGAAGGCGCCGGGATGGGCTTGCCGGGATACTGGCGCCGCCCGCGGCCTGTCCGTTTCCTCATGCCATGAGCTTCAAACGGCCGGGTCAGTGACGTACTGCCTTTTTTTGAGGCAGCCTGTTTTTATTGTTGACATCAAAACGGAAGGCGCGTACAAGCCTTTTCTTATGTCGGGATGTAGCGCAGTCTGGGAGCGCACTTGAATGGGGTTCAAGGGGTCGAAG
>OIWK01001445.1_pt1 | contig 22245 bp, 17 predicted proteins | sample 1587401 | NCBI WGS metagenome assembly OIWK01 (sample SAMEA3888911, study PRJEB22519) | human gut metagenome | biome: human gut; feature: human-associated habitat; material: faeces | place: Denmark | collected 2009
GCCGCAGAATCGGATAGACCGTCCCTTCGTTGATCTCGGTGTAATAAGCGATGCTTTGTACAATCTCATAACCGTACATGTCCTTGCGCTCGATCAGGGCAAGGACACACATCTCGATAACGCCCTTGCGAAATTGTGTATTCATTTCCTCCCCCCTCTGTACCCATATTATAGCACAGTACCTTGTATTACACAATACCTAGCCGAACTTAATACCGTACAAAATTTAATAGCAGATTTTCGTTTATTTTGTTTGTTTATTTGACAGACGTGACAAAAAAAAACGGAGGGACTGCATCAACAGTCCCTCCGCATAAAAGCTCTTGATTCTTTTTTATCCCATCAAGCTGGGGGAAACGATGTAGTAGCCCAACGACTCTGCATAGAAGCAAAGCAGCCCACTGTCCTCATCCACCTGCGTCTGCAACGCCTTTAATTCCCCGTTGACCACCTCATACACATAGGAGTCGGTGCGCTGAACCGGCAGGCAAACCCTGCCCGGTTGTGAAAAGCTGTCCTCATCGCCGTTAAAGCGATAGCACTGAATATCAAACGCCTTGTAACGGTTGGCAATCTGTGAATCAAAGCTGCAATCCAAATCCAGATAGATGGTCTGTCCCGGCTGGAGCACTGCATCTTTAAAGTAGACATTGCCGCCAAAGGAAAGGATGACCTCTTCCCCTTGGTAAATCTGTCCTGCGTGCAGGTTCATCGGTGAGCTGACCTCGGTAATCCCTCTGGGCTGCACCTCTTTGATTGCATTTCCAAAGGTAAGCTCCAGCGGCAGCCACTCGGAGGAAGTTCTGCTCTGTTCATCGTACAAGGCAAGCTGACCGTACATCGGAATATCCTTCGACTGCGGTAAGGTAGCTACAAAATCAACAGCAACATTCAAGCTTCCCGTTTCATTTGCCCAACGCACCTGCGAAATGACCTGTGGGTCGATGCCGGTGGTCTCGATTGCCCAGTTGGACGGTCGGCTCTTTTGGGTGTACAGCTCGCCTGTCAGGCGATTGACGATAGGGATGTAAAGGATGTCCCCCGGGAAAAAGCGCAGTTCGTCCATATCCTCCAGCTTTTCAGTCTGCTGCGGCAGAGAAAGCAACTGGGCGATAGCTTCGGTGTGCTTGACCTGTGCCTGAGAAAGCTGCAAGCTGTACTGCGACTGCTCCATCGACACCGGAGCGGTCTGTCCAATCATCAGTGACAGCGGCAGCTGCGGCTGCGGCAACTGCACCGCATAGGAAACGGCACTCAGGTTGAGCATCATAGTCATTGCCATTCCAAAAGAAACCAACATCCGTTTTACTTTTTTCATCGTGCCGCCTCCTTCTTATCAAAATAATATGCTTTCCAAATCGGAAAACATTCCAAGTGCTGCACGTTCATCTACCATTTAGTATACAATATAAATTACAGAAAAACAAGGGGATTTTAAAATTTTTGTAATCTGTTTGTCATTTTTACTCTCGTAAAGTTATATTTTGTAAATATATCCTTTAAAGTTTACTGTATTCTTACAAAGAGTGCAAAAAAAGAAGGTACAGATAAAATCTGTACCTTCTTGAAAACGTCAGTTATTCAAAAGAATCAAGCAATCAGAGATTACTCAACGATCTTGGTAACAACGCCGGAACCTACGGTTCTGCCACCTTCACGGATAGCGAAACGCAGACCTTCTTCGATAGCGATTGGAGTGATCAGCTCAACGTCCATCTCAACGTTATCGCCAGGCATGCACATCTCAACGCCTTCGGGCAGGGAGATGATGCCGGTAACGTCAGTGGTTCTGAAGTAGAACTGCGGACGATAGTTGTTGAAGAACGGGGTGTGACGGCCGCCTTCGTCCTTGGACAGAACGTAGACCTGGCCAACGAACTTGGTGTGCGGATGGATGGAGCCGGGCTTGGACAGGACCTGGCCTCTTTCGATGGACTTCTTGTCGATGCCGCGGAGCAGAGCGCCGATGTTGTCGCCAGCCTCAGCGTAGTCCATGAGCTTGTGGAACATTTCGATATCGGTGACGACGGTGGACTTCTTCTCGTCTGCCAGGCCAACGATCTCGACGGGCTCGTTCTTCTTGATGACGCCACGCTCGACACGACCGGTAGCGACGGTGCCGCGGCCGGAGATGGTGAAGACGTCCTCGACCGGCATCAGGAAGGGCTGGTCAGCCTTGCGGTCCGGGGTCGGGATCCAGGTGTCAACAGCCTGCATGAGCTCTTCGATGCAAGCGTACTCGGGAGCCTTCGGGTCGGTGGACTCGGAAGCCAGAGCGTTCAGAGCGGAGCCGCGGATGATGGGGGTGTCGTCGCCCGGGAAGCCGTAGAAGGACAGAGTCTCGCGGACTTCCATCTCGACGAGCTCGAGCAGCTCTTCGTCGTCGACCTGGTCGCACTTGTTCAGGAAGACGAGGACGGAAGGAACGTTAACCTGACGGGCCAGCAGCAGATGCTCCTTGGTCTGCGCCATGGGGCCGTCGGAAGCAGCGATAACCAGGATCGCGCCGTCCATCTGAGCAGCGCCGGTGATCATGTTCTTGATATAGTCGGCGTGGCCCGGGCAGTCGACGTGGGCATAGTGACGGCCCTGAATCTGGGCGTTGTCCTCGCCGGTCTTGTAGTTGTGGCCAACGCGGTCGAAGGTCTGGTACTCAACGTGAGCGGTGTTGATGGTGATACCACGCTCGCGCTCTTCCGGAGCCTTATCGATGGAGCTGTAATCGGTGTAGTCAGCACCGCCCTGCATGGCGAGGAACTTGGTGATCGCGGCGGTCAGGGTGGTCTTACCATGGTCGATATGACCGATGGTACCAATGTTTACGTGGGGCTTGGTACGCTCGAATTTCTGCTTAGCCATTAGAGTGATCCTCCTATGAAAAAATTTCGTTGTTTGCCGGTGTCATTTACATACACCGGTATTTTACCGTAAAACGCGGTATTTTGCAATACCTTTTTATCAGGCGCGGTTCGTGCGCTGGTTGATGATCTTCTCCTGAATGTTCTTCGGGATCTCGATATAATGCGCGGGCTCCATCGTGTACTGGCCGCGGCCCTGCGTGCAGGAGCGGAGGTCAGTCGCGTAGCCGAACATCTCAGCCAGAGGAACGAAAGCGTCGATCTGCTGCGCGCCGCTGCGGGCCTCGAAGCCCTGGATCTGACCACGGCGGGAGTTGAGGTCGCCGATCACGTCGCCCATGTACTCGTCGGGGACGATGACGCAGACCTTCATGATCGGCTCGAGCAGCGTCGGGCCGGCCTTCTGGCAGGCCTCCTTGAAGGCCATGGAGCCGGCGATCTTGAACGCCATTTCAGAGGAGTCGACCTCGTGATAAGAACCATCGTACAGCGTGACCTTGACGTCGACGACCGGGTAACCGGCGAGAACACCGGAGAGCATGGCGCCCTGAATACCGGCATCGATCGCGGGAACGTATTCCTTGGGGATCGCGCCGCCGACGAGGGCGTTGACAAACTCGTAACCCTTGCCGGACTCGTTGGGCTCGACATGGATCTTGACGTGACCGTACTGACCCTTACCACCTGACTGACGAGCATACTTTTCGTCAACAGAAGCTTCCTTGCGGATAGTTTCCTTGTATGCAACCTGTGGAGCACCGATGTTTGCTTCTACCTTAAATTCACGGAGAAGACGGTCAACAATGATTTCGAGGTGGAGTTCACCCATACCTGCGATGATTGTCTGGCCTGTTTCTTCGTCTGTATAAGCCTTGAAAGTAGGATCTTCTTCTGCAAGCTTTGCAAGAGCGATACCCATCTTTTCCTGACCTGCTTTTGTCTTCGGCTCAATAGCAACACGAATTACAGGATCAGGGAATTCCATAGACTCAAGGATAACAGGAGCCTTCTCATCACAGAGAGTATCACCTGTTGTTGTATTTTTAAGACCAACGGCAGCAGCGATGTCACCTGCGTATACGCAGTCGATATCTTTTCTGTCGTTAGCGTGCATCTGCAAGATACGACCGAGACGCTCGTTGGTGTCCTTAACTGAGTTGTAAACAGTTGTGCCGGCAGAAACTGTACCGGAGTAAACTCTGAAGAAGCAGAGCTTACCAACAAACGGGTCAGTAGCAATCTTGAATGCGAGAGCTGCGAACGGCTCTTTATCTGATGACGGTCTTTCAACCTCATCGCCTGTTTCAGGGTCAACACCCTTGATAGCAGGTACATCTGTCGGAGCAGGCATATAATCAACGATAGCATCAAGGAGCATCTGAACACCCTTGTTACGGTAAGAAGAACCGCAGGTTACAGGTACCATTGTGTTGTCAATAGTAGCCTTTCTGATTGTGCTCTTGATTTCGTCGATTGTAAGCTCTTCGCCGCCGAAGTATTTCTCCATAAGATCCTCATCGAGTTCAGCAACTGATTCGATAAGTTTCTCATGATACTCGTTAGCGAGATCCTGCATCTCTTCCGGAATTTCCTCTTCACTGTAGTCTGTGCCGTCTTCGTTGTGATAGATTTCGGCCTTCATAGTAACGAGGTCAACGATGCCTCTGAAATCACTCTCAGCACCGATCGGAAGCTGAATCGGAACAGCATTACATTTAAGTCTGTCCTTCATCATCTGAACAACATGGTAGAAGTTAGCGCCCATGATGTCCATCTTGTTTACATAAACCATTCTCGGAACGCCGTAGTTATCAGCCTGACGCCATACTGTTTCAGACTGAGGCTCAACGCCGCCTTTTGCGCAGAGGACTGTTACAGAACCGTCAAGAACACGAAGTGAACGCTCAACTTCAACAGTGAAGTCAACGTGACCGGGGGTGTCGATGATGTTGATTCTGTGCTTGTCATACTGATGCTTGCTGCCGAACCAGAATGCAGTTGTAGCAGCAGAGGTGATTGTGATACCACGCTCTTTTTCCTGAACCATCCAGTCCATTGTGGAAGCACCGTCGTGTGTCTCACCGATTTTATGGTTTACGCCGGTATAATACAGGATACGCTCAGTTGTTGTGGTTTTACCGGCATCAATGTGAGCCATGATACCGATGTTTCTTGTTTTTTCAAGTGAAACCTGTCTTGGCATAAAATCCTCCTAATAAACGCTGATGATAAAATTACCATCTGTAATGAGCGAAAGCCTTGTTAGCTTCAGCCATCTTATGAGTGTCTTCACGCTTCTTGAAAGCACCGCCGGCACTGTTTGTGGCATCAAGGATTTCTCCTGCAAGTCTTTCCTTCATTGTCTTTTCGCTGCGAGCTCTTGAATAAGTAGAAATCCAGCGGAGACCGAGTGTCTGGCGTCTTTCAGGACGAACCTCCATAGGTACCTGATAAGTAGCACCGCCGACACGACGAGCCTTAACTTCGAGAACGGGCATTACATTTTCCATAGCCTGTTCAAAAACCTCAAGCGGGTTGTTACCTGTCTTTTCAGCAATAATATCGAATGCACCGTAAACAATTTTCTGAGCAACGCCCTTTTTACCGTCGTACATAATGTTGTTGATAAGACGAGTTACGAGTTTTGAATTATAAAGCGGATCCGGTAATACGTCACGCTTCGCAATAGAACCTCTTCTTGGCACTTTGCTTCCCTCCTTCACAATAATTGAGATATCATAGGTACTCGAAAGCGACAAACTCCCGTATGCCAACAAGACATTCTACCATAACATATATATAGTAAAATTCCTGCCGCATAGCAGAACTTAAATAATTTAAGTCAAGAGAGTTTTGTCAATTCCTTATTTACCTTTCTTCGGACGCTTAGCACCGTACTTTGAACGGCTCTGCATACGGCCCGAAACACCCTGAGCGTCGAGTGTACCACGAACGATGTGGTAACGAACACCAGGCAAGTCCTTAACACGGCCACCACGAATAAGAACAACGCTATGTTCCTGAAGGTTGTGACCTACGCCGGGAATATAGGAACTGACTTCAATACCGTTAGAAAGTCTTACTCTGGCAATCTTTCTGAGCGCTGAGTTAGGCTTTTTAGGTGTAGCGGTCTTTACTGCAGTACAAACACCTCTCTTCTGTGGGGAGCTCTGATCAATAGCAACACGCTTTTTTGAGTTCCAACCCTTTAAGAGAGCAGGTGCCTTTGCCTTCTTCTCGGAAACCTGTCTGCCCTTGCGTACCAACTGGTTAAATGTAGGCATTATTTGTCCTCCTTTCAAAAAATATAAGAATTGATAAAACTGCTTTGCTTTTGCAAAGCCTTGTGAAACATCAATAATATTCCCAAAAACGGGCGCAATTACAGAATGTCCCACGATTAAACATTATAAACTATCCGCTCACTTTTTGTCAAGCATTTTTTTCTAAAATTTAAGCGGGGCAGCTATAACAAATATTAACTGCTATTTGGTTGACAACATAAAAATGGGAAATGCACAATCTGTAGCATTTCCCGATTAAACTTATTTACTTTTTTGTCGGCGAGGATTGCAACCACATTCAGGAGTTTGTGTGCTTAATCCAACACCTGGCAACCCACTTGTCTACGAGGATTGCAACGGTGACAAACCGCAAATTTTGCGGAATATATATACTGGCAACCCACTTGTCTACGAGGATTGCAACTGCAAAATATTCGTAATTTGTGAGTGTTATAGTACTAAAGACCTTCTCAGTTACGGCGGCAAGTGCAAAAAGTACTTACACGGCGCAAAAGCACTGAATCTGATTCCCATAACATTTTACTATCGTACAAATTCACCTTGAATTTGCAACATTGATAGTTTAGGACATGCCCTGACCTTCTTTATTTTTGTGCGAACATATCGCACTTTTCATGTTCACTTATCATTCGCACCTATTATGCGATTCCATAGCTGGAAATATTTCTCCTTTTTCTCAATATCACCTCATTTCTTATATTTTCTATTTCTTTATCGTGTAATTTTTTAAAGCTGTCATATGTTTTTGAACATTTATCTAAATCAATTTCATCGTGCGTTTTATTACTGTTTTTTATTAAAAATGCCGAATACAAATCTCGCTGAACCTTGTCACCGTTTCCGAGTATCCGCCATCTGTCATTCAAACCGTGTTTTGTATATTCACCTGTTGTGTGGTCACATTGGCTCGCCCGATATGACATTATATCAACCTCATATACCTCTCCGCCATGTTGTTCAGCCTTAGTTTTCAGAATTGTAACAAACATTGCCGGCGCTTTATTGGCAAGAGATTTTCCAAAACGCTTTTTCTTTTTATATCTGCCTTTTTCGTCAACTTGCGTTTCTTTAGCCCTTTTTTGCAAGCCTTTGTAATTCATAGGCTCAATGTATATCTGATTTCCCATAGCAAGAATATCGTTTGCAAGACAAGTGTGCTGATATTTTCGTATATCGGCATTCTTTCTCTCAAGTTCACGAATTTTTCCGGCTACTTCAAGGTAATGCTTTGATTTATTCCATTTTAATTTATGCCCTTTTGTACCCCGTTTCACAGTACCGTCGGGATTAAAATTATCAGGATTAGTATATCGCCTGCTTCTATCAAGTTTTCTCTGTAACTCACACTTCTTTATGTGATTTTTATTTACTTTATCTGCAAGTTCAAGAAGTTTAACACTTTTATCCGATGCTATTGCTATTGTCTGAGTTCCTATATCTATACCGACTCTGCCTGTTGAAATTTCACGATGTTTGTCGGCTGGTTTTCCTGCAAAGGTAATTTGAAGATAGTACTTATATTTAGTTTTCATCCATTTTCTGACTACTCTGTAATACTTAATTTCATTATTTGCTACCATTTCTTTTTCGTAGTTAGTTTTTACCGAAGCAACCCGCAAGCAGAGAATAATACCACCCTTTGGTTTTGTTCCTCCGCCCGACCATTTAAATATATTCTCATCAGAATAATAAAACATACCTGTTTTCGGTGATTTTGATGCAACACTAGATAATGTTCCTCGTTTTTGATAATGTACTATTTGACCAGTGCCAAATAAAAACTTTTCAAATGAACTCCAAACATCAATGGCTGCTTTATGTGCAATCTGTACATTTATATGACTTTCAAAATGTTTTTGCATCAAACTCTTTTTTCCAGCCATATCATCCATAAAAGTATATTGAGAAAAGCCTGCGTCTTTCAACATTTTATTTCTTTCCTTATATAATACTGTTCTCTCCGATTTTGGAACAGATTCAATTTGTTTTATCAAATTTTTGTACGCTTTGGTTCGTTGAAGTTTCTTAAGCTTTCTCAATTCAATGGATATAAGCTGATTTTTCAGATGTTCGATAATCTTAAATCTTTTTTCAATAATATGTTCTTGCCAAGGTTCAGTAAGGAGAGGTAAAGTAAGCACACATCTATTGCCGCCTTCTTTTTGCTTTGTGGGCATATACATTCTCCTTTCTGAAATTCTACATCATCATATGTTTGAATTATATCACATATAACTAATATTTTCAAGATTTATCTTAATAATATATTATTTTTGTTGCAACAATGTTTGATTTTAAAGCAAATGTAGGGTGGCGCGCCGCCGCAATGAAAAAGAGGCTGTAAAGAAATGAAGTTTAAGACTTCGTTCTTCACAGCCTCCGTTTTCATTTTTTATTTAGGAGAGAGGAAAATATATCAAATAAAAAAACTTATACACTGTTTTATCGGGACGATGTTCGCCGTTCCCTTATGTTGTGACTTTATTATACCACACCAATATTGACAACTGTGTGACGAAAACAAGAATGTTTTCGGAATTTTCAATTTTTATCATTTGTAGTAACAAACAATGTATTTGAAAATTTAGTAAATGTCACAAATCAGTAGGGGCGTTCATTGGACGCCCGCCTTGATGATACTGTTTGCTTATTCACATAACTTTTGATGTGATGAAAATTATGTATTCAATTTTGCACGCAATGCGTGCAATCGTGTGCATTGCACACGAACGGGAGAACACGGTTCTCCCATACAAAATAGCGGTAACTTTTGCTTGACAAATCACCCGAACAAATGTACTATATTAGAGGAGCCGAGAACAACGAGGCTTGACATCAAGAAGGGCCGAGGTTCGGAGCCTTAAAATAACGACCGGCGAGGAGTAAGCCGAGGAAATCACGGAAGTGATTGGAACGGATTAGACGAGTGGGAGTTATTTTAAGGAAAGCGGAGAACAACGAGGCTTGACATTAAATACGCAACTTGAAGTCATGGGAGAAAAATTATGAACAAACCGCTTGCGGACAGGATTCGTCCAAAGACAATTGATGACATTGTGGGACAAAAGCATCTTATTGCACCCGACAGACCTTTGCGTAAAATTATTGAAAGCGGAGATATTCCGAATCTTATTTTCTACGGTCCTTCGGGGGTTGGAAAAACTACGCTTGCCACATATATTGCCAAAAAGACAAACCGTACCCTCAAAAAGCTTAACGGCACAACGGCTTCAACTGCCGACATAAAGGAGATTGTTGCACAGCTTAACACTTTTTCGGGGCTTAACGGAATTCTGCTCTATCTTGACGAAATTCAGTATTTTAATAAAAAGCAACAGCAGACTTTGCTCGAATACATTGAAAACGGCAGTATCACGCTGATTGCATCAACAACCGAAAATCCGTATTTTTATGTATATAACGCAATTCTTAGCCGTTCGACTGTTTTTGAATTTAAGCCGGTTGATCAGGATGAGGTTGAAAAGGCGGTTTACCGTGCAAGTGATTTTCTTGCCGAGGAGAGCGGTACGGATATTGAAATGCCCGAAGAATGTGCAAAGAAAATAGCATCGGGTTGCGGAGGAGATGTTCGCAAGGCTATGAATGCCGTTGAGCTTTCCGTGATTGCAACAGATGAAATTGACGGAAAAAAGGTTGTAAGACTTGAAACCGTTGAACAGCTTGTGCAGAAAAGTGCGGTCAGATATGACCGTGAGGGCGATGAGCATTACGATATTATTTCGGCTTATCAGAAAAGTATGCGTGGAAGCGATCCCGATGCCGCACTTCACTATCTTGCAAGACTGCTTGAGGCAGGCGATCTGCCGAGTGCGTGTCGCAGACTTATGGTGTGTGCGAGCGAGGATGTGGGACTTGCTTATCCACAGCTTTTGCCGATTGTAAAGTCGTGCGTTGATATAGCGCAGGCTGTCGGACTTCCCGAGGCGAGAATTCCGCTTGCCGATGCAGTGGTTATGGTGTGCAATGCCCCAAAATCCAACTCGGCATATATGGGTATAAACAGAGCTTTGGCTGACATAAGAACGGGTAACTCGGGTCCTGTACCCAGACAATTGCAGAACAGGCACTGTGACGGAGATGACAATCCAAACAAGGGACAGTTCTATCTTTATCCCCACGATTTTCCGAACCATTATGTTGAGCAACAATATCTGCCCGATGCCCTAAAGGACAAGAAGTATTACGAATACGGCAGAAATAAAAACGAGCAGGCGTTCAAAGCCTATTGGGACAAAATCAAAAAGAAGTAATCAAATGAAAATTTTTTGACATGAAACTGCAAATAAAGTCAGATGTTGCTAACCAAACATCTGACTATTTGCTTTTATTATCCTGTTTTTTTGCTAATTATTGTTTCATTGTCTATTATGCACAATTTGAATGTGAATAATTTGTGACGCAAGAAATTTTATTATTCTTTAAAGGAAAATTATTAGCGGTTCAATATTGTAGAATTAAAGAGTAATTGTGGAGTAGTGTTGAGTAGCTTCACACGTGCAACAAAAAAATAATTCTGGAGGAAATCAAAATGGTAAAAAGACAACACAAAATCATGTGCCTTGTGCTTTGCCTTATGCTGGCGGTTTCAACCGTATTCGTCGGTGTAGTCAGTGCTTCTGCTGCAACAGGCGATACTGTTTACGTTAGAGTAAACAACGGCTGGTCAAAAGTTAACTGCTATATGTGGACTGACGGCCTCGGCAACAACGCATCTTGGCCGGGCAAGGCAATGACAAAGGTTGAAGACGGCGTATATTCCTACACTCTTGACAAGGATTATACAAAGGTAATCTTCAACGACGGCTCAAATCAGACAAAAGACCTTACATACCCGGGTCACGGCAAAATCTATGACCTTTCAAAGGGTACATGGTCGGATTATGCAGGTGCTCCTTCACAGGGTCCAACTGTTCAGACACCTACAAGCGCAACAACAGCAACAACTGCTACAACAGCAACAACTCCCAGCGGTGAAGGCACAACTGTTTACCTCAACAACGAGGCAGGTTGGGCAACACCGGTAGTTTATATGTGGAACGGCAGTACTGACAGCAACGGCTCATGGCCGGGCGTAAAGATGACAAGCATCGGCGGCAACATCTATCAGTACACCGCATCAAAGTCATATGCAAAATGCATCTTCAGCAACAGCGGTCAGTCACAGACATCAGACCTTACTGCAAAGGACGGCTATATATACAACAACAAGACTAATCAATGGTCTGTTTACGATACAAGCCCTCTCCAGGTTAAGGAATTCACTGCTGATCCTGCATCAAACATCTACACAGGTACAGATGTACAGCTTTCTGCAACTGCTGCCAATAAGAGCGGCGCAGCAGTAAGCTACAAGTTCTCTGTTACTAACGCACAGGGCGGAACATCAACACTTTCCGACTTCTCTTCTGCTAAGTCAGTAACATGGACTCCTACAGTTGCAGGTGAATACACAATTACATTTGACTTTAAGGACACAGACGGTAACACAAACAACCGTACAATGACTCTTGAAGTTAAGGACGACTCAGCACTTGTTAAGCCAATCATCAAGAGCGTTACTCCTGCAAACCTTAACCTTATCAAGGTTAACTCAACTGCTACTGTAACAGTTAAGGCAGGCGGCGGTAAGACAGGTACTAACCTTCTTTTCTACAAGTATGTTGTAACTGATCCTAACGGTGTTCAGAACACACCTTACTACACACTCAACAACATTTACACATTCGTTCCTACAATGAAGGGTGAATACAAGGTTAATGTTTATGTACAGAGTTCTGACAACAGCACAATAAACAAGACTTATACTTACACAGCTGCAGACGATGTTACTGAGCCTACAACAGTTGTTGTTCCTACAACTGCTCCTCAGCCAACAACAGTTCAGCCTACAACTGTTAAGCCTACAACTCCACAGCCAACAACTGTTAAACCTACAACTCCTCAGCCAACAACAGTTCAGCCTACAACAGCTCCCGAAAGACTCCGTGGCGATGTTGACGGTGACGGAGAAGTAACTGTTATGGACTCAACATATCTTCAGAAGTCAATTGTAGGAATTTCGGGTGTTCCGGCTCTCGAAACACTTGACCTCAAAATTTGCGACCTTGACGGTGACGGTACAATCAGTGTTAAGGATGCAACAATCATTCAGAAAATCGTTGTAAACCTTGAATAATCCAAACATTAAGTAAAAGAAAGATTGGAGATATACCTATGACAAGAATAAAGAAGCTGTGCGCACTTGTTCTTGCTGTGATGATGGTTGTAACCGCAGGAGTAATTTCTGTAAATGCAGCTCAGAGTTCCGACTCTGACGCTGTATCTGCGGATACAACAGAAACAGGCATCACAATTCATGTAAGAATGAGTGACGGTACACAGCCATATGTATATTTGTGGAACTCGCTCCCCACAAACAGCGCCATGTCAAAGTCTTACCCCGGTGAGAAAATGACAAAGGGTGACAAGTGGTATAACTACCATGTAGCAGATGTTACAAAGGTAAATGCCATTGTTACAGACGCTAACGGCAAGCAGTATTCTTCGGAGAAAAAACTTGAATCTGCTGCAAGCACAGACTGGTACTGTGAAAACGGTAAATGGTCAAAATACAACCCTGACGAGCCGGATCCGATTGGCAGCGTTGATATGCGTGAAGAAACAATTTACTTCGTTATGACAACCCGTTTCTATGACGGCGATACAGGCAACGATGTTCACTGCTGGGATGACGGCACAGCCGGCAACGGTGATGACGACCCTGCATGGCGTGGTGACTTCAAGGGTCTTGGCGAAAAGCTCGACTACATCAAGGCTCTCGGCTTCAGCGCAATCTGGGTAACACCTGTTGTTACAAACGGATCAGGCTATGACTACCACGGCTATCATGCTATGGATTTGTCAACAGTTGATGCTCGTTATGAAAGCTCAGACTACACATACGAGGATCTTATTCATGATGCTCACCAGAAGGGCATGAAGATTATTCAGGACGTAGTTCTTCAGCACACAGGTAACTTTGGTGAAGCACACTTCTGTGATCTTTTCACAAAGGATACAACTAAAGACCTTGGCAACCTTCAGGAGTCATTGATTCCTACACAGTATCTTCTTGATACATACGGCCTTAAGTCACCTGAGGAATACTGGGCTCAGAAGCCGGGTGTTCAGTATCAGCAGAGACTTAACCTTATGAAGAATGTTACTTACTCAGGCGACAACGGTAACTCAACAGGACCTCAGCCCGCAGCTAAGGACTTCTCTATGGATAAGATTTCACAGAGTGATACTTACAACCCGAACAACTACTATCATACAGGCTATTTCCAGAGTCCTAACTATGATGACTGGACAACAAAGTTCAGCCAGATTGCAGGTGACTGCGTTGACCTTAACACAGAGAACCCTGCAGTTGCAGAATATGTTGTAGATTCATATTCAAAGTATATGGATATGGGCGTTGACGGCTTCCGTGTTGATACCGTTCGTCACATTCCGAGAGTATCTCTCAACATTATGTTCAATGACCAGCTTATGGACGCTGCTAAGGCAGCAGGCAAGCCTAACTTCTATATGTTCGGCGAAATCTGCACAAGATACACATCAGTTTGGTATCGTGGCCATGCCGAGGAGTCAACTCCTTACTACACATGGAAAGAGTCTAACTCTAAGTGGGCAGACAGCTGGAACTGGGGCACATCAGCTTCAGAAATCAACGACAACATGAACCTCGTTCTTCAGCATTATCTTGAAGAAGATAATTACAACGGTGATATGGATTCTACACAGCCAAAGAGCGACAACGCTTACCTTGACGGTATTACATATCACGGTTCCGACCGTTCTATGGCATCAGGCATGGATGCAATTGACTTCCAGATGCACAGAATGTTCGGTAGCGCTAAGAACGCTTATAACTTCGCTGTTAACAACGACCAGTATTACAATGATGCAACATACAGCGTAATGTATGTTGATTCACACGACTATGCTCCTGAACAGCCGGATGAAACAACTCGTTTCACAGGCGGTACACAGACATGGGCAGAGAATATGGATCTTATGTTCACATTCCGTGGTATTCCTTGCGTATACTATGGTTCAGAAGTTGAGTTCAAGAAGGGTGAGCTTATTGATAAGGGTACACTTATTTCTCTTGAAAACTCAGGTCGTGCATACTTCGGTGATTATCTTGAGGGTACTGTAAACGCTACTGACTTCAGTGAGTACACAGCATCAGGCACTGTTGCTGATACTCTTGCAAGCCCGCTCAGTAAGCACCTTTCAAAGGTTAATGCTATTCGTCGTGCTATCCCCGCTCTCCAGAAGGGACAGTACACAGCATCAAGCACATATGTAACAGGTGGCGATATGTCTTATGTTCGCCGTTATACTGACGACAACACAGACAGCCTTGCACTCGTTTCAATTTCTTCAGGTGCAACATTCAAGAACATTCCTAACGGCAAGTATGTTGACGCTGTTACAGGTGATGTTAAGTATGTTACTGACGGTACACTTACAGTTCCGGAACTTGCTAAGGCTAACATGAGAGTTTATGTATGCTGCGCAAGCGGATTTACAGGTATCGACGGTCAGATCGGCGGAGATTCTGCTTACGCTAAATAATGCGGAATATTCCACACTCAACACGATTCTGATTCTGTAATCAAAATTAATTACGGCACTCCGAGTAAAATCGGGGTGCCGTTTTTTAATTGCCATTTTATTTGTTCGTAATATTTTAAAAAATATGCTTATAATAAAAGTGTATCCGAAGTGTTATGTCAGCTTAAAAATGCTTGACAAAAAATTATATTAAAGACTATTATTTATATTTGTGTTCCGTTTAGGTCGCATATTCATCATAAAAATGCGTTCCTGTTTAAAAATACAGAAAGGTCAAAAACCGATTCATCTGGGCTTGATTATTCAAAAACGGTTCTTATCAGACCTGAGAATTATGATAAATATTTAATTGAAAATGCAGTCGTAGATACAATGAATATAAGGCTGTCAGAATGAGTATTAATAAAATTGAAAAACAGATTTCAAAATACATAGAGGGCTATGTCAAATCGGTTTCAGCTTTTGAAAACGCTGACAAAAAATCTTTTGAATGAAAATACAAATATTCTACGCTTAAATATTTCCATGATATTCTCGGTATAGAATAACAATCGGGTAGCAGAAGTTTACATTCAGTAAATCTGTTACCCGATTGTTCTCTTATATTTTTTATTGTTATAATCTGCACTCAAAAATTTCATTGGTGTCGGAAAACCCATGAGATTTATACCATTCTGCCGATTTTTTGCTTGGCCATGCAAAGACAAGTTCGCAGTTGATTGACGAAAGGTACTTCTTTACATAATCGAGCAGTCGAGTGCCGATGCCCTTGCCACGATATTCTTCAAGCGTGAACACCTTTGTGAGATACGCAATAAATTCACGCTTTGCATTTGGGGTGGGAATTGTCGGAATAAGATATACAAACATTGCCGAAAGAATTTTCGCATTCTCATCTTCCGCAACGAAGATTTTATATTCCTTGTTTGTGTATAAAAAGGCAACGAACTCCTCGATAAATACCGATTTTGTTACACCGTCGGTGTTGTGTTCACCGTAAGTTTCGTCGTCCTCAACAGCATGAGTCCATCTCATTTCCGCAAGCTGAACGAAATCTCTGTCCTGAACCTCTCTTATTACCATGCTATCACCTCATCAAATTATTTTCAACTTAAGTATAACACAAATTTCTGCGATTACAAGGATGCAATTCGTCAGTATTCGCTCTCAATTCCACTCATTACAGTTATTCATTTGGTATTGTTCCTTGGGTATTTTTCTCTTAGTCTTTTTCTATGGGTATTATTAGGCTTCAAATTCTGAAGGGGACGGGTTCAAATTTTGAAGGGGGGAGGTGTAAATTCTGAACCCCATGGGTGTAATATTTGAAGTAGGGGGGTGCAGTATTTTACATGGGGTATGAAGTGATATTCGCAGAGTGTGTCGTTGCAGATTATGAGGTGGCAGAGTTTTCGTTTTTGTAATATTCGACAAGGTTGTCCCTGCCGAAACCTTCGTCATAAAAATTCGGGTTGATCGAGAACAGATAGGAAGATGACTGAATCTTGCCGTATTTGCCGACCGTAAAACCGCCCGATTTGGTAATGATTTTTCTTTTGCAAAGGAATTTTATGCTTTCCCTAACGGTGTTGTCGGAGATTGCACAGGCCTCTGCAATGGTGTGTATGGACGGATAACAGGTGTTCGATTCGTCACAGCATTTGAGTATGTAGCATAAAACAGCGAACTGTTGCGGTTTTAGGTTGAGGTCAAACACCTCGTTTGGTACTATAAAAAAGTTTGTCATAAAATCGCCTCCGCTTATAAGCACAAAAGGCGAAAAAATGTATATTTTAATGCAATTTTTGAAAAATTTATCATAGTTTTTTTATACGGCAAATAATAAAGATAATTTTAGTTATTGTTTTCACAATTCAGTAGGTGATCCGATGAACACTCGCAAGTAACGGTACAAATTATATAAATGCTACAAACCCGTAGGGGCGGATATTATCCGCCAGCTTGATGAATGGGTTTGTTTTATAAAAATGTTTTGCTGTGATGGGTGTTGTGTGTAATATGTAGCGGCGAACCGTGTTTTCCCGTTAGAAATATAGTTGCAAGGTTACCCCTACGGCTTGTTTTATGTTTGCACATAAAACAAAGGGCGAACACGGTTCGCCGCTACATTGAATGGTGCAGACGGTGGCAATGTTACGCTCGGGCATAATATGTTTTGCATTACAGAACCTATCTTCACGAACAGAGAGCGATTAGCACAAAGCAAATCTCGGGAGTCGTAACTTTGGTTATATTAAACTGTCTACACGAACAGGGTGCGAGGCACTCGCATGCTTGACAATTTTAGGGTTGCGATATATAGTATAGTCAAGGGAAGAGATTAACGGCAAACGCCGTAAAAATTGTGGGGTGAGCAGATGAAAATAACACTTAATCCCGACAAAGAAACAGTAAAGACAGTTAAAGAGGGCTTGAAGAGGACAGGCGGTTACTGCCCGTGCAGAATTCAGCGTACAGAGGAATACAAGTGTATGTGCAAGGAATTCAAGGAGCAAATTGCCGATCCCGATTTTGAAGGCTTTTGTCATTGTATGCTTTACTACAAATCTAAAGATTAAAATAACCGAACAGGAGGATTGTTATGGAAATAGAGCTTTACAAAGAAACTTTTGAGCAGGAGGTTTTGCAGTCGGATATCCCCGTGCTTGTAGACTTTTGGGCAACATGGTGCGGTCCGTGCAAGATGATTGCACCGATTGTGAAAGAAATCGCTGACGAATATGACGGCAAAATTCTTGTCGGCAAGGTTAATGTTGACGAAGAACCCGACCTTACAATGCAGTATAATGTGTCGAGTATCCCGACTCTTATGGTGTTCAAAAACGGTCAGCTTGTCAACAAGGCAGTAGGCTATCGTGAAAAGGACGAAATTCTTAAAATGCTCAAGTAAATATACCGACTATAACACAAAACCGTGTGTACAAAAAAGTACACACGGTTTTTTTATTACCTGATTTGGAAAAGACGGCTTTTTTGAGGGGGATCAGGCGGATATCTTTGACTATTGATTTTTGGTTGTGAATAATTATTTTTAAAAATATTTTTGAAAATTGCATTAAAGTATGCAATTTTTTTGAATTTTGCAGGTATAAGTGAGGGGCGTTGATAAAGCCTCTCGAAAAACGGAGGTGACGAGATATCAGAAAATTGACAGGTAGGGAAAAGAAGTTTTGCAGTTTATTTCTCGGTTCGGGAAATTCCGAGCTTGCCGCAGAGAAGGCAGGCTACACGGGGGATTGTGAGCAGAAGGGGGAAGAGCTTATCTGCCGTCCCGAAATTTCAGCCGAGCTTGAACGGCTGTCACGGCTAAGAGAAAAATCCCTTGCCAACATGGCGGCGGCAGGGTATCAGCGGTTGGCTTTCGGGAGCATTTGCGATGCAATTTCTTTGCTTTACAAAAGTGATCCGAGCAAGGAGGATCTTGAAGGCATGGACCTGTTCCTTGTGTCAGAGATTAAAAGACCGAAGGACGGTTCAATGGAAATCAAGTTTTTTGACAGGCTAAAGGCACTTGAAAAACTCGGTGCAGGCGGTGAGCATGAAACAGGCGCAAAACAGCTTTTTGACGCCATTTCAAACAGCGCAAGGGCGGTGAATGACAAGGAAAATGGAAATTAAAGCTTTTTCTAAAAAACAGCTTACCGTGCTTTCGTGGTGGAACAGGGAGTCGGCTTTTCGTGACAGGGACGCAATCATCTGTGACGGTGCTGTGCGCAGCGGAAAGACATTTTGTATGTCGCTGTCTTTTATTCTGTGGAGCTTTTACGATTTTGCAAATTCGGACTTTGCACTTTGCGGAAAGACAATCCGTTCTTTAAGGAGAAATATGATTACACCCGTGATTCCGATTTTGAAATCACTCGGTTTTAAGTGTGAAGAAAAGTTGTCGCAGAATATTTTGACCGTGAGCGTTAACGGAGTGATGAACAGGTTTTATCTTTTCGGAGGCAAGGATGAGTCATCCGCATCGCTCATTCAAGGCATGACGCTTTCGGGTGTGCTTTTTGACGAGGTTGCGTTGATGCCGAGGTCGTTCGTTGAACAGGCATTGGCGAGATGTTCCGTGTCGGGTTCGAGATTTTGGTTTAACTGCAATCCCGAATTTCCTGAGCATTGGTTCTACCGTGAGTGGATTAAAAAGTGCGGTGACAAAAATGCGTTGTATCTGCACTTTACAATGCAGGACAACCCGTCTTTGAAGCCCGAGGTTATCAAGAGGTATGAAAGTCTGTATTCGGGTGTGTTTTACGAGAGGTTCGTAAAAGGCAGATGGGTAGCCGTTTTCGGTGCGGTTTATCCGTTTATGGACAATGAAAGGATGTACTGCGATATTCCGTCAGATATTGAAAGCTGGGCGGTATCGTGCGATTACGGTACTGTGAATCCCGCATCATTCGGTTTGTGGGGCAGAAAAAACGGTGTGTGGTACAGGGTTGACGAATACTACTTCAACTCACGCACTCAGGGCTTTCAAAAGACCGACGAGGAGCATTATGACGGACTTGAAAAGCTGATTGACGGGCGGAAAATCGAATGTGTGATTGTCGATCCGTCTGCCGCAAGCTTTATTGAGGTTATAAGACGGCACGGAAAATACATGGTTGTGTCGGCTGAAAACAATGTTATCAACGGCATAAGACAGACTTCGCAGGCTTTGAAGGACAGAAAAATCAGAATCTGCAAAAATTGCAGAGCCGCAAGACGGGAGTTTTCGCTTTACCGTTGGGACGGTTCGGGGCGCAGTGACGCACCTGTTAAGGAAAACGACCATGCAATGGACGACATAAGATATTTTGTCGCTACGAAAATTTACGGTTGTGACGGATTTTTTGCCGTTGCAGCCAAAAGACAGGAGGAAACAGCTTGAGGCTTGGCAGAAAAAATAAAAAGACCGAGAGCATAAAGACGGTGCAGACCGTTTTGAGAGAAACGAGAAATAATTCGCCGATTTTCTCACGATTTGCCGTTCAGACGAGAACGGAAAGGCAGCTGTACACAACTTTGCGTGAGTCTGTGCCGATTATTGATGCGGCACTCTGCAAAATTATCAGACTTATCGGCGGATTCAAAATTGTGACTTCATCGGCTGAAAGTCAGAAGATTGCCGACAGCTTTGTTAAAAATGTCCGCACAAACGGTGAAATGACGGGACTTGAAAGCTTTGTACTTTGCTATCTTGATTCGCTTCTCACCTACGGACAGGCGGTCGGTGAGATTGTTCCCGATAGTGACGGTGAAGGAATTTGCGCATTGTACAATGCAAGCCTTGATGATGTTGAAATCAGAGCGGATTCTTCTCCGCTGAAGCTTGCGGTTTACACACTCGGCAACGGTACAGCCGAAGAACCTAAGCATCCGGAAAGGATTTTTGCAACCCTGCTTAATCCAAAGCCGGGTACGGTGTGCGGTACTTCCATACTCAGCGGTCTGCCGTTTGTCAGCTCAATACTTTTGAGGATTTTTGAGTCGGTAAAAACAAACTGGGAGAGGGTTGGCGATATCCGTTTTGCGGTTACTCTCAATCCCGATTCAAACGGTTCGGCTGTGAGCAGAGAAAATGCACAGGCGGTTGCCGATGAGTGGAAAAAGGCGATGAGAAGCGACAGCGTGTGTGATTTTGTGTCGGTCGGCGATGTCAGCATTAAGGTTATCGGTGCTGAAAGCGATATGCCCGACTGCGACATTCCCGTAAGGCATATTCTTGAGCAGATTATCGCAAAGCTTGGTATTCCGCCGTTTTTGCTCGGAATTTCGTGGTCGAGTACGGAGAGAATGAGCGAACAGCAGGCGGATATTCTCACAAGCGAGCTTGCCTACTACCGCACCGTGCTTGAACCCGTGATTACAAAAATTGTGTCGGCTCATCTTAAAATGTGCGGTTATAACGACAGCTTTAAGATTGAGTGGGACAAGATTAATCTTCAGGATGCGGTTGAGCTTTCTCAGGCAAGACTTAACAATGCAAATGCGATGAACATTGAAAGACAGATTGGAGCGGAGGTGCAGAATGAAGGATAACAAACTTATTAAAAGCGGTGTTTCGGGCGTTGTTGACGGTGAAAATCAGACTGTCGGTGATGATGAACTCGAACTGATTAACCGCTTTACAAGGCGAAATCTTGCAAAAAATGAGGTGTATGCGTTTTCGGTTGTGCTGTGTGACAACGATGTTGACCGTGACGGCGAACGCTTTACAACAGATTCGCTTTATGAGCTTGAAAAGCTTTTTGTCGGCAAGACGGGAATTATTGACCACAATCCGAGTGCCAAAAATCAGATGGCAAGAATTTTCAGCTGTAAGGTTGAGAAAATTGACGGTCAGAAAACGGCTTTGGGTGACGATTACTACAGGCTCAAGGCAAGGGCATATCTTCCCGTTTGTGAGAGCAACAGGGATATTATCCTTGCGATTGACAGCGGAATTATCAAGGAAGTAAGCGTTGGCTGTGCCGTTGGCAGGGTTGTGTGCAATGTGTGCGGTGAGGACATCTCGATGTGTACTCACAAAAAGGGTGAGGTTTACGGCTCAAAGCTTTGTTGCGGTGAACTTGTGAACCCGTATGACGCATACGAATGGAGCTTTGTTGCCGTGCCGTCACAAAAGAGGGCAGGCATTACGAAAAGTCACAAAATTTTTGGAAAGGAAAATGATATGGAGAAAATTCTTAAAGCCATTGAAAACAAAAAGGCTTTTACACTTGATGAGAGCGACAGCAGAAAGTTGTGCGAATATATTGACGGGCTTAAAAAGTCGGCTAAGGACGGTGTGCTGTACCGTGAAAGCCTTACCCGTGATGTTGTGGGGCTTGCCGCTTTTGTTCAGCCTGACATTTCGGGGGAAACAATGGAGAGCGTTGCAAAGAGCATGACAATTGAACAGCTCAGAGAATTTAAGTCAGCATTTGAAAAGAAAAAGAAAGCAGCTTTTGAGCCTGTTCCGCAGCTTTACTGTAAGCAGGACAAGAGAAATAACACCGTGGAAAACGGTCAGTTCAGTATTTAACGGAGGTATTATTATGAATGTAAATTTTAACGGATTCGGCGAAAATGCCGCAACATTTATTGCAGACGAAACACTTACAGAGGCAGGCGTGCCTGTTAAGATGAAGGACAACGGCACAGTTGCAAAATGTGGCGCAAGCGAGAACTTTTGCGGTGTGTGCGTAAGCGTGAGAGGCGGTTATGCGGTTGTTCAGCTTTCGGGCTATGTAAAGGTTAAGAGCGACAAGAAAATCGCCATCGGCTACAAAAAGCTTTCTGCAACGGCAGACGGCGGCGTGTCGGTTACAACAACCGGCAGAGAGTACCTTGTGCTTGATTCAACAGACACATCAGTCGGATTTATTCTTTGATAAGGGGAGGAAGATATTATGGCAAATTTTGAAAATATTACAATTGAAAAGGGTATGTAT
>OIWK01001446.1_pt1 | contig 22244 bp, 22 predicted proteins | sample 1587401 | NCBI WGS metagenome assembly OIWK01 (sample SAMEA3888911, study PRJEB22519) | human gut metagenome | biome: human gut; feature: human-associated habitat; material: faeces | place: Denmark | collected 2009
GGTTATATATTTGTGTCCACGCAACGAAGGCGCGGGGAAATGGAGGAAATAATGAAACTTGCAACACAGATTATTGAAGATATTAGAAATGGTCAGGCAGATGCTTTATTAACTGATATTTATGTAGATGAGTCTTTATTAGATGCTCAGAAAGAAAGATATATTGCAGCTATTGAAAAGTTCATCTCACTTTACGGTGATAAGGAAGTAGAAGTATTCTCAGCACCAGGTAGAAGTGAAGTATCTGGTAACCATACAGACCACCAGCATGGTGAAGTATTAGCTGCTGCAATTAATTTGGATATTATTGCGATTACAGCACCTAGAGATGGTGAAATTAAGGTATTATCTGATGATTATGACTTAAAGGCTGTAGCTTTAGATGACTTAGAAAAGAAAGCTGAAGAAGAAGGTACTTCAGAAGGATTAATTAGAGGTACTCTTGCACGCTTTAAGGAATTAGGTCTTCATATTGGTGGTTTTGAAGCTTATATGACAAGTGAAGTATTACAGGGTTCTGGTCTTTCTTCATCAGCCGCATTTGAAGTAATGATTGGTACTGTATTATCAGGTTTATATAATGATATGACAGTAAGTCCAGTATTGATTGCACAGATTGGTCAGTATACAGAAAACGTATATTTTGGTAAACCATGTGGATTAATGGACCAATGTGCAAGTTCAGTAGGTGCTCTTATTCATATTGACTTTAAAGACAATGATCATCCTGTTGTAGAAAAAGTAGATGTTGATTTCTCTTCATTCCATCATAGTTTATGTATTGTAGATGTTCATGCATCTCATGCAGACTTAACTGATGATTATGCAGCTATTCCTACAGAAATGAAGGAAGTAGCACACTTCTTTGGAAAAGAATTCTTAAGAGAAGTATCAGAAGAAGAATTTAAAGCACATATTCCTGAATTACGTGAAAAGATGAGTGACCGCTGTGTCATCCGTGCATTACACTTCTTTAAGGAAGATGCAAGAGTAGAAAAAGCAGTATCTGCCTTAAAGAACAATGACTTTGATACATTCAAGTCAGTCATCAAATCATCAGGAGACAGTTCTTATAAATACCTACAGAATATCTATTCTAACCATGATGAAACAAACCAGGCTGTTTCTATTGCCTTAGGCTTATCTGAAGATATTCTAGGTAATAAAGGTGTATGTAGAGTACATGGTGGTGGATTTGCAGGTACGATCCAGGCTTTTGTAGAAGATGATTATGTAGAAACATATAAGAATGAAATTGAAAAGTATTTTGGTGAAGGTTCTTGTCATATTCTTAAAGTAAGAAAGTATGGCGGTAAGAAAGTAGAATTATAAGCATTAGAAAACCTCTTTGATATGAGAATCAAAGAGGTTTTCTTTACTATAGAATTGATTTTCTCCAAGTGATATTCTGTTTATCAAAAAACGCATGTAATCTCTCAATGTCTTCATTACTGTCATTTTTCTTTTCAAAATTGATAGTATATAATTATTATTTATTATGTTAGAATATCTATAGTTGTAAATATTCTTGGTTTGTGAGGTTAGATAGAATGGAACTATTAACTGTTAAAAATAACATAATAAATTATTCGAATTTAAAAAAAGTAAGATTCTTCTTTTTTCATTTTATATACAAATTCTTTGTTCTATGCGGAGCAGTCTTAGCATTATTAGCCGCATTGATTAGCGTATTTAATGGTGATATGTTTGATTTTATTAAATCTTCTCTAGTATTAGTTATTTTGTGTATATTACCTTTTGTTCAATCAGAAGTTATGTTGAAAAGATTCATAAAACTTCAAAAAGAAAAATATGGATCAGATCAGGTCAGTATCGATTTAATATTTGATAATGATGGAATTATTTCAGTTGAACAATCTACTCAAAATAAGAGTAAAATCATGTATAAGGATATTAAACAAGTTAAAGAAACAAAAGAAATTATACTATTTATAACTAAGGCAGGATATACAACATTTTTTGAAAGAAAAAATGTGGAATCAAATGATCTCGAAAAATTAAAACAATTCTTTGATAAACAGAATATTTTATGGGAAAAATCAATATGTAATATATTTTAAACTTGATAAGTTAACTTCTGAAATAATTATAAGTAGGACAGTAAATGATGCAAGATGGGCTGTTCATTACGACAGCCCTTTACTAATAGGGGGTTTATTCCCCTGTTTTTTTTATGTATACTTGTTTAAAAGCGAGGTAATAAGAAAAATGTTATTTAATACACATACACATTTAAATAGTGAACAATTATTTGAAAATCGTGATTTATATATTCAGAATGCAATAGATAGAGGTGTGAAGTACTTTACTGTTGTAGGTTATGATTTAGAGTCTTCACGTCTTGCAGTACAGATAGCGCATGAGTATGACTTTATTTATGCTTCAGTAGGTATTAGTCCTAATGATTGTAAAGAGACAACAGATGAGGATTTAGAGGCAATAGAAGCACTTGCAAAAGATCCTAAGGTTGTTGCTGTGGGTGAAATAGGATTAGATTACTATTGGGATGAAGTATCTAAAGAAAAACAGATTGACTGTTTTAAGAAACAGTTAGAAATAGCCAAGAGATTATCTTTACCTGTTACTATTCATGCCAGAGATGCTTATGAAGATACATTGGATATTCTTTCTAACTCAGGTGTAAAGGGTATTATGCATTGTTATAGCGGAAGTTATGAGATGGCTTTAAGATTCATTAAGATTGGTTATTATATTTCTTTGGCAGGTCCTGTTACTTTTAAGAATGCGAAGGTTCCTAAAAGAGTCGCTGAAGGCGTAGATTTAAACTATCTACTTGTAGAAACAGATGATCCTTATCTCACACCAGCACCTTATAGAGGAAAACAGAATGAACCAGGTAATGTCTATTTTGTTGCACAGAAGATTGCTGAACTAAAAGGATTAAGCTACGAAGAAGTCGCCAAACAGACAACAGAGAATGCACTTAAAGTATTCCAGTTAAAGAAATAGTAATTAAAATAGAGTATAATATAGTCTATCAGGAGGCTTTTTATGAACATTTATGATAAGCTCGAACAGTTATCACTTACAGAAAGTGAAAAAACACTTATAGACTATGTTATAGAACACTCAGAAGATATTATGAATATGTCTGCTTCAGATATTTCTAAGAATAGCTATGTGTCTGTTTCTACTATTTATCGTATTATTGATAAACTAGAACTTTCAGGTTTACAGGCATTTAAATCCCATATTCACTTTGATCGTGAAAGATACCAGAAAGAACTTGTTTCAGTAGACTATAACTATCCTTTCAGGATCAATAACACAAACCATGAAATCATGACTAAAATGTTGAATCTCTATGATCAGACACTTCATTCTACATTAAACCTAGTGAATCTCGATGAATTTGGTAAAATTGTCCAGAAGATGTATGATGCGTATGCTATCGCATTATTTCCTTCTATAGGTAATTTCTTCATGGCTGAGTGTTTTAGACAGAACATGTTAGAAATAGGTAAGGATGTCATAGTAGAAAAACAGATTTTCTATCAAACAAAGGTTGCTGAAACATTAAAAAAAGGAGACCTCGCAATCGTGATCTCCTATGCTAATAGAACACCTCATGTAGAAGACTTCATCCGTGTGATGAATAAGAACCAGGTGACAACTGTTCTTATTTCTTCTACTAAAGAGAGTGAATTATCTAAACTCGTTGATTATCATCTTTATTTTGCATCGTATGAAGATTCAGAAGAAAAGATTGCCTCTTTTTCTTCAAGAGCTTCATTACAATTCTTATTAGATTGTTTATATGCATGCTATTTTAATAAAGACTATGAAAAGAATATAGACTATCGTATTGAACACTATATTGAACTTTCTTAGTTCTGTGTTGTACTTAATATCATAGTCCCAAGAAGAATATATTCCTGCATGTTATCTACTTTGGTAATAGGCGGAATATATTTTTTTGGTATAAGAGTGGCCATTTCTTCATATAATGGGAGTACATGAGGAATAAAGTCACAATAGAATACAAGCTCCTCAGGACTTAATAAACTGATAATAGATACTAAATAACGGGCGACAACCTCAATACATCCTTCAGGAGACATACTGAGTGTCATTTTATCTTCTGTTAAATCTAAAGGAAGAAATTGTACTTCTCCTACTAAGTTATGCATACCATGTAGTAGGCAGTTATCCACAATAATACCTGCACCACTTATTGCATGTACAGGCTGGAATAAGAAAGCCAGTGAACTTACTTGATCCTGTGAAGAATAATAACCTACAGCTGCTGCATTGACATCATTACATATACATACAGGCAAATGATAACGTTCAGTCAGGACGTCTTCTAATCTCTCTGGTGTTTCCCATCCGACTAAACTTGTAGAAGACACATAACCATCATCAATAATACCTGGAGTCGCAATACCAATATAACGAATATGTGGATAATGAAGACGGGCAATATCTATAATGTCACAAACATCTTGAAGATTAACTACAGGTTTGATTACTTCGTTATCTAATAGTATTTCTTGATTCTTATCATATACACGATAAGCAACATGAATGGATTGTTTATTACGGAAAATAGAGAGAGCCAATGTCTTATGTTTAATTTCTACATCCAACATAACAGGTAAAGGAATCTTCTGATCAGATTGGTTCTTTTTAATCTCTAATGATTCTTTCACAAGTGTAAAGACGGCTTTTACATCATATTTCGCAAATACTTCAGGTGGTACATTCAAGACAATTTTATCTTTAAGAATATCACATGCTTTAGCATGTAAATAAGAAATCTGTGGGGCTAAAAGAACGACATCATAATCCTGTGCTACATAGTATAAATTATTATAACCACTTGCTTCTGTCACATAAGGAAGACTCATTAATTTAGAGGCTTCATTCATCTTCATCGCAAAATAGCTGGTTGTTAAACCACCACTACAGCACAACAATATTTTAATAGTAGGCGATTCACCAATATGCTTCATATAATGAGTGAGTTCTTTAAATAACTTTATTGCATGATTCAATGTTTTCATCTGGAAATGTAGATAATATTCAATCTCACCAGATTGTGTATTGGTTGCTTTAAACTCTATGATATTCAATGGATTAAAGACAATTTCAATATCGGCATGCTTATTATAGAAATGAATCTCTGTATAGTCTTCATTCACTTTTGTTTCAAAGTCAGGCACTTCCTGCAATAGAATCCATTTCGCAAAGAGTATTGTATAAATATCACTTAAGAAATCATCCATGAATATCACCTCCATGTCCATATTTTAACATACTCACAATCTTTAAATACAGTAACTCTTGAAATATGAAAAATATATATCATATAAGCTAAATTAAAGCTGATAGAAATGAAAAGAACCTTGTGAATGCAAGGTTCTAGGTATCCATCTCAAAGATGAATTTAGTATTTGTGATATTGTTTCCTGATAGACCACTATAATGGTCTTTTTCTTTTAACTTCTTAATTGTAGTTATATCAGTGATTTTTTGAATACCTTCCTGATCAAATAGACTCATTCCTTCAGATAAGCTTTTTGCGCCAGTTGTAAGAGTCTGGTATTGTTGAGAAAGTTCATTCCCAGCTTGACTCAACTCTGATAAGCTAGAAGATAATGTCTCTAATTGTCTTGATACAGGACTTTGAGAAAGCAGTTGTGAGAGTTGTTCAAGACTCTTCTTATTTGACATTAAGCTTTCCTGAACACCTTCACTAATCGCTCTGTTTACTGCAGCACGCTGTTCATCAGTGAGATCAATGTTATTTATTTTAGATTGAATCAGTTCTGTAGGATCCTTCATAGAAGATATTAAGTTTTTAATCAGTGCCTGTGTAGACGCATCATATTGTTTAGAACCTTCTAACAATGCATTGGCTCCTTCACTTACTTTTGACACATTGGACATATATGTATGAAGATATTGTCCATACGTTGTACATCCTGCGAGTAATTGTGCTGAACCTTCTACTAACTTCTGTGATGATTGATTTAATTGATCCGTTGTCTTTGTGAGTTCACTTAAGTCTAAATCTTTAAAGATACCTTCAGTAAATATAGTACTCATATAGTCACATTGGAAGCTCTTGATCTTCATAGTCACTTCCATAGAATCCTTGAATGGTTCATAACCAGGACATCCTATTCCAACAATGGCTTGATAATCATCCATCAACATACTCTTCCCATTCTTCACTTCAATATCACTGACTGTTTCTTGAGGAAGAAGCATAATAGTAGTCGCTACGAAAGGAGTATCAGTATTATTTTTATACTTAAATACAGCCTTTAATGTCCCTGTTTTACCTTTGATATCTGTCACTTTCTGTCCATCCAAATAATAAGTCACATCGACACCAACAGGAAGTGCTGCATCTAAAGTACCTTCATACTGAATACTATTCTTATTATTCTCTATCAATAATTGATGATTATTCAAAGTTATATTCTCATCACCCTTATTACTGATATCCTTTAATACAGTTGTATCTTGAATAAGATCACCTTCACTTATAGAAGGAATAGTCACTTCCGCTTTTGTGCTTTTTATCTCTCCAAGTGTATTTGTCTTTACAGTAATGGTTTCACTCTTATTTACTGCTTCCTTTACATCATGTCCATTAGTTGTAAGTACAACAGGTGTTTCTTCTTTAATAGTCTTTGTTTTATTAGTCTTTGTCTCCGTTGTACATCCTGTAAGCATGATACAACATAGTATCGCTATTAACTTCTTATTCATACAAGTACCCCCCTATTCCACATTCTTCAATGCATCCTGCATTGGAATCTTCTTAATCTTCTTATACTCAATCAACATCACTATAAAATAACTTATAAAACCAATAACGATTGTCTTTAAGAAAGTAAGGTTACTTACCGTTAAAGGCATCCATCCTGCCATCTCCTCTTTCATCATTGCCTCAAATATAGGCTTTAATATCGCATAATCTAATGGCACAGTGAGAAGAATAAACAAAGATACAATAATAGATGTCGATACAATATAAATAGAACTTACTTCATGATTGGTATAACCAAGAATCTTAGTCATAGAAATAGATTGCGCATTCTTTTCAATAATTGTTTTTGTAAGAAGATAAATAAGCACAATAAACATGATGACAGCCATTCCACAAAGTAAATAAGCCATACCTCCCATCGATACATTCAATTGTCGAGATACTTTACTTAATGAATCATAATCAATAGTTGTGCCTATATACTTTTCATTCATATCAGTAATAGGTTTCTTTGAGAAATAACCAGAAAAATAATCATCATCTAAATCAAATAACTGATTCATTTTTTTCTGATTCATGAATATCGCAATCGCACCTGGATAGTTATATTCACCACTGACCTTTAATGTATACTTCTTATCTGTATACTCTGTCCTTAAGTGAAGTACATCGCCCTTATGGATATGATATTTATCTGCATAAGCACTTGATACATAAACACCATCATTAATAGAAATATAACGACTATTCTTCTTTACACCATATACAGTCACAGTATCTAATGTATTGTCTTCCATCTTTAAGCTATAAGCACTAAACTTCTCAGCTGTCTTTTCTTCTGTTTCTATTCCTTTTGTGAAAGTATAAGCTTCTATCATATTAGAAAAGCTCTTTTCACTAGACTGCAAGCTTGCTGGTACTTTAAGAATATATTGATAATTCGCAAACATATTCTGTTTGATATTGGTTCCATAGGAATTAATAATATCTGGCATCGCAAGTCCAAATAATAAGATCATATTCGCAAACATTAATCCAATAAACATTACAAGATAATGGGCTTTATTTTGAAGAATTATACGTGTTCTAAAACGTGTAATAAAAGGAATATGTGATGACAAAGGCATGACATGTGACTGTTTATGTCTCTTTAAATCTCTTCTTAAGAATTTAAGAGGAGATAGAGACAACTGTCTATTTAATATAAAGAGATTAATAATAAACATGAGTATAACAGGTATAATTGTTGTCTGAATAAAAGCACTTGCACTCCATACTGTTTGATAAGTCGTTAAACTATAACTGGCATAATATAAATTCGCCATAGTCGTTCTAAAATAGGTATAGCCTAGAATATTACCTATCAGGGCACTCATAAGTGTCACAATAATAGGAAGTGTCATATAGTGACTGATTAATTCTTTCTTTGTATAACCAGATGCAAGTAATGTCCCAATCACATTAGATTCTTTCTGGATTGTATTGGTCATAGTGACTGCAAACACAAATGCGATAATCACAATCATGATATATAAGAGAAGTCTGACCATCACGCCATCACTACCCATATCATCACCAGTAAAATGAATAGCTTGATTCTCATATTGAGGAATATATTCTTCTAGATGTACTTCTTTATTCAATAACTTTAAGAATGATTCAGATTTCTTTTCTTCATTCTTTGGTTTATTTGTATAAAGCCATGAATAACTATAGGTCATATGTGTTGTATCCCATTGATTAAATAAAGAAGGTTGTACAACAGCCACACCAAACTTGATGGCATCAAACATCGTATCGCTGTTATTCTCAAATAATGCGGAATAATCTGGTAAAGCCACTAAACCACAGATCTTTAATGAATGATTCTGACTCTTAATCGTATCCCCGATAGATAACTTGTTGTTGACGGCATACATGCGATCTATCGCAATTTCTTTATCATTTTGAGGAAGTCTTCCTTTCATCACACATACTTTATTCACACTTTGAGGTGTCGCAAAGATACGTAATTTATTTCCATTGATCAATGTTTCTTCTACATAGGAATGATCATAAAGACGCACACCAGCTTTAGAAATATTGATCAATGACTGATTATTTAGTTTCTTATCTACATTAAAGTGACCATCTTCAATCGTATACTTCTCAAAACTTTCATTATAAGCTTTGATCATACTCTCATCCGCCACAATAAAACCAGATACAAGACCAATCATACCTGTCATCAATAAGAAGATGACAAGATACTTACTCCAGTCTTCTTTTAATTCACGTATAAAACGTTTATTTAATGGATTCTTCATACTACCAATCCACCTCATTGACTCGTTTACGATTTGTATTGATATAGTCTTCTTTAATTCTTCCATCATGTAATACAAATATATGATTCGCAATATACTTAATAGATTCATTATGAGTCACCATGATGATTGTATTTCCAAACTTTTCATTAATATCACAGATCAACTGTAATATATCCTGAGAAGTACGATAATCAAGTGCACCTGTCGGTTCATCACAAAGAAGTATATCTGGATTCTTTATGACTGCACGTCCAATTGCAGTACGCTGCTGCTGTCCACCAGATAATTGATTAGGTAATTTATTTTGATGCTCATATAAACCAAGAGTATGTAATAAATCATCAATATCCAAAGGCTTCTTACTTAAATAAGCACCTACTTCGATATTCTCTCTCACTGTTAAGTTAGGAATTAAATTATACATCTGGAATATATAACCTAAATGATCACGTCTATATTGACTTAATTCCTTCTCTTTCATTGACTTTAAATGATGTTTATTAATAATAAGTTCTCCCTCATCTAAACTATCAATACCCCCAATAATATTAAGTAGTGTAGATTTACCAGAACCAGAAGGACCAAGCAATACACAGAATTCTCCTTTATTAATAGTCATATCAATGCCCTTTAATACATCAATATGGCTTTCTCCTTGTCCAAAAGACTTTTTTAACCCCTTAATCTCTAAAAAATTCATAACATCTCCTCCTATGTTAGTTTTATCTAACTACATTATACTCTTGGAGTTAGTTCGTGCAAACTAAAAACTATGTTATAATGAAGAAAAAATGAGGTACATATATGAATTATACAGAAGAAGAATTATGCACATTAGTAGATCAATTACCAGATATTCAATATAACTTACAGATGCCTGTGACTTCTATTAATCTATTAGGCTTAACACCTGATTTATTTGATGAAGAAGTTTATGAAATATTAAAGGATTATTTTACTGAACAGAAATACAATGTCCTTACAACTTTCTTATATCATGATACATCACTGGATATGGCAGGTTATGCAGATGTAAATATTGTAGTATCAGTGAAAGGATTAAAGATTGCTGAATTATTAAAAGAGAAGTATGGCACGCCTTATGTCGTAGGCTTTCCTTATGGGAAGTTCTCTTCTTATTTCTTTATGGCTGTTGAACAGGCATTAGAAACGGGCATTGACCAGATTCCTTATCAGAACTTCTTTAGATTACAGACAGAGCAGATGATTCAATTACATGGTGATCCTGTTATTATGAGTTCTATTGGTTTCTCTTTATCACAACAATATGATTTTGGTTATCAAGTGATATCAGATAGAAAAGAAACATTAGGTACAGTAGATTTAAAGGATACTAAAAAAGATGATATCCAAGTCGATATCACCTTCCCATTACATGCATCTATATTTGATTTAACCATTCATGACTTGTAATACACAATTTTCTATTGTTTCTATTCCCTGATCATGAAAAGCATGAAGTAAATCTTCATCATAAGTTCCTGGCTGCATCCAGGCATACTTAATACCAAGCTCTCTCATATCTCTTATATAAGTCATACCAATTGTTTTATTGACTACAAAAACAACAACATCTACAGGATACTCTATATCCATCAGAGATGTATACATCTTATCATTGTCTATTGTGTCATACTTAGGAGATATACCATAGACATGCTTACCTGCATTCTTTAAACGTTGATATATTTGATAACTATACTTACTAGGATCAGGACTCATCCCAATGATACAATAATTATTATAGATCTTTAAAATATCTCTTTCTTTCATCGTTCATCACCGTTTTTATTATATCATACCACCAACATTTTTGATTGAATTTTACACCATAATAATGCATTTGTGGTATAATGACAAACGCGAATTGATGTGTTAATATAAACACGTATTAAATAAGAAAGGAAGGTCGTTTATAGTGTACGATATTATAGTTGTAGGTGCTGGCCATGCAGGTATTGAAGCATGTCTCGCTGGTGCAAGAACAGGAAATAAAACATTACTTATTACAAGCAACTTCTCTAATGCAGGAAGCATGCCTTGTAATACATCCATCGGAGGACCTGCAAAGGGCATTATTGTAAGAGAAATAGATGCACTTGGGGGACAGATGGGTAAAACTACAGATGCGACTTACCTTCAGATGAAGATGTTGAATACTGCGAAAGGACCAGGTGTTCAGTCTCTTCGTGCACAGGCAGATAAGAAAGCTTATCCACGCTATATGCAGAAAGTATTAAAGCAGCAGGAAAATCTTGATATTGTAGAAGCCATGGTAGAGGATTTGATTGTAGAAGGTGATGAGTGTAAGGGTGTTATCCTTGCAGATGGCACACGCTTCGAATCTCATACTACAATTCTTACTACAGGAACTTATTTAAAGGCTGAAGTCCTTGTAGGTCATTCTAAGACTCCTAGTGGACCAGATAAACAGAAGGAAAGCTTATATTTATCAAGTAAGTTAAAGGATTATGGATTTAGAATCCAAAGATTAAAGACAGGTACACCACCTCGTGTAGAAATCAATTCTATTGATTATTCAAAAACAACAGTACAGCCTGGTACAGATGCGAAACTTTCATTCTCATATGAAACAACACATTTCACACCAGTAGAAGATCAGACTGTATGTTACTTAACATATACAACAGCAGAGACACATAAACTTATTAGAGATAATTTGGATAAATGTGCGATGTTCTCAGGACTTATTAAAGGTATTGGACCACGTTATTGTCCATCTATTGAAGATAAGGTTGTTAAGTTTGCGGATAAGGAAAGACATCAGATCTTCCTAGAACCAGAATCTAAGGAAATGAATACAATCTATGTACAGGGATTCTCTACATCAATGCCTCATGATATTCAGGAAAAGATGGTGCATTCATTACCAGGACTTGAAAACTGCACTATTTTAAAATACGCATATGCGATTGAATATGATGCGATTGATCCATTACAGTTATGGCCTAGTCTAGAAACAAAGGTTTTAAAAAATCTCTTTACTGCAGGTCAGATCAATGGTACTTCAGGTTATGAAGAAGCAGCAGGTCAGGGTCTTATTGCCGGTATTAATGCGTCTAAGAAGGTAAAGGGCAATAAACCTTTAATCTTGAAACGTGATGAAGCTTATATTGGTGTATTGATTGATGACTTAGTGACTAAAGGTACTAAAGAACCATATCGTATGTTAACAAGTCGTGCTGAATATAGATTATTATTAAGACATGATAATGCAGATGAAAGATTAAGAAAATATGGCCATGATGCAGGTCTTGTAAATGATGAAGTCTATTCACGTTATTTAGATAAAATGAATCGTATCCATGCTGAAATAGAACGTCTAGATACCATTCATTTCTCACCTAAGAGTGAAATCAATGACCTCTTAGAAGAGAAGGGCTCAACACGTTTAAAAGAAGGTGTAACTGCCCGTGCCATTCTTCAAAGACCAGAATTAGTCTATGAAGACTTATTACCTTATATTGAACATGTTGACTTAACTGAAGAAGAAATGAGAAGAGTCACTATTCTTATTAAATATAAGGGATATATTGAAAAAACATTAAGACAAGTAGAAAAAGTAAAGAATATGGAAGAAAAGCAGATTCCTGCTGACTTAAACTATGATGATGTATTAAACTTATCATTAGAAGCAAGACAGAAACTAAAGAAGGTCAGACCTGTCACTATTGGTCAGGCAACACGTATTTCTGGTATTAATCCTGCAGATATTTCTGTTTTACTTATTCACTTAAAAACACAATACGGAGATTAATATGACACAACAAGAATTTATTGTGAGCTTAGAAGAAAAAGGCATTGTGCTTTCAGAAAAACAGATTGAACAGTTTGAAAAGTATTATGAAATACTTGTAGAATGGAATGAGAAGATGAATTTAACCGCTATTACAGATCGTGAAGGTGTTTATTTAAAACACTTCTATGATTCTCTTACAATTGCGTTTGATTTCCCATTCTCTAATCAAACAATCTGTGATGTAGGTGCAGGTGCTGGATTCCCTTCAGTTCCACTTAAAATCGTTTATCCAGAATTAAATGTCACTATTGTAGATTCTTTGAATAAGAGAATTACATTCTTGAATCATTTATTTAAAGAATTAGAATTAGATCATATTCAAGCAGTTGCATCACGTGCTGAAGATTTCTGTAAAGATCATCGTGAATCATTTGATATTGTCATGGCACGTGCGGTTGCAAGATTAAATATCTTAGATGAACTTTGTCTCCCATTAGTGAAGAAAGATGGTTACTTCCTTTCATTAAAAGGACTCAAAGCCCTTGAAGAATTAAAAGATGCGAAGGGAGGCATAAAGGTACTTGGAGGAGAAGTGATGGATGATTTTACTTTTACTTTAAGTGATCAGAATGATCATCGTCATAACATCGTGATCAAGAAAGTGAAATCAACACCTGCAAAGTACCCAAGAAACTATGGACAAATTAAGAAGAAGCCTTTATAGAAAGAAAAGGAACGTTATTAAAGATGCTTATTGTTTCTTAGACATCAATGATATTGTTGTGAATAAGGAACAGCCAAGAACTCATTTTGAAGATGAGAAGATCCAGGAACTCGCTGAATCTATTATGCAGAATGGTCTCTTACAGCCTATCGTAGTCAGAGAATATGAAGGTAAATATCAGATTGTTGTAGGGGAAAGAAGATACCGTGCTTGTAAACTAGCAGGTATTACAGAAGTGCCATGTATCATTCAGGAACTCGATGACAATCAGACAGCTAACGCTGCATTAGTAGAAAATATTCAAAGAGAAAATCTTTCAGCAATAGAAGAAGCCTTAGCTTACCAGCAGATTCTAGATACACAGGGTTTAACACAAGCCCAGCTCGCTGAAAAAGTAGGTAAGAAACAGTCTACAGTAGCTAATAAACTTAGACTCTTAAAACTTCCTATCACTGTACAGGAATCAGTTAAGAAAAAAGAAATCTCTGAAAGACATGCCCGTGCTTTATTAAAATTAGAAGATACAGCACAACAAAATAATATGTTGAAGGAGATTCTTGAACAGAATTTGACTGTCGATGAAACAGAAAAAAGAATTGCGAAACTATTAACACCTAAAAAAGAAAAACCACGTGTACGTAAATTCTCTAGAGGTGTTAAAATCGCAATCAATACAATTAATCAGGCAGTAAAGATGGTCACTGATGCAGGAACTGATGTAGAAGAAAACATTGATGAAACAGATGACGAAGTCATCATTACTCTAAAAGTAAAGAAGTAGATCCTAATTACTAGGATCTACTTCTTTTTTAAATCTTTCTGGAATTCTATTATGGAATACAATATCCATAACTTCATCATAACTAAATTCATAACATTCATCTGTTTCGGTTACATGTATTCTTAATACATCACCTCTCTCTGCTTCTGTTAAGAATAAATATAAATTTCTCATCAATTCTTCCATAGAGAACCTCCTATATATTTATTCTCAAAGAATCTTTAAATTTCTTAAAGAAAAAAAAAAAGATTGAGCTAAGCTCAATCTTCAACACATACGCATACGGGTGCAGGAATCTCTAATTCAGAATCTGTCATCAATAGCTTTTCATTCTCTTCATCAAAAGTAAGTACCTGAAGTTTATTATCTTCCTGTGCACCTACAATAACATACTTATCATCAATAATATTGAAGTCTCTAGGTTCTTTACCAGTATGTACCATATAAAGTAAAGAAATCTTACCATTCTCTTTATTGACTCTATATAAGGCAATAGAATTATGACCTCTATTAGAAATAAGTAGATGTTCTCCACTTTTTGTGAGATGAATTGCGGCAGCTGCATTAAATCCCTTAAAATGACGTGGAACACAATGAATGGCCTGAACTAAACTCATACGACCCTCATTATATTTAAAGACCATGATCTTATTCGCAATCTCATTAATGAGATAACCAAAACGTCCATCCTGTGAGAAAATCAAATGTCTAGGACCAGAACCAGGTACAACATTTACTGTATAATCTGTATTCTCTTTAAGAACACCATCTTTATAATTGTACATCACAATCTTATCAGCACCTAAATCTACAGCATATAAGAAACGTCTGTCAGGTGTAAAACCAACATTATGTACATGAGGTGCAGTCTGTCTCTTTAATAAATCAGGACCCATACCAGTATGTCTCACAGCACCAATCTTATGATCAATACGATAATTTTCTAGCTTATAAGCAGCTGTTGCACCAACATGGTAGTTTGCAGCAAAAATATACTTATTATCATCAGAGATACATAAATGTGTATAACTTCTACCAGAAGAAGAATAGTTATTATTAAGAATCAATTCATTCTTATGAATACTAAAACTTCCTAATCCTCCACCTTCATTATTAGATCTTGCATTCTTATAAGATACATAAAGTTCTTTATTCTTCGTAATCAGATATGATGGAAAATCTTGAGTTAAAATCTGTTGTATTTTTTTTAATTCTAATGTTTCTTCATTAAAAGAAACAATATAGATTCCTTTATCGTCACCTTTACCGTAGCTTGCAACATAAAACGTTTTCATAGGACACCTCCACATGAAAATATTTTATCACAATTATTCTCTATTTACTAATGAGTTTCATTATTATAAAATGATTGTACAATAGTCAAAGGAGGACAAAAGGTTGGATAATAAGGAACTTTTATCTATGAGTGATGGTCTTTTAATTCAATTATTACAGAAAAATGCAAGATATAAGGTTTCTGACCTAGCCGCTGCGCTAGCAGAATCTAAAGACAGCATTGTAGAAAGATTAAATAGACTAGAAAAAGAGAAGATTATTTGTGGTTACCATACTATTGTCAACTGGGACAAGACAAATACTGAACTTGTGACTGCGATGATTGAGATTAATGCGATTCCTGAAAGAGAATATGGTTATGATCGTATTGCATCACACATTTATAAGTACGAAGAAATTGAAACAATGTATTTATTATCAGGTGATTATGATTTTATGTGCATTGTAAAGGGTCGTACTATGCAGGAAGTCGCGCACTTTGTTGCATCTAAATTAGCATGTATTCCTGGTGTTACAGGAACAAAAACAACATTTGTGTTAAAGCCATATAAGACAGATGGACATGTCCTAGTAGATGATGAAGATGGTAAAAATACGCGACTGGTGGTGACTCCATAAAATGGATTATGAGAAGAAATTAAGTACTGCAGCACAAACTATTAAACCAAGTGGTATTCGTAAGTTCTTTGATCTTGCAAACCAGATGGAAGGTGTTATTTCATTAGGTGTAGGGGAACCTGATTTTGCGACACCTTGGAAGATTAGAGAAGCTGCAATCTATTCAATTGAAAAAGGACGTACTTTCTATACTGCAAACAGAGGTTTATTAGAATTACGTCAGGAAATTAGTAATTATTATTATCGTCGTTTTGGTGTACATTATGATCCTGAAAATGAAATTATTGTGACTGTAGGTGGTTCAGAAGGTATCGATATCGCAGTAAGAGCCTTAATGAATCCAGGTGATGAAATGATTATCTTAGACCCAGGATATGTTGCTTATGAACCAAGTGTTATTCTTTCAGGAGGAGTACCTGTAAGAATTCACCTAGAAGAAAAAGATGAATTCAAATTAACACCTGAAAAGCTCAAAGCAGCTATTACACCAAAAACAAAGGTCATGTTGATCAACTTCCCTTCAAACCCAACAGGTGGGGCAATGACAAGAGAAGACTATGAGAAACTTGTACCTATTATTAAAGAATCAGGTATTATTGTTATATCAGATGAAATCTATGCAGAATTAAGTTATGAAGAACCATTTAGTACATTAGCTTCATTCCCAGAAATCAGAGATCAGATTGTTGTCATCAATGGTTTCTCTAAAGCTTATGCTATGACAGGCTGGAGATTAGGTTATGTCCTTGCAAACCCAGTACTCTCTAAGGCAATGTGTAAGATTCATCAGTATATTATCATGTCAGCACCTACTGGTGCACAATATGGTGCAATAGATGGACTGAGACATTGTGATAAAGAAGTAGAAGAAATGAGAGCCTCTTATCTCTCACGTAGAAACTTCCTTGTAAAAACATTTAATGATATGGGACTTCATACATTTAACCCAATGGGTGCTTTCTATGTATTCCCATGTATCCGTTCTACAGGTCTTACATCTGAAGAATTCTGTGAAGAACTATTAAATGATCAGAAGGTAGCCTGTGTACCAGGTACAGCCTTTGGTGATGCTGGAGAAGGATTTATTCGTGTCTCTTATGCATACTCACTAGAAGAATTAAAAATTGCGACTGAGAAGATTAAACTATTCTTAGATAACTTAAAAAACAGATCTCATTAGAGGTCTGTTTTTTCTCTTTCTAGCATCTCCTGATAGCTATAAACACAGCCACAGTAGTTCTGTCTATACATATGATATTCATCACTCATACGTGTTGATTTCAAATAACCATTATCCTTCTTAAAATCACTATGAAGGAATTTTGGCGTTTCTAGATCTAAATCATCACCAATCTCATTGATCCATTGGCTATTCTTATGAGGAGAAACAGACAACACAGTTGTCCAATAATCAAAACCATGCATTCTAGCATAATCTCTTGCTTTCTCCATTCTTACTTTATAACACACATAACAGCGGTAGCCCTTTTCCCCAGTATCCTTATATGGCGCAATATGCGTTAAATATTCTTCAGGATCATAAGTATCTTCTACCACTTGTACATTCTGGTTCTCTTTATCATTGAACTCTTTCACAAATCTTTCTAACTCAGATTCACGACGATGATACTCATCAGCAGGGTAGATATTACTATTTGTATAATAAATAGTAATATCAAAGTACTGACATAACTCTTTAATTACATTAGAAGAACAAGGACCACAGCATGCATGAAGCAATAACTTTGGACGTCCTTCTAAATGTTTAAGAGTCTCCAACATCACTAAACGATAATTCTGTTTCATTAGTGAATAAACATTGCATCACCAAATGAGAAGAAACGATACTTCTCATTTACTGCAATCTTATAGGCATTTAAGATATGTTCTCTACCTGCAAGAGCACTTACAAGCATCACTAATGTAGATTTAGGAAGATGGAAGTTTGTGATCAATGCATCAATACCAGTAAATGTATAACCAGGATAAATAAAGATATTTGTATTTTCATGAGTTGCTTTGAAGCATCCATATTTAGAATGGTTGGCTTCTAGTGTACGGCAAGAAGTAGTACCCACCGCAATAATACGTCTACCTTCTTTTTTAGCCTGATTTAATTTTTCAGCGACTTCTTCACTGATTTCATAATATTCACTATGCATATGATGTTCTAATACATTTTCTACCTTAACAGGTCTAAATGTACCTAAACCAACATGTAAAGTCACATCTAGGATTTCAACCCCTTTTTCTCTTACTTTCTGAAGTAATTCTTCAGTAAAATGTAAGCCTGCAGTAGGGGCAGCAGCACTACCTTCTACCTTTGCATAGACTGTCTGATAACGATCAGGATCATTTAACTTTTCTTTAATATATGGTGGTAAAGGCATAATACCTAACTGATCAAGAATTTCATAGAAAATTCCATCATAAATCATCTTGAAGATACGAATACCTTCTTCTCTGATTTCAGTACACTGAGCCTTTAAACGACCATCACCAAAAGTAATCACAGTACCTAGCTTTACAATCTTCGCATTACCTACTAAACATTCCCATAAATCATCATGAAGATCCTTTAATAAAAGAACTTCTACATGTCCACCAGTTTCTTCCTTAAGACCATAAAGACGTGCTGGAATAACCTTTGTATTATTTCTTACAAGCACATCACCAGGCTTTAGATAATCTAAAATATCATAGAAGTGTTTATGTTCAACATTTCCTGTTTCTTTATCTAGAACCATTAAACGTGAAGTATCACGTTTCTTTAATGGTGTCTGTGCAATTAATTCTTCTGGGAGATCATAATCAAATAATTCAATATCCATAAAACTAAAACGCCCTTTCATAAACATCACGACCATACTGTTCTAAGAATTCTTCCTTAAAATCAGCTAAACGGTCTTCTTGAATTGCTTTTCTAATATCTGCTGCAAGATCTAATAAGAATGCAACATTGTGAATAGATAATAAAGACTTACCAAAGATTTCATCACACTTGTGAAGATGTCTTAAATAAGCTCTTGTATAATTTCTACATGCATAACAATGACACTTATCATCAATAGGAGTAAAGTCACGTTTATACTTTTCATTATTGATATTCATACGTCCATGATGTGTCATAAGTGCACCATGTCTTGCGACACGTGTAGGAAGTACACAGTCAAACATATCAATACCTCTCATAGCACCTTCAATTAAATCAATAGGATTACCTACACCCATTAAATATCTAGGCTTATCTTCAGGTAACCACTTAACACTATCTTCAATCATCTTATACATGATTGGTTTAGGTTCACCTACAGAAGTCCCACCAATAGAATAACCAGGGAAATCCATATCAACTAAAGTCTTAGCACTTAGTTCACGTAAATCCGCAAACTCACCACCCTGGACAATACCAAATAAAGCCTGGTCTTCTCTCTTATGTGCTTCCTGACCTCTCTTAGCCCATCTTAATGTTCTTTCTACAGAGTTCTTCATATAATCATGAGTACATGGATAAGGTGCACATTCATCAAAACTCATAATAATATCAGCCCCTAAATCTTCCTGAATTGCGATAGACTTTTCAGGAGATAAGAATAGCTTAGAACCATCTACAATACTCTTGAAGGTAACACCTTCTTCTTCAATCTTACGTGTCTTACCTAATGAGAATACCTGGAATCCTCCAGAGTCTGTAAGAATAGGTCCATCATAGTTCATGAACTGATGAAGCCCTCCTGCATCTCTTACAATATCACTTCCTGGTCTTAACCATAAATGATAAGTATTCGCAAGTACAACCTGAGAGCCCATTTCTTTAAGTTGTTCAGGAGAAATACCTTTTACTGTTGCCAGTGTTCCTACAGGCATGAACATAGGTGTTTCTACATCACCATGTGGTGTATGAAGAATCCCATATCTTGCGCCTGTCTGTTTACATACGTGTTTACATTCATACCAAAAATCTTTCATTATATCACCTCGATAACCTTGCCTATTATACGAAAAAATAGCCATTAAATCAATAAAAAAGGGGAAAGCTCCCCTTTCTTAAGAATATTATTTGTGTTTTAAGTCATCCAGTTTTTTAAGGATGAGAAGACCAAAGATAATAATCAGTCCAATAATCATTAAGCCATAGGCTTTAATATTTATTTCATAAGGAGAATAAATACCAACCATATGTTTTACAATATATAAAATTAAGAGTGATGCAATAAACCAAATGAAAAATTTTACTACAAGATTGTTTTTTAGATATTTCTTGATACTGTTCTTCATATATGTTCCTCCATCTAAATTATAACAAATTTTGTTATAAAGAATGATTAAATAAGGTAAAATAAAAAAGAGGTGAAGATCATGCTACTTAAGCAAATGAAATATTTTATCACTGTTGTGGATTGTCATAGCTTTACAGAAGCGGCAGAACAATGTTTTATTTCTCAATCTGCCATTTCTCAACAAATCAAAGCTTTAGAAAAAGAATTAGGAATTCGTTTATTTGAAAGAAATAAAAGACAATTTTCATTGACACTGGCTGGAGAATACTTTTATCGTCATGGAAAAGTAATTTTAGATGAAATTGAAGATTTTAAAGAAGAAACGATTCGTAGAGGAGAAGATCAAGAATTGAATTTAACCATTGGTTATCCTAAAAACTTTAGTACCAGTGAACTTCATCAAGCTATTGTTGAATTTAATCGTATTTATCCAGAAGTTAATATTTCGGTGGTAAGTGGTACGCATGAAGAATTATTTGAACTTTTGGTACAACATCACATAGATGTAAAAATCAGTGAACAAAGAAGAACATTTAATGAAGATTATTACAATTATGAATTAAAACATAGCGAATGTTTTGTAGAAATATCATTAATGAATCCACTTTCTAAAAAAGAAATTCTTACAACTGATGATTTAAAAAATATGTCTTGTATTCTTATTGTTTCTAAAGATAAAGAAGATTCAGAAAGAGAGTTTTATGAAAAATCACTCAATCTTTCAAGACGTTTTTTATATGCGAATTCATTAGAACAAGCACGTTTAATGGTGGCGAGTCAAAGAGGATATTTACCAATTGATCAAATAGGTCATTTACCAAAAACAATGGAAGGTATTGAAAGAATTACCTTGCATTATAAAGGAAAAACAATTCAAAGAAATTATTTTGCATGTTGGTCTAAAGAAAATACGAATTATTATATTGAAGAATTTGTGAAGATGTATAAAGGGCTTTTAGATAAGTAAAACTTATAAAGATGATTAGGAATTGAAATTGTTTCAAGTCCTAATTTTTTTTATTATATAGGTGGAAAAAGGAGAGAGCACGATGGCACAAGTTCTTATATTAATGAGTAGTCCAAGAAAAAATGGCAATACCGATCGACTTGCAAATGCTTTTATAAAAGGTGTAGAAGAAAATGGATATACCACAGAAAAGGTCTACGTCAACTATCAAAATATTAAACCTTGTTTAGGATGTAACGTATGTCAAAAAACAAAACAATGTGTACAAAAAGATGACATGCAAGAAATTTATGAAAAGATATTAGAAGCAAAAATAATCGTCTTTGCTTCGCCTGTTTATTTTTACACATTTAATGGCTCAATGAAGTTATTAATTGATCGTACATTTGCGATTGAAAAAACAATTCATGACAAAGATTTCTATTTACTTACTACAGGATTAGCTCCTGAAGAAAGTTATTTTGGAATCATTAAAAATACTTTTCAAAAGTATATTGATTGTTTAAGAACTGGTGGTAATCGTTTTGTCGATTATGTTTTAGGTTTCCAAACAGGAGATAAAGATGATATTGAAAAAACAGATGCAATAGAAAAAGCATATAACATGGCAAAGGAGATAAAAATCAATGAGTAAAAGTTTAATTGTTTATTTTTCGCATAATAAAGAAAATCGCTCAATTTAAGAAAATTGTTGCTTTGAGTAATCTTATTCAGCGAATATA
>OIWK01001458.1_pt1 | contig 22128 bp, 14 predicted proteins | sample 1587401 | NCBI WGS metagenome assembly OIWK01 (sample SAMEA3888911, study PRJEB22519) | human gut metagenome | biome: human gut; feature: human-associated habitat; material: faeces | place: Denmark | collected 2009
TTCGAGATCGTACTTATCGGCTGGGTCAACGATGCCGTATTTGTCGCGGCCCTTGAGGTTGATGTAGATGTAGTTGGAACGGATCTGAACGGCGCGGGTCTTTTCCCAGTCAACTTCTGTGGTGTTGTTGCCGTTTTCGTCCTTCTTCATGACGGTGTAGCCGAGCTGTTCCATGACAGGAACGTTGAGGCCGCCGTATTCACCGATCAGCGGTGGAACGTTTTCGCCAACGATGAGGCCGTGGTCAGAAACGATGAGAACGGTCCAGTCTTCGTCGAGATAGTGCAGGAATTTGCCGAGATAGTCGTCGGTCTGACGATACATATCGACGATCAGTTCCTGATATTCTTTTTCGTCGGTGTGAGCCCATGGTTCCAGCGTGTGGCCGAGGTGCCAGATCTGGTGACCAGCGCAGTCAACATTGTGCAGATGGCTGAAGATCACATCGTAGCCAGCGTTGTCGGCGAGATAGTTCAGGCAGTCTGCCTGCCAGTCGCAGTAGAGATCCCAGGATGGAATGAAGACGTCGCGAACGAGGTCTGCTTCTTCGCCGCCGATGAGGGATACTGGAGGAACTGGACCAACGTTCTTAACGATATCCTGATAGAGGTCTTTGGTGTGCCAGAGCATATCGTTGGTGGTATCCAGTGCATTGGAGATCCACATACGCAGCATGGAGCCGTCAGCGTTCAGTTCGAGGATCTTGTAGAGACGGTTTGCCGGCTTGGTTTCTTCTTTCTTCGTTACGTCGTCGATGGCGCTGACGATGGTGCCGTCACCAGGAACAACAACGATTGGTTCAGCAGCACGTTTGTTCTTGTAGATGGCAACGCTGTCATATTCGCCTGCAGCATTCTTCAACAGCAGCGCTGGACGACGGGTGAAGCCGCTGGAGGTCAGGAGGGTGAATTCCAGAGCACCTTCCGGAACATCGATGCCCCAGCCTTCAGCTGGCTTCAGTGGGGAGTTGATGATGTCGTAAGCAACTTTTGCACCGATCATCATTTCAGTATCTTCCAGGCTCATTACAGGAGTGCGGATTTCTCCACCCTTGCGGGCTTCATCGCCCCACCAGAGTTCCATCATTTCGTCATCATTGTCGCCGACAACCATGTCGTCGATATCGGTCATGATGCAGCCAACGCCGGCTGGTTTTTCAACACGAGGTGCATACTGTACTTCTTCGATGGTTGGGGTTGCGACGATGATCTTTTCCCAGTCAAGCTGAGCAACACCCATGTTTACAGAACCAGGCTGGGTCCCATCGACAACGGAAAGCAGTGGGCTTTCGGTGCTTGGTGGCCAGGAGCTGCCAGGCCAGTGCCATACGAGGGTCTTCATGCCAGCTTCGGTGGTAACGTTCCACATCTGTTCTGCTTCGCAGTTGCGGCTATCCATGTTGTAAACAACAGCATCGAGGCTTTCTGGGCTCTGACGCCAGTAGCAAGTGATGCCATGGGTGCCAGGATAAGCGCCGGTAGCCAGGGTGGTCCAGCATGGAGGGGTGATGGTTGGGATTGCACCCAGGAGGTGCAGGTCTTCACGGCAGGAACCGCGATCGACGAACTTCTTGACGTTAGGCATTTTGCCTTCGTCCATGAGATGTTTGGTGATGCGGGCATCCATCCCGTCAACACCGAGGACCATGATCTTCTTGGTCATAGCTTGTCTAGCCATTTGAAAATTCCTCCTTCAAAATTGATTGGCTAAAATGACGACTACATTTATAAAATGGAAAGGATTTTTCTGGATTTTGGATTTCTGGATCGAGGAGTTTGGATGCAATTAGAGTACGCCGACGAAATGCCACCATGGAATCATGACGACTGCGAGGACAACGGTCGCTGCCACCATCTTGAAGCCGAGGATCTTCATGAAGTCGGTGAGCTTGATGAGCCCGAAGCCATAGAAGATCATGTAGGTGAGGTATTCGTAAGGCAGGAGCACCTGGTCGCAGCCCATGAAGAGGCTGTAGAGTGCACCAACTGGGTTGAGTCCAAGCCCGGCGGCGATCTGTGCGATTGGTTCAGAGAACCCGGCGAGGATGGCCAATGGGGTGAGCAGGAAGTTGAGCACGACGGCCACTGCATAAATGGCAATCATAACCACGTTGGAGCCCATGCCATCGAGAGCAGGCACCATCAGATCGGCTACGAGTTCGCCGATGCCAAGATAGCTGGATACAGTACCGATGGAGAGGCAGGCGATGCAGAAGAAGACCATGCTCCAGTCAACGCCTTTAACGTCTTCTTCAGTGGCGATCTTGATGCCAGGGAAGAACATCAGCCAAGGAAGAACGATGAAGCCCCAGTCGAGAGCGATGCCATGGATGTTGCCGGTGAGCATGAAGATGATAAGCAGAACGGTGAGGATGGCACCGATTTTTTCTTCACGGTTCATCTTGCCAAGCTTGGCATACTCTTCTTTGAAATAGTTTACATCTGGAAGTTTGTGTTTTGGTTTGAAAATCTTAGGCAAAAGCCAGATAAATACCAGGCAGAAGATCAGATATGGCAGGTTCTGCCAGAAAAATTCGATCCAGGTGGCGCCGTATGGTTCTGCGCCTTCTGGCAGAGTCTGGTTGGCAGCATTCCAAATCAGACTCATGAAATATGGGGAGTAAACGAACATGCAGGAAGCCCCTGCGGAAAGGCCGCCGATGAGCATGATGATGGCCGAGTCGATGGAAACGCCAAGTTCAAAGCCCATGCAAAGCCCGAAGGTAAAGGCGGCCATCATAACCCAGGCGTTGCCGCCGGTGACGGTGTTCAGAATGCACCCTACGATAAATACGCTATACAATAATCCATAATAGCTGCCGCGCACCTTGATGAAGCACCAGTAAGCCATGCGCTTCAAGAGACCGATACGGTTTAAAACCATGGCGATCATGTACCCACCGATAACGACGAGTGGCATGGTTTGCAACCAGGCTGAGTAGGCAATTTCCATTGGTACGAGACCGGTGACCATGTACCCGATCGGGAAGAGCATTGAGACCGCCATCAGATTGACCTGTTCGAAGGCAACCATGAGAATGCCGGCGATCGTAACGATCAGGAACATCTTTACCTCGTAGGTATAGGTCTGGTTTTCTGGGATAAGGAACAAAATCAATGGAACCAGGATGTTAATCCCCCATTTGATCAGTGCCCCCTTATTCACACTGCTTGTTGTCGTTGACAAGTCATTCACCTCTATCTTTTTGTTCCGAAAAGATTGTTTTGTCCGAAAACGACAGGCCTTATCGTTAGTTTTATTATAGAAATAACCTTGATTTATGAGAATAAGCAAATCCCGATACCAGATATATCAGAATCTTTCGGCTTTCAATGCGCTTTGTGTCATAATAAAGTAAAGGCCCATGCACCCTACACGGAAAGGACGTGCCGCTATGAAACTCGACCAACTCCACTGCTTTCAGGAAGCCTGCAAATACCGTTCGATTTCTGTCGCTGCTGAGAAGAATTTTATCTCCCAGCCATCGTTCAGTTCGGCCATCACCAAGCTCGAAAAGGAGCTGGGGGTCACGCTTTTAAACCGCACAAGCCGCGGCGTCAGCCCAACGCCGGCAGGTCTCGCCATTCTCGAGAAGACCCAAAACATTTTCGATCTTGTCGGCGATATCAACGACCTTGCCTCTACCTATGCCAACCGCGGCAGTGTGCAGCTGGCGACCATTCCTGATATCTGTGACAAGATCCTGCCTATCTCCGCCCAGCTGGCAAAAGCCAAAAAGCTGCAGCTGCAGCTGTCGGTGCACACGGCCGAAAGCGACGAGATCTATCACTCGGTGCTTTCCGGTGTCGATTCCCTGGGCGTCGTCTTTTTCTCCACCCGCGTGCAAAGTCCGGAGCTACGATTTACGCCGCTTTTCGAAGATGAGTACGTGCTCTGTGTTGGTCCTCAGTCGCCCTATTGGGACGCTGAAAGTATCACCATCGCCGAAGCCATGCAGCAACCCTATATCGCCTACCGCGACGAATTCATCAAAAACAACGGCGGTGTCAGCGATGTTTTTCAGGGCATGACGCCAAACATCGTACTGCGTACCGACGACATCGAATCGATCAAGAAACTGATCAGCCACGACAACTACGTCGCCTTTTTCCATCGCCACATGAACAGCGACGACATCTACCGCACCTCCGGCGCCATCCGCGCCATTCCCATTTCCGACTACGACACCAGCATGCAGATCGGCTACATCGAGAGCACCAAATACAAGCTTTCCAACGCCGACCGCGCCTTTCTCGAGATCCTCAAAGCAGCCGTCCGCCACAGCCTGCAGGACGAATCCTTCGCGGCGAGCGATCAATGACCGCCGCTTCCAGACAAAAATGAACAGCAGCCCCGCGCAAGTTTCTTGCGTAGGACTGCTGTTTTTCTATGCGCTTTATTCGCCACTCATCTGCAGCGCATCGCGCGCACCTTCGCGCACATAGTAGTTTGCAAAGATCGCTGTATCGTCGTCGACTGGCCCATCACAGAGCCCGAGAACAATGTCCTTCTCCACAGGCACGTTGTAATTGCGCGCCTGACTGTCCGAAACGAGATCGCCAGCGAGATACGCGTTCACAAACGCTTCGCTGCTCATGGTGCCGAGATCGCCTTCGCCGTTGCCCTTATCCGGATCATAGACGGTTGCCTCGTAACCCTCGAGCATCTCGTTCAGCTGCGTCTGTTCGTCATCGAGGAAGCCTTCCGCGCGCCATTTTGCGAGCAGTGCCGTCGTCGCTTTGTCTCCCTCGTAGATCGTGAAGACATTATTGTAGGTGATGTCCGCTTCGTTGTAATCATTTTCAGCGAGCACACCATAGCCCAGCTTGGCAACAACGCGACTTTCGAAAACGCTCCGATCGCGCTTGGCAATATCACTCTGGACTGCTTTCAAAAGTTCTTCTGCACGACGAGCGCCATCTTCCTTATTTTTGACAAGCTTGCCCTCGCCGCTTTCGGAATAGCTGTTCTCCGATTCTATCAGCCAGGTTTCATAGCCGCCGACCAGATCGCCAAATGGCGGACACACATACAGCTCGACAACATCGTTGATATTCGCTTCTGCAATGGCCGACCAGGCGCCAGCGCTCACATTCGCATCACCGAGGAGCGGTTCCATGATCGCCTGTGCATCCTCCACCGCGAGGGTGAAGTGGCGCGTGTTCTTACCAAACATTGTGCCGTAGGCGAGGTTGAGGTCGACAACATCCGGCATGTCCGGGTCGCCCCAGTCGATATCCGCCAGATTCTTTTTTTCCGCCTGGGCAGCAGCAGTCATGATCTTTTCGACCGTCTGCGGATCTGTCGCAAACTTGCTCTTCACATCAAAGCGGCTGTCGTTGTCGTCGCTGTAGGCGATCACCGCGCCCTTGACACTTGCCGTATCTGGCAGATGGTGGTCGAGATCGAAAAGCCCCGTGTGAAAGCCCAGGCTCACGACCAGCGCCACCGCCAGCCCCACAACGCTCGAGATGTAATGGCGACGCACGCCGTCCACATCCATGCTGTAGAGCATTTCCGCGATCAGATGCACAACAACCATCGCGATCACCGCACCGATGACAAAACCGATCATCGTTTCGGCAACGAGGATCCAGAAGAAGAGCCCGCAAACCACGCCGCCAAGGAACACATAGAGCGCCTTGATCACGTTACCAACCATCGGATAGAGCAGCGTGTCGCCAGCTTTTTCCACAGCGCGGCGATTATAGAGCACATACGCGCCGACAAAGAGCACCACCGCCAGCACAACATAGAGGATCGTCACAGCCGGATCCCAGACCAGCTGCTGCGGCGCAAAATTCGCCGCGTTTTCCGCCGTCACCAGCCCAGGATTGAGCGTGTTGATGTGGTCGTTTGCAGAGGTGATCATCGCCATAAATCCTGTGAGGATGTTAAAGCGCGTGAGATGCTCCAGGAGGCCGACATTGCCCACCGTGCTCGTAAAGGTCGAGCAGATCCCCATGAACACCGCGGCCACAAACGGCACACTGAGATGCAGCACCGCCGTCATCAGCACCTGGCCGATCGTGTTCGCCGTGAGCTGACCAGCGAAAAGCGACACCGCCAGCGCCAGCAGAAAGACCAGCATGATGTAGCAGAAATGCATTCCCGCCGCACCCACGAGATTTGCCGCCAGCGCACCGCTCACATGCGACGCCGTCATCAGCACCACACCAACGTCCACCATCGTCACCACGATGAGCAAGAGCACCTGCACCAGCACCAGCGCCAGAATGCGTGCGCTCAAAAGCCCCTGTCGCGTCACCGGCAGACTGTGGTAAAAGTTCGACTGCTGCGGCACATTCTGGTAGCGCGTCGCGTAAAAACCGCCCACCGTGCCCAGCGCCAACGCCAGAAAATAGAACACATGGAAGTAGCCCACATAGAGCGTCGACAGCAGCGGCAGACTGCTGTATTTCGGATAGCTCGTCATCTGCAGCAGAAACCACACCGGCCCCGCCGCCAGATAGAGCACACCCAAGAGCAGGATCGCGCTGCGCATCTTGTGCAGCTGATCGCGCACATTCTTGCCCAGATTATTGTAAGATTTCTGCGATGTCATAGCCCAGCACCTCCATTTCCGTGATAAAGATCTCTTCCAGCGTCAGCGGCAGCATCTCCGCGTAAAGCGGATCCATCGCCGCGATCTGCCGTTCGATCTCTTCCTTCTTGCCGCGCACGATCATCGAGATCATGCGACCACGCTGCTCAAACGTCACAGGAGCCAGCGCCGCGAAATCCTCCTCGCGATGCACCATCTTGAACGCCGTCTGCAGCTTGTAGATATCGCTTTCCAGATCATCCAGACTGCGCTGGAACACCAGCTTGCCCTGATGCAAGAGGCCGATCTGGTCGCAGATATCCTCCAGCTCTCGCAGATTGTGGCTCGCGATCACAACCGTCGTGCCCACATCCATCACAAGCTCTGAGAAAATATTTTTCACAGCCCGGCGTTTTACAGGATCCAGCCCGTCGAATGTTTCATCGCACAAGAGCACCGTCGGCTTCGCCGCCAGCCCCAGGATAATGTGCGCCTGTCGCTGCATCCCCTTCGAAAACGTCTTGAACGGCGCCTTCGCATCCAGCCCAAAACGCTCCGCCATATCCAGCGCCAGCTTTTTATCGTAGTTCGGATAGATCCGCGTGTACCACTGCGCCATCTGCGCGATCGAGCTGTGGCGATCCGTGTATTGATCGTCCGAAATGTAGAACATCCGCTCCTTCGTGCCAGGCTGTTCAAACACCGGCGCGCCATCGATCGCCACGCCGCCCTTGTTTGGTCGGTAAATTCCTGCGATCAAACGCAGCAGCGTCGATTTTCCGCTGCCGTTCGAGCCAACCAGCCCGCACACACATCCCGATGGGATTTCCGTTGTAATATCGCGCACCCCAAAGCGCTTGTCAAATTTTTTACTCACATGGTCCAGAGTGATCATACGTCATCTCCTCCTTCTTCTTGAAATCGCGCGCGCACACGCGCCAAAACGTCGTCCAACGGCACCGCCAGCGCCCGCAGACCGTCCACAGCCGCGTCCAGCTGCGCAAAAGCCTGCGGCAGCCGCTGACACTGCAGATCGCCAGCGTCCACCGCCACAAAACTGCCACGCCCCGGCCGCGAATAAATGATCCCCCGCTCCTCCAAAAGACCGTACGCCTTTTGGATCGTGTTCGGATTCACCGCCAGATCTCTGGCCACAGACCGCACACTCGGCAGCTGCTCATCCTTCAGAAGCACACCGCTGATGATCAGCGTCTCCACATTCTCCAGGATCTGCTCATAGATCGGCTGCGCACTCCGCTGATTGATACGAAACATGCCAAGACCTCCTTTCGCTCATCTGTACTATTTATTCTAGTACGCTTATCATACACCACAAGTGTACCACTGTCAATAGTACACTAATAAAAAATGCGCCCGCCGCGAAAAATCGCCAGCGCGCGCAAAAATATTGAATTCCAAAATGTACCTGTAATTGAAAACGATATTTTTAACTCAAACGTCCAAAACTTTTAGCACATTGCAGTAAATGATCCATTCCATACTCCATTTTCACAAAAATAGCCCTGCCTTGCGACAGAGCTATGAGCATTTTCTTTCGGCCATTCAGCCTAGTCGGCTTGGGGTACTGCTGCACAACCCCTCCCGCAGGGCTCCACGCGCTAACTCTTGCCGACACGCCAACACGTTTCTACACCATGACAGACACACATTGTTGCCTGTTTGATAGCGAAGCATTCTATCTGTTTTTAATTTACCAGATAGTCCCCCCACGCGCAATCATAATTTGCAAAAAACGCCCCGCAGCTTTTCGCTGCGAGGCATTTTCTGTTTGACCGCTCAGTCGCGCTTAGCGCTTAGCGATCTGTCCAGTCATTGTCGAGCATGATAGAGAGCCATTCTTCCATCTTATTGCCATCTTCCGTGATCCATTCATATTCATGGCCGTTGGTCGCTTCCTGCATGTCCGCGTAGAACCACGCACTTTCTGGGTTGTCTGGCCAGGTCTTCATCTCATCAGTTGGGAGGAGATGATCTGCATCCGGCACACGGCCCAGCGTGCGGTTCACAATCGCGCAGGCTTCAGCACGGGTGATGTTGTTGTTTGGACGAACGGTGCCATCTTCATAGCCGCCGATCAGCCCAAGGTTTACAGCATCCTGAATGGCATTTGCATACCATTCGTCGCCGGTCACATCGCTGAAGGTGCCTGGCTCGTAGGTTGCGCCAGTTTCAGCGAAGAAGCGGGTAGCAATCGCACCAAACTCAGCACGAGTGATTGGTGCATTTGGACGGAAGGTGCCGTCTTCATAGCCCTTGAGGATGCCCATCTTTGAAAGGGTTGCCACCGTCGTGCCATACCAGTCATCTGCGCTGACATCGTTGAAGTCAGAGATATTTGTAGTGTTTTCGTCGCGCACTTCATCTTTCAACAAGCGATAAAAGATCGTCGCCACTTCGGCGCGGGTGATGGCCTTCTGCGGCATTACATAACCATTCTCATAACCAACAATGTAGGAATAGTGCTCCTCGGTGTTGAGATCATCCGGGCCATCCGGGTCGCTTGGTGGGTTTGGATCAACTGGTGGGTTGACGGGAACGTCTGGATCATCTTCATTGTCTTCCCACACAAGGGCGAATGGAGAGAAACCACCAGCACCGATATGGAATTTGATTCCTTGTGACATATTCTCTATCTGAATTTCTTCAGGTGTTACTTTTGAAATATCTTCAATCATAAACCCAGAATCTGTACCATCACGATGCAGCCCTTCGAAGTGCAACAATGTAAATTTTGTATTTTCATCGGTTCCATTTGGATAAGCCCAATAAATATCTATACCAGCACTAGAGGTAATCCAGGCGTTGCCGTTCTTTGCGTCCACCAGGTCAAGGTATTTGATCTCATAGTAACGGTTGGTATTGCCGCCTACCGTACCCAGCTTTTTATCCACCTGCTCTTTTAGCGCATCGGTACGAGCGGTGGAATCCTCACTCTCGATGATACTGTCAAACAACAAGGATGGCTTAGCATCATTAAGAGGTAGATTTACCTCCGTATCATTGAGAGTATATGTCGTTCCTCCCGTTGGTTCCACTGCCATTGCCGTTCCAGCTGTCAGCTTCTCTGTCGGTGCAGCTTTCTCAATATTGCGAGTTGGGTCATCATCCGCTACAGCACGAACCGTCAACGTTCCAAAACCAACAGCCATTCCGTAGGACGTATCGCCTTCTCCTGTTACCGTCACATCAGCAAAGTTATTGTCACCCGGATAGAGATCAATACGGAACGTGGTGAACACATTGCCTACATCAGCAGGCTCAAAATCATCACTGAGAACCTTTTCACCCGCAGCATTGGTGTAAGTCACGCGCACCTTATCCTGTACATTACCTTCCGAGAAATGGTAGTATCCATTACCATCACTTATTACGCTCCAAGTTTTTTCTCCATTCTTAAATGTCAAGTTTTCTGGATTAACGTTATCCGGCGCGTTAATTCTAAACATTGGGTGCGGCAAGGAATTGGCAAATGTGCCTGTGCCTTCGCTTTCGCTATCTCCAACCACTGCATCATAGCCGCCATCACCGCCCATATAAACAGTGATATCTGCCGGTGTTACAGTAACAATTGAGGCAGGTATCTCAGCTTCCTGCAAAAAGACAACGGCGTATCCATTTTCATTGCCTGGAAGTGACAGCGACAACTTGTCGCCATTAACAGAAACAGTACGTAATTGAACACTGGAAGGATTAACTGGTGTGCCATCTGCTGTCGTTTCAACAAGGGCAGCATACAACTCTTTCTCGCTGTCATACGTCAATCCAGACAAATCCAGCGTAAAATCATTTGCCGACTGATACCAGAAAGGCCCTTTTATTTTAGTCAGATTGCCATCCGTGTAAGCTGCTGTTGCAGTTGTTTCGCAGTCTGCTGCAGCATTCCCGATTTTAATACCGCGTTGTGGGTCAAGCAGCGTAAGTTTATATTTTTCCATATAAATATTCGGATTATCAACAGTAGCAGCATTGTCAATGGTGAGATAGCGGGTTAAATTTGAAGACTCCGTCTTCACAACAGTGACATCATTTGATACACCTTTATCTATAACAATCACCTCATGATCATCAACGGTAACTGTCGCATTCATAAAATTACCAGACACTGTTCCATCATTTAATTGCACCGACGGATTAAGGTCATGGTAAGAACCTGCACTAAACGCAATACCGCCACCAACACCTACAGAAATATTTTCGGTTATTTCACCGCCATTCATAATAAAGGTGCCACCTCGTCGAACATAAATGCCGCCGCCAACTTGATCGTCAGTGTTATTGACACTCACGCCAGAAATATTACCTTGGATAGTGCCGCCATTCATCGTAAACTTTCCACAAGAAACCATCACAGCACCACCTGTCTGTGTACTGACATTACCACAAATCTCCGCGCCATCATACATGGTGACAGTATGTCCAGCAAAATTATTGGCTAAGGCAATCGCTCCGGCGCGATCAGTGCTGTAGTTATTATTAATTTTCCCGTAAAAATCCATTTCAATATTTGGACCTTGAATATATACGGCTCCATATGCAACCTGATTATCAACAATTTCACCGGTTGAACCAATGATACACTTAATTTCTCCGTTTCCCTGAAGATTGATTGCATGTTTATTTTCGGTCAATCCTGTAATCTTCCCGTTCATTCTAAGATCCCCACTGCTAACTTCTATAGTTTGACTACTGGAATCTTTGATGACTGACCCTGAATCCATTGTAAATGAACCCTGGATAACCTGTATAATAGAGCCATTACCGGAGATATTTGTGATTTTCCCGGTCTCACTCATCGTACCAGAAGCATTGCTACGCAAATGCAGAACGAGCCCAGTGGTTCTCTGCCACATATCGCCGTCACTTTTGATATCGCTAATGGTGCCACCGATGTTCACTGTGCCACTATCTGCATAGATGGCGCGACCGATGATGTCATCGATGACTGCTCCCTGTTCCATTTCCAATGTGCCACCTTGAAGCCATATGGCACCTGCCGGACCATAGAGACCTTTTTCTGCACCTACAATTTCTGTTCCCTTGGTTCTATCTATTACAACACTGCTTTCGTCACAAATTTTACTGCCATTTTTCATAGTCAGGGTACCACCAGACATACGAATCGCTGACATCCCGCCGTAATTCTTCAGTGTTGTTCCTTCACCAAGAATGATATTGCCTTTTCCGTTATAAGCAGCAATAATAGCATCCTGCACAATTGAAGTATTATCAATGACTTCTGAGCCAAATTCTGTGTTTCCATCTCCATCAGAGGCCGCTTGTATGTAATAGCTTTTTTCGTCCACGTCTTTTGGAGCAAGCCCATTATCGTCCAGAGTAATGTTGGTCAGGGTCAATGAGCCAATCGTGTCCGTATCAGTTCCACCAACTTCAATCAGCGCACCATTATACCCGTTGCGCGCAGGATCGTTGGTGGCTGCAAAATTTTCTCCACGCTTAATGGTATACGGTTCGCCTTCAGCGCTGGTAATGGTCAGATTTTTGCCCCAGAATCGCGCACTCTGATTCATCGTCAAATCGCTCATCACATAGATGGCCGCATTATCCTCAGCTTCTGTGACAGCCTTTGCCAGAGTTGCATAGGGTTTGCCTTTTGTCCCATCACCACTTTCATCATTTCCACTCGAACTCACATATACCGTTTCTGCTGCTTCAGCCGTTGTCGGCAAAGCGCTCGCACCAACAAGCAGCAGGAGCAAAAGCAGCGGCAAACAGAACCACGCTGCCAAAGCAGGGGATCGTCGATTTGTGTCGGTTTGTTTCCACAATAACCGTTTTTCCATGTCAATTCCTCCTGGTTTGTTTTCTTTCTATTACAAACAGCCTTCGCGCCTGTGGCTGCGTGGCTGGGATTTCTGTGTTGTCACTCGCGCCGTTCCTCTTTGCTGAGGGGGTCGGGCGGGTGAACATCTGCGCCTTTCAGCATGCGCTCGTAGCGAGCGCGGCGTTTGCCGCTGGCGTAGCCGGTGCAGAAGGGGCAGCCACTGTTTTGGGCGCCGGTTCTGCTGTAGACGACGGCTTGCCAGATGTGCCCGTTCTTACACTGCCACCACACTTTCCGCCGGCTGCCGGGGAGGATGTGGTCGGGGGTAAGGGGGCGATTTAATGTTGGGTGCCACTGGCTCGCTACCTGGGGGTAGAGGGTGGCGAGGTCGTTATACCCGGGGAGCACTTTGGTGTTGGCGCAGTATGGGCAGCCGCCGTTCCGCTGGGTGCGGCTGGCGACGGTGGCCTGGTATTCATAGCCTTTGTCGCAGATCCACCAGACTTTTTTGTTGCTGGCGGGGGCGATGTGCTCGGGGGTGAGGCTGTCGTTTTTCTCTGGGTGCCACTGGTGGGCAAGGTCTGGGTAATGGGTGGCGAGGTCATTATCGCCGGAGAGGACGTGGCGGTTGGTGCAGATGGGACAGCCTGCACCGCTGACACGAGATTTGACCTGGGCGCGCCATTCGTGGCCGTTGGGGCAAAGCCACCACACAAGCTGGTGGCTGCCGGGAAGGACGTCGGAAGAGGTGAGTGTGCCGTTTTTGGTTGGGTGCCACTGGCGGGCGAGCTCGGGGTATCTGGTGGCGAGGTCTGTTTCGCCGGGGATGGGGCGGCGGCCTGTGCAATAGGGACAGCCTGTGCCGCTGCCGCTACGGGTGTGGACGGCGGCTTGCCAGTGGTGGCCGTGAACGCAGGTCCACCATATGCGGTGCTTGCTGCCGCGGGAGACGGTCTCTGGGGTGAGAGGGAGATTTTTCTCGGTGTCCCACTCGATGAGGAGCTCTTTGCGGTGTTCGCGGTGACAGAAATCGGCCAGGGATTCGCGCATGGTGATCACCTCCAAAACAAAAAAGCACGTTCAGCAATATCAACATATCGCTGAGTATGCGCGCCCGACGCTTGGCATTTTTGTAGCATTTTGTGAAATCGGCGCGATCAGCCGATCTATCTTTTGTTTTTTGTGCGTAGGAAATCAGAGGTCATTTTATCTCATTTTGATGACCTCTCGTTTTCATGCGCAAAACTCTGTATTTTCTTTGCGTGTTCTAGCAAAATATGCTATAATGGTTCTGACTAAAATGAAAGATAATTTTGTTTTCCGTTTTTCATCCAACAATATGTTGACATTGTTGGTGGTTTATTCGACAAGGCGCAGGCTTTCAAGCTGCTGCCGGCAGACATTATCGGGGGCGGCGAGATAGATGCGTGTGGTCTCGATGGAGGAATGGCCGAGCATATCCGCCAGCCGCGCGATGTCGTGGCATTTATCATAAAAGACGGTGGCAAAAAGGTGCCGCAGGTTATGCGGAAAGACTTTGCTGGGCGCCACATGGCTGGCGACGGCAAGGCGTTTCATATCGGCCCACACCTGATAACGGCTCATGGATTTTCCATCCGCGGTGAGAAAAATCTCGCCGCGGATGATTTTTTTCTGACGGGCGTACTGCCGCAGCTTGTCGCAGAGCCTGGCGGGAATGAGGATGGTGCGGATCTTTCCTTTAAGATGGATGTCGGCGCGTCCACGACGCACGGCTTCAACAGTGATGGCGGAGAGCTCGGACACACGGATGCCTGTGGCACCGAGGGTTTCGACAACGAGCGCGAGCTGCCGCCAGCCGCGGGCGCGGGCGGTGCGCAGCAGATGCTGATACTCGGCACGGCTGAGGGCGCGGTCGTCGGCACGAAACAGTTTGCGCTGCACGCGCAGATAGCGCACGCGGCAGTGGGCCCAGCCGCGAAAGTGAAAATAGCTGTGCAGTGATGCCAGCATGCCGTTGATGGTGGCGGGGGTATAGCCGGCGGCAAGCAGATGCGTTTTCCAACGCACAACGCTGGATTTTTCCACGGGCGCGCCATCGAGCCATCTGGCGAAGGCGCGAAGATGGCGCAGGTAGTTGGCAATGGTGCCGGGGCTGCGCTCTTCGCTTTGCAGATAATAGATATAGTCTTGAAAATCGTGTGGCATGGTATTTTGTGTGTGCATAATGGTTCCTCCAATGACTATGTTCACGTTTGCTCTTATTATTGTAGCGTAATTTTGGGACGGTTGCACCTGAAGATGTGGTCTGCTATACTGAAAGCAGAACGACAGCAGCGCCGGAGCAGCTTCTGCTCTGGTTTTTTTCATAGGGAGGACGACACGATGCATATCATTACGATCAGCCGCGAGTTTGGCAGCGGCGGGCGCGAGCTGGGCAAGCGTCTGGCGGAGGCGCTGGGCTATGCGTATTACGACCGCGAAATCTTGACGATGCTGGCGGAACGGACGGATCTGGGCGAAGCGTATCTTGCACACACGCTGGAAGAAAGCGCGCCGTCGGCGCTGTTTCCGATCACGATCGGGCAGACGTTTTCGGTGCTGCCGAATTACCAGGCGGAATATTCGACGCAGCTCTTGCAAAAGCAAACGGCGCTGATCAAGGAGCTGGCGACGAAGAGCGACTGTGTGATCGTGGGGCGCAATGCGGATATCATCCTGCGGGAGCAGGATCCACTGCGGCTTTTTGTGCACGCGGATATGGAGGCGCGGATCGCGCGCTGCCGTCGCCGCGAGGTGTCGGGAGAAGATTTCACGGACAAGGAATATGAGAAAAAGATCCGCCAGGTGGACAAAAACCGCGCAAAAACCCACGGGATCCTCGCCACGTACGACTGGGGCGACCGCCGCGGCTACGATCTCTGCATCAACACGACGCATGTAACGGTGCGGGATATCATTCCGGCGCTGGCGGCCTACGCCAGAACCTGGGCGGACCACCACGCATAAACGACAAAATCCAGACTTCGCAGGATCTGCGAGGTCTGGATTTTTTGTGCGCTTGCGCGATGTTATCATATATGATAACATGAGTGTAGATCTTCTCGGAAAGGGTGATACTGATGGATCAACGGCAACGTATTCTCTCTCAGCTTGTGGAAGCACGACTGGAAAAAGGGATTTCTCAGGCAGAATTGGCGCGCAGGATTGGTACGCAGCCTTCAAATATCTCGCGCCTGGAAAACGGCGCGCAGAACCCTTCGCTGGATATGATCCTGCGTATCGCCAACGCTTTGGGCAAGGATGTGTCGCTCAGTCTAACAGATCATGTGCCTGCTGGGCCGGAAATTTACAGCCTGCGCCTGTACGACACGGAGCTGGCAAGGTTTTCCTTAGAGAAGCGCAGCTTGGAAGGGCTTGTGGCAGAACCAGTCTGGATCAATGAAGAAAAAGCACCACTGTTGCCCCTGGAATTGGAACGCAGCGGCGCAGGCATTTTGAAATGGCTGGAGCGGCGAGTGATTCCAAAAAACCGCACGTTTGTGGATGAGATTTTGAAAACGCTTGGCCTTAGCCACAACGATACAAAAGGGATCATTGATGTCTGCAAGGGGCTTTCGCTGAACGACAGCTACTGGGTTGTACCAGAAGGTTTTTCCGGCTCTTTTGCGGACTACAATCTTTACGAAAATCGGTTTTCCGAGATTCTCGCGCTGGTCGCATACACTGGCGCGGGGCAAAGCCACGAAGCATTTACAACATCGCCAGAACTAACGACGGGCGGCATGTTGCCAAAAGCCTGGCGATTGGTCGACGGAGAAGGGATCGTGCTCTACAAAGGAGGCACGAGCGGCGCTTCAAACACGGGCCGGGAACCTTTCTGCGAATTCTACGCTTCACAGATCGCTGAAACGATGAAGCTCGATGCGGTGCACTACGGACTTGAAAATTGGAAAGGGAAGACGGCTTCAACCTGCGCGCTCTTCACAAATATCGACACGGCTTATGTGCCCATCGGTCGGCTTGTGACCTCTGGAGGCATTGCTGCCTGCCTGCGCTACTACGACGCACTGGGGCCGGAATTTGGCGAATCGCTGCGCAGTATGCTGGTGTTCGATGCACTGATCTACAATGAAGATCGCCATTTTGGCAACTTTGGTTTATTGCGCGATAATCACAGCGGCCAGATCGTTGCACCGGCGCCGATCTTCGACAACGGGCTCTCCCTCTTCTGCTACGCTGGCGATGATGACTATGCAGATCTGGCGTCCTATGCAGCAACGCTCTCCACGCCATATGGCATCAGTTACGAGGAAATCTGCGCTGCTGTCATGGGGCGTCGCCAAAAAGAACAGCTGCGCCGCATGATCGGCTTTACCTTCACGCGTCATCCAAGTCTCAACTTGCCGGAAGCGCACCTCCAGGCGATCGAAGAGCATTTGCAACATCGCGTGCGACATCTCCTGGCGATCCCAAACCACGCATAAACGACAAAATCCAGACTTCGCAAAACCTGCGAGGTCTGGATTTTTTGTGCGCTTGCATTGTTATCATATATGATAACATCGCGCAAAGTGAAAGCACCGCAGGTTTGGCTGGCCTGCGGCGCTTTCGGAAAAGGGATTATGAAAATGAGAAACGGGTGATCACTTGTTGATAACAATACCGGTTTCGTAGATCTTGTCTTCGCAGAGGATCTTGACGGTCTGTGGACCAACGAGGCCGGTCTTGTTGATGAAGGTGTCGATGTCGCATGGGTTTTCCTTCTGGAAGGTACCTACGCACATTGCGGTGAAGTCCTGACCAACGGTGTTGACTGGATAACGGCGGGTTTCGCCATTTTCGTCAACGAGGAGGATCTGCACGAATTCACCTTCGGTGTAGATGGCGTTGACCATGATGCGGTCTTCTTCTTCGAGGATGCTGGCGTTGTAATGTTCTGGAATGATCTCGCCAGTTTCGTCGGCTTTGACCTTCATGCGGGTGGTCTCAGTTTCGATGAGGCCGCCGAGGTACTGACCTTCGCCCTGTTCGAAGGCTTCGCCTGCGAAGTAGATTGGCAGCTTTTCTGCGCGGTAGCAGTTTGCTGGAACGTGGAGTTCGTAAACGACTTCGTCGTCGATGAGTTCGCAGGTGATGGATTCGAAGGATACGCGGTCTTTGGTTTCTGGCTGCATTGCGAGCATAACGGCCATGCCTTCGCATGGTTTGCCGTCGAGGTAGCCGATACCGCCGGAATGTACCATGTAGTGGCCTTCGTCGTAGTATTCAACGTTGCAGATGTATGGAGAGAAGAATTCTGCACCGCGTTCTTTCCCGTACTGCCAGACCTGTTCGATGGTCATCTTGTCGGTGTCGATGCGATAGCGCACGCCACGGGAGAAGTTCTGGGAGTTAGGGATGTAGTTGTCTGGGTTCTTTGCGCGATAGTGGCCGTTGTCGAAGAGCATGATGTCGCCGTCTGGGAGGACAACGCAGGCATGCTGTTCATACTGCCAGTCAAATTCGCCGTCGCCGACTGGGGTGAAGAAATATTTGTCGACGTATTCCTGTGGCCAGTTTTCTGGGTCGCCGATGATCCAGTTGAGTTCGCCGGTTTCAAAGTCGAGGTTGATGACGGCGTCTTCATGACGACCGGAGAAGGTGAGGCTGTTGGTCTTTTTGTCGTACCAAACGGCGTTGTTGTGGAACCAGTCTTCCTCGGTCTGGCTGCCGGAGCCTGGGCCGTGCTGTGGGAGAACGGTCTTGTAATCCCATTTCTTGAGGATTTCGCCGGTGTCTTTGTCGAGAAGAACGCAGACGTCTTCAACGGTGCCGGAATAGAAATCGAAGGTGAGAGCAAGGATGTTGCCGTCTTCCATCTGGAACTGGTCGTGATGATAACCGCCGCATGGAATGACGTATTCTTTGAAGATCTTGCCGCCGAAGTTCATTTCATAGAGGCCAGTGGTGAAGTAAGGCATCTTCACGAGACGTTCGGTGCCGACGAGGATGTGGCCGTTCTTGATGCGCTTAATATCGAACGCGAGGTTTTCGGTGCAGTACCAGCGCAGGTCGCCCTTGTAGTCGTAGCCGACTGGCCAGGAACGCATGGAAGCGGTGAGGACCATCACATTGTCCCCCATGTAGGCGGCGGTGGTGTCGATGGAGGTGGATTCTGGCACGCCTTCCATCAGAGGATCGGTGGTAATGGTGACGCTGTTCTTAGTGCCGTCCTGGAGCACGATCTCGACGGTGTTGTCGTAGCCGGCATAGAGGCCGTAAACTGGGAGAACGTGGTCATAAGCGGCTGGGAAACGATGAACGATGTCACCAGCTGGTTCTTTGCCCTTGACGATGATGGTGACTTCTTCTGGACGTGGGGTCTTGAAGAGGATCATCGCGGAAAGAGGGCAGATGATGTAAGGGTTGAGTTTTACGAGTGGGTTGGCGAGGGTATAATCGCCGTTTGCGAGTTCAGCGAGAAAAGCTTCTTCGTTGGCTTTCTGCTGATGGATGATGTGTTCTTTTTTGGTATATTTAATTTCTGCCATGTTGGTCCTCCATTCCTATTTCAAACATTAGCATCTCATGTCATTAACTGACCTTATAAAAAGTATAACAGAATGGCGGATGAAGGCTACTAGTCTGGACTACAGATTCACATATTTTCTGAAATTATTCAGCAGGGCTGCTCGAGAATGAACTCGACAAAGCTGCGCGCGGCGATCGGCATGGTCTCCCAGTTGTTCCAGACGATGCCGACGCGGCGACTGAGATCTTCCTCGATCGGACGGGTGACGACGGTGGTGGCGTATCCAGCGAGCACACGCTCATACATGATGGAAATGCCGAGTTTTTTCTCGATCATGGCGATGATGGTGTAGTCGTCGAAAACCTCGTACTCGATCTGCGGCGCGATGCCAGCGGCATCAAAGGCGCGCAACGGCACGTTGAACTCGCCCTCGTCGAGGAGGATGAGGGCTTCGCGGGAGAGATCAGCGAGGCTGACGGCGGACTGGCGCGTGAGCACATGATCTGGCGGCATGACGGCACACATTTCGTCGGCGTAGAGCAGGCGCCCTTCCATTTCCGGTGCGGCATCCATATTGACAAAGCCAAAATCGACGGTGCCGTTTTTGACCCACTCAGAAATGGTGGTATATTCGCCCTGCTCGAGGACAAAACGCACACCAGGATGGCTGCGCTTGAAGGCGATCATCCAGCCTGGCAGCAGCGTGCGGCTGACGCTGGTGAAGGTGCCGATGCGGATGACGCTGCCCTTAAGCCCCTGCATTTCGCGCTGACGACGCGCGAGGGCATCTTCGGCGTTGGCGATGGCCTGGATGTACGGAAAGATCGCTTCACCATCGGCGGTGAGATGAATGCCTTCCTTGCCGCGGGTGAGCAGAGTGAGGCCGAGTTCCTGCTCAAGATTTTTGACGGTCTGACTGACGGCGCTCTGAGAATACTGGATGGCATTGGCGGCTTTTGTAAATCCGCTGTGCTCGACGACTTTGCAAAAGATGTCGTATTTGGATAGCATGGTGGTGTCCTCCAATATCTATTTTTCTGATAAATCCATCATAATTATTGTCTTTACTAATGTCAATCTTTTTTGTATAATAATTTCAAAATTATCGCTATATTAATGATAGAAACGACGAAAGAAGGGGTTCAATGTCTGCAGCCAAGCATATTTCACCAGCCAGTGTCGGTATCTCTGCGGCGCTGGACAATCGCCACGCTTTTCGCGAAGGGATGCGCGACGGTATCCCGATCGCGCTGGGTTATTTTGCGGTGTCCTTTTCTCTGGGCATCCAGATGGGAAACATCGGCCTATCCGCCTTTCAGGGGTGGTTGATGAGCGCGCTGGTCAATGCGTCCGCCGGCGAATATGCAGCGCTCACCGTCATGGCAGCGCTGGGTACTTATCTCGAGCTTTTCATCATCACACTGGTGGCCAATGCCCGCTATATGCTCATGAGCTGTGCGCTCAGCCAGCGTTTTGCGCCGGACACGCCGTTCATCCACCGTTTGCTGGTGGGCTTCGGGATCACTGATGAGATCTTTGGCATATCGATCGCGCGACCAGGCTATGTCAATCCATACTACAGCTACGGCGCCTTCGTCGTTGCTTCGCCAGGCTGGTCCATCGGCACGGCGCTGGGGATCATCGCCGGCAATATCCTGCCAATGATCGTGACCAACGCGCTGGGCGTGGCGCTTTTCGGTATGTTCCTCGCGATCATCATCCCGCCTGCGCGCGAAAATCGCGTGGTCGGTGTAGTGGTCATTGTGAGCTTTGCGGCGAGCTATCTTTTCAGCGTGCTGCCAGGGGTTTCTGCCCTTTCCGACGGCACACGCACGATCATTCTGACGATCGTCATCAGCGCTGTCGCTGCGCTCCTCTTCCCTGTGAAGCAGGGCGCTCCTGCAAAGGAGGCTGAATAATATGGAACACAACACCTATCTCTACATCGCGGTGCTCGCCATCACCTGCTATCTCATCCGCGTGCTGCCGCTGACCTTGATCCGCAAGCCGATCACAAATGTGTTTGTACAATCCTTCCTCTATTATGTGCCGTATGTGACGCTCGCCGTCATGACCTTCCCAGCGATCCTCACCGCCACCGCTTCGCCCGTCGCCGGCGCTGCCGCGCTCGCTGTCGGGATCATCACCGCCTGGAAGGGCGCCAGCCTCTTCCAGGTTGCCTGCGCCTGCTGTGGGAGCGTGCTGGTACTGGAATTCTTTATTTGAAAACAATAGGCAAACCCGCTGCTGAAACACGATCGTTTCGGCAGCGGGTTTTGTTTGAAGTGTAAAGGTTTCTCCTGTACAATAATAACACAGGAGGTGTCCTCATTGAAAAAATCCTCAATACGAACTACTACAAGCGCTTCTTCTGCTCCATTTTTTCTACCACCACGCACCATTAATATGGATCTGATGACTGCCGAAGAACTCAACGCGACATTCCAAAAGGGATACGACGACGCAAAAGCAGGCCGCGTGCGCAATGCAGCTGAGGCTTTCTCCGAATTTCAAAGAAGCCACCAACAATGAAACGCGCTAAAACAAAGCCAGATGATCAAAAAATTATAGAGAACCCATCGCTATTGGCAACATGAGCCAGAAAGAATTAATCACAGAAATTCAAAAAGGCTTCGATTCCATCCAAGCTGGCAATGATTACACAGCGGCCAAAGTCGATGCAATGCTCAAAGAAGAATTTGGCATCTAACCCCGAAATATTTTCGCGCGCTGCAGAGTGAACAAACTTTACAGCGCGCTTATCTTTAGGGCCATGTTGCTGCAAAACAAGCGCAAACAGCCGGTGCGAAACGTTGATGTTTCGCACCGGCTGTAAACTTCTGATCAGAAATTAGAGCATCAGCATCTTTGCGAGTGGATAGCCGATGAAGATGTACATCACGAGAGCCAGGATGCAGACTGGGAAACCGATCTGCAGAATATCCTTGGTGGTGTAGATGTGCTTCATGCCGTGCATCAGACCAGCGTGTGGGGAAGCGGCAGGGGTCAGCATGGCAACGAATACCATGAGGATGACGCCTGTAGCAACTGGCATTGGATCGATGCCGAGCTGGTTGGAGAAGTTCAGTACGACTGGCATGAGAACGACGGCCATGGCGGCGTTGTTCGCAAAGTTGGTGAGGATCAGGGCGATGGTGAACATGATGGCAACGAATACCATTTCACTGCGACCGCCGAGGACAGGGGTCAGGCTGCTGACGAGGAAGTCAGGCACACCGGTAGCCTCGTCAGAAAGGGTGTTGGCGCCGTAAACGGCTGCTGCGATCA
>OIWK01001474.1_pt1 | contig 21971 bp, 8 predicted proteins | sample 1587401 | NCBI WGS metagenome assembly OIWK01 (sample SAMEA3888911, study PRJEB22519) | human gut metagenome | biome: human gut; feature: human-associated habitat; material: faeces | place: Denmark | collected 2009
GTTCTTGTCTGCGCCCATAGCAACCTGTGCAACATATACATAGCCATAGGACATAGCCATCATACCCAGGTCTTTTTTCTTCACTCTCTTACCGGATGCAGCGAACTGAGCAACTGCACCAACGGGTGTAGATTTGGATGCCTGACCGCCTGTGTTGGAGTAAACTTCTGTATCCAATACCAGAACGTTTACATCTTCGCCGGATGCCAGTACGTGGTCCAGACCGCCGTAACCGATATCGTAAGCCCAGCCGTCACCACCGAAGATCCACTGAGACTTCTTAGCCAGCTGATCCTTGTTTTCCAGAACATAAGCAACGATGTTCTTAGCTTCTGCATCTGCGCCGTTGTAAGCTTCCAGAGCAGCAACCAGAGCCTTTGTAGCTTCCTTGGAAGCCTCGCCGTCGTTCATTGTTTCTACCCAAGCATCAACAACACCTGCAACGGATGCATCGATTGCTTTCAGGTTTTCCAGTCTATCCTTCAGGCCATTTCTCATGTGCTTAACTGCGGAAGCCATACCCAGACCATATTCTGCGTTGTCTTCGAACAGGGAGTTTGCCCATGCAGGACCATGACCGTCTTTGTTTGTTGTGTAAGGCATAGAAGGTGCGGAACCACCCCAGATGGAGGAGCAGCCTGTTGCGTTTGCAACGTACATTCTGTCACCGAACAGCTGAGTTACCAGTTTTGCATAAGGTGTTTCACCACAACCTGCGCAAGCGCCGGAGAACTCAAGCAGAGGCTGTTCGAACTGAGAGCCCTTAACGGATTCCTTGCTCATAGGGTTAGCCTTATGTGCAACTTCGTCCATAGCGAAATCCCAGTTAGCAACTTCAGCTTCCTGTGTTTCCAGAGGCTTCATTTCCAGAGCCTTGTTAGGAGCAGGACATACTACTGCACAGCTGCCGCAGCCCAGGCAGTCCAGAGAGGAAACCTGCATTCTGTATTTCAGACCTGCAAATGCTGCGCCGCCCTTTGCTTCTACAGCCTTGAATGCTGCGGGAGCCTTAGCCAGTTCTTCGTCTGTTACCAGAATAGGTCTGATTGCAGCGTGAGGACATACATAAGAGCACTGGTTACACTGGATACAGTTTTCAGCGTTCCATTCGGGTACGTTAACTGCAACACCACGTTTTTCGTAAGCAGCTGTACCTGTAGGGAAGTGACCGTCTTCTCTGCCGGAGAATGCGGATACGGGCAGCTTGTCGCCTTCCTGTGCGTTCATGGGTTCAACGATATTCTTAACGAATTCTGTTGTCTTTCTTGCTGCTGCAGCTTCTGTATCTTCTGCAGTTGCCCAGGAAGCAGGGATTTCAACCTTAACAGTGCCATCTACACCACGGTCAACAGCAGCATAGTTCATGTTCAGGATTGTGTCACCCTTCTTACCATAGGATTTTGTGATAGCTGCTTTCATGTATTCTACAGCCTGATCAATGGGGATGATGTTAGCCAGCTTGAAGAATGCAGCCTGCAGAACTGTGTTGATTCTGTTGCCCAGACCGATTTCGCCTGCGATAGCTGTACCATTGATGATGTAGAAGTTTGCATTCTTAGCAGCCAGCTGTCTTTTCAGTTTTGCGGGCAGCTTTTCATCCAGTTCGTCTACAGTCCATGTTGTGTTCAGCAGGAATGTACCATTGGGGTTCAGTTCTGTAACCATGTCGTACAGATGAACATATTCCTGTTTGTGACAAGCAACGAAGTCTGCTGTTTTTACCAGATATGTAGATCTGATGGGTGTATCACCGAAACGCAGGTGAGACTGTGTAATACCACCGGATTTTTTGGAGTCATAGCTGAAGTATGCCTGTGCATATTTGTCTGTATGGTCACCAATGATCTTGATAGAGTTCTTGTTAGCACCAACAGTACCGTCGGCTCCAAGTCCCCAGAATTTACAAGCTACGATGCTGTCTGGAGCTGTAACTGGAGTTTCTCCTCTTTCAAGAGATAAGTTTGTAACATCATCCACGATAGATAATGTGAATTCGTTTTTATCAACGTTTTCGAATGTAGCGATGATATCAGCTGGTGTAGTATCTTTAGAACCTAATCCATAACGTCCACCATTGATTGTGCAGCTTTCGAATTTTGTTCCTCTTAATGCGTTAACAACATCAAGGTATAATGGTTCTCTTGCTCCAGGCTCTTTAGATCTGTCTAATACGTTGATAACTTTTGCTGTTTCAGGGATTGCTTCAACTAATTTTTCAGCAACGAATGGTCTGTAAAGACGAACTTTAACAACACCGACTTTTTTACCCTGTTTCATTAAGTAATCGATTGTTTCGTCGATTGTTTCACAAACAGATCCCATAGCGATGATAACGCTTTCAGCGTCTTCAGCACCATAGTAGTTGAATAATTTATAGTTTGTTCCGATCTTAGCGTTAACTTTATCCATATATTCTTCAACGATTGCAGGGAAAGCATTGTATGTTGAGTTAGCTGCTTCTCTTGCCTGGAAGAAGATGTCAGGGTTCTGAGCAGATCCACGAAGAACTGGATGTTCTGGGTTTAAGCACTCAGCTCTGAATTTGTCGATTGCATCATAGTCAACCATTTCTGCAAGATCATCATAATCCCACATTTCGATCTTCTGAATTTCATGAGATGTTCTAAATCCATCGAAGAAATGTAATACAGGAACACGTCCTTTAATTGTTGCTAAATGAGCTACTGCTCCTAAGTCCATAACTTCCTGAACACTAGAGCTGCAAAGCATTGCGAAACCTGTCTGACGACAAGCGTAAACATCAGAATGGTCACCGAAGATGTTCAGTGCGTGAGATGCAAGTGCACGAGCAGATACATCAAATACGCAAGGCATCTGTTCACCAGCGATCTTATACATGTTAGGGATCATTAATAACAGACCCTGAGATGCTGTATAAGTAGTTGTTAATGCACCAGCTGCTAAAGAACCATGTACTGTTCCTGCTGCTCCTCCTTCAGACTGCATTTCAACTAATTTTACAGGATGTCCGAAAATATTTTTCTTTCCCTGTGTTGCCCACTGGTCAGTTGACTCTGCCATTGGTGAGGATGGTGTAATAGGATAAATTGCTGCTGTTTCTGTAAACGCATATGATACGTGTGCAGCGGCTGTGTTACCATCCATGGTTTTCATTTTTCTTGCCATGTTCTCTTCCTCCTAAAAAATCTCGTGTGAATATATTCACACATTGTTAATCTCTACGTCCACCTAGCATATGGGCATAGAAAATATCACTACAACTTTCACAAGTTGCTTAAAACATAAACAAAGCTGTATACATATAACTTTTGTATACAGCTTTATTCTACATTATTTGCACAAGTTTTTAAAGAGATTTTTATGTATTTTTAGGTATTTTTTTTTGTACGCCAAAAAAATAACAATCTTTTTGAATCCTTAGTAAAATACTCAAGATTTTGAATTCGTTGTATTTGTGCTATTTGTACTATTTTTATCTTTTGTGCTTGTGCTTTTCGCATTCTTATGTTCATCGAATGTTTTTGTGAAAATATGAGTTCCCTTTTTGCTTCCGTCAGTTCTATAATATAGATAATCATGTTTCTTCGGATGCATCGCAGCCTTGATCGCCGTGTCTGACGGATTACAGATCGGTCCTGCTGGTAACCCTTTCATAACGTAAGTATTATACACCGTTTTCACTTTCAGATCTTTATAATAAACTTTCTTCGCATTATATAATCCATTTGTTGTGGTATACAAAACGGTCGGATCGATCTGAAGTCTCATTTTCGCTGCAAGGCGATTCTCAATGACTCCTGCGATCATCGGACGTTCTGACATATTGCTTGCTTCACGTTCGATCATTGATGCGATCGTCATGATCTCTGCCATAGAACGCTTTCCTTTATAAGACTTCGCAAGTGCTGAATATTTCTTATCGAAATTATCAAGCATCTTCTGGATCAGATCTTCTGGTTTGGAACTTTTGTAAATCTTATAAGTATCCGGATACAGATAACCTTCTAATTTGTACTTTGTTCCCTTCTTTGGGTCAATGTCTTTAATAAAATCGTTTTTATACTGATCTGTATTCTTCGCAGCCTTTATAAATTCATCTGCTTTAAAGACTCCCTGTTTCTCTAGTCGTTTTGCTATCATATCAATGGAATATCCTTCCGGGATCATGACTGTAACGACTCTTCTTGCCTCTGCAAGTTTTCTGGCCTCTTCTGCTTTCTGCTGCCTGTAAGCCATATATTTTCTTCCAGCAAATATACCTCCTGCCACAATGACCACTAGTAAAATGATGACTCCAATGACAAATGGAGCTCTGGAACGATTTCTTCTTCCACGTCTGCGCCCCCTTCTGCGCCTTCTGGAATTATGATCAAAATCTAAATATAAATCCATGATGTCCTCCCAAATTTTTATTATCGTATGATTTTAAAATCATACTGTGTTCCTATGCTATTATACTCGCATTTTGTAGAAATAAAAGGTTTTTCATTAAATTTTGTTCATATTCTTAACTTTTTTGTAATTTTTGTGAAAAAATATGCATATTTTGGATTGTAACTCTCCTGGTCAAACTGCTGTACTTTTTTTAGTATTTCCATTATAATCAAAGCATAGCCGTAAACGGCAAAAGATTATAAAATATAGAAAGGAATTTCATATTATGGCAAATCCAATTGTAACGATCACTATGGAAAATGGTGATGTAATGAAAGCAGAATTATATCCGGAGATCGCTCCGATCACTGTTGAGAACTTTGTAAATCTTGTAAAAGACGGTTTCTATGATGGTTTAACTTTCCATCGTATCATCAACGGATTTATGATCCAGGGTGGATGCCCATTAGGTACAGGAACAGGTGGTCCTGGACATACGATCAAAGGAGAGTTCAGCCAGAACGGTGTGATCAACAACTTAAAACACACTCCTGGTGTTTTATCCATGGCTCGTTCTATGATGCCTGATTCTGCCGGATCACAGTTCTTTATCATGCACAAAGCTGCTCCACATTTAGATGGACAGTACGCAGCATTTGGTAAGATCATCGAAGGAATGGATGTTGTAAATAAGATCGCTGAAGTTGCAACAGATTATTCCGATAAACCATTAGAACCACAAGTTATGAAGACTGTAACTGTGGAAGAATAGTCAACTATATCCTTACAGCACAGAGCCGGACCATCAATCTTCATTTGTATCCGGCTCTTAATTTTTATAAATATTTAGATGGGGAATGATAATATGAGTGAAAACAACAAACTAATCTTTCTGGATGTCGATGCGACTTTATACAGTAAAGAACAGCGTCTGGTTCCAGAATCTACGATCAAAGCGATCCATGAAGCACAAGAAAATGGTCATAAAGTCCTGATCAACACTGGACGACCTCTTGTTTATTTTGAAAAAGAGATTCTCGATATTGGCTGCGACGGTTATCTTTGTTCTAACGGAGTTCACATCCTTCTTGATGGCGAAACGATCTATCACAAAACAGTTCCTGAAACAGTGGTCGAACAGATCAAACGGATTTGCGAAGAAAACAATATCTATGGAACTTTTGAAGGGGAAAAATGTTCTTATTTCCGCGATCATAATGTTGACTTTCATCCACATTATGGATTTATGATCACTGCTTTTGACCTTGCTCCTTATATGGCGCATGAATTTACATGGGATCATGTTGAAAATCCTGATAAAGCCATTGTATTTACAGGTCCTGGGAGCAATACTTCTGGTTTTGTAGATGCTCTTGACAGTATTTCTGATGCCATGGATTATATTCGAATTGATGATACCCAGTATGAGATTTTATTAAAAGATCATGATAAAGGAACTGGTCTTACATATGTCGCTGATCATCTCAATATCTCTACAGATGACTGCTACGCATTTGGAGATAGTAATAACGATATCTCCATGTTTAAAGCTGCTGGCCATGGAATTGCTATGGGAAATGCCTGTGATGAGTTAAAAGAAATTGCGGAATATGTTACAGATTCCGTAAATGATGATGGGATTTATCATGCATTTAAACATTATTATTTGATTTAATATAAGAGGGGTATTGCAAGTTTTTGTTACTACTTTTGCAATTTAGAAGAAAAGCAGCTAGAAATCTTAAATTTTGATTTCTAACTGCTTTTTCTTTCAATAAATATCAGAGATTACTTTACTATTTAATTTTAATTGTAACCGTCTTGCTCTTTCCGCTTCCATCCACTGCTCTTGCTGTGATCTTCACGGATTTTTTCTTTCCAGCTTTGTATGTTGTTACAGTTCCTTTGGAAGAAACTTTCGCATATTTTGTATTGCTGCTTGACCATTTTAAAGTTCTATTTGCCCCTGAAGATGCGCTTGTTTTTCCTTTCAGATATAACTTCTTACCAGCTTTTACTGATTTAACTCCAGAAATGTAGACTTTCTTTACGATACCTTTCTTGACATAAATCTTATATGACGCTTTCTTACCACTTCCGTCTTTGGCTGTCGCTGTGATCGTTACTGTTTTTCCACCCATTTTCTTCTTCGTTGTAACGACACCGCTGCTGCTGACTGTTGCAACTTTGGTATTGCTTGATTTCCATGTAACACCTTTATTGTATGCGTTGGATGGTGTTACGGTCGCCTTTAATGTTACTTTCTTACCAGTTGCAATCTTGTTAGATGTTGTTGTTGTGATCGTAATCTTGCTGACTTTGATATTTTCTACTGTTACGATGCAGTACATTACATTTCCGTCAGATGTTATTGCCGTAATAATTGCTTTTCCTGCAGCCTTAGCTGTTAATTTACCTGCTGCATCAACTGTTACAACTGCTTCGTTAGAAGATGTCCATTTTACTGTTCCGATTGAAGCTGTTGCATAATCTGGTAAATATGTAATCTTCAGCTGTTCTATCTTGCCTGGATTTAATGTTACAAATGTTTTGTTTAATACAACCGCCTGTGTAGGAATCTTACCTGTTTCATCTGTTGTGTAAACTTTGATCGTTTTTGTTGTTGTTCCAGCTTTTAATGTCAGTGTTGCCATCTGACCTTTTGTTCCGGCTTTGATCTTATCTCCTGTAATGGATACTGCTGCCAGATTAGATGATGTGATCGTGCATGCTTCTTTGCTATCTACGAATACACCTTTTGTAAACTGCTGTATTGTTAATTCCTGTCCTTCTTTTAGATACAGGCTGTCGCTTAAGAATGACATTCTTGTCGCTGTGCTTGCTGTTGTTGACAAATATAATGATTCTAACTGTGCTTTCAGATCATTTAATGCTGTAAAATCTGTCACAGATGTTCCTCTTAGATAGAGTGTCTTTAACTGTTTTAAATTCTTTATGAAACTGATGTCTGTGATGTTTTTGTTGTTTTCGAGGTCGATCTTTGTGCAATTAACTGCTTCGGATAAACCTGCTAAATCTGCATTCGTCAGATCTTTATTTTCTAAATTAATAGATTTTACATTTTTGATCTCTTCTGTTGAGATCATTCCATCGTTATTTGCATCTGCCTCTAATGCATCGTATACTTTGTAACTTGTCAGTGGAATGATATCTTTTCCTACGGCTGCTACCTGAATCTCAATCGTTGCTGTATATGTCTTTCCTGCTCTTGCTACTACCGCTTCTACCGTTGCTTTTCCTGCTGCTTTTGGTTCCAGATAGTATGTCTTTGTTCCATCCTGCGCTGTTTCTGTGCGAATATTTAAGATCTTTGCATCTTTTGATGTGATCATTACTACATCATCTTTTTCCAGATTATTTAACTTGATCTGTTTCTTAAATGCTCCTACACTTACATTTGGATCATTTTTATCAAACTCTGGTGTTGTTGCACTTTTGGCTGTCACATTTACTGGAATTGTTGCAGATACTGTTGGTGTTGTTGTACTTTCAACTTTTAAATTCGTCGTTCCTACTTCTGCTGTATCCACTGCTTCCAGACTTATGGATCCATCTGACTGAACCTGGATTGATTTTAATTTTGCTGTTGTTCCTGCTGCTACTTCCTCAGAATACTTAACATATTTGCATCCTTTTAAGATTCCTTTTGGACGGATAGGATCATTTGTTTTGGCTCCTTTTTCTACTGTGATTGAATCTTTCTTGATCAACGCAATTCTGTCTGCTATGGAAACCTTTGTACCTTCCAGATTGATTTCCTTTAGATTCGTCATAGATTTTAATGCATCAATCTTACTTACATTTGTATTCTTGCTTAAATCTAATTTTTCACAACCAGTTGCATACTGAAGATATGCTACTTCTGTATCTGTCAGACCTTTGTCAGAAAGATTGATCTCTGTCTTCGCTGCTAAGTCTGCTTTAGTAAGTTCACCTTCTTCCTTTCCACTAAATACCTGATACATTGTTTGTGAGGTAAATGGAATAACATTATCATCTTTGCTTAAATTAAATTCAAGCTGAGCACTTACTCCATCTAATGGCTTTTTATTCTTCTCAAACGTTGCTGTTACAGTAACTTTTCCGTTGTCTTTTAATGCGATCGGCATATACTTCACAACTTCTGTTCCATCTGCTTGTTTGAAAGTCTTTTGTTCAATCTTTAATGCTTTTTCATCAGAAATATTGAAGTTGACTTTATCGAAATCTTTTGCCTGCGTTCCCTGGAATTCATAATACTTGAAATTTCCTACTGTTACATTCTGGGATTCTGCTGCAAATGAAATCCCACTTGTAACTGTTGGTGTGGTTGTACCTTCCTGTGTCACCGCTGCCTGATTCCCCTGATCTGCTGTTGCCGCCATTACCGTAAATCCGTTGACCGGTATCATGGATATACTGAGCAGACATGCTAACAGTTTCTTTCTGCTCTTTCCATTTAAGTGGTTGAATACTTTCCATCCTTTTTGCATGAAATTCGTCCTCCTTTTCTTCATGTTTGAATCTGCATATTGCTTTGTTTATTATAACACTTTTTCGTGTAGAATGCATAAAAGAGTGATCGATTTGATCACTCTTTTAGCGCATTTTTTGGATTATTTAATTTTAATCGTTACAATTGCTTTCTTTCCGCTTCCATCGGTTGCCATTGCTGTGATCTTCACTGATTTCTTTTTACCAGCTTTTAGTGCTTTGACTTTTCCTGATCCGGATACTGTTGCGTATTTTGTATTGCTGCTAGTCCATTTCAGTTTCTTGTTGGCTCCTTTGGATGCGGTTACTTTGGCTTTCAGACTTAGTGTCTTTCCTGCTTTGACCGTTTTCTTTCCTGTGATCTTGATCTTCTTAACGGTTCCTTTCATGATCTTGATCTTGAACGTTGCTTTCTTTCCACTTCCATCTGTTGCATATGCCGTGATCGTAACTGTTTTTCCGGCTGCCTTTTTATTGAATTTTACAACACCATTTTTATCAACTGTTGCATATTTCTTGTTGCTTGTTGTCCATTTGATATTTTTATTGCTTGCATTGTTGGAAATATTGGCTGTTAATTTTACTTTCTTTCCTGCGGAAAGTTTGTTTGATGGTGCTATGACTGTGATCTTGGCAACTTTTTGTGGTGCAGCTGTTGTTGGCTGTGTTGGGGTTGGTTTTGGTGCTTCTGGTTTTGGATTCTCAGGCTTTGTTGGCTCTGCTGGTGCTTCTGTTGCCTTTGCAGTTACAGAAACGGTGATCACTTTTGCTGCTTTTTTATCTGTATTATAAATAGATACAGTTGTTGTTCCAACAGCATTTCCTGCGACTTCTAACTTACCATTCTCTATTTTCGCAGAAGCAATCTTAGAATTCTCAACCTCAACTTTGGTATCTTTATCAAGCAATCCACTTGGCATAATATCCTGTGTTTTGCTTTCTCCTGTTGTCACTGATACATCATTAAGTCTTAATAATGCTAATTGATCACTTTCTTTGACTGATGTATTAAGTAATATAACATTTGTCAGATTCTTAAGTTCTTTCAATGCACTAATATCTTTTAACTGTGCATCATTGCTAAATTCAACTTTTTTACAGTTTTCAGCTTTTTCAACTCCTGTTAAATCTGAAAGTGTCTCACTGTTCTTTACAATGATCTCATCTACATTTTTGATTTCGTTTTCTGAGATTCTTCCATCTCCATTTGTATCTACAGATTTTCCATTGTTCTTCATACCTTTATACAGATCATAATCTTTGATAATCACTGTATTACCGTCTGCATCACTTACTTTAAATTGTGTTTGTGCAATTTCTTTCACATCACCATTTTTCAGTTTGATTTCAGCACCTACTGAAACTGTACCTTTATTCTTTGCTACCGGTGTATACGTTCCATCTGCATTCTGAACCATACTTAAAATATTCTGATCTTTTGTTCCATAATTAAATGTAACTGATTGAATATCTTCGCTGTTCACATTAACAAATTTGTAATTTTTAAATGTTCCAAGCTTTGTTTCTTTCGATGCATCTGCAAATGCAACTTTCTTCTCTTCATCTTGTTTCTTGACATTAATCTGAATTGTCTTTGTTTCAGAACCCATCTGAATCGTAAGTGTTGTTGTGCCTGCTTTTTTAGCCTTTAATTCGATATATGATAATAATAAATCTTCATCGTCTGGCACATCTTCTCCACTTTCTGCCTTGATTTTTGTTTCCACAATACTGTCATCTCCAACACTGACTTTATCAGTATCTTTAATGATTCCATATGGTCTGACAGCTTTCGTCTTTACATCTCCCTCATCCATAGATACTTCATCTGTGCTGATCAGGCTCATACGATCTTTGTCTGATATCTGCTCTGGTAAGATTACTTTATCAAACTGTGCCTTTTTATCGATCAATGCAGAAAAGTCTTCAATTTTTTCATCATTTTCCAGATTTAATTCTTTTAGATATGGCATATTCTTAATAAATGACAGATCAGTAATAGCTTTATTATCAGAAATATCCATCTTTTCGCAATTTATTGCTTTTTTGAGATATTCAAGATCACTATTTTCTATTTCCTTATAATCAGCCTGAATCCTTTTTACATGATTCATTTCCGTTGTATCAATCATGTAGTCCTTATTTACATCCGCACTATTTCCGTTTGCATCTAATAAAGATTCAAAAATCTCAAATCTCGTAATCGGAACGATGTTTTCTGGTGCCTCTGTGACAGTAACCTTTAATTGTTTTCTGTATGTCTTTCCTGTTTCCGTTGTAAACCTTAATTCTAACTTTGCATCTCCTGCTTTTTTCGGACTGTAATGATAAGTTCCATCTATATATTTTGTATCAATAATATCCCCATCTTCGTCATCTGCTGGACTTACTATAAAATCATCATCATCCATATTTTGTATTGTCAGATTTCCTAAATTCTTAAGAGGGATTTCTTTAAAACATCCTATAGGCACTGTATCATTACTTTTCGCGAAGTCTGGTGTTGCCTCATCTGCTGCAATAACCCTTACTGGAATCGTTTTATATGTTACTCCTTTATGCTTGATAATTAAATTAGCTATAGCTCCTTTAGAGCCCTGTTTTGCTTCTAATGTGACCCAGTCTCCCTCTTCCTGCTCACATGTGATTCCTTGATCCTCTTTGTCTAATATTACATCATCACTGTCATCGATTATTCCATTTGGAGCAAGAAATCCTTTCGTTGTATATCTATTCGTAACTATTTTCTCACCTTCTTCCAGCACAATTTCTTTTGTTCTGATCAGGCTCAAACGATCTTCTGCACTAACCTTTGTATCTGCAAGATTAATCTGTGCCAATTTTTCAAGGTTTTTAATATCCGTTACATCCTTGATATTTGTTCCTGCCAAATCAAGCTCCTCAAGGTTTTTCAGCTTTCCTATTGGTGAAAAATCAGTAATCTGATTTGCTCTAGTTAGTAACAAACTCTTTAATTGTGTCAGATTTTCAATTCCATCCAAACTATCTAATGACGCATAGTTTAAATTTAATGTCTCTAATTTCGTCAAATTCTTTATTTCATCCAGATTATCAATCCGTGCATATGGTACATTCAATACTTTTAGATTTTTTAATTTACCTAACGCTCTAAAATCAGAAATATCCTCTCCTTCATTTCGAATTTGTAAACATAATTCTTCAAGGTTATTAAGTATATTTTCATTAGAAAACAAATTATTAAATTCCTCCTGAGTTATAGAAATACCATCTAAATATAATGATTTTAATTTAGTAAATTCAGGTAATATTGATTTTATATACTCGTAATCTACACTAAAGCAATTTATACTAAATTTTTCACAATTTTCGAATTGATCGATTCCTGAAAGCTGATCTTTTTTGATGCTACTTCCTTCCGAGTTGATTATAACTTTTGTTACTTTCTTTGCTTCTTCTTGCGTGATTCTAAAATCTTCATTCAATTTATTTGCCTGGCACAATTCCTCATATGTATCTATTGATTTTAGTGGAACAATATCTTTTGATTCACTGACTTTTACTGTCATAGTATCTGTATAGACAGTTCCTTCACTATTTTTGAAAGTAGCTGTGATCGTTGCCTCTCCTTCATTTTTAGGTACCAATCTGTAATTAGCATCTCCTAAATATGCATATTCTACATCTACGATATCTGAATTACTTGATTTAAAGCTCATCCCCATTTTTGATGCATTATTTAATTTAACTTCATCAAAACTTCCAATCTCTGCATTCTGCGATTTGTTTTTAAAGCATGGAATCTTTTTCTTATTTCTCGTTACCCTAATTGGAATTGTAACTCCCTTTTCTCCTGCATCTTTATTCGTAATTGTTAAATTCGCATTGTCTCCTATTTCAGCTTTTTCAGCATCAATTGTTAATGTTCCATTTTGGTTTGTAATCGTCAAACCACTTTCTTCATCAACAATACACTGATCATTCTTTGCAATAATTCCCACAGGTTTTATTTCTACTGTTTTCTTTGTTCCTGCCTCCACTGTGATTGCTTGATCATTTTTTATCATATCGAATCGATCAGATGCAGACACTTTACTTGAAGTTAAATCTAATCGTTCCAACTGATCTTTTATATTTTTGAGTACAGAAATATCTTTGACTGATGATCCTGACAAATCTATTTCCTTTAATTTTGTCAATGATTTCAGTTGGCTGATATCTTTCAATTTACTTGCATCTGGCAATTCTAATCGTTCACATTCTGTTGCATATTCTATTCCTGAAAGATCTTCAATATCTAAATTATATGCATAAATATCATGTATTTTTGTAGCGTCAGATTTTGAAATGTAATCCTGATCATAAGAATCATCGTCCATTCCACTGACCATTGCCTTGAACAATTCATAACTTTTAACTGGAACAATCTTATCATCTGTTGTAATGTTTACTGTCATGGTATCTGTATAAATTACACCATTGATCTTACATTGCACTTCCAGTTTTGCTGTTCCTTCTGATTTGGGCTCCAGATAATAATGTTTGATTGATTCTTCTATTTTAGAATCATATGTTTCTTCTGATCGAACCTTTACAATATCTTCATCATCGGAAACTGGCGCTGAAACAATCTTTACTCCATCCATATTTTTTAATGCAATTTCACTGAATTTTCCAATATATCCTTGCATTGTTTCATTTGCAAATCCGGGTGCATTTTCTATTTTCTTTGTAATATTAACAGGTATTTCTTTTGTTGCACCCTCGCTGCTTGTTATCTTTAATACAGTATTCTTTCCTGCTTGTCCTTTTTTCGCTTTTATAACTGCATAATTATAAGATGAATAATCGTTGTTTTCTTTTACCTCAACTTCTGCAATTGATGAATCTTCTATTTCTACGGTATCATCAGATTTCAGCAGTCCATTTGGTAATATTGTTTTTTCTGTTGAAGAACCTTCAGGAACAGAAATTGTATCTTCTCTCATTAATTTTAATCTGTCACTATCACTGATGCTTGTACTATTAATATTTAAATAATCCAATTGGGTTGTCATTTCTTTTAACTTACTGATGTCTGTTAGATTATTGTTATATAAAGTTAAATGTTTACAATTCTTTACTTTGGATATCCAATTCATATCTTCATTATCAACATATCCTACAGACAAGTCTTTTTTATCTTCAATCTCTTCCCATGTTAATTCATATTGTGAATCATCATAGTTTACGAGTGATCTCAGTACTTCATATCTTTTTATTGGTACAATATCACTTTTTTCTTTATGCACAGTTACATCCATAGTACTTTTATACTTTGTACCATCTTCTTGTTCAAAATATCCAGTTAATGTAACTGATCCTTCACTTTTTGGTTCAAAACGATATTTTTTATGATACTGTCCATTTCCATAGTAATCTCTTTGCTCTGCAATATTCAAAATTGTGCTGTCACTAGATGCAATTGTTGCTTTCGCATAATCTACATTTTTTAATGCAATTTTCTTAAAACATCCAATATTGGTTTCTACTGATTTTTCTGCGAAATCAGGAACTGTATTCCCTTTTGCTGTCACTTTAACTTTAATTTCTTTCTTCTGAGTACCATTCTGGATTGTTAATACAGCTTCTTTACCTTCTGCTCCTTCCGCTGCTTTAAATACCCATTCACTTTTCCCATCGGAACCTTTTTCTTGTTGTACACTCACAATGGATGAATCACTGGATGTGATCGTATCAGCTGTTTGAACTAATCCTTTCGGATTTAACAGATCTGTTACCTCTGTTCCTGCTTCTATTGATACATCATCTGTTTTGAATAATGAGAATCTGTCTTCTGTGCTTACCTGTGTATTGTTCAGATTCACATATGTAAGATTTTTTAAACCTTGCAATGCACTAATATTTCTTACCGCTGAATTAGAAACATCAACTTTTTTTAATTTGGTCAATTGAGCAAATTTAGATATGTCAGAAAACCAGTATCCTACATTTTTAAATGCAACTTCTTCACAATTTTCTGCATATTCTATTCCATCTAAATTTCTTGATAAGTATCCACTAATCTTTTTTACATTCTTCATTTGTTCTTTTGTGATATGTGTCACATCAGAACCAAAATTCAAACTATCTTTTACATCATTAAATAATGCAATATCCGTAAATGGAACTACATCATCATCTGCTGGCTCTACTTTAAATTCTGTAGCTGGTGTTGATAATTCTTCACCGCTTTTTGTTGTAATATGTGCAACTATCGTTACACTTCCAACTTCTTCCGGTCGTATTGAATATCCTATTTGATGATAATCACCTTTATCATCAACTCCATATTCTGAGTACATTTCTAATGCCCCATTCGATTTATACTCTATACATACATTTTTAATTTCATTCTTGTCGATACCCTCAAATTTATAATTTTTAAAATATCCTATTTTAGAAACTAATGACTCTTTTGCAAATGTTACTTGTGCTTGCGTTGTATCTTCTGACTGTGTTTTTACCTCTGTACTTTGTGTACTCGCAGTTTTTGCCTGCTCCTGTGCTGCAAATACCGCTACCCCATTCGCCGGTATCATTGACAAACTCAGCAAACAAGCAAATAATCTCTTCATGTTCTTTCCACGTACTTTTTTCCGTGGAATCTTAGTCTTCTTCATAAGTAAAACCTCCTTGTTAACTTATTATCCCTATTTACAATTACTATACTTTTTTAATTATACTCTTGCGTCAAGTTTTATTCAATGTATTTGTTCACATTTTATACACATTTTTCATACATACAATAAAAAACAGTCACTCCAAATGATTATTATTGACATTTTATAGTTATTCTCGTATAAATATAATTTATTACATGCCAAAAGACTAAGACAGCCAGTTTCAAGATCGCATAAATACGCATCTTCAAAACTGACTGCCTTAGTCTTTTGTTCATTAGAGTTTTTATTTAATTATTTATATCTTTAATGCTGTGGCGCTCCATTAGGTTCCAATGTTCCTCCAACCTGTTTCTTCATTCTGAAGCGGTAGAAGATGATCGTTGCTAATGTTGACACAACTAAGATTCCAACAAATACTGCAATATCCTGTCCAATCTGTCCATCCATAGATAGTGTGTGACGGAATGCGTGTACTGTATAGCTGAATGGCATATATTTGTGTAATACTGTGTAGAAGTGTGGTGCCATATCCAGTGGGTATGTTCCTCCTGCTGCACCTAACTGCACGACCATGAATACTAACATGACGTAACTTCCGACACGGTTTAATAACATTTCACCGAAGCAGATCAATGACATAAATGCCATGGATGCCAAGACGGCCATTCCAAATGTCTTTCCTACGTAGTGTGGTTCGAGTCCATTGATTCCCATTAAAACTGCAACCATGATCACTGCCTGCGCGATGGATACTGCTGCCATGACTGTGACTTTGCTTAACCACCACTGAAGTCCACTCTTGACTTCTTCGTTTTTCTCCATTAAAGGATACATTAATGTAAATGCCATACATGCTACGAATAATCCAACGGACATCATATATGGTGCCATTGCGTGACCGTTGTTATCAACGTGTGAATATTCTACATTCTTAGCTTTTACTGGTGCGGCAAACATTTTGTTTGTCTTCTTGGTTGCCTTGATACTATTAACCTGATCTGCTCCTTTTTGTAAGGAATCTTTTAATGTCTTGCTTCCACTCTGAAGTGTTCCGATTCCATTTCCAAGAGTTGTAGATCCTGCTGCTAACTGACTTGATCCACTTGCGATCTGTCCAGCTCCAGATGCTAACTGTCCGGCTCCACTGTTTAATGTATTGTTGTTAGCAACTAAGGCTGCTGTTCCTGATTTCAGTGTTTTTGTTCCTTTGTAAAGTTTTGCTGTTCCTGACTTAAATGTTGGAAGTTTTGAGCTTACCTGACCAATTCCACTATTCAGCTGAGTTGCTCCGCTATTTAATGCTTTGGAGTTGTTTGTTAATGTTGTAAGTCCTGTGTTCAGACTTTCAACTCCTGCTGTGTAGTTTGCAATTCCAATCTTTAATCCACTTGTGCTGTCATTGATTCCGGATTCTAAGGTTGTCATTCCTGTCTGTACTTTTGTGGCACCTTCTGATAACTGAGTTAACGCCTGGATCATACCCATTGTATCCTGAGTTGTTCCCTGACGGTCTAATGTTGTTTTTACTTCATTTAAGCCTTCGTACAAGCCATTCATCATCGCTTTTTCGTATCCAGAAAGTGTCTGGGATGATTCTGCAAGTTGCTTAGATGATTTTGCTAAAGAACTAACATATGCTTTGACTGTTGCAAGTTGCTGTTCACTACTTGCGGACTGTGTTTTTGCTGTTGTTTTTGTATCTGCCGCTTTCTGTGCATTTGTATATGTTTCATCAACATTATTTTCAACATCAGATGCTGCGCTATCTACCTCGTCGATTTCAGCTAATAATGCTTTTTTATCTTCTTCGCTTAATTTATCAAGTACAGATGAATTCTTTAACTCGCTTACTTTGCTGTTTAAATCAGATACACTTGACTTTGCATTTTCTGCACTACTTGCTGCCTTCTTAGCTGTTTCATTGTCTGCTTTCTGTGTTGATGTCTCTGATGCGGTTGATTCAGCAGAAAGCATTTGATTTAATTCATTTAATTTTGTATTAAATGCTTCTAATTGTGTATCGAAATTGCTTCGTTTGCTTATAATTCCATCTTTCTTCGCTTCATTTTCTTTTAACTGAGTTCCAAGTCCATTGGATGTTTCTTTTGTCTGACCCAACAGATTTTTAAGACCTGCTGATAATGTTCCAGTTCCATCTTTTAAATCCTTACTTCCACTGGATAATTTCTCAACACCTGCATTTAATGCTTTATTATTCGCTGCAAGCTGTTTGCTTCCAGCCTGTGCTGTGCTGACTCCGTTTGTGTACTGGGAGATTCCTAATTTTAAGGATTTAGAGCCATTGGATAACTGAGTTGCTCCTGTCTGCAGAGCTGCAACTCCATTTTTCAATGTCTTTGTTCCTGATTTTAAAGATTTTGCTCCACTGTCAACTTTGGCTACACCTGCTGTATATGTTTTTAGCCCTACGGAAAGTGATTTTGCTCCATTCTGAAATGTTAATGTGCTGGATGCTAACTTCTTTAAATTCTGTTCGATCGTATCATTTCCAGCTTTCAGCTTCTTCGCTCCGCTTTCGATCTTTTTAGATCCATCTGCTGCTTTCTGGAAACCGCTTCCGGCTGTCTTGATCTGATCAAATACGGTCTTTACATAAGTTTCTGTTACTTTTTCTCTGACTGACTTCTCAATCTTCGCCATGGCACTATCATCCATCTTGGATGCTACATAGTTCGTACCTGGGTTTGTCTTGTATGTCAGTTTCATCTGTTTTGGATTCTTATCCATTAATGTTGTTGCATTCTTTGAGAAATTTTCTGGAATGGAAATGATCATATAGTATTCTCCACTCTTCAATCCTTCCTCTGCTTTCTTGTCACTTACAAAATGAAAATCCAGTGATCCTGAATCTTTCAGATTCTTTACCAGATCATCTCCTACTTGTAATGTTTTTCCCTCGTAATTTACCTTCTTATCGTGATTGACTACCGCTACTGGTAATTGATCTGCATCTCCGTATGGATCCCACATAGAACCAAGGAATACAGATGTATAAATTGCAGGAATCGTAATGATCGCGATCAAAATGATAATCATCCAGGGGTTCTTTGAAATTTTCTGCCATTCTCGTTTTAACATGATCACAGCTGCTCCTTCCTTGCATTTTTATTACTTATATAGAGGTCATACCTCTTTGAATCATTGGTTATTATATGCACTTCCTTGATAAAAGTCAATAATTTATTGAACATTGGTCATTTTTTTATTTCATACATAACTTTCTTTTTCATTTAGGATATATCTTTTTTCTTCTGTTCATTTTCTTTTGATTCTGTTATGATAAAAGTGCTTTTTTTATTTGAATTTTAATGGAAACGAGGAATTTTATTACATATGATACAAGATATTTATCCACATAAACTAAACAATCAATATCATCCAGATCAAAAACCAGATGCTGACAGCATTATTTTATATTTTACACAGGACGGTCTTCTTCATCGTTTATTAAAGAAAGAAGACTTAGAAGAAATGGGGCAGGAAAATCTATTTTCTCTGGATGAAATGATCTATACCGGTGATGGTAAGAAACTTGCAAGACCAACTCTTTTAAATGAGGAACATCTATTTTTATCATTCCCTAGATTGAGTGATTTTGTGAATGATACTCATGTTACAGAAGAAACTCTTACATATCTTTTCTCTGTGGATGATGACAACTACTTCTTATTAAATGAAGCTCCGGAAGAAATTCCTGAAGATTACGAATTCAATACCGTACGTGAGCTTCGCAATTTACAGATTGGTCCAAAATACCGTACATTTGCGGCGATCACTGGTTTACATCTTTATAACTGGTACCGCACAAACCGTTTCTGTGGATGCTGTGGACACAAGACCGTTCATTCTTCCACAGAACGTGCTTTAAAATGCCCATCTTGCGGTCACTTGATCTATCCAAGAATCGTGCCTGCTGTGATCGTTGGTGTTAAAAATGGTGATAAGATCCTGCTTACAAAATACCGTAAAGGATTCACTCCATTTGCATTGATTGCTGGATTTACAGAGATTGGTGAGACTTTGGAAGAGACTGTTGCACGAGAGGTCATGGAAGAAGCTGGTATTCGTGTGAAGAATATTCAATATTATAAATCTCAGCCTTGGGGTGTTGTCGATGATCTGCTGGCTGGTTTTTATTGCGAGGTAGATGGAGATACAGAGATTCATATGGATGCTTCAGAATTGAAACTTGCTGAGTGGAAATCTCGTGATGAAATTGAATTGCAACCAAATGATTTTAGTTTGACGAATGAGATGATGCGGGCGTTTAAAGAAGGAAAGTTTTGATTTGTAGTTTGAAGACGGAAATTATTGGTGGAATATTATAAAAAGAGATCATGTGTCTGCAACCCACTCGCGTTCGGACTCCCACGTAGCTGTACTAAGCTCCTGAATGGTCTAACGACCATCCAGGAGCTTAGTGCAGACGTGTCCGTACGGTTGCCGACATATGATCTCTTTTTATAATATTCAAATAATTTACGTCATTCAAACCACTATACATTGTGTATGTTAGACGGTATTGGTTGATAATTTTTGTATTTATTAACCAAAGGTAAAAGGATGTCTCTTTTTCATTTAATAAAAATATTTATTTTGCTGTAGCAGTTTCTTTATGCCCACTCTTTATCTTATCATACTGTGCAAACATACCTGCAAGTAATGTTCCAGAGATTGAATGCCATACACAAGATACTGCACAGATAATTGCTGATTCTGGTGTTGATGCGAACTGGGCTGTTGTTGTTGCAAGGTTTGTTGCTAATCCAGCATTCTGCATTCCAACTTCGATAGAAATTGTTCGTTTCTTTGCTGTGTTCATTCCAGTAAGTTTTCCCGCACAATATCCAAGGAAATATCCGAAACCGTTGTGTAAAAGTACTGCAACAAAGATCACGATTCCAGACTGGAAGAATTTTGATCCCTGTGATGAGATAACTCCACCAACAACACATGCAAGTCCAAGAACTGCCACACCCGGCATGACTTTCTGAACTTCTTTGAATGCTTTATTTTTTCCTAATGCGTAGTTTAATGCAAACCCGATCGCTACTGGTACGATAACCGTTTCTACGATAGATACAAACATTGGTAATCCATGAATTGTGATCTTGGCTCCGCTTGCCAGAAAGGATACCATCAGTGGTGTCATCACTGGAGAGAGGATTGTAGATACAGTTGTCATTCCAACAGAAAATGCAACATCTCCACCGCAAAGATAGGACATAATGTTTGATGATACTCCTCCAGGACAGCATCCTACAAGAATCAGTCCAAGAGCGATTCCATCTGGCAGATTCAGTAATTTTGTAATTGCAAATGCCAGGAATGGCATGATCAGATACTGAGCGATCGCACCAATACAGATATCAAATGGTCTTTGTGCAAGAATTTTGAAATCTTCTGTTGTCAGTGTCAATCCCATACTGAACATGATGACACCAATAATGATAGACTGACTCGTGAATTTATTTGCTACTGGATCCGTGAATAATTGAAAATTCACCCACCCCATCAACGATGGCAGGAAAAATGTAATGACTGCGATCGCGATGACAACGATAGATGTGTAGTCTGATAAAAATTTGCTTAGTTTTTGTAGTTGTTTCATATTATGTTACCTCCTGATATTCCTCACCGCCCTTCGCTATAAATCAAGAAAGAATCCTGCTCAGAGGACTTTTTATTTCATCGAAATTTTCTATGCAATAAAAAAGCCCCTTCTCAGAAAAATCCTGAAAAGGGACGAACTAATCCGCGTTACCACCCAATTTCTGCAATAAAATTACAGCTCTTAACGTACTATCATACGCTTTCCTTATAACGGAGGATTCCGGCGAGACTTACTGGTTCAAAATATTAATGTCAAGTAATGTTCAGTCCGCATCTTAGAGATGATATCTGTTCATGAAAATGTATCTGCTCACACCAACCGCAGACTCTCTGAAACACTTGATTCAAAAACAGCGTTGTTCTCTTCAACGAATTTCGGTGAAGTTTATTTATTTAAAATATATTATAGTCCTTTGAGATAATTTGTCAAGTTTTAGTTTGAAGACAGAAATTATTGGTGGAATATTATAAAAATGGTTATATGTCTGCGACGCGCTCTCGCTCGACTCACTACGCAGCTGTACTAAGCTCCTGAATGATCTTACGATCATCCACTCGCTAAGTGCAGGCGTGTTCCTACGGTCGCCGACATATAACCATTTTTATAATATTCAATAATTTCAGTTATCGAAACCACTAGTGAATGTGTATGTTTTACTGTATTGGTATTTATTATAACTTCTTGTCTACCACTACAAAAATTGAAAAACAATAATGTTTAACATACATCCATCCGCTTGAATCTTCTTATTTTTATGATTGAAAGTCTTCAGGTATTTAGAGAAAAAATGAAAGATAGCATGTGAGCAACGATCGAATTCCATAGGAGTTTTGATGGAATCG
>OIWK01001478.1_pt1 | contig 21930 bp, 20 predicted proteins | sample 1587401 | NCBI WGS metagenome assembly OIWK01 (sample SAMEA3888911, study PRJEB22519) | human gut metagenome | biome: human gut; feature: human-associated habitat; material: faeces | place: Denmark | collected 2009
TCCAGAAAGACGAATTGCTGATGGCAAGTTAAGATGAGGAAAACCTCATTTTAACCTGTACTAAATCTTGACATAGGACCAATCAAAAACGCCTGCGGATCCACCTCATCAATAAACCTCTGCAGAAGCACCGCCTGTCTCACATCAACAACCGTCAGAATAATCTTCTTATCCTTATGCGAATAAACACCCTCCCCATGATAAACCGTAGCACTCCGATCCAGCCCATTCATAATAAACTCACAGATCTCATCCGGCTTACTGGAAATGATCGTAAAATACTTATTCAGCTTCATCCTCTCAATAGACTTATCGATCAGCAACGTCTTAGCCATAAGCCCCAGTACAGAACAAAGCCCCGTAGTAAGATCAAACACCATAAACGAAACAACAACGATCACACAATCCACCGCAAACAATGCACCCGAAATATTCATCGTAGAATACTTCTTAATGATCATCGCCACAATATCCGTGCCACCACCCGAAGCATTCTCAAAAAACAGCAGCGCCGCAGCCAGCGCCGGCAAAATGATCGCAAAGCAAAGCTCCAGCATAATATTCCCCGTCAGCGCCCTGTCCATAGGAAAAACCTTCTCAAACACATTCAGAAGCAAAGAAGAAACAACCGTAACATAAGCCGTCTTCACTCCAAAATCCCGGCCAAGAACAATAAACCCGATCACCAGCAAAATCAGATTGATCACCAGGTTGATCTGCGCAGACGTCATCGGAATAAAATGCGAAAACACAACCGCCATACCCGAAACACCACCAAAGGAAAAATTATTCGGAAACTTAAATACATAAATCCCCACATCCATCAGAACAACAGCAAATGTGATAATGATATACTCCATCACACGCTTTGGTATCAGATTTTTCATTAAAAAATATCCTCCTGATCTCCTCAAATAATTTTCACCGGTAACTACCAGTCAAAACCAGCAATCCCCGTACCCTCTTCGTTTATCATACCTTATATCACCAAAAATGCAAATAAAAAAAGACAGAGAAAAATACATTTCCCTGTCTCTTATGTCAGCGATCACGATCGCCCACAGCCTACAGCCCGAAAAACCTCTCCAGAAATTCCGCCACACCATCATGATCATTATCTCCGGTCACCTCATTGGCGGCATCCTTTACATACTGTTTGGAATTGCCCATAGCAACACCGATACCTGCACCCTCCAGCATTTCCAGATCATTCTCATTATCTCCGAAAGCGATCACATGCATCCGGTCAATACCAAGCTTTGTGCGAAGCATAGCAAGACCCACACCCTTGTCCACGCCTGCTGCATTAAACTCCGCATTGCCGCTGATGGAAGTAGTCACTGCCACATCATCCAGATCCTTCCATTTCTCACGAAGTGCCCTGCTGGTCTCCATATCATCAAAATAAATATTGATCTTCTCTGCCTGATCCAGAATATCTTCCTGATGATAAAAATCCTTAACATATTCATGTCTGCTGAGAAAATAATCTACAAAAGTTTTTTCCAGCAGATCTTTATCCGCTACAGATGCCACATAATCTCTGGCATCCGCATCAGAATAGGCGATTCCGTTTGCATAAGCCTCTGCGATCCAGCCTTTTGCGCCGCTGTTTTCCACATCCTTCAGAATTTTGCTTACCATTCCTTTGGGCATGGTTTTTCGCCAGATCATCTCATTTTTATCGTAATCCCAGACAACACAGCCGTTTTCCACGATTCCCCATTTCACACCCCGGAGCACAGAAAACTCCTGAGGGATCAGCTCTCTGGTCCTTCCGGTTGCCGGCACCACATAATGTCCGTCATCGATCAGACGCTGCAGAATATTTCTGTTCCTTTCAGAAATCTTATTCTCACTGTTCAGAAGAGTTCCATCCATATCCACTGCAATGATATATTTTTCCATAAATTCCTCCTGTTTGTCTTCTCCTCACAGGCAAAAAGCGCATCTGCACTGCACCCGGATATCCTTTGGCAGTACAGATACGCACAAATACTCATACCTGCTCTCTGTAAAGCGGAGACTTTTCTTCCACTTTACTACTACATATACAACAGCTCAGGAATTACCGGATCCTCATCATAAACGCCTCGTACGGTCTTAAGTCCGCTTTGATTCCTGTTCTGTCCTTATAGTTTGCAATCTTAATATCCTCTTTATCGGACACATATTTCACAAGACCTTCTGTACTTACCGTATCCTCAGAAAGGTTTGCCACCACGATCCACTGCTCTTTGTCGGAAGTTCTTAAATATGCAAAGATCTTCTCGTCTTCCGGAAGAAGGAGCTGATAGTCACCTTCTGTGAGAAGCTCTTCCTCATGACGAAGACAGATCAGATCCTTATAATAATAAAACACGGAATCATTTTTTTCCAGAGCTTTTTTTACATTGATCTCCTGGTAACGATCAGAAGGGCGGAACCATGGCTTACCGGTCGTAAATCCTGCATTTTCGCTGTCATCCCACTGCATCGGAACCCTGGCATTGTCACGACTCTTGTTCCATACTGCCTTGCGGAAATCATCCTCAGAAATGGTTTTGTTCTTAACGACAAGATCCTGATATGCATTACGAACCTCGATATCCTCGTACTCCTCCAGCGGGAACTGCACGTTTGTCATACCGATTTCCTCTCCCTGATATACATAAGGAGTTCCCTGCATACCATGAAGAACGGTAGCATAAGCCTTTGCACATTCCTCGCGGTAAGTAGTGTCATTTCCCCATCTGGAGATCACACGTGGCTGGTCATGATTTTCAAAATACAGAGCATTCCAGCCCTTGTTATAAAGCTTGTTCTGCCACTCACTCATAACACGTTTCAGATCACGGAGATCAAAAGGCTTCAATTCCCACTTGCGGTTTACAGAGCCCGGAATACGGTCGATGTTCATATGCTCAAATGTGAAGATCATATTCAGCTCCTCACGCTCCGGATCTGTAAACAGTCTTGCAACCTCCGGTGTGGAGCCCGGCGCCTCACCTACCGTCATACAGTCATATTTTGAAAGCACCTCCCGGTTCATCTCATGGATAAACTCATGAAGTCTTGGTCCGTTGCTGTGATATTTTCCTGTATAATACTTGCGGCCATCCGTTTTCGGGTAATCCGGGAAGGACTGATCCTTGGAGATAGATGCGATCACATCCATGCGCCATCCGTCAGCACCTTTGTCCATCCAGAATTTCATCAGATCATAGATTTCCTTACGGACGGTTTCATTTTCCCAATTGAGATCCGGCTGTTTTCTGCTGTAAAAATGAAGGTAATACTGGCCGCGCTCTTCATCATATTCCCAGGCACTTCCACAGAAGCTGGAGCCCCAGTTGTTTGGCTCACTGCCGTCTGCTTTCGGATCCTTCCAGATATAATAATCACTATATTTGCTGTCTTTTGATTTCCGGCTTTCCACAAACCATGCATGCTCATCGGAAGTATGGTTGACAACAAGATCCAGAATGATCTTGATACCATGCTCATGAGCTTTTCCGATCAGCTCATCCATGTCCTCGTTACTTCCGAAGCCCGCGTAGATCTTCCGGTAATCACTGATATCGTAACCGTTGTCGTCTTGTGGGGAGTCAAAAACAGGGCTGAGCCAGATCACATCGATCCCAAGGTTCTGAAGGTAGGGGAGCTTTTCAATAATACCCTTGAGATCGCCGAAGCCGTCCCCGTTGGAGTCCTTAAAGCTTCTTGGATAAATCTGATATACAACGGAATTCTTCCACCAATCTTTCATTTCTTATGTCTCCTTTATTTTGCATTGAGCAGATATTTATAATCCGTATTTGCCGCTTATTTATATCCCGTCAGATACTCTTCAACTGCCCTTTTGCAGTCAGTTATTTCAATATAACTTTTTTTCAGGTTTTTTATAGGCGGACCACCTGGGGTCCGCCTTTTCATAGTTCTGATCTTTATCCTTAAGGTTTATGCAATTCCAAGAAGAGAGAGAAGGATGCTCAGGATGATAACACCGATGATCAGAACTGTGATGCTGATATTTTTCTTTTTCAGCAGATAGTAGCACAGAAGAGTCAGTCCAAGAGGAACAATACCGATAAAAATCTGGTCCAGCATGTTCTGGAGGTTCAGAACAGATTCACCCTTCATGGTGAGCTCATAAGTGGAATTAAAGGTTACCATGCTGGCAGTCATGCCGCCGACCATGATCAGACCTACAATGCTGGCAGCTTTTGTCAGGATGTTCATAAGACCGCTTGCATAAACCTTCTGAATATATTCGGAACCAAGCTTGTAGCCCAGGAATGTTCCATAATATTTCACAAGAATAGACGGAATGTTGAAAAGAAGCAAGAACACGATCGGTGCCAGAACATTTCCGGATGCACCAAGACCTACTGCGATCCCGGCTGCGATCACACGAAGAACGCCCCAGAAAATGGAATCACCGATACCGGACAAAGGTCCCATCAGAGAGGATTTAACTGCATTGATAGAGCTCGCGTCAAAATCCTTCTGCTCGCTGTTTTTCTTCTCCATGGAAGCTACAAGACCCATGATGAAAGTGGAACAGGTGATGGTTGTATTGAAGTAGGACATACTTCTTGTGAGGGCAGCTTTTTTGCCTTTCTCATCGTTTTTGTAAAATTTGTTGATAAATGGCATCAGGGAATAGCAGAAACCGGAAGCTCCCTGTTTTGCCGGGCTTACTGCCGCATACAGAGTGAAGGAACGCCAGAACGCTTTTCTCAGCATTTTTCTTTCATCTGCTGGAATGGATTTCGTTAAATTACTCATGAGAAAAATTCCTCCTCTTCTTCATCAAGATATTCGTCAGAACCACCGGCCGGTGAAGCTGCCACTCTCTGCGCCGCAAGCTGGTTCAGCTTGTAATCATTCATACCAATGGAAATGGCAATGATCACACCGATCACGGCAAGAGCGATCAGCGGAAGTTTTAAGTATGCTGCAAGGACAAAGCCCAGGAAATAAAACATACAGATCTTGTTATCCCAGAGCATCTTCATCAACATTGCCATACCTACTGCCGGAAGAAGTCCGCCGCAAACTGTCAGACCATTCATAACAACATCCGGGATGGCATCCAGAAGTTCACTGACTGCATCAGATCCGAACAGGATCCCGAAAAATGCGAACAAGGAATATAAAAACCAGTTTACAGCCCAGAGCCCATAGTGAAGAGCAACGATCTGTTTTTCTTTTCCTTCTGCCGCCAGACGGTCGAAGGTTTTTGCAAACATACCTACAATAAAAATGTAGAGAACGGTCTTGATCTGAAGACCAAGGATACCGATTGGAAGTGCAAGTGTCAGGGCAACCTCAGAGCCTTTGCCAAGCATGATGGCAAAGGCAGTTCCTACAGCTGTGGCAATTCCGGGTTCTGCTGCAGAAGCTCCGCCGATATTTACAACTCCCATGAATACAGCTTCCAATGAAGCTCCGATAATAACTCCTGTGTGAAGATCTCCAAGGAACAGACCTACCAGTGGCCCGATGACGATTGGACGGTTCAGCATAGTAAATCCGACCAGCTCTGCACCGCCGACACAAATAAATACGGCAAGTGCTACAAGAAATGCGTTTAACATTTTTTCTTTCCTCCCTTTTTTGTTACGTTTTACTTATTCAGTGGATACTCACATTCCACGATCTGCATTCAGATAATTATTACGTTCATTCTTTTTGATATGCGTCAGTTTAATTTATCCAGCACATCCTTCACAAGCTTCTGCTCATCATTGGGTACCTGCTGCATACAGGTCTTCGGATCAAGAGCCACCAGTTCTTTCAGTGCCTGCTGTTCTGCTTTTGTCAGCATGATAGTCGGGGTCAGGACAAGCTTCTCGGAAACATCGATTCCATCAAAACGTCCCGTATTTCCTACATTGAGGAATCCGATCTCACCAACACTTTGTCTTATCTTCAGAGCATCCTTTACCGTTCTTGTCAGAACCAGAATACGCATCCTGGATGCCTTCGGATTGTTTAAGATACGAATGGCTTCATCCACCGGTTTGATCAGCGATTTGATTCCGCCCGGTACGGCCATTTTCAATGCCATCTTCTGGGTGTTATCGTTAGCTGCCTCGTCATTAGCTACCACGATTCCCTGTACAGCCAGCTGTTTGGTCCAGGTCATGGCAACCTGTCCGTGGATCAGACGGTCATCTACACGAAGTGCGGTGATCTTTGCTGTGGAATTGTCATAGGACTGGGGAGCCAGAGCTTTTTTCGGTGCGGATTTTTTTGCATACGATGCAGCACCTTCTGAAATCTGCGCAGTATTTTCGATACCCTGTGCAGTATCTTCTTCAGCATTTTTTTCAGATGTGGATTTCTTTCCACCGCCAAAGTCCACTACCTGAAGCTCTTCTCTGGCATCATCGATAAACTCCTGGATCTCCTCCTCTGTCACATCGTCATCTGCCATCATGACCTGCATCAGGACCGGAAGGTTGGTTCCTGTGATCAGCGTAACATTTTCTTTCTGGCTGTATCCCAGAAGCTTCTGATTTACGCTTCCTCCCATCAGATCTGTGAAAACGAAAATCCTGTCGTTTTCATGCTGTGCGAAATATTCTTCAAACTTTTTCTCCACATTGTCTTCCGGTGTCACATAAGCGTCGATGGTTGTGATCTCATCCATTTTTCCAACGATCAGCTCTGCTGTATAACGAATGCCGGAGGCCATTTTTCCATGTGTGGCGATCAGAATCTGTTTCATCTGGTATTCACTCCTTCTGTACTCTTTCCCTTTGGTTATGTACCTAACCTTTATGTTCACACTATAGCATCAAAATTAGGCTGTGTAAATAGGTTATGTACATAACCTATCATTGTAACAAGTTCAAAATCATGGTTTTGTGCAGGTTTCACATAGAACAGCAAATGCTTATTATCCACATCTTCAGCACAAACCCACACATGATAACTCTTTTACGATTTCAGGTAAATTTACAAAAAGCCGAAAATACTCTGACTGTCAGACACTGACAGTTCCCGTATATTTCGGCTTTTGATATCTTTATATCTCAGATTCTCTGTACTCTTTCTCTGTACTCTTACTATATTGAAAGTCCCGATTTTCTGTTTTTCACAGTTCTGCAGTGACTTCTCGTATCTACCCCCCTGATCAGATCAGGTACATTCTCTGCAGACTTACTTTTCCTCATGCTGCGGCTGTACAGATCTCCTGGGGATCAGCGTGACCGGAAGCATGATCTCATTTTCACGCTCTTTTTCCACTCCATTGATCCGTTCCATCAGAATTTCCACTGCAAGAGACGCCTTCTGCTCCACATTCTGGCTGATAGTAGTCAGACGAGGCACGGAAAATTCCGCATAGCTGATGTTATCGTATCCTGCAATTCCAATCTCCTCCGGAATCTTTACTCCACGACTGCTGAAAAAGCTGATAGCCTCCAATGCATAGAGGTCCGACAGGAAAAACAGTGCGGCCTTTGGTTTTTTCCGCTGGAGCAGCCACGCATAGCTTTCTTTTCGTTTGGCGTAGTTCATTCCAAGAGCAGTAAACTGCACCTTCTGCTTTTTCTTTGCAAAATCCTTCGCCGCCCGCTGAGCGCCCATGTAACGAAGATGGTCCACACCATTATCACGGCCTGCACAAACCTGGATATGCTCATAGCCGCATTCCAGAAGATATTTTGTCATAAGATAGCCGCCGCTTTCATCGTCCAGTCCGATATTCAGGACATGTTTTTCCTGGCCTGCATCAAGCTCACCGTATGCATCAATGGAAACGATCGGTTTGTTGATCAGCTGATAGATCTTTTCACAGTTGCTTTTGCTGAAGGAGATGGCAATAACGCCATCTACATCCCAGCCCATGACCATCTGGAATATCTTATCTGTATCCTTTGCGGAATACAGCATCAGATAATATCCCAGCTCCTGCACGTATTTCTCGATAAAACCGATGATCTTTCCATAAAAAGGATCTCCGATGATAGAATCCCTGAAGTCTTTATGATAATTGATCACAACTGCGATCAGCTGGGATTTTTCTTTATTCAGAACTCTCAGTCCCATTTTCTGGACATATCCCATTTCCCGGATAAGATTCTCGATCTTCTGAATATTGGCAGGAGATACTTTTTTTGTTTTTCCATGTATGACATTGGAAACAGTTGTTGTACTCACGCCTGCTCTTTGTGCGATTTCCTTAATCGTTGCCATTATCTTTCCTCCAGAGATATTTCTGTGCGGAAGCCACTGCATTGGCTCCGTCTGAAACAGCAGTTACTACCTGGCGAAGTGCCTTGGTTCGGATATCTCCCGCTGCAAAAACCCCAGGTGCGCTAGTAACACCTTCTTCTCCTGCACAGATATATCCGTTCTCATCCAGCTTAAGCTGGTCTTTTACAAGTGCCGTACTGGGAACAATGCCCACTGCGATAAAGACACCGTCTGCTTCCAGTTCCCGTTCTTCCCCGGTTTTTACATTGCGGATCTTAAGACCTGTCACTTCCTCCTGTCCCAGGATCTCCTGGGGAATGCGTCCCTTTGAACCACTCATCGGTCGGCCTCCTTTCAAAGCGCACAGCAAAAAAATGTCGATATCGACAGTCGTTTTATTATAGCACTTCTCCCTCTCAAAGTACAGGGTTTTCGTGGATAAATGAGCGCGGAATCGTCAGATCTTTGAAAAGTTCCACGCAATAATTGTCTGTCATGCCGGAAATATAGTCAGCGACCGCCCGTTCCTTGCCCTCTGCCTCGGCAGTCTGCACATAAAATTCCGGCATCGCTTCCACATGCTTGAGGAAATATTCAAAGAGGAACTGCACGATGAAGTTGGCGCGCTCACGCTCCTGCAGGCAGACCGGACCCTGATACACCTCGTCGAACATGAAGGAACGCAGCCCCCGCAACGCCTGGTCGATCTCAGGGCTGAAGGTGAGAATGCGCTCGCCGTCAAAATCCGGCGCGGTGATGCGCTGTCCCTGGGCGATGAGATCGTTCACGAGCACAGTGATGCGCTCGCCGAGATCGTGACCGAGCACATCGGTGTAGGCTTGGGGCAGATCTTCCTCGCGAAAAATATTGGCGCGGATCGTATCGTCAATGTCGTGCTGCACATAGGCGATCTTGTCGCTGTAGCGGATGATCTGTCCTTCCAGCGTGGCGGCGTGGTCGCGGTTTTTGCTGAAGCCGCTGTGATGCAGCACACCGTCGAGCACCTCCCAGGACAGATTCAGCCCGCGACGCTCGCCGTGGCGCTCGATCTTCGAGAGCACGCGTACGCTGTTGACATTGTGGCGAAAACCGCCGCTCATGCATTCGTCCAGCACATTTTCGCCGCAGTGGGCGAACGGCGTGTGACCGACGTCATGCGCCAGCGCGATCGCTTCAATAAGATCGCAGTTCAAACGCAGCGCACGGCCGATGGTCTTGGCGATCTGGTTGACCTCCAGCGTGTGCGTGAGACGGGTGCGGTAATGGTCATTTCCCGGTGAGATATAGACCTGCGTCTTATGCTTGAGACGGCGAAACGCTTTCGAATGGATGACGCGGTCGCGGTCCCGCATGAAACAGGTGCGCACAGCGTCTGGCTCTTCCGGCAGTTTGCGTCCACGGCTGGCGTCGGCAAAGCTTGCACAGGCTGCGTAGATCGTGCGCTCCTGCTGTTCGATCATTTCTCGGATCATGGTCATCTACCTCCTATGATCAGATTATTCTATCTTCATCTTACCGCAACAGCGGGTACAAAAAAAGGACTTTTCATCAAAATCTGACAAAAAGTCCTTTCTAAAATTCCTAACTTCTAACTCCTCACTGTCAGCGAGTAGAGCGAGCTGACCCCGCAGGGCTAACTCCTAACTCACTCAGCGAGGGTTCTTGATCTGGGCCTGAGCCGCAGCAACGCGAGCGATCGGCACGCGGTATGGCGAGCAGCTGACAAAGGTCAGGCCAGCTTCGTGGCAGAACTCAACGGAGCTTGGTTCGCCGCCGTGTTCACCGCAGATACCCCAGGTGAGCTTGTCATTCACAGCGCTGCCGTTCTTGACTGCGTACTCAACGAGCTTGCCAACGGCCTTGCGATCGAGCACAGCGAATGGGTTGTCCTTGAGGATCTTGTGTTCAAGATAGATCGGCATGAACTTGCCTTCTGCGTCGTCGCGAGAGAAGCCGAGCGTGGTCTGCGTCAGGTCGTTGGTGCCGAAGGTGAAGAAGTCGCAGTGTTCAGCGATCTCGTCAATGGTCAGGCAGGCACGTGGCAGTTCGAGCATGGCGCCGACCTTGTAAGGGATCTCGATGCCCTGTTCCGCCATCACAGCCTGAGCAACGCTGTCGATCTCTGCACGCAGGATCTCGACTTCCTTGGCGTCGATGACGAGCGGAATCTCGATCTCAACGTGGATGTCCTTGCCTTCCTTGACGAGCTGAGCAGTCGCCTGCAGGATGGCGCGCGCCTGCATTCTGTAGATGTCTGGGTAGGTCACGCCGAGACGGCAGCCACGATGACCGAGCATTGGGTTCATTTCATGCAGGGAACGTACCTTCTTGAGGAGCGCTTCCTTCTCAGCAATGACAGCTGGATCGCCGCCGGTGTGCTTGAGGTCGTTGATCTCGAGCATGAGTTTTTCCATGTTTGGCAGAAATTCATGCAGTGGTGGGTCGAGCAGACGGATCGTGGTTGGCAGCCCTTCCATGGCCTCGAGGATGCCGTAGAAGTCAGCCTGCTGGAATTCGAGCAGCTTGGCGAGCGGTTCTTTGCGCGCTTCTTCGTCCTCGGCGAGGATCATCTGCTGCACGATCGGCAGACGTTCCACTTCCATGAACATGTGCTCGGTGCGGCAGAGGCCGATACCGGTGGCGCCAAATTCACGCGCTTTCTTGGCGTCGCGAGGATTGTCGGCGTTGGCGTGCACTTCCATGCCGCCTTCCTGAGCGAGCTCTTCGCTCCATGCCAGGATCTGCTGGAAATCGTCGCTGAGTTCTGGTGGGATAACAGGAACTTCGCCGAGGATGACGTTCCCGTTGGAACCATCGATGGTGATGACGTCGTCTTTCTTGAGCAGGAGATCGCCGACCTGCATGGTCTCAGCGTCGAGATCGAGCTTCAGCGCGTCGCAGCCGCAAACGCAGCAGCGGCCCATACCACGGGCAACGACGGCTGCGTGGCTGGTCATGCCGCCACGGCTGGTGAGCACGCCCTGTGCGGTGACAATGCCGTGGATGTCATCCGGCGTGGTCTCGTTGCGCACGAGGATGACCTTGTCGCCATTGTTGCCACGCTTTTCTGCTTCGTCGGCATTGAAGACAATGTGACCGCTGGCTGCTCCAGGAGAAGCTGGAAGCCCGGTGGCGATGACGTTGATCTTCGCCTTTGGATCGATGCTTGGGTGCAGCAGCTGATCGAGCTGGTTGGCATCCACACGCATGACGGCGGTGTTGCGGTCGATGAGCCCTTCTTTGTACATATCAACGGCGCATTTTACAGCAGCTGCCAGCGTGCGTTTCGCGTTGCGGCACTGCAGCATGTAAAGCTTGCCATTTTCGATGGTGAATTCGATGTCCTGCATGTCCTTGAAGTACTGCTCGAGTGCTTCACGGGGGAAGTTGGGGATGTGCTGGTCGACATTGACGGCAACGAGATCGAACTTGATCGGCGCGCGCTTCTGGAGCGTCCGGAGGGCATCGAGAAGCACGAAGCTGTCCTTGCCGCCGCTCATGGCGACCATGACGCGGTCACCGTCCTCAATCATGCCGAAGTCGGTGATGGCCTGGGCTGTGAGGCGGATGATTCGCTTCTCAAGCTTTTTGACGGCAACCGACTTCTTATTGCGGTTGCTGGGACCCATGTTGACGCCGTCCTTGCTGTTCTGGAAGATCTCGTTGTCTTCGTTGAGAGGACGAGAGGGGACGTCGGAGACGGGGATGATGGGGATGCTGTTCTTGCTGTCGTTGTTCATGATCTTAAGGGAGTGAGGGGCGTCGGCGCCAGACTTCGATGCCGACGGCGTCGACATGTTCGTAGGCTTCGGTCTTGGCGGAGGAAACGCGGAGCAACTGTACGCCGGGCAGTGTCGCCAGCTTGTCGGCAATGGCGTCCACGAGAGTTTCTTGCAGGTTGAAGTGAGCGGACTGTGCGATGTCCGAGATGGTGCCGACGATCAGGTCGTAGTTGAGCACATCCTGAAGTTCATCGCAGCTGCTCGTGGAGTCCTGAAGCGGAATCCAGACGTCGCATTCAAAGGTGACCTTCTGGGTGCGGTGCTTTTCATGCTCGTATGCGCCGATGTGGCAGTCAAGCACAAGGCCTCGAACGAAAATCTTGCGACATTGGAAGGTCAGAAAGTCTGTAATATGGCTGTTCATGGTGCAACGGCCGGCCGTTGTAGGCAGCTTGAGCTGAAAGGAAACGCGCTGATGCGATGGATTATCTGTATTTTCGTCTTGCTTGTCGTCGTGCTCTCGTGCGTGCCGACGCTCAGACGATGGGGGCTTGGACGCCTTCCCGGGGACATCAACTTCACGGTCATGGGCCGCAAGGTTGAGATCCCCTTGATGAGCACGATTTTACTGACTGCCATCGTGGCCGTGGTTGCCCGCCTTCTCTGAGGCGGCAAAGAGCGGCTGCAGCGCTTCAATGCGGGCGGCACGCACGGCGGCGGGAATGAGTCTGGGGTTGGTCTGAGCCTTGGCAACGGCCCCCGCGTTCACGCCGCACCAAAGCTCTGACGCCTTCAGGAGTTTCTCCACGTTTTTTTGGGACAGCACTTCCCACATGCGGATCATGAGGGCCATGCGTTCAGGTCTGCGAAGTGCATCACCGCGCTCAAGCAGAGCCCCTGCAGTCTGAGCATCAACTGCTTCGGCAAAGAGCGGAAGCAAGGTGCGGAAGCAGCTGCAAAGCTGCTGCAGGGCGACGGGGGTTCGAAGGTTGGCCGCCGTTTGCTGAGCTTCTTCTGCATTTCGGCAGAAGGCCGTCATGAGGGCAAAGCGCGCATCAAGGCACAGGTCTTCAGACACGGCTTTGGAGAGGACTTCGCGCATGGCGGAGTTGTCCGGGTCTACAGGAAAGAGCTTCGTCCACAAGCCGCAGCGGGAAAGCGCGTCAATCATGTTGAGGGGATGGCGCGATGCAAAGCCGCGGCTCACTTCCGCCCAGATTCGTTCGGGCACCAGTGCATCCGCCTCGCCGTTCTCGACCATGAGCGTCATGAGCGCCATGGTTTCCTCGGCGATGCGGAAGTCGCAGAGTTTGGCGCTGAAGCGGGCTACGCGAAGAATGCGGACGGGATCCTCGGAAAATGCTTCGCTTACGTGACGAAGAACGTGGTTCCGAAGATCCTCCATGCCGCCGTACGGGTCGACGATTCGACCGCTGTCGTCCATGGCCATGGCGTTGATCGTCAGGTCACGCCGCTTGAGGTCCTCCTCGAGCGTCACGCCGGGATCTGTGTGAAATACAAACCCATGGTAGCCGCGGGCGGTTTTTCGCTCAGTACGGGCGAGCGCATATTCCTCATGCGTCTTCGGGTGAAGAAATACAGGGAAGTCCGCGCCGACGGGGGTGAAGCCCTTTTCAAGCATTTCCTCGGGCGTGGAGCCCACGACGACCCAGTCACGGTCTCCGCCTGCGGGCACGTCATGGCCCGCCTGACGAAGAAGCATGTCACGCACGTATCCGCCGACGGTATAAATCTGCATAAGTTGAAGCTTGTCCGGTCAGAAAATCCCGATCAGGGAAGATCGGCCTCCTTGGCCGTCGGGTCCGAAGGCGTCACCGTGCCCACGAACGACTTGAAGGAGCCGAGATCCTCCTTCAGCCGATGAGCATACATGAATGTGTTCGAGAGCACGTTCTTTACGTAGTCGCGGGTTTCGAAATAGGGGATGGACTCGATGAAGACGGCGCCCTCCATGGGCTTTTCCAGCGTCTTTCGCCAGATGCGCGCACGGACGGGACCTGCGTTGTAGGCAGCGCTGGAAAGCGCGAAGCTACCGTCGAAGTCCTCGCGAAGCATGTTCAGGTAGGCGGTGCCCAGTGCAACGTTGGTGTTGGGATCGACGAGTGGCTTTCCCTTGAGTTCTTTGAGATCGAGCTTGCGGATGAGCCACTTGGCGGTTTTCGGCATAACCTGCATGAGCCCCTGAGCGCCAACGCCGGAACTTACGCCGGACATGAAGCGGGATTCCTGACGAATGAGGCCGTAGACCCAGGCGTCGGGAAGACCGTGACGGGCGCTCATCGACGTGATGAGCTCCTTGTGAGGCGTGGGATAGAGCAGCTCGGGTTCAAAGAAGTCCTTGCTGGCCTTCTGTCCCGTGTTGATCATGCGGTGGAAGAGACCTTGCTGCTTCGCAAATGTTGCGGCGGCATAGAGCTCCCTGGGCTTCTGATTGCGTAGAGCCCAGTTCCATTCGGCGTGTCCAAGGAAATAGAAGTTGTTCTGGTAAAAGGCGATGGCTCTTCGGATGCTCGGATCGGAGGTCCAGCGACGGATTTCCTCTTCAGTGACTGCTGCGGAAGAGGTTTCAACTGCATAGGGCTTGCCGAGTTCGTCACAGGCAAGCTTTCCGTAGAAGGTTCGGTTTTTCGAGATGGCCTCGTAAAGCGGCTTGGCCTTGGCTGGACGGCCTTGTTCGGCATGAGCACGCGCAAGCCAGTAGGTCCAGGTCTCGTTTTCGCGGGCATCGGCGGACATGCGGCTAATGGCCTTCTCGACGTTTTTCCAGTCTCCGTCACGCATGTAGGCGCGAGCGGCCCATCCTGCCATCAGGTCGGGCTGAACGACGACCGGGTTCTTGTAGACGCGATTCCCTGCACGAGAGAAGAGAGCGGCACCGTCGCCCGTCTGGCTGACGGCGGCTTCGTAGGCGAGCTGTCCCCAGAGGAAGCTCTGCCATTCAGAGGAGAGCTTGGGAGAGAGCTTTTCTGCGAGCTTCTGCGACATCTTGAAGTCGATGCCTCGCATACGCATGATGAAGAAGATCTGCACACGTGCGGGAAGCTTGTCGAAGTTCTTGGCGTTCTTCTTGTACCAGCGCTGCGGATTGTTCAGGATCGCGGTCAGAATCTTTGCCGAGGCGGGCATGGTTTTGTCGGGCGCATGTTCGACGACGTAGCGCACCTCCTGCCAGCGACGGTTTTGCAGCTGGATCAAAACGGCGGACCAGGCCCACGACGGATTCTGTTCCATCAGGCGGTCGGTCAGCATTCGAAGCGGGCGGCCCTTCACCTTGGAGTCACGCACAAAGGCTTCGATCGTCTTTCGGGGAGTAGTCTCGAAGTTGTACCAGTGGTGCCAGGCAAGAATGTCCGGCTCTTCCTGGTTCCATTGCAGCAGGCTGTAGAGGCGATTGAAGAGCACCGGATTGATTCGATCGGCAGCGGTCATCAGATAGTCGGATGCGGATTGTTCTCCAAGGTACTGCCCCTGATGGCGCTCGATGAACTTGATGAAGCGCAGGTTGGTGTCCGGATCGTCTTTGTTGCGACGGAATTCGAGCAGAAGCTGCCAGAGTTTCGGATAGTCGCCCAAGGGGTGAGCCTCAAGCGTGGCGCCAAGGTTTTCAAGCGTAGCAATCCTGCCCTTCCTGTAAGCCTGCCAGGCCTCATTGAAGCGCTTGTTGGCTTCTGCATCGGCAGCCAGAAGGAGCGCCGCTTCCTGTTCGGTCGGTGTCTGCGGAGCTTCGGTTGCAAATCCGGGAGTCATGCAGGCAAGATATCCCGTCAGGAACAAGCTTGAAAGCAGAAGTTTCGGATTGAAGGCATCAGACGACATTTTCAAGAGCTCCGTAAAAAGCGGAACAAAGGGAAGGAGACGTATAAATGACAGAAGAGACTACAGCAATGTTAACCAAGAAAGGCCTCCGCGCTTCTCTTTTGGCGAGACGGAAACAATTGTTTGAATCTCTTGCGCTCGACAACGGGCTTGCAGAGCGGTTTTTGGAAATGCTGGAACTTGCTCGTCCCAAAAGCGTCGGGCTTTTCTGGCCGATCCGTTCGGAGCCCGGATTGCTGAGTGTTGCTCGGGATTGGCTGAAGCGGACGGGCGGACTGATCTACCTGCCTGAAACTCGTCCGGATTGCATGATCTACAGGCTTTGGCATGAAGGTGCTGAGCTTCGAAAGGACTGCGCGGGCATTCCGTACCCGCAGGGAGAGGAGGCTTCCAAGCCTCCTGCCATGGTTGTGGCGCCGTGCGTGGGTTATGCGGAGTCGTGCAGGCGGCTCGGGTATGGCGGAGGCTATTTCGACAGGTATCTGGCCTCCTACGGCAATCAGCGTCCACTGGCGGTTGGAGTTGCCTTTGATGAGCTTCGGGTGCCCGAAGAGATCTTCGAGTCATTTGACGAGCCGCTTGATGCAGTTGTAACGGAGCGAAGGATCATCCTAAAAGCAAAAGCGCCGCTGTGACATGCACGGCGGCGCTTGAGGCGTCGAAGCTCAAGGACGGAGCTTAGTCTTCGGCAAGAGACTTCAGAAGGGCGACAACGTTGTCGGCGGCAACGCCTTCAGCGAAGTGAACAGGAGCCTCGGCGAGAGAGGCGGGGTCCTTCTTGAGGCGGCCGACCCACTGGCCTGCGTCGCGGCCGGATTCGAGGCCGTCGGAAACGAGCAGTTCGGAGCCTTCGTGCGTGAGCTTGAAGTAGAAGAGGCCGTCGCTTTCACGGTACTGCTTGAAGAGCGTGGCAGGCGCCTTCTTCTTTTGAGCCTTGGTGGCACTAGCCGTCTCGAGTTTCTGGAAGGAGCGCAGGCCGACAGCGTAACGGAGCTTGGCGATGAGATCCGTTGCGTAGACGCGGGCACGGGCTGCGCCCTGCTGAAGAATGGCCTCGATCTGTTCGGGATGAGCCATCAGATCTTCGTAGCGTTGGCGCATCGGGCCGATTTCGGCGTCGATCTTGTCGGCGAGGCGCTTCTTGGCCTCACCCCAGCCAAGACCGTCACGGAGTTCCTGACGGAAGGCGGCGGATTCTTCTTCGGTGGCGAAGGCGTCGTAAATGACGGTGAGCGAGGTGCTGTCGGGATCCTTGGGCTCACCGGGCAGACGGCTGTCGGTGACGATGCGGGAGATCGCTTCGTCAAGCGCCTTGCGGCCGCCCTCAAAGAGCGGGATCACGTTGTTGTAGGACTTGCTCATCTTGCGGCCGTCGAGACCGGGGAGGACTTCAATGGCAGAGCCGCCCGTGGCCTGCGGAAGCACAAAGAAGGACTCGTCGGGCTTGGCGTAGAGATTGTTGAAGCGCGTGGCGACGTCACGGGCCATTTCAAGGTGTTGGATCTGGTCGTGACCGACGGGCACTTCGTTGGCGTTGAACATGAGGATGTCGGCGGCCATGAGGATGGGGTAGCAGAACAGGCCCATCGAGACGTCGGCATCAGGATCCTTGCCTGCGGCAACGGCAGCGTCGGTTGCAGCCTTGTAGGCATGAGCACGGTTCATCTGACCCTTGCTCGTGCAGCAGGTCAGCATCCAGTTGAGGAGCGGAATTTCAGGAATGTCGCTCTGTCGATAGAACACGACGCGTTCAGGATCGAGGCCTGCGGCAAGCCACGTAGCGGCGATCTGCATGCGGCTGCGTTCGATGCGGTCAGGGTCCTGGCACTTGATGAGGGCGTGAAGGTCAGCCATGAAGAAGAAGCTCTGCACGTCCGGATTCTTGCTGTCCTGGATGGCCGGGCGAATGGCGCCGACGTAATTGCCGATGTGGAGGGTGCCGGTCGTGTTGATGCCGGTCAGAACTCGCTTTTTCATGTCTGTGTGTTCCATCAGGTTGGTTGGACGGACGCGCCTCTCGGGAGGGCGCCGTCAAGGCAGTCTTTCAATGATACGCGTTTGTCTGCTAATAAAAAAACGACCTGCAGAATTCTGCAGGCCGGTTTTCAGTATTGCGGAGTCAGCTGATTAGTGGAGACCAGCGGCATCGCGCAGGGTGGCGGCCTTGTCGGTCTTTTCCCACGTGAATTCCGGTTCTTCGCGACCGAAGTGGCCGTAGGCGGCGGTCTTCGAGTAGATCGGACGGCGCAGGTCGAGCATCTGGATGATGCCGCGCGGACGCAGGTCGAAGTGAGCGCGCACGAGCTTGGCGATCTGTTCGTCGGGGATCACGCCGGTGCCGTTCGTGAACACGGTGATGTTCATCGGTTCGGCAACGCCGATGGCGTAGGCGACCTGAACCTGACACTGAGAGGCGAGACCGGCGGCAACGATGTTCTTGGCGACATAGCGGCAGGCATAGGCTGCGGAGCGGTCAACCTTCGTCGGATCCTTGCCAGAGAAGGCGCCGCCGCCGTGCGGGCAGTAGCCGCCGTACGTGTCGACGATGATCTTGCGACCGGTCAGACCGCAGTCACCCTGCGGACCGCCAACCACGAAGCGGCCGGTCGGGTTGATGAGGAAGCGGGTGTCCTTGAGCCATTCGGCAGGCATGACAGGACGGATGATCTTTTCAATGACTTCGTCAATGAACTCAGCCTTCATGTGCTTGCCCTCGGACATTTCAGGGGCATGCTGCGTGGAGAGCACGATCGTGTCGCAACCGATCGGCTTGCCGTCGCGATAGCGGAGCGTCACCTGGCTCTTGGCGTCAGGGCGCAGCGTCGGGAAGGAGCCGTTCTTGCGCACAATGCTCTGACGCTCGACGAGACGGTGGGCGTAGTAGATCGGTGCGGGCATGAGGGTCGGCGTTTCGTCGCAGGCGTAGCCGAACATCAGGCCCTGGTCGCCAGCACCGAGGTTGAGTTCGTCGTCGGCGGCGCTGTCGACACCCTGAGCGATGTCCTGAGACTGCTTGTCGTAACCAACGAGGACGGAGCAACCCTTATGGTCGATGCCGTATTCGGTGTTGTCATAGCCGATGCGCTTGAGAACGTCGCGGGTGAGGCCGATGTAATCGACGTTGGCACCCGTGGTGATTTCACCAGCGAGAACGACGAGGCCCGTGGTGCAGAGGGTTTCCGCGGCAACGCGGCTCATGGGATCCTGTTCGAGACAGGCGTCGAGGACGGCGTCAGAGATCTGGTCCGCGACCTTGTCGGGATGACCTTCACTGACGGATTCGGAAGTAAAAAGATATTCGCTGGCCATTGCCATACTCCATTAGGAATGAGAAGGACAGCGCCTAACGCAATGAGGTATGTCGACTGCCAGTCGATTGCGCAAGACGCTTTAGCGGTATTTGTCATCGCCCCGCAAGTTGTCTTTGTTAACTCGGCGAACGTCGAATAATACAACCATCAGGATTTCCGTGCCACTGAAGGCACGAATGAATCTGAGCGTGGCATCGTTCGTGACGTGTCCTTATTGTGAATCTGCTTTCTTTTGTCTGGCTGAAGGTCGTCAGGTTCTTTTCTCTGCCTGCAGGAATACTCTCCTCGTGGAGGTTGCCCGATTGTATGTTCCCGACAGTCAAGGTACATCCGGGCGAGCTTCGCACTCTATATTTGGTTCAGACCGTCACGTTTTTGGGAATCGGGCACCGCCTCGCAGCCTAGTCCCGGTGGCGTGATCGTGTCGAAGGACGACGGCTCATGTGCTTGGGTTCGACCTGTTCACGTGCTTGAGAATCGGGTTCCGCCGTGCGGCGGAGTCCCTGTGAGACGAAGTTGATGTTCATCCGTGCCTCGGGCGAGATGAACTTGTCGTCACTGATTTCATGGAAAGTCTGCACTGGGTGATGATGGCTGCATGGGCGGTGGAGGCCCATTGGGTTCATGTCGGGACTGGGACTAAATCCGATAAAATTAATTGTTTGGATTACTTCTCTCGAATGGACGCAAGATATGGACTGGTTGCTGAAGCTCTTTTCAAGGCTCCCTCTGCGTTTTTTGCAGGTCGTGGGGGCGGGCATCGGAGGCCTGACCTTCAAGCTGTCCCCAGCCACCAGGGCCCGGGCTATGGAGAATCTGAAGCTGGCTGGTTATGACGATCCTCATCTGTATGAACGAGTCGGTCGCAATGCGGGCCGACAGGCCATGGAGAGCCTTTGGGTTTGGTACCGTCCTGCCGAGACTGTGCTCAAGCGTGTTCATATCGCGCCGGAAGCCGAGGCAATGGTGCGCGAGGCCGTTGACAGTGGTCGCCCGATTGTTTTTCTGACGCCACACGTCGGTTGCTTTGAGGTGCTTCCCGTGTGGTTTGCCGCCACGTTTTTTGCAAGGACGGGGCGCGGCATTTCCATTCTTTACCGCCCGCCCAAGGTGAGTCTTCTCAGAAAGATCGTGGGCGAGGCGCGTCAGGCTCCCGGCATTCAGGCTTGCCCGACGACGATTGCGGGTGTCAAGAAGATGATCCGCAACCTGAAGCAGGGACATACATTCGGTGCGTTGCCTGATCAGGTTCCTTCCAAGGGGGAGGGCGTCTGGGCCGACTTTTTCGGCAGGCCTGCCTACACGATGACGCTTCCTGTGCGTGTCGCGCATCAGTTCAAGGCTGATCGCTTCTTCGTCTGGGGCGTGAGAAGCGGCGACGGCTGGCGCATTGAGGCTGTGAAGTGGGATGAACCGCTTACAGGCGACACCGAAAAGGACGCCGAGGCGATGAACCGCCAGATCGAGGCCGTCATTCGTCGCATGCCTGAGCAGTATGCCTGGAGCTACAACCGCTACAAGACCCCTGCAGGAGCGCATCCCAAGCAGGCCGGAGACAAAAAGTGAACGTTTTCTTTGCCAAGTTCTGGATCCGTGTGGTTCGGTCGATGAAGAATCTGCCGATGTCCGTGCGCGAAGCTCTTGCGAAAGTCATTGCCAGAATCCTCTGGCTCGCCATTCCGAAGCGTCGCCATGTCATCGAGACGAACCTGAGGCTCTGCTTTCCCGAGCTTTCCGAGTCCGAGCGTCGCTCGCTGGCACATCGTGTCTATGTCCGCCTTGCGCGCGCTGCCGTCGATCACGGCACGCTTTGGGAATCCGACAAGGAGACGATTCAGAAGTTCGTGACCTTTGAGGGGCTTGAAAACCTGCTTGAAAACAAGGGTGAGCCCATCATTGTTGTGGCACCGCATTTCGCAGGTCTCGACGCTGCAGGCATTGCGCTCAACACCTACGTGCGCGGTGTGTCGCTTTATCAGAAGCAGAGCAATCCTGCCTGGGATGAGGCAGTGCTCGCAGGGCGCAAGCGCTTCTCCGACCCTGTCCTCATCGCCAAAAGCAACGAGAGCGATCTGCGCCCCGTGTTGCGCGCCATCAAGGAGGGGCTTCCCTTCTATTACCTGCCCGACATGGACCACGGAATCAAGAACTCGATTTTCGTGCCGTTCTTCGGCGTACAGGCAGCCACGCTGCCGATGGTCTCGCGTCTTGCGCGAGTGACGAGGGCAAAGGTCCTCTGGTGCATTGCCACGATGACCGAAGAGGGCTACCACGTCATCATCTCCAAGCCGTGGGAGAACTTCCCGACGGCCGACTTCGAAGCGGATACCCGAAGGCTCAATGCCGAACTCGAGGAATGGATTCGTGCATATCCCGACCAGTACCTCTGGGTCCACCGCCGCTTCAAGACTCGACCTGAGGGCGAGCAGTCACTCTATTAAAAAACGACTGAAAAGAATACCTGAAATGAGAACGCTGAAGTTTACGAAAATGCAGGGTGCCGGCAATGACTTCGTGATGCTTGACGGCATCCGACAGGACATCGAGCCTACGCCTGCACTCATCCGCTATCTGGCCGACCGTCGCTTCGGCATTGGGGCTGATCAGGTGCTGATGGTCGAGCGTGCCAGGCTTCCCGGTGTTGATTTCCGCTATCGCATCTTCAACTGCGACGGGGACGAGGTCGAACAGTGCGGCAATGGCGCCCGCTGTTTCGCCGTCTTTGTTCGTGAAGAGGGGCTCACCGACAAGACGAGCATTCGCGTTGAGACGATGAAGGCCGTCATCGAGCCCGAAGTGAGGCCTGACGGCCGTGTGACGGTGAACATGGGGCCTGCCCGCAAGGCGCCGGAAGTGTTGCCCTTTGTTCC
>OIWK01001486.1_pt1 | contig 21851 bp, 23 predicted proteins | sample 1587401 | NCBI WGS metagenome assembly OIWK01 (sample SAMEA3888911, study PRJEB22519) | human gut metagenome | biome: human gut; feature: human-associated habitat; material: faeces | place: Denmark | collected 2009
GTAGATAGGCAGCTTTGCGGAACAGCTCATAAACGGGGTCAGCAAAATGGTCATTCGCCGGTCCCGCTCGCTGGAGAGGGTCCGGGTCGCCATAATGGCCGGGACAGAACAGCCGAAGCCCACCAGCATGGGCACAAAGCTCCGGCCGGAGAGGCCCAGTTTCCGCAGAGGCCGGTCCATCACAAAGGCCACGCGCGCCATATAGCCTGTGTCCTCCAGGATCGACAGAAAGAAGAAGAGCGTCACGATGGCGGGCAGGAAGCTCAGCACACTGCCGATGCCCTGCGCTGCGCCGTCGATGACCAGGGAGTGGACGACCGCATTGACGTGCAAGACCTGCAGCCCGTGGTCCAGCAGGGTGATGGCCTGGTTCACGAGAAAGGCCATCCCGTCGGACAGCCACGCCCCGATGCCGCTGAAGGTCATCCAGAAGATCACCGCCATAATGCCGAGGAAGCAGGGCACGGCCGTATATTTGCCGGTCAAAAACCGGTCGATGGCCATGCTGCGCTTGTGTTCCTTGCTCTCCCTCGGCCGCACGACGGAGGTGCGGCAGAGATCTTCCAGGAAAGAGAAGCGCATGTTGGCCAGGGCCGCCTCTCGGTCCAGGCCGGACTCCTTCTCCATGACGGAGACGATCTGTTCAAAGGCCTCCCGCTTGTCCTCCGGCAGGTGGAGGGCCTGCTCGATGATGGGGTCATTTTCAATGAGCTTGGTGGCGGCAAAGCGCACCGGCAGGCCGGCGGCTTTGGCGTTGTTCTCCACCATGTGGGCCGTGGCGTGGATGCACCGGTGGACGGCCCCCAGGGGGTCGTTCTGGTTGGGGTTGTCCGGGCAAAAGTCGATGCGCACCGGGGCCTCCCGGTAGCGGGCGACGTGGATGGCGTGGTCGATCAGCTCGTTGATGCCCTCGTTCTTCACCGCCGAGATGGGCACCACCGGGATGCCCAGGGCCTGCTCCAGCTCGTTGACCCGGACCGTGCCCCCGTTGGCCCGCACCTCGTCCATCATGTTCAGGGCCAGGACCATGGGGATGCCCAGCTCCATGAGCTGCATGGTCAAATAGAGATTGCGCTCGATGTTCGTGGCATCGACGATGTTGATGATGCCGTCCGGCTTCGTCTCCAGCAAAAAGCGCCGGGTGACGATCTCCTCGCTGGAATAGGGGGAGAGGGAGTAGATGCCCGGCAGGTCGGTCACGGTGGCCTCCGGGTGGCTTCGGATCGTGCCGTCCTTTCGGTCCACGGTGACACCGGGGAAATTACCCACGTGCTGGTTGGCCCCGGTGAGTTGGTTAAATAGGGTCGTTTTCCCGCAGTTCTGGTTGCCCGCCAGGGCAAAGCGCAGGGGCTGCCCGGCGGGGATGCCCTCCGTTTTCTTCGGGTGGTCTGTCTCCACGGTGCTTTGTTCTCCCACGGCGGGGTGGTCGATGGCCTGGTAGCGGAGCGGTCTGGTCTCCACGCCGGTCTTTTGATACACGGCTCCGATCTCTATCTTTCGCGCCTCGTCCAGGCGGAGGGTCAGCTCATAGCCCCGGAGCTTGATCTGCACCGGGTCGCCCATGGGGGCGGTCTTTTGCAGGGTGACTTCGGTCTGCGGCGTCAGCCCCATATCCAGCAAATGGTGGCGCAGTGACCCGCTGCCGCCCACTGCTTGGATCACGGCGCTCTGGCCGGGCTTGAGCCGGTCCATCGTCACCGTTTGCTCGTTTACAGCTTGCAAGGTTCGTTCCGTCCTTTCCGGCAGATCTCTGTCGGTTCCGTTGCGTCCCGTTTCGCCAGATCTCTGCCCGTTTCGTAAGCCTAGTGTAACACGCCTGCGCCCCTCGCGCAACCGCTATTCTTTTTGTTCCGCCCGAACTGCAAAAAGTTTCTTCTATACAAGAAACTCTTGATTTATTTTTAATTTTATTCTATTATAGAAGAAACTTTAGGAGGTGTATCTTTATGATCATGCGGGAACGGTACATGCAGCAGATTCGGGATTTTATGGATAAACCCGTGGTCAAGGTCCTGACAGGGATGCGCCGCAGCGGGAAAAGTGCGCTCTTAGAGCTGACCCAGGAAGAACTTCTTTCGCGCGGTGTCAGCAGGCAAAACATTATTTTTATGAACTTTGAGTCCCTGCGTTATGAAAGCTTGAAGAACTACAAAGCACTCTACGAAGAAATTACCGCACGGGTGGAACAGACAGAAGGGCGGGTCTATCTCCTTCTGGATGAGATCCAAGAAGTGACGTCTTGGGAGCAGGCCGTCAACTCATTTCGTGTGGATTTTGACTGTGACATTTATGTGACCGGCTCCAATGCAAAGCTGCTTTCCGGGGAGCTGGCCACGTTATTGGCAGGGCGTTATGTCGAGATCCGGGTCTATCCTCTGGATTTTAAGGAGTACCTGCTGTTTGCCGCCACCAATGAAGAAGAGTCGCAGTTGCCGCAACAGGAGCAGTTTGCAAATTTCTTACGGTTTGGTGGTCTGCCGGGAATCCATCAGATGAAATGGGACGAAGATCGAATCATGCAGTATTTACAGGACATTTACCGTTCCGTCCTGTTGAAGGACGTGATGATGCGGAATCAAATCCGAGACACTGCCCTGCTGGAGCGAATCATCCTCTACCTCATGGATAATATTGGGAACACATTTTCGGCCAAAACCATCTCCGCCTTTTTGAAAAGTCAGGGGAGAAAGCTCAGCACAGAAACCGTCTACAACTATCTTGACGTTCTGGAAAGTGCGTTCTTGATCCACAAAGTCACACGCTTTGATATCAAGGGAAAACGGCTGCTGGAAACGCAGGAAAAATATTATTTTTCCGACTTAGGTCTGCGCCACGCCGTTATGGGATACCGAGACAATGATATTGCCGGCATCTTGGAAAACGTCGTGTTTTTAGAGCTGCTGCGCAGGGGTTATTCGGTGCACATCGGAAAACAAGACGCCGCAGAAGTTGATTTCATTGCAGACCGGGCCGATGAGCGCATCTATATTCAGGTCTGCTACGTTCTGACCCCGGAGAATATGGATCGAGAGTTCGGGCCGCTGGAGAAAATCTCTGATAACTATGAAAAGCTGGTCTTATCCACAGATACCCTTCTGCACATCAACCGCGGTGGGATCCGTCAAAAAAACATTCTTCAATTTTTAGAGGCATGAATCCAAAAAGCCGACCCTGATTTTGGGTCGGCTTTTTGGGGGTTCCGGATGAAGTTGTATCAATAGTTGTCTGCCTTGACCTCGAAGAAGGACTGGGGGTGGTTGCAGACGGGACATACATCGGGGGCCTTGTCGCCATACTCCAGGTGCCCGCAGTTGCGGCAGTACCAGACCTTGACGGAGGACTTCTTGAAGACCTCGTCGTTCTCCAGGTTCTCCAGCAGCTTCAGGTAGCGCTCATAGTGAGACTTCTCGATCTCACCCACGGCGGCGAAGAGGTCAGCGATGCGGTGGAAGCCCTCCTCACGGGCCTCTTCTGCCATGCGCTTGTACATGCTGGTCCACTCGTCGTGCTCGCCTTCGGCGGCGGCCATCAGGTTCTCGGCGGTGGTGCCGATGCCACCCAGCTCCTTGAACCAGAGCTTGGCGTGCTCCTTCTCGTTGCCGGCGGTCTCCTCGAAGAACGCGGCGATCTGCTGGAAGCCGTCCTTCCGGGCCTGGCTGGCGTAATAGGTGTACTTGTTTCTGGCCTGGCTTTCGCCGGCAAATGCCTCCCACAGGTTGGCTTCGGTCTTGCTGCCCTTCAGTTCCATTGTTGTGCTCCTTTCTGATGTTCGTTGTGGTTTATATGGGTTTGCCCTGGGCCGTCTGCCCTTTGGGCTGGTGTTCTTTGTTGTGGCTTTAGGATACTGCATTTTGGCCTGAGATACCGTGACTTACACACACTCAGAGAAAAATGATGCAAAAACTTCCTTGGAAATTTGACTTTTTCTGTCTGAGAAAGTTTTCCCCCACCGGCGCATACTATACGCACGGCTTCTTTGCAAGCCCCCGCGTTTTTTAGGCGCGGCAAGCAACGAAACAACGGAGGGATCATCATGGCTCGCAAGTATCTCACCGCCGGGCTGCTCCTGGTCCTGACCTTGTCCCTGACGGCCTGCGGCACCAGCGACAAGGCCGGGACCTCAGCCCACCGCTGGGACGGCGGCACCAACGCCGCTTCTCAGGACTGGGCCATCCAGCGCCAGGCGGACGCCCGCGGCCCACTGTCGGGCAGCACCGACGGCAGCTATCACGCCGACAGCCAGGGCCGGGTCGACGGCTACCACGCCCGCTCCTACGACGGCAAGCGCGGCCAGGCGAAAACCAATCGGGACAAGGCCGGTGACGACCTAAAGAAGGCCGGCGAAAACGCCAAAGACACCGCCAAGGACCTGGGCAAGGCCGCCCAAGACGCCGCCCGCAGCATCGGCGACACCGCAGAGGACGCCCTGGACGGCATGAAGCAAGCCGCCAAGAACGCCACCGACAGCGCCCAGAAGTCTACCAGCGCCCGGTAAAGCGGACCCGGCTACAAGGGGAGAAACGGAGCTTGTTTCTCCCCTTGCCGCTTATCAGAGCTTTTGCACCAGGCAATCTTTTTTGCAAAATGCAATGCCATAGCAGAAAATTTTTGTGCGGCCATCCTCATAATCTCTGGCATATTTTTTGTCCTGGATCTGTTGTAAGGCGGCCTCGCAGTCTGTTGCCATAGCTTGGGGAAGTTTGGAATACTTTGCTTCAAAAATGGCGACCCGCCGGTGTTTTTTGTCCCGGATCACCACATCGCTCCGGCCTTCCCCGTGCTCCCGGTTTGATGTTACACTATACCCAGCCCCGGCAAAAATACCAGCCAGGAATGCATGGTAAAAATCTTCTCGGTAATCATGGTAGCTGATGGTCCGGTAGAGCAGGTCACTCATTTCTTCAGTCAGAGCCTCTGCATTGCCTGACCAGACTGCATCGAATAAAGCCCGACGGTCAGAACCCTTTGCCGTGTCATCAAACCATTCCTGTACTGTATTCTCAAAAATCTCTCTGACTTCTGCATTAGGGATGACCAAAGCAAGTTCTCCTCTCGGCAGCTTTTTTGGCAGGCTCGCCGGTGGGATTCTGGTCAGATATCCGGTCAGATACAGGATGCTCCACAGATTTTCTTCCGAAGAATGGAGATAGTCATAGGTCAGGTTCTCCCGAATCTTCTGGACGATATAGCCGCCAGACAAAAGTGTTTCCAGCTTTTCCGAAATGCTGTCCTCAGCATAGTCAATGAAAGAGCGGATGATCGCATTGTCGCTGGTATTTTCCCAATAGCTGGCTGGTTCTGCGTTTGGATCGTTTTGCAGGTCCCGCAAGTAGTTCATGACATCCCAGGGACAGTAAATGTCTAAGTCCCCGAAATGATAGCCGTCATACCAGGCTTTGATATCCTCTGCGTGGTCTGTGGTGCCGCTGTCTTCCAAAAGCTGATCCACTTCTTTTTGGGTAAAACCAAAGTATTCATTCAGATGAGAATCTGAGATCGTATCTGAAACGAAGTTATTCGTTCCCGTAAAAATGCTCTCTTTGGCGACCCGCAGGCAACCAGTGATCACGGCCATCTGAAGCGATGGGTTATCTTTCAGGGCAGTGCTCATCAGTGGTTTGATCACTTCCAGCATCTCCGTGTAATACCCATTGCTGCTGGCTTTGGCCAGAGGCACGTCGTACTCGTCCAACAGCAGGATAACAGGCTTTCCATACTTAGCCTGCATCATCTGCATCAAGGTCAGGAGTGCTCCCTGCACTTCCGTCAGGGAAGCCGTCTGGTCAATCAGGCGGGCAAAGACCCGTCGCTGTTCCTCAGTTACAGTTTCATTGTCCGCAAGCTCCGGGTGCGCATCACAGAAGCGGGAGATCGTAGCTTTCAGCAGATTGAATGCATTCTCAAAGCAAGTCCCATCTACATCCTTGAAAGAGAGAAAGAGCGTCGGCCATTGATTCATCCACTGTGCGCAAAGCGCCGACTCTTTGCTGATGTCCAGTCCCTCAAATAAAGAACGGCTGTCTTTCTGAATGTCGAAAAAGTTTGCCAGCATGTTCATGCCCATTGTTTTTCCGAACCGACGAGGGCGGGTGATAAGCGTTACTTCTGCTCTCTTTTTAGAGAGTAGGTCAATGATCAAACCGCTTTTATCTACATAGTAGAGGTTTTCCTGTCTAATTTTTTCAAAATCAGATACACCAACTGGGATATTCACGCGATACATAGCTACCTCCTTCCCGATTAAGGTTTCATCGTATAATAAAACAGTATAACACGAACTCCCCCCGTTTACAAGAAAACGAGGGGAGCTTGAGATGGTGAAAAATACTATCACTTTAGATAGATATACTTTGCTTAAATTTGATAAAACTTTAATGTGATTATGATAGAAAAAGAAAATGCGACTTGATATATTATAGGCAGCATTGGAAGTCAATGCTGCCATGCATGGTTGGAGTGAATTGTTACGGAAAAAAGGAGAGTATATGAAAAAAATAACATCCCTGGTGCTCGTGATGTCTCTGTTACTTTCTATCATCAGCATACCTGCTGCTGCTGCCGAGAGTAAGGAAACAGAACAGGTGACGACAAACGATAGTGTAGCTGCTATCGAGGGCAAATTCCCAACAACATTCGACTACTCAACGTCGTATACAGATGAATTTGGCAAGGAAGGTACGATTCAGTTTACGACAGTTGATGGAGCCACCTTTGTTGAGGTGTATGTAGATGGTGTACTAACTCAAAGAGCTGTTTCTTCTCCATCTACGGATGTTGTTGCTCTTATTGAGTATGACAACCAGTCTAGCCGCTCTGTTAATCGTTTAGGCCCTGACGTTCAGTATTATAAGTTTTCTGACTTTGTTTCCAACGCAGACATGGAAGAAATAACAGAAAAGGCGGACAGCGGGATTAGTACGTTAGCATTTAGCACAGAAGGTTGGTCCTATTTGCTTAATGTACCCAGTAATGCATCGATTACAGGCTCGAAGCCTTGCACTGTATATTCTCGAAACTACGATGAAGAGCCTGACCTACATCGGTATATGGGAAAGCAATTACAGTTTGGCGCAGGAACAGCAGTGAGTGTTATTGTGTCTGTAGTTGCGGCATTTATTACTGGAGGAGTAACTGTTGGTGCGATTGTCGCAGCATTTGGTTGTGCCATTGTAACAGATTGCATTACAAGTGCAATCAAAGGAAACATTTGTTTCTCTACCCAAAAGATTCGATATGCCCCTGTTATAAATGGGAAAAACATTTTCCCGGATGCATACATCACAAAGAGATGGGTAATTACATATGATTTAATTCACAAGAAAGAGTCGTTTAAACTTGATACTGCTAGCTACAACTACAACCGTGGACAAAATCCTAGACAAATCGCCTACAATGCACAAATGGCAGAGGCAAATAGTTAAAACGATCCTTCCCTATATCGGGGTCACGGCGCTTTTGGTCATTTTGTGCTGGGCAGATCACGAACTTTACTGGGGTGTCTTTCAGTTGGAGTGGCTCAGTATATCCTATGTGCTGGCAATGGCTTGCGTTCGAGGTGCTCAGGGCGCAAAAAGGCAGTGTGCAGCACCAGGGATAAGACGGTACGTCATCTCTAGTGTTCTGGTGCTGTCCTTGATCAGTATGCCGCTAGGCTTTTGGCTGTTTCGTCCGACGTTCACGGTGAAGCAGGCAAAAGAACAACTGGTCCAGAGTGAAATGATAGGAGCAATCTCTTCCTCTGCGGACTATGCAATTATACCGACAGAGCCTGCCCTTGGGAAATTCATTCAAAGTGGGTATGTTTTCTCTGTGACCAAAAAAGATGGAAGTCAGGCAACGCTATTCTTCGACCCTATTTCAGGGAACTGGTCTTGGCTGACAGGATAAAAATAAGGACCCAGGCTTTTCGTCGATCAAACACGAAAAGCCTGGGTTTTTGTCAGAAAAAACTTGTTTACTTCTTCTGCATCTTCGTAGCGATGGTCACGCCGCCGATGGCGATGCGGTCCAGGCCGTTGTCGTGGAAGACGAGGGTCAGCTTCTTGTCCTCGCCCAGGACCTCCTGGACGGCGGCCTGCATGGACTCGGCCAGGGCGTTGACCTTCTCCTCCTTGGTGGGGCCGGCCTCGATGTTGGCGACCACCATCTTCTGGGGGGCGGGCTGGCCGTTTTCGTACAGCGTCTCGTACTCGTTGACGAAGGTGTAGATGTGGGGGGCCTTCAGGATGGGGGCGGCAGCGTCATACAGCTTAGCAGCCAGGGCATCCTTGGTTCCTTGTTCCAGCTTGGGAACGTTGACGTACATACTGGGCATACTAAAAATCCTCCTTGTGATAGGGGGCGGCAGGGCCGCCTTACAAAACGCCGGTCAGGCGGTCTTGTCGTGTGGGTAACATCGAATCAGGACAGGGGCTTTTTCTCCTCGTCCTTCTTTTGCAGCTTGGTCTTGGTGCCGTCCTTCTCTACGAAGTAGACGTTGTCCAGCTGGGCCTCCAGGCTTTGGCGGATGGAGGCCAGGTACTCCAGGCGCAGGGTGGCCTGCTCCTGCTTTTCTTCCTCGGTCAGGCCGATGGTCTTGCTCTTGCGGGCCAGCTCGTTGAGCCGGGCGATGCGTTCTTCTGTCATGGTGCGGTCCTTTCTTTCTATCGGAAATAGGATGTTCGTCTGAAAATTATAGATAGCGCTGGATCGTGAGAATGGTCCGTCCGCGCTTGGACGTGCCCCCGATCTCGGTCAGGACACACTTGCCCAGCCCCCGGCAGGTCAGCACGTCTCCGGCCTCGACGACCTTATCCGTCTTCTCACAGGGCCGGTGATTGACCATCACCCGCCCGCCTTTGATAAGCTCGGCGGCGCGGCTGCGGGGGATGGAGAACCCAGCGGAAACAACGGCGTCCAGACGGACGGAGGCTACGGTGGCCCGGACTTTCTTCGTCTCCCCCGGCGTGGGGGTGAGCTGGTCCAGGGGCAGCGGCGTGAGGGTCACAGGGTAACGCCCGGCCTTTTCCCATTGGGCCAGTAAGATGGGCAAGGTCTCCCGCAGGACGATGACCTGCGCCCCCGTCTCTCCGATCAGAATATCCCCGATCTTCTCCCGCGTGATGCCCAGGCCCATGAGGGAACCCAAATAGTCCCGGTGGGTCAGCTTGGCCCCCTTGGGGGCCCTCACCTCCAAGGCCGCCAGGGGGCAGTCCTCCCCGGCCAGCCAGAGGTCTTCGTCCAGCCAGTCCGGCAGAAAGCCCCAGAGCTTACGCTCGGCATCCGCGTAGCCGCCGTGCAGCACGCCCTGCCCCGGCGCGGCAGCCATCAGCAGGTCGGCGCTCATGGCTTGCTCCGCGGGGGAGAGAAAGGCTGTGTGGGTGGGGATGCCCCGCTGATCCGCCCGCTGCTGCTGGTCCAGCACACGAGCCAGAAGCAAACGGCTCTCGCCGTCCCTGGCGTATTTGTCCAGCAGCTCCGTTTTGTTCATGGTGCCGTCCCCCTCCCTTCCGGCTTGGAAAATTTTGTCTCTCCAAACTGAATGTTCATAGAAACCAGTATATCCCGACAAAGTGCCTATTGTCAACGGAAATAGGAGGGTTTATAATCTTCTTTATCCTGAGCGTGGCTCCCCTGAAAGGGTCGAACTGTCCGGGGGACAGTTCGATTCAGTAAAATTTTCCTAAAACAGCTGGCCGCAAAGCGGTCTGAGGGGGCCACTCCGCGCTCAAATAGCACTGATCTTGCCATAAGGAGGAATCCACGTGAAACGCGTCCTTTTTATCTATAACCGCCACGCGGGAAAAAACAAGACCTGGGCCGGACTGTCCAACATCATCAACGCCATGACGGAAGAGGACTGTCTCGTCACGGCCTATCCCACCCAGTACCGGGGCGACGCCGGGGAAGCCATCGTGCGCTGGAACAAGGACTTTGACCAGGTCGTGGTCGCTGGCGGCGACGGCACCCTGAGCGAGGCCATCGCCGGGGCCGTGCGGTTAGACGAGCAGCCCATCATCGGCTACATCCCCGTGGGGACGACGAATGACTTTTCCAAAAACTTAAACCTGCCCCTGGGCGATCTGACCGCCCTGGCGGCCACCGCCGTCACCGGTGTGCCCCACACCCATGATCTGGGCCGGTTCAACGGCCAGAGCTTTCTCTATGTCGCCGCCTTCGGGGCCTTTACGGAGATCGCCTACTCCACCCCCCAGAAAGCCAAGAACCTTCTGGGCTACAACGCCTATGTGCTGGAGGTGGTCAAGAATCTCGCCTCCATCAAGCCCTACCACTTAAAGGTGGAGTACGACGACAACGTCATCGAGGGGGATTTCCTCTACGGCATGGTGAGCAACACCACGTCTGTGGGCCGCTTCAACAACTTCCCCCCCGGAAACCCGGACCTCTCCGACGGCCTGCTGGAGGTGACCCTCATCTCCCCCGTCCGGGACGTGAAAGACATGGAGGAATTCAGCCGCGCCCTGCTGATGACCAACCCCGCCATCCTCAACTCCATGATGACGACGTTCTCCACTGCCAAGGTCAAATTCACCGCCGCCCAGGAGCTGCGCTGGACCCTGGACGGCGAGGCCGGCGGGGCCCACCAGGTGGTCGAGGTGGAGGCCGTCCACAACGCCTATACCATCATCCACGGCCCCGAAAAACCGCAATAAAACTTGCATGCGAAAACACTTTTAGAAATTTTCGACAAATAACTTGCAATCGTATTGACATTCTTTTGGTTTGATTGTATAATAAAAGCACCACAAGAGGTCAGAGACTCAAGGAGGCCATACCCCATGAAAAAGATCCTGTTACCAGTTGACGGCAGCAAACGTAGCCTGCGCACCGTAGAAGCGGTCAAGCAGCTCTGCGACCCGGCAGAAAGCGACATCACCATCGTCAAAGTCGTCAGCGCCCAGCTGTATATCAACTCCATGGATGAGATCAAGCACAACGCAGAAAAGGCCCAGCCTGAGTTAGACGCCGTGGCCGACCTTCTCCCCGGTTACCAGGTCAAGACCCAGGTCCTCCTGGGCAGCGCCCCCGGAGCGGAGATCGTGGAGTACGCCAAGGAGGAACAGATCGACATGATCATCATGACCCGCTCCTCCCGCGGGCCGCTGCGCAAGCTCGGCTCGGTCGCGACCTACATCGTGCGCAACGCCTCGTTCCTCGATGTGATCGTGATGCGGGAAGTGGGTGACGAATAAAAGCACCCCCTTTGGAAGACCCCAACCCTGCAAGCCCACAGCAAGCAACATGATGATTGGAGGTACCCACATGAAGAAGATCCTACTGCCTATCGATGGAAGTCCCCGCAGCCTGCGCACCATTCAGGAGATCAAGCAAAGCTACGACCCCAAAGAGACGGAGATCACCATTCTGTTAGTCACCCCCGAACCCCGGCCCCATAAGATGACTGACGACAACGACGAAGTGAAGCCCATGCCCGACCACGACGAGATCAAGTCCGTGGACGAGAACGACGCCGAGGTTTCCCGTCAGCTCCTCGCCTCTTTTGCCAGAATGATGCCTGAGTACAAGGTGGACACCGCCCTGCGCTTCGGTAACCCTGGCCCGGAGATCATCGGCTTTGCCAAGGAGGGCGGCTTTGACGCCATCCTGATGACCCGCTCCTCCCGCGGTTGCACGCAGAAGATGGGCTCGGTCTCCACTTACATCGTGCGCAACGCCTCTTTCATCGACATCACCGTGCTGAAGGGAATTTGAGGCGATCGCCTGACTGCACGTTGATCACAGCAAAATGATAAAATTTTTGGCCAGCAGCTTCGCGCTGCTGGCCTGTTTTTTGCGTCTGATGCCGTCTGCGTCACGCTTCATGGAGATGCCCCACGTCCGGGTCCGGCCAGAGCGTCACGAGAGCGCCGCCCAAAAATGTCGTGTCCAGCCAGAGGTCCAGGTCGATGACCCGCTCCTCTCCCTCGTCCAGGATCGTGCAGAGCAGGACGCGCTCCCCCTCCGTCATGGAGATGAGGGGGACCCAATGCCAGCTGTCCAGATTTTTCAGGGCGCCGTTGGAAAAGTTCAAAAAGGCCACGGGGCAGTCCCGTCCCAAGGCCTGGGCCAGAAACGCCCGGCATTGGGCGGAGGAGGGCCGCTGGGGGCGGCGGGCAATGGGCAGGACCTCGCCCTTGAGATAGCAGCCCCGGCTCTGGGCAAAGCTGCGGCAGCCCAGGACCATATTCTCCGGGTTGTCCAGGCCGCGGGAGCCGGGGGTGACGTAGGGCCACACCGCTTCCATATAGGCCAGAAAGCCCGCCTGGGTGTGGGCTTCGCCGGGGGCCATGGGGGCCAAAACGGGGTGGGCCTGGGCGAGATAGGACAGCAGCGCCGCCGCTGTGGTGGGGCCGCAGCCGGCCCGGCGCTGCCAGAGGTCATGGTACCACTCCTGGTCGCCGCCGCGATACCGGGTCCCGTCGGGGCCGGTCAGCGTGAGGTATTCGGGGTGGGAGAGTTTGTAGGGCATGGCCAGCCCCTCCTTTCTGCGAACGCTTGGGTTTGTCACAAAGCGCGTTACGAAACAGGGGGCGGAATGTTCCGCCCCCTGTCTGGGTCTTGTTCTGATCACAGGATCCCCGATCCTAGTGTTCAACCCTGATTTTCCAGGTCAGCCTGGCCGATGGTCATGAGGCCCAGGTAGCTGTCGGCGTTGGCGACGCTGCCTGCCACGTCCTCGTCCGTGAGGGTCTTTTTGACCTTGGCGGGGATGCCGACCACCAGGCTTCTGGGCGGCACGATGGTCCCCGCAGCAACAACGGCCCCGGCCCCAACGATGGAGCCTTCGCCGATGACGGCGTGGTCTAAAATCACGGAGTTCATGCCGATGAGGCACTTGTCTTCCACGGTACAGCCGTGGAGGATGGCCCCGTGGCCAACGGTGACGTGGTCGCCCACGGTCACGTGGTTGCCTGCGTCGCCGTGGAGGACGCAGTTGTCCTGGACGTTAGAAAAGGCACCGATGGTGATCTTCTCCTGGTCGGCCCGGAGGACGGCATTGTACCACACGTTGGTCTGTTCGCCCAGGGTCACGTCACCCCGGAGATAGGCGCCGGGAGCCACCCAGGCCGTGGGATGAAGGTTCGCCATAGTGTGAAACCCCTTTCTTACTTGGACAGCACGCGGACCCGCAGCACGCCGGGGATGGCGGCAATGGCAGCGGCGTCCACTGCGGCGTCGGTATCCAGGATATAGTAGCCGTAGTCGCCGCGGGCCTTGAAGGCAGAGGCCACCGCGGGCACAGCGGCGGTGACGGCAGCGCCGTCGGCGTTCTTGGTGATGACGCAGACACGGGTTTTGGCAGCCCAGGGCATGGACAGGACGGGCAGGTTCACGGAGTTGACGATATTGCCGTTGTCCAGGTAGTCCTTGATCTCGCGGGCGGCCATCATGGCGCAGTTGTCCTCGCTCTCCGGGGTGGAAGCACCCAGGTGGGGGATGGCCACGACGCCCTCAATGGCGGCGGTGTCGCTGTTGGGGAAGTCGGTGACGTAAGCGGCGCACTTGCCGGAGTCCATGGCGGCCTTCAGGGCAGCGGTGTCCACCAGCTCGCCGCGGGCCAGGTTGACCACGCGCACGCCGTCCTTCATGGCAGCAAAGGCGGCCTCGTTCAGGGTACCCTTGGTGTCGGGGGTCATGGGCAGGTGCAGGGTGATATAGTCTGCCTTGGCATACAGCTCGTCCAGGGTGCCCACGACTTCGACGCCGGGGGTCAGGTTCAGGGCGTGCTTCACGGACAGGAAGGGATCATAACCGATGATGTTCATGCCCAGCGCAGCGGCGGCGTTGGCCACCAGCACGCCGATGGCACCCAGGCCGACCACGCCCAGCGTCTTGCCCATGATCTCAGGGCCGACGTAGGCGGACTTGCCCTTCTCGACGACGGCGGAGATGTCCGCACCGGCGGCGGACTGCTCCTTGACCCAGGTGATGCCCTGAGAAATTTTACGGGAGGCCAGCAGCAGGGCGGCGATGGTCAGCTCCTTCACGCCGTTGGCGTTGGCACCGGGGGTATTGAAGACAACGATGCCGGCGTCAGCGGCCCGGTCCAGGGGGATGTTGTTCACGCCAGCGCCGGCGCGGGCGATGCACAGCAGCTCGGTGGGGAAGTCATAGTCGTGCAGCTTGGCGGAACGGACGAGGATCGCGTCCTCGTGCTCCATGGTATCGCTGATCTCGAAGCGGTCGTCCAGCTGGGCCAGACCGATCTTGGAGATCTTATTCATGGTTTTCACATGATACATGGGAAATCCAGTCCTTTCATAGTGATTTCAAGCAACGCCCCCCAAAGCCTTCCCCTGGGGGGAAGGTGGGCCGGCGAAGCCGGGTCGGATGAGGGCCACGTTGCAGAGAGAAGACTTATCAGTAAAGAGGTAGAGGTGCAAGGGTTTGCCTCTCCACGCTCTACCCTAGTACACTACGGTTCTGTCGCGGTAGGTAGCCCTCATCCGTCTGCTGCGCAGCCACCTTCCCCCTCGGGGAAGGCTAATTTTATTAGTTCTCGCTGTCGAACTTCTTGATGAAGTCGCACAGCTTCTCCACGCCCTCGGTGGGCATGGCGTTGTAGATGGAGGCACGCATGCCGCCCACGGAACGGTGGCCCTTCAGGTTGGTGAAGCCCTGCTCCACGGACTCGGCCACGAACTTGGCGTCCAGGTCGGCGGAAGCGGTGCGGAAGGTCACGTTCATGAAGGAGCGGGAGTCCTTCTCGGCAGCCACGGTGAAGAGCTTGGCGTTGTCCAGCACGTCGTAGAGCATGTTGGCCTTGGCGATGTTGATCTTCTCCATGCCGGCGGCGCCGCCCTGCTGCTCCAGCCAGTCGCACATCAGGCCGAGCATATAGATGCACCAGCAGGGAGGGGTGTTGTACATGGAGTCCTTGTCGATCATGTTCTTGTAGTTCATGATGGCAGGGGTGATGGGCAGCTCGTGGCCAGCCAGGTCCTCCCGGACGATGGCGATGGTCAGGCCGGCGGGAGCCAGGTTCTTCTGGGCACCGGCGAAGATGATGCCGTACTTGCTCACGTCCACGGGGCGGGACAGGATGTCGGAGGACATGTCGCTGACCAGAGGCACGCCGTTGGTCTCAGGGACATACTGCCACTGGGTGCCCTCGATGGTGTTGTTGGAGCAGTAATAGAAGTAGGAGGCATCGGCGCTCAGCTTCAGGTCGCCCTGGGCGGGGATATAGGTGTGCTTGCGGTCCTCGGTGGAGGCGGCGATGTTGATCTCACCGTACTTCTTGGCTTCCTTCATGGCCAGGTTGGCGAAGTTGCCGGTCACAGCGTAGTCGGCCTTGCCGGTCTTGCCGATCAGGTTCATGGGGACCATGCCGAACTGCATGGTGCCGCCGCCCTGCAGGAACAGGACTTTATAGCCCTCAGGCACGTTCATCAGCTTGCGGAACTTGGCCTGGGTGTCGTCAAAGATCTTCTGGAAGACCTTGGAGCGGTGGCTCATCTCCATGACGCACATACCGGAGCCGTTGTAGTTGGTGATCTCAGCGCCTGCACGCTGGAGGACCTCCAGAGGCAGCATGGAAGGGCCAGCGGAGAAGTTAAATACACGATCGTTAGCCATAGGAATTAACCCCTTTCTTTTATAACCAATGCGAATAGAACGATTCTCTAGCTCATTTATTATATCCGTCTGCCCGTCGTCCGTCAAGGTGGCAGACTGGGCTTTTGTGGAAGAAACTTCCCCATCCAAACCGGATGGGGAAGCGCGGAAGCCTTATTCTGCTTTGCAGACGGTGCTGACCTCCCCGGTGATGGAGTCGATGACATAGCCGCCGATGCGGATGTCATGGGGCATGAGGGGGTGGTTGCGGATGGTCTCGACGGTGTCGGTGACGGACTGCTCCACGGTGTCGAACCCGGCCAGCCATTTCTCAAAGTCGATGCCGCAGTATTTCATGAGGTCAATGGACTCCTGGGAAATGCCCCGCTGCTTCATGTGGTGGATCATGATGTCGCTGTCGATGTGCTGCACGCCGCAGTCGGTGTGTCCGATGACCATGATCTCCTCCACGCCCAGCTCGATGATGGCCACCAGCAGGGAGCGGATGACGCTGCCGAAGGGGTTCGTGACCACGCCCCCGGCGTTCTTGATGATCTTCACGTCGCCATTTTTCAGGCCCAGCGCAGCGGGCAGCAGCTCCACGAGCCGGGTGTCCATGCAGGTCAGAATGGCGATCTTCTTGTTGGGGTATTTGCTGGCGGCATACTGCTCATAGCGCTTCTCGGCCACGAACTGCTTGTTGTAGGCCAGCATCTCTTCAATGATCATAGGCGGTCCCTCTTACTTGAGCAGCTCGGCCTTCTTCTCCAGGATCGCGCCGCCCGCCTGGCAGGCGTCGCAGGTGCACCAGACGGCACCGGCGGCTTTGGCCGCGCGGGCCTTGTCTGCCCCGTCCTCGCCCAGGTACTTCTTGCCCAGGTCGGTCTGCGCGAAGGCGATCAGGCCGTCGATGGTGGTCACGTCCTCCTCCAGCTCCTGGATATACTTCTTGGTGGCCTCGGCCTCGCCGGGGGTACCTGCGGCGTCCAGCCAAGCCTGGGCAACGTCCTTCAATTCCTGACAGCAGGACCCGGCGGCCAGGACCTTTTTGGTCTGCTCCGTGACAAACTCCTGTAACGATTTTTCCATGGAAAAAACCTTCTTTCTTGGTTAGGATACTTTATTTTATCACACTCTACGGAGGGATGCAACGGCGGAACACGCCTGAATTTTCCGTCTAGGATGGACAAATTTCCGTCAGAAACGGTCAAATTTGGGATACGTCTTCAAAAGCAGGGGAGAAACTCCCCTGCTTTTTGTGGATTTCCCGCCTTGACCTTTCGGCGTTTTCTTCGCATAATGTCACTAATATACTTTACTGCATCAAAGGAGGCAGCATTTATGGGAGTTTATGTAGTGACTGGCGGCTCCGGCGGCATCGGCGGCAAGACCGTGGAGATCCTGCGGGAGCAGGGCCATGAGGTCATCAACGTGGACCTGAAGGACAGCGACATCTCCGCAAACCTGGCCACCAAAGAGGGCCGGGACGAAGTGATCCAAAAGATCCACGAGCTGCACCCGGAGGGCATCGACGGCCTGTGCTGCAACGCCGGCGTGTCCGGGGCCTGCGGCAATGTGAAGCTGATGGTCAGCCTAAATTACTTCGGCGCGACCAACCTGGCCCACGGCCTGTTCGACCTATTGAAAAAGAAGGGCGGCAGCTGCGTCGTCACCTCTTCCAACACCATCTCCCAGGGCGCAGCCCGGATGGACCTGGTGGATATGCTCAATTACAGCCAGACCAAGCCCATCAACGAGGAGCGCATCCTGAACATCCTGGACGATTTTGACGGCTCCGACCTCTCCGTGGGCAACAGCATTTACGTCACAACGAAGTACGCCCTGGCCCGCTGGGCCCGGCGGGTGTCCGCTTCCTGGGCCGCCAACGGCGTGCGCATCAACACCGTGGCTCCCGGCAACGTCTCCACGCCCATGACGGCCACCATGAGCGAAAACGCCAAGGCCGCCCTGGCCGCCCTGCCCATCCCCATCAACTATGGCACCGACGAGCTGATGCACCCGGAGGACATCGCCAACGTGATCGTCTTCCTGGTCTCCCCCCTGGCCCACGGCATCAACGGCAACGTGATGTTCGTGGACGGCGGCACCGACGCCCTGCTCAACTCGGAAAAAGTTTATTAAAAGGAGGCCGTATTTCCATGACACTCATCAAACAGTTCGTCCAGGCCATGGTCAACCAGGATTCCGTGGCCCTGAGCAAATGCTTCTCCCCCACTGCCATCTTCGTGGACTACTGCCCCAAGGACGCCGGGCAGCCCCAGCTCCACGCCTACGGCCCGGAGGGCATCGACATGTTCTTCCGCAACCGCTTCCTCTTTAAGAAGTTCCAGATCACCGATCCCCTCATCATCAGCGACACCCAGGCCTATTACTACGCCGTCTACAACGGCTATCACATCCGCGCCGTGGCCACCATCCAGGATTTCAGCGAGGACGGCGAGATCCAGCGCCTGGTGGTCCGCCCCGCCTGACCCCGCTGGCCCCATGCACTCTGCCTGACCAAACCTGACGTTTTCTTCTTTTTGCCCGCCGGACGAAAAAATCGCGTCCGGCGGGTGTTTTCTGCATTGTATTTTCTTTCCTCTTGCAATTTTGAAACACGGTTTCTTGTGAATTTTTGACGCTCGATACATTCATTTTTGCCCTTCTCTTGTTCAGCTTTGCAAGCAGAGAAGAAATGCACAAAAATAAGCTCTATATTTTGTACAACCTGTCACTTGACTATTTCTAAGAAATCAACGATAATAGCCACAGTTCCAAGAGGAACGACGAAACCTTCCAAAAAGCAAAAAATTGCGACAGAAAGTTTCATATGCAAGAAAGCTTGCAAAATCAATTTGATTTCGTCCGCGTGTGGTTCCTTCCTTCTTATCCACACCGCGACTGACATAAATCCTTCCATTATTACTCACCAAAAAAGCCTTTCGGGTAAAACCGAAAGGCTTTTTTGGTGCTGTCCAACTGACTATGGCAAATAAAACAGGATTGGCCCTGTCCAGCAGGTCAGTTTTGTGGTATTTTATAACCACTGAATCTGAGCGGCCTGCGCGGGAGAAATTGTTCCACAGGCTCGCTGTCCATATTGTAATTAAGGAGGACCCATCCCATGAAACGTGTCGTTTCCATCCAAGATATTTCCTGCCTGGGCAAATGCTCTCTGACCGTCGCCCTGCCCATCATTTCCGCGATGGGCGTGGAGACCTGCGTGGTGCCCACGGCCGTTCTGTCCACCCACACCGGCGGCTTCAAAAACTTCACCTTCCACGACCTGACCCAGGAAATCGACCCCATCTCTGACCACTGGGCCAACGAGAACATCCATTTTGACGCCATCTACACCGGCTACCTGGGCTCCTTCGAGCAGATCGACCTGGTGGGCAAGTTCTTCGACCGTTTCGGCGGCGACGGCACCCTGGTCTACGCCGACCCCGCCATGGCGGACAACGGCGTGCTCTACCCCGGCTTCACCCCGGAATTTGCCAAGAAGATGGGCGAGCTGTGCGGCAAGGCCGATGTCATCGTTCCCAACCTGACCGAGGCCTCCTTCATGCTGGGCATCGACTACGTGGGCGACAACTATGACGAGGCCTACATCAAAAAGCTCCTCAAGGACCTGACCGGCCTGGGCTGCAAGACCGCCGTGCTGACCGGCGTCTCCTTCGAGCCGGGCAAGATCGGTGCCATGGCCTATGACTCTGCTACCGACAGCTATTCCAGCTACTTCAACGAAAAACTCCCCGTGAGCTTCCACGGCACCGGCGACGTCTTCGCCTCCGCCTGCGTGGGCGCTCTGATGAACGGCAAGGATCTGACCGGCGCCCTGAAGATCGCCGTGGACTACACCCTGGAGTGCATCCGCGAGACCCAGAAGGACCCCGAAGCCCGCTGGTATGGCGTGAGCTTCGAGGCCGCCATCCCCATGCTGGTCCACAGCCTGGGCCGCTGAGCGATCCCGGTTCAGCCACGCTTCCCTTTCGCTTTCTCTCGTTTTTCTTCCCTTTGCCCCAAGTCCGGTCTTTTTTCACCGGACTTGGGGCTTTTTTCTGCCGGTTGAAATATTTTAAGGCTCTGGATGTGTTATCCTAATAGAAGACCCCATAGAAAGGCGGTGGGCCGATGCGAACGCAGTCTCCCCTCAGCCGCTCTGAGACGAGGTTTCTCCACACGCTCTACCAGAGCTACGCAGGCCCCCTCTACCGGGTGGCCCACCATCGTCTCGGAGACCCCTACTTAGCCCAGGACCTGGTCCAAACGGTCTTCCTGGCCGCCGCAGAAAAGCTCCCCACGCTGCGCCGCCACGAAAACCCCTGGGCCTGGCTCCTGCGTGCCCTGCACTATGAACTGAGCCACACCTACACCAAGCTGGCCAGGGAGCGGCAGCGCCTGTGCCCCCTAGACCAGGCCGAGGCCACCACCAGCGCTCCGCCCCCGACCCTGGGCCTGGCCGACATCCTGCCCGCCCAGCTCACAGACCGGGAGCGGGAGATCCTCCTCTTATACTACGAAGAGGGCCTGTCCTACCAGGAGATCGCGGCGCATTTTGAGATCCCCGTCTCCACCTGCGGCACCTGGCTCTCCCGCGCCAAAAAGCACTGCCGAAAACTACTCGCCAGCCAGCCGGATTTTCCCGATTGAAAGGTGGTTTTTACAATGACAAACGAAGAAAAGCTGTTATGGATGACCACCATTGCAGAGAGTTCCCCGGAAGAAATCTGCGACTTGCTAGATCAAATGGAGGGCACAAATCGCTCCGATTTTTCCATCAAACAAGGCTGGGAAGACCTACAAAAGGCCCATCCCCAACGCTTTCCCTCTCGGCTCCACCGTCCCAGGGAGTTTCGGCGTTTCTGCTCCGCTGCCGCTCTTTTCGCAGTGACAGTAGCTCTGTCCGCCGTAACTTTGCTTCCTCCCGGAAAACCCGCTTCCTCTAATACAAATCAAGTCTTAACTGGTTATTTTTCCTTATATTCCATGGTCAGCCTAGATTCCTCCCCCACTGTCACGCCCATCCGGGCCGAGTTGCCAATGGAAGTTTTTCTTTCTGAAGGTCCCGCTCAACTCCCAACAGACGCCGAGCTATATTGCATTTCTAAAAGTCCATATTTTCCTGTATCAGAGGACATAGACACCTCCAATGTTGACGAAAGTCCCTTTCTCCTTTTGCCTGAAAAATAATTTCATTCTATTGAAATAATATCTTTCTCTCTACGTGTTATATAAATAGGAACCAAAACTTAAGAAGGAGGTCTTATCGTAGCTTAATCGGTTCCAGCGTTGATTGGAGGTTTTATGAAAAAACTAATTGCCCTATTTGTTTCCACCTTGCTCTTTGCCACCAGTCTCACCAGCCTGGCCGCAGGCGCACCTGCATCCGCACAGGATACCGCAACGCAGGAAGCCCTCACAAAGGCAGAGCAATACGCCTACCTCGATTTAGACAGCGCCTCTCCCAGCATGCAGCAAAAAATCCTGGATGCTAGAAATACCATTATTTTTAGCAAGGATTGGGTTGCAGATGGACACGAAGCAGACGTTGAAGATGTCACTACAGGCGAAGTTTTAGAGACGCTTCCCTCTTTCTCTGAGCTTTTTCCCGGTTGGGATCTGCCGGTAGATGAGAGCATCGCTTCCACATCTAATGATTCAAGCCTTGCTCTCTCGTCTTCTGAGGTTACTCCCTTCAGCAATAGTGACTGGCTACGCTTAGGGAGCACCAGACACTACCTGCCCGCTCTAACTTCAAGCAAGAACTGTAATATCGGCTATACCAACGCCTCTACCGGAAAGTCTCTCGGATATAAGAACAATTTATCCGTGAATCAGGCTCTTGCTGTCCATAATGTAGGTGGCATGAGATTAGCTATTCGTGCCAGCACTTATAGCACTCCCGGTTACGCCACTATGGCTGTCGATGGAGCAAACCGCATCATCAATGTCCGTTAATCTTTCTGTAACAGAAAAATATAACACCAATAACCTAGCCTCTAATTCATCCTACCAATGGAGCGAATTAGAGGCTGGGTTATTATCAACAAGAAGCGTTATTGCCGCCACCAACGTCTCCCCTGAGGAGGAAGGTGGTCCGACCCAAGCCAATCTACCAATAGAAGTCATTCTCAACGGCCAACCCTTCTTCATCCCCCTCCAACGACCCTAAACAGCCCAACACCCCCAAGCAACAAGTAGGGGCCGCAGACCTCTGCGGCCCTCGCGTCTGAAGCGATACCACGTTACGATACATAGTACGACTCGGCAGGTTTCGGGCCGCAGAG
>OIWK01001488.1_pt1 | contig 21820 bp, 20 predicted proteins | sample 1587401 | NCBI WGS metagenome assembly OIWK01 (sample SAMEA3888911, study PRJEB22519) | human gut metagenome | biome: human gut; feature: human-associated habitat; material: faeces | place: Denmark | collected 2009
TTGTACAGTGACTTGTCGTCAGTTTCCTAACTTGACATTCGCTCCACGGAAAACCTGCCACATAGGCAGCAACCTCACGTTTCACAGCTATCATGCCACAGCAATTGATATTATACATGGTCTTTCCCAAAAAAGCAAGAACTTTTTTTATTTTTTCTTTTACGTTTTTTCGCCCCAAAATTTAATGATTGATTATTTTTTCTATTTTTCATATAATGTTACTGTTTTATACAGATGGAAATCAGGAGGATATGATATATGTGGTTAGCAGATCAATGGAATGACTATGAAGTGATCGATTGTTCAAAAGGTGAAAAGCTCGAACGCTGGGGAGATTATCTTCTCGTCCGCCCAGATCCCCAGGTAATCTGGGATACTCCGAAAAAAGAAAAAGGATGGCGCAAAATGAACGGCCACTACCACCGCAGTTCCAAAGGAGGTGGAGAATGGGAATTTTTCCAGCTTCCAAAAGAATGGACCATTCAATATTCCCTGCCTATTAATAAGAAGTTAACGTTTCATTTAAAACCTTTCAGTTTTAAACATACCGGATTATTTCCGGAACAGGCTGCCAACTGGAACTGGTTTTCCCAGCTCATTGCAGACGCCGTTTCCAAAGGACGCCAGGTTAAGGTTCTTAATCTTTTCGCCTATACCGGTGGGGCAACACTTGCGGCCGCTGCGGCAGGTGCAAGCGTAACCCATGTAGATGCATCCAAAGGCATGGTCACCTGGGCAAAAGAAAATGCAATTTCTTCCGGTCTGAAAGATGCCCCGATCCGGTGGCTGGTCGATGACTGTGTCAAATTTGTAGAGCGGGAAATCCGTCGCGGGAACCATTATGATGCCATTATCATGGACCCGCCGTCTTACGGTCGCGGACCAAAAGGGGAAATCTGGAAAATAGAAGAGAGCGTTTATCCGCTCATCCAGCTCTGCAGCCAGATTTTAACAGACAATCCGCTCTTCTTCCTGATTAACTCATATACCACCGGTCTGCAGCCGGCAGTTCTTTCCTATATGATAAGCACGGTGCTTGGCACCGCCAATGGTACAGTCACTGCCAGCGAGATCGGTCTTCCGGTTTCCTCCAACGGACTGGTTCTTCCATGTGGTGCCAGTGGGCGCTACGAAGCTACCGGGATTTAACCAATCCCTTTTCTTTCCACTTTCCGCTCTTCCAGCGAAGGTACATGCCAACGGCACGGACGCATTCATCACCAGTCATACCGATGTATGCGCCCACGGCCAGAAGGCCCAGACGGATTCCAAACAGATACGTTCCCCCAACTGAACACAAAATCATAAAGCAGGCACCCATCACTACCGGGAATACGGCATCCCCACTTGTCTTTAATGCCTGTCCGTACACCAGATTGGTTACACGGCCTATCTCAAGTACGATGTCAATTGCCAGAAGTTTACCGACAAGCGACACCATCTGCGGATCTTTGGAAAACAGCTGCATAATCCAGCCGGAACAAAGCGTAAACACCGTCTCCAGAATAACTGCAACAATCACTCCGATCACCGCTGCTTTTTTCGTTCCACGGTCACACGCATCATACTCTTTCGCACCGATATGCCATCCCGTCATAATTGCATTTGCCTGTGCAAGTGCCGCACCTACACAATAGGAAAAATTTGTGATCTGCATTGTGTAGGAACGCGCTGTCACATTAAGCCCCTGCGCATCCATCTGATTCAGGAAACGGATCACCAGCGTCATGGAAACGTTATAGATCGCGGTCTCACATGCAGATGGAAGCCCGATACGGATGATCTGTCCCATCACTGCCCGGTTGCTCTCTCTCTCCGGATGCTGTTTTGCTTTCACCAAAACAGCACCAAGCAGTACAACAATCACCAGATTGATGATGCGTGAGATCACCGTAGCGGTAGCAACACCCGCCACCCCTTTGTGCAGTACAAACAGGAAAAATGCATTCAGGCAAAAATTAATAACATTACCGATAATGGATGCATACAACGGTTCTTTCGAAAACCCAAACGCTCGAAGATAACTCGAACAGATCGGAATCAGTGCATTTAAAATACAAAATCCGCCCACGATCTGCAGATAAGTTTTCGCCGGCTGCATCAGTGCATCTGCCACACCGACCCCAGAGAGAATGGTCCCTGCACCGAGTGATAAGAACAGAGACATTATTACGCCAAGCACTGCATTAAATGCCAGTCCAAGCTGTCTGGCCTGATATGCCACCCCCGGCCTGCCCGCCCCGATATTCTGCGTCATGACGGCCACCATTCCCGAAGAGATCACAGAAAACATGATGATAAAAATCCCTATATATGTATTCGCAGTTCCCACCGCCCCTACCGCCTGATCATTTACAGACGAAAGCATCAGGGTATCGACCATCCCCGAAAGCATATACAAAAGTGTTTCCAGACAAATGGGAATAAAAAGCTGCGTTAAATTTTTTCTCCTCTGTTCCATTTATGGTATCTCCTTTCTTTCGTATTCATTTTATGCCCTTTTTTCAAAAAATGCTTGCATTTTATCGCCTTATAATTGCATTATTTCTACTTTTCTATTATAATTTAGGAAACCGACAGAAGGAGGGACTTCATGTATCCGGAACTCAAGGAAAACCGTCCGCACGGCACAGACAATTACCCCTATACACAATATCACATGCACAATATTTTCCATGCTTTTCAGATTCCCGTACACTGGCACGATGAGCTTGAAGTTATTTACACGAAAAAAGGACCTTTAAACCTCCTGATTGACGGGAAAGAATATACTGCTGAGGACGGTTCGGTCTATTTTGTTGCTCCGGGGCAGCTTCATCTGATGGGATCGGCAGCCGGGGATGTCGACTACTACACCCTCCTGTTTCCTCTCGAATTTATTTCGTTTCAGTCGGATGATTCTTTGGAACGGGAACTTTTCTTTCCCCTGCGGAACCACACCCTCTCCTTTCCCTGTAAACTTCCAGAGGATCACGACACAACAGCAAAGGCATCCGTTCTGCTTGATCAGATCATCAACGCCAACTCTGACCGTATTGCTGCGAACCAAAAAAACGGATACCAAAACCAGCTTGGCACCCGCATTCTGCTCCTGAAACTTGTGCTTCTTATGGCAGAACAGGATCTGTTTTATCCCAGCCATACCAAAAGCACCAGCAGTCTCCAGAAAGAGTTATTATCTTATATTCAGCAAAATTACTGTTTTCGCATTTCTCTGCACGATCTCGCCGGACATTTCCATATGTCCGAAAAATATATCTCCCGGTATTTCCGGGAACATTTCCAGCTTACGCTCTCGCAGTATATCACGTACCTGCGGTTATCCCACGCAAAGCATCTGCTGGAAACCACAAGTCTCTCCATCACAGAGACAGCACTGCAGAGCGGCTTTCCAAATGTAAGCTATTTTATCCGGACATTTAAGAACACCTTTCATGTCCCGCCTCTGCAATACCGCAATTCAATCCGCTAGAGGATACGCTTCTTTCGCAGAAGAAGCAGGATAATCACACAAATGATCACCATAATTCCGATGATAATAGCAAATCCGTGCGCAGTATTAGCAAACGGGACCCAGTGCTCGTTGACATTCATACCGTAAATTCCGGAAATAACCGTAGGAATCGCCATAACCAGCGTGATGACTGTCAGCGATTTCATGATGGAATTCATCCGATTATCGATGACCGATGACAACAATTCTCTGGTACCGTTTATGATGTCACGGTAAATACTTGTCATCTCAATTGCCTGCTGGTTCTCTACGATTACATCCCCAAGCAGTTCCTTATCCTCCGGATACTGCTCCAGCCGCTTGTATCTTGTCAGCCGGTCAAGCACTACTCCGTTGGCACGAAGGGATGTCGCAAAGTAGACCAGTGTCGATTCCAGTTCATGCAGCGCAATCAGATCCACTTCCTCCGTATCATCCCCGACACGTTCCTCAATCTCCGTACGCATCTTGTCGATGATACGAAGATCACTCTGATAAAGCACCGCAATCCGGTACAGGATCTGATAGACAAAACGAAGCTTTTTTTTCGTGCTGAATTCCCGGACACGGTTATTCAAAAACGCCTGAAGAACCGGTGTATCCTCCGTACAGACTGTAACGATCTCACCCGATGTAATCAGAATACCAAGCGGTATGGTCGTATACGATTCTTTTTCATGACGGATCTCGATCGACGGGATATCGACCAGAATGAGTGTATAACCATCCTGTAGTTCGATACGGGAACTCTCCTCTTCATCGAGTGCGGCCAGCACATCTTCAACATCCATATCCAGAGCATCCGCGACCATCTGTCCCTCCGCGACACTGGGGTTTACCATCTGCACCCATACGCCATCCTGAATTGTCGGTTCTTCATGAATCTTTCGGTCATCTGTTCTGTAATATTTAACCACCGGATTCCCCTCCTTTCGTATCGTCTGTACGGAATTATTTACTGTAATGTATTATAGCACTCTGTATAACTTTCCTACCAGACTTTTATTGCGAATCATGGAAAGATTATTCAAAAACAGCACATCATTCACTTTCTTGTCCTGTGCAAGTTTACTGATACTTCCTGTCCAATAACGGTAATCCACGACATACACCGTCTGATAATGATCAACCAGAAATGGAATAAATGCATTTCCGAACGATTCTTTTACAACAATGCAGGAACTTCCATCCGACAGATCCTTGTTCTCAATTTCCGTGTATGGATTATCACTTGCAATAAACGTACTGTATTTCAGTCCCGCATTGTAATTCGAAACATCATAAATTACCGGCCAGTCATATTTTTTGCCATCCGATGCCGTCACATGGCATATGCTCTCAGCATTTGGGTAATATGCTGTCACAGTATCCGGATTCGCCTTCAGCTTTGCATCCGAAGTATCATTATAAAAAGATCCCAGAAATCCGTCAAAATCCTGTTTTTTACTATATGCATCCAGCGATTCCGGCGTAATCCCTTTTGCTTTACAGAATTCCGTATATGCGTAATAAGCACCAAGTGTCGTCCAATGATGATCCGTCCGAAAATATTCATACTCCGTCCGATGCTGCATAAGCACGTCATATACGTCCACGTTTTTTACATGTTTGTCCATTTTTGCCTGGATCTTCTGCATTGCGTCATGCTGATCGGAAGACGAGATTTTGTCTTTCAAATTATCCGGAAATGTAATTCCCGAACTGAGGGGAATGACAAGATCATACACATCCGATTTTCCGGCCAGAGTATCCGCTACCTTATTTACACTTTTTGCATAATTGTCTGCTACTTTGTCCAGATATGTGTATAACTCATATGCTGTATCATCCACTGTCACAACACTTTTGTAATCTTTCATTTTTCCATCCGAAGTGATGGACGGATATTTTGTTTCCTCTTCCGATTCCTGCGTGACATCCTGTGTGGAATCCTGTGTGCTTTTCTGTGTTGTGGTCTCTGTTTCTGTCTTATCTATTCCTTCTTCCTGCCTGTTCCCGCAACCCGAAAACACCGTTACGGCAAGTATGGCAGCAAAGATTATTTTACTTACTCTCTTATAAACCATTTATCTTACCTCTTTTCCATTTTAAATTCTTCCGACCAGTTTATACAGATTCCGGTCTGAAATAAAATTTGTAATATTATAGAGAACGAGTACATCTGTAATCTGATGTTCTTTCATATATTCCTCTACATTTCCATTATAATACCGTAAGTCAATCATGGTAATCTGTCCATAGTTTTCTGTTGCAAACGGCACAAAGGTGTTTGCAAACGAATCCTTGATGACGAGCAGATTGCGATCCTGATGTCTGGCATGGTCTGATACAATCTGTACCGTTCCGTAATTATCTCCGAAAAAGTATTTATATTTATCCTTTTGACTCAGCTGCGCTGTATCGTAACAGCTGTCCGTCTGTTTCTTTTCATCAATTGTCAGACTGCAGTCACTTCCGTATGCCTTCTGCTTCGTATCTCCATACGTCCAGATACTGTCATATGCCGAATCCGCATCCAGTATTTTGGAATACAGGCTTCCACGGAATTTTTTGGTCGCAACCTGTTTTTTCAGATCAGCCAGCGGCGTGCTCTCCATCCCGGTACTGTCACACCATGTTTCATAGGCAAGGTAAGCGCCCTCACTCGTCCAGTGATGATCCGTTTTGTAATAGATATAATCCTCATTATGGGAAAGTAGTTTTTCCCTCACATCTGTCACACGACAGTCCTTCATCTGTTTTTCAATTTGGTCAATATACTTTGCCTGATCAAACAGCCGTGCATGTGCCGGAAGTTTATCGGCCATTACCAGCCCGGATGACGGGACAAGCAGAAAAGATATCCGGTCCTTTTCTACATTTTCAGAAGCTTTTGCGAAAAAATCCTGCACCGCTTTCACATTGCGGGCAATCTGTTTTTCATCCACATCTTCCGGTGTGATTTTTTCAAAATCATAGCCGTCTTTTCCCACATAAGCCCCTCCGATATCTGTGTCTTTGCAGGCTTTCTGAATTCCGGTTTTTACCGTGATCCATCCATCGCGAAAACAGATCTGATCCCTGAGATAATTTTCAAGACCATCCTGAAATTTTCCACTCAATATATTGTCAACCGTCAGTCTGGGCGGTTCCGCCAGATATCTGTTTTCGTTCGGTGAGAACTCACGATCTTTCATCAGCAGGCTTCCACCGGATACCAGCGCAAGAAACGCAACAAAAATGACAATCATTGTCACACTGATTTTTTTCAATGATCTATGCCTCCTAAAAACGGAAATATAAAAACGGATTGTAACTGTCTCCTACCAGAAATGCAAAGGACACCAGCAAAAACACAACCATGAGAACCGGCTTTGCTATGGTCCATCCTTTCGACGTTGCAATCGCATCGTAAACGGTAGCATCCTTTCCCTGCTTTAATCTGCGCATCCAGACACGGTAATCAATAGATGCCGCGATCAATGCCACCAGAAGTACCGCATTACTTCCAAGGAAATATAAGAAATCAGAATCCGCAACTGCCACATGTCCGATTCCAAACATTGTCTTTAAATATTCTCCCAGCTGGTGAATATCCGTCTGTGCAAAAATTGTCCATCCAATAACCACGAGAAACATGCTGTAAATATGCCCGATCCAATTTGGAAGTTTATCCAGCCATTTAAGCAGGAACAACTTTTCAATCATGAGAAGCACACCATAATACACACCCCAGAGTACAAAGTTCCAGTTTGCCCCGTGCCACAGACCGGTCAGCATCCATACAACCATAATATTAAACAGCTGCCGTACCAGACCCTTACGGTTTCCCCCAAGCGGAATGTATACATACTCGCGGAACCAGGAACTCAGGGAAATATGCCAGCGTCTCCAGAATTCCGTAATTGTCTTTGACATATACGGGAAATTGAAGTTTTCCAGAAAATAAAATCCAAACATTCTGCCCAGTCCGATCGCCATATCCGAATATCCCGAAAAATCAAAATAAATCTGAAAACTGTATGCAATTGCACCAAGCCATGCCGTAGCCACCGACATGTGATTCAGCTGTGAAATGGAATTCCACAGACTTCCGATCTGATTTGCCAGAAGCACTTTCTTTGCCAGACCCACGGAAAAACGAAATGCTCCTTCGGAAAAATCTTCCAGCGTGACTTTTCTGTGCATGAGTTCTTTTTCCACCGTTTTATACTGCACAATCGGTCCTGCGATCAGCTGCGGAAACAGGGTTACATAGGTTGCAAATGTAAGGATATTTTTCTGTGCTGCAACCTCCCCGCGATAAACATCAATCGTATAGGACATTGTCTGAAAGGTATAAAAAGAAATTCCAATCGGAAGTGCTATATGCAGCAGCGACAACCCTGCCCCTGTAATGGAATTGATACTCCCGATAACAAAATCCGTGTACTTAAAAAACCCGAGGATGGCAAGGTTTCCGCACAGATCAACGATCAGTGCGGCTTTTGCTTTCCCCGGACAGTTTTTGTTTTTAAAGTGCTCGATCAACCGCCCATTCGCATAATCAAATACAATCGAAAACAGCATGATTAATACATAGACCGGCTCTCCCCACGCATAAAAGACCAGACTGAAAACCAATAAAACAAGGTTTCTAAGCCTTGCCGGGCAGAGATAGTACAGCAATAATACGATCGGTAAAAACGCAAGTAAAAATACAAAACTACTAAAAACCATTTTATTTAAACGCCTTTTCTATAATTTCTTTTGCCTGATCCGAATCCCCGGACACACACAGAACCACATACTGATTTTTCTGCTCCAGCACCGCATTTCCAATCCGTTTTGTCTCTTCCGGCACATAATCCTGGAAAGAATCCGCCTGATCATCAAGATATTTCTGGACATCTTCCATGGTTTCTTTTGCCTGATTTGAATCTTTTGCGGTAAAAACACCTACCTCTTCTGCCGTAGAACCGCTTCCGGCATACATAACAGAATCAACATCTTCCGGTAAATCTACAAGCATTGAAATTTCATCCGCTGTCAGTTCCTTTAATGTATCATCATATTTAATCTCTGTTGCAAGCGATTTTGCAAGAGCCTGCGCATCAATTGCCTTTGCTTCCCCACCGCACCCTGCAAATAAAAGTACTCCTGCTGTCAGTACTGCCAGCAGTCCTGTCTTTTTCATCATCATATTTTCCGATCCTTTCTTTTTATACACCCTGATATTTCTCACTCTGTACACGAATCAGTTCTTCATCATCAAAATAATTGATTTTCATCGCCTGTTTTACTTCAGAAAGTGTCTGTGCTGCAACTTCACGCGCTGCATCACTTCCTTTTTTCAGAATTTCATATACTGCCGGAATGTCTTTCTCAAATTCTGCCCTTCGCGCACGAATCGGAGCCAGCTCTTCCTGAATGACGTTGTTCAGGAATTTTTTGATTTTTACATCTCCAAGACCACCTCTGGTATAGTGTTCCTTTAATTCATCCAGATTATGATATTCCGGAAGATATTCTTCAAAATGTTCCGGTTTGCTGAAAGCATCCAGATAGGTAAATACACAGTTTCCTTCCAGATGTCCCGGATCAGAGATCTGAATATGTGTCGGATCCGTGTACATACTCATAATCTTTTTTTTGACATCACTTTCCGTATCTGAAAGATAAATACAGTTCCCCAGGGATTTGCTCATCTTCTGTTTTCCATCAATTCCCGGCAGACGCATACATGCCTCATTCTCCGGAAGCAGCACATCCGGCTCCACCAGCACCTCATCATAAATGGAATTGAATTTACGGACAATCTCCCTTGTCTGCTCAATCATTGGAAGCTGATCTTCTCCCGCTGGTACAACCGTTGCCTTAAAAGCAGTAATATCTGCTGCCTGACTGATCGGATATGTAAAAAATCCGACCGGAATACTGGTCTCAAAATTGCGCATTTTAATTTCTGACTTAACAGTCGGATTCCGCTGCAGCCTGGAAACAGTTACCAGATTGGCATAGAAAAACGTAAGCTCTGTCAATTCGGAAATCTGTGATTGAACAAACAATGTGGATTTCGCCGGATCCAGCCCCGCAGACAAATAATCCAATGCCACCTCTATGATATTCTGACGCACCTTCTCCGGATTATCAAAATTGTCGGTCAGCGCCTGTGCATCCGCAATCATAATAAAAATCTTATCAAACTCTCCCGAATTCTGTAATTCCACTCTTCTTCGCAGAGATCCTACATAGTGTCCCACATGCAGTCTTCCTGTCGGGCGATCTCCGGTTAATATAATTTTTGCCATCTCTATGCCTCCTGATTTTTCTCAGTTACTATATATTTTCGTGTTATTTTTCTAATTTCATTCATACACTGTCAACTGTAGCAAATCCACGTTGCAATGTCAACGGATGTTGTGTTAAAATAAGAATGAATTAAGATATTAAACTTCGTCAATTTAAGGAGGTTTGTTTTTATGAACGAGAAAATATATAAAGCAATGGGATCATCAGCCGTATCAAGCCTCGTGATCGGAATCTGTGTACTTGCCACAGGAATCGCCGCAGGGGTTCTTCTTATTATAAACGGGTCCCGCTTACTAAAGCATAAATCAAAAATTTTATTATAATACTTCAAATCCGGAGAATTTTTTCATTCTCCGGGTTTTTTACTCTTTATTGTCAACCCGTTCACTCATCATCGTTGACATTTCATTTTTTCCATGCTAAAGTGAATGCATATTGTTAATAATTACACACAAGGAAGGTATTTAGCAAATGCATACAACAAAAGAAAACGATCCGGTTCTCTCCCGCGAGGAGGCTCTTTCTATTTTAAACACTCCGGACGATCAGCTGGATGATCTGATCGCCCGTGCTGAAAAACTCCGGAGAAAATATAAAGGAAATCACGTCAGCATCCATATTCTGACCAATGCCCGCAGCGGCAACTGTTCCCAGGACTGCGCATACTGTGCACAATCCTGCCGTTCCACCGCAGATATTGAAAAATACAAATGGGTTTCCGATGAGAAACTGTACAAGGATAACGATTTTGTCAATGAACACCATTTAAGCCGCCACTGTATCGGCTTAAGCGGAATGAAATTTACAGATGAGGAAATTGAAGAACTTGCCGAACGCATCCGTGCCATGAAGAAAACCGGCACACATCTGTGCTGTTCCATTGGATTTTTAACGGAAAAACAGGCACGCATGCTCTACGATGCCGGTCTTGACCGTATCAACCACAACTTAAACAGCAGCCGCGCCTATTACAGCCATATCTGCTCCACCCACACCTTTGACCAGCGTGTTGAAAATATTCATATGCTGCAGAAGATTGGATTTGAAATCTGCAGTGGCGGAATCATCGGTATGGGCGAGAGCAAAGAAGATGTGGTAGATATGCTGATGGAACTGCGTGAGATCCAGCCGGAAGCACTGCCGATCAATTTTCTGCTTCCGATCAAGGGAACTCCATTAGGCGATAAAGATATTTCCGGTCTGACCACAGAATACTGCATGAAAGTCCTCTGCCTTGCAAGACTGATGGTTCCACAGTCAGATATCCGCTGTGCCGCCGGCCGTGAGGTATATTTCAAAGGAGAAGAAAAAAAGCTTTTAAGTGTCGTCGATTCCATCTTCGCCTCCGGTTATCTGACCGCCGGTGGACAGGGCATCCAGGATACCATCAAAACCATCGAGGATGCCGGCTTTACTTATGAGATTGAATCTGCATAAAGCTTTTAATCATGTGGAATATCATGAAAACGCCCCGCAAGTTCTTCTGTCCGCACAACATTGATAAAAGCATGGGGATCAATCTGACGGATAAGCGGAAGCAGCTCCCTTTTTGCCTCGGAATTAATGACGGAATAAATCAGGGTCTTTTGCTTTTCCTCATAACACCCGATCCCCTGGAATAACGTTGCATCATGGTTGGTCCGTTCCCGGATGGCACGATAGATTTCATTGGATTTATCAGAAATAATAAACATCGTTTCCTTCTGGTAACGCTTGTACAGTGCCTGAATGATCTGTGTGCTGCAGAACTGGTAAATAATCGAGTACAACGCAATCGACCAGCCGAACAGGGCACCTGCAACTACAAGCATGAGCACATTTCCTGCCAGAATATAATTCCATGCATCAATGCCCTTCTGCTGTGATAAAAAGATGCTGATAAAGTCGGTGCCACCCGTGGTGGTGCCGACATTTAAACACAGACTGATGGCAAATCCATTGATCAGTCCACCAAACACACTGATCAGCAGCACATCCTTTGTAAACACATACGCCGGAAGCATATCTGTAAAAATACTCGTCAGTACAATAACAATAATAGAATACAGAGTAAATTTTTCCCGATAAATTTATATGCAATGTAAGTAGGAACCAGATTCAGTCCGATGTTAAACACCGAAAACGGTATACTGACATGGATAAAATCTAACCCGATCTGCTGCAGTAAAAGTGACAATCCGGAAAATCCTCCCGGAAACAGGCCTGCCGTTTTGGCAAAACAGCGCAGATTCCACGCATACAAAAGTGAAGCAAAAAACACAATAAACAGGCGGAATACCTGATAAAATTTCGGGTGTTTATATTCAAGTGACTGAAACATCCTTTTCTCCCTCTTTCTCATTTTTTTGCATTGTAACATATTCCGACAAAAAAAGACAGACCTTTACGGCCTGCCTACCATCTGCCCCATTGGGTAATATTTTTCATCTCCAGTTGCCCACTGGATTCCAAGTTCTGCCTTTCCATTCCCATCAAATCCATAGAATAGATAACCGGTAATCATTTCCACATGATAGATCCCCTTATATCTTCCATTTTTCTGTCCGGTTTCAAACATCACATCCCCCGGATTCAGTTTCATATTTTGTATATTTGCCCGACTCAGACCTCCGCTGACAAGTTTCTTATGCTGTACGCACCATTTTCCCATATCCGCCGCAACCGGTGCATAATATGCCATTCCAAAATTTACACCATTCTTATGATAAGATTTCCACACCAGAGAACTGCAGTCGTAAAATTTTTCCTGCATACGCTTTGGCTGGCTGGTTTTATCAATTGTTACATTAGACAAATCCAGAACCATATCCGTTGGACTATCATCACTGTCATACCAATCATCATTATCATAGGAATCAATATTATAACCATCTTCTGCTTTCACTTCTGCCACCGGTACGCAGATACAGGCACCTGCCATAAGTACTGCTGCAAGCAGACAATAAAACCTTTTTTCATAAAACCATGCTCCTCTTTTGTATGTATTCTTCAATAAAATTATCATACCACTACAGAGGTAATAAAATCAACTATCCAGCTTTATCCTTCCATCATTTCCAGATACTGCCCCTTATCAATATGCATCATGGAAATCCGGTTTTTAAACCGACGGAATCCATATACACAGTCCACATTCCGGATCAGAGACTGCAAACGCTCATCCGGCACACAGACAATCAGTTGCAGATCCATCTTTCTGGCATATTTCAGACAGACTGCGCTCCGCTCCTGATCCATTTTGGAAAACGCCTCATCCAGCAGTACCAGCTTGATTTTGGAATCCCGCTTACTCTGCTGCATATACAGCATGGCAAATCCAGCAAGCAGAGCTACATACTTTGGATTTTGTCCCTCACCACCGGAATCCCTGCCCGCCATATCATCGACAAAGTTTTCCCGGATCACATTTCCATGTTCATCGGTTACCTGTTCAAACATGCTGAATGACAGATAATTTCTGTAGTCTGCGTACTGTTCCATTTCTTTGCGCTTCTGTGCCCGCAAATGCTCATCCTCGTCTTTTGGTGGCATAAACTTGTCGGTCAGAAGTTTGATCTTCTGCTCATATTTCTGATAAAATGCATCTTCTCCGAAACTGATCTGACCGTCAATTCCGGCATTGTCCAGATTCTTGCTGTCGAGTTCCTCTGCCATAAGCATATCAAAGAACTGTCCGTTTTCATTTTTGGCCGGTTCAATTTTAATCTGGTACGTGCTGTCTGAGAAATTGGTTTCCCGCAACAGGCGGTTGATCTCATATGCGTGCCGTTTGGCTGCTTTGATATCTCCGTGAATTGTTGCAATGACATTCTCCCGGAGACTCTTATAGATGGATGCACACTTTTTTTCAAATTCTTCTTCGTATGCCGGCTCAAAATCCGTCCTGTACCGTTCAAGCATTTTTTCATATGCTTCATTGGATTTCTCAGCTCCGCTGAATTCACTGGCCGGATATGCAAGAATATATTTATTTCGCGCCATCTGCAGACGTTCTGCCTGTTCCTGCTCCTTATCTGCCAGATCTGCAATCTCTGCCTTCTTCCTGTTAATCACGGACTGCCCGGATTGCTTTTTTAACAATTCCCACACTTCCTGTTCGAGTTCTTCATTGGCAATATATCCCTGCAGCTTTTCCTCCAGCTGCTGTCTTCTAGACTCATTTTCTCCGGAAAGCTGCCCATACCGGCTGGTTAGCTTTGCCAGCTCTGTCTGCACTTCATCGATCTCAGTCTGGATGTCCCGCACCTGCTTCTTTAAAGCCTGTTCCTTCTCTTCGAGTTCTTTGTATGCCCTCTCCCGCAAAAAGCGGATCACTTCTTCGAGTTCTTTCTTGGTTTTATTTACCTTTGCAAGCTCAGCACCCGCCTTGGAGAGTTTCACGTAATGAGATGGCTCATCTTTCAGACACTCAAATTCTCTTGCAGCCTTTAATCTGCGCAGCAGATGATCCAATTCCGTCTCCTGTCTGCTTAAATCTTCCACATCGTTTTCATATTCTGTAAGCCGCGCCTTGGAAACACGGCGTCCAATACACGCTCTGGTCGTATAGTCTTTTTTCTTAAGATGCCGGAAAATAAAATTGCTGTACGAATAACAATCCGGTGTCACACCATCCCTTACCTGCTCCAGTTCCTCCACAGACCTGCATTTCATAATATGTCCCAGATACCGTTTCAGACATACATCCACATAAGCATCCTCTGTCTTTACTGCATCATATAAAGATCCTTCCAAACAATCCGGCTCACTGTCCGCAATCGCCTTGGAATTAATTAAATCCACATTTTCATATTGCTTCATGTTGCGAAACAGGACTGCTGCCTCATGTGCATATTGTGGTTCCGTGATCAGGGAACGTTTTAGCCTTCCCATGCGTCCCTCAATGGCATTTTTCCATTCTTCCTCCTGCACATCAAACAGATCAGCAAAAATCTGCACCCTGACAGTCGTTCCATAGCGGTCACTCAGCTGTTGGGATAATGCCGTTCTTGCAGACCTCAGATTCTCCTCATATGGTTTGCGGTTATGTTTCATGTCATCCACCAGCCGCTTTTTTTCTTTTAATTCTTTTCCGATCTCGCGCCTCTGCTCACTGTAATCCTCCACTTCATTTTCGATATTCTGCTTGGCAGATTCAATTTTTAAATGCAGGTTCTGGCACAATTCCTCCGTTACGTTTCCACTGCCAAGTTCTGCAATCAAATTTAGAACCGGATTACTGATATAATCGGTGATCACATCATCTTCTTCCCAGTTTTTCATTCCAAGAAGGATCTTGTTCCACTGTCTCGTATTATCCGCAAGCATCTGGCTGCGTGCATCCAGTTCCTCATACTGCTGCTGTTTTCCACCCAAATCACTGGACTTAAGATCTGCACTGACCTGAATCAGTTCCTGTTCGGTTTCCCCACGCACAGCAGAACGTTCTTTTATCTTTCCCTGCAGCTGCTCCTGTTTCTCTGCAATGATCTTTTTATCCTCTTCCGCGGTCTGAATTCTTGCCCGCAAATCTTCAATTCCAATGCAGCGGATCATTGCCTCTGCCCGGATCTTATCGGACTGCAGACGCACAAGTTCCTGCCCGGATGTCTGAATATCTGTCAGTATCTCGATTCGTTTTCTTAGATCTTCTATTTTATCTTTGATCTGCCGGTAAGAATCCAATTGTTCACTAATCGTGGCAATGGTATTGGAAGTGTTCTTTGGAAACATATAATCACGAATAAACTGTCCCGTTCCATTGGTCATTTTCAGGGCAATTGCACTTTTTTCCATCGTGATAAAACGGTTCTGATCAATATACCCGAGAATCACATCATACAGAGTTCCCAGGTATGCCTCTTTGGAACCATAAATGCGGTTGACTTCTCCCTTTCCGCGGTTGTCATCGGATTTTGTTCTGGCACTGACCAGCTTTTTGATCTCCTGATTGGAATAGCAGACGCCCTGTTCCGTCAGATATTCAGACTCCGGCATTTTCCCGGAGTGACTGAAATACACAAATTTTTTAATCTCAGAATCTGATTTTCTTACTTCAAACGCAATTCCAATACAGGTTATCATATGGGTTCCGGTATCTTCAATTTCCAGAGCAATTACGGAACAGAAATCACAGTCTTTACGATTGGCAGATCCGTCTTTTTGTTCTCCGCGCAGATAACTTAACACACTTCTGCGATTTTTTGCATCATCCGCTGCTTTATTCAGAAAACTCGGTGAGAAACTTCCATACAAAATGACCTGGATGGCATCCATCACTGTCGATTTTCCAGATCCGCTTTTTCCACTGAACAAATTCACATATTCATGAAACTCCAGTACCTTATGATCAATGCCTCCCCAGTTGTTAAGGCACATCCTTGTAAAAACTTTTTTTGCCTGACTCAATTTATTCACTCCTCATTTCGTCTTGTGTTTCCCACTGATCCTGCGTCTTTTCCGAATACTCTGCTTCCTTTTGTTCTTCCGTTTCCCCGGTTTCTCCTTTGAACATTTCAACCAGCTCATTGATATCTGCCGCTGAACAGAAAATATTAATGGTACTGTAAATATAAATCGGGGAATCGTCTTCGAGATTTCCAATGGCACTTGGCAGTTCGATCATCTGGTGTGTTTTCATCAGAATCAATGCCTCCTGCCACTCCTGAGCGGTCAGTCTGCGCGTAATCAAGTTTGTTTCCTTTCCATATCTTCGGATCTCCGCAAGACTGGTTGTCGTGGCATGTAGTCCTTCTCCCATAATTTTATCCCGATAAATCAATTTCATAAGGATCACCAGTTTCGTTGTTAAAAGTGTCATACGCTCCGTCAGCACGCCATCTCCTGTAATCCGGAAAATATGTTCCTGCGGATCATGAACCAGTTCACAGTCAAGCACCTGCAGATAATCTGCAATAAATTCCCGATTTCTCGCACATACCTGATAGTGAGGATTATCCTTCTGGATCAGAGTAACCGGATCACACTTTGTCTGCAAAATACAGGTCTGGCGAAACAGATCCTGTATGGTTTTTCTAATATTTTCCGCCTCACTCTGCGAGATATTTTCCATGTATTCTAACATTTATTTTTTCTCTCCTTTTTTTGCGTCAATCACCAGTTTTGAAAAAACAAATCCATATTCTCCTTTTAATTCTCCATCAATATGCACCGTTTCCTCCTGTTTCGTATCATCCGTTTCCTCCTGCCACAAAAACAGCAGTTTTTCCAGATCTTCTACGGACTGAATCGTCTGTTCATCCGTGACAAATCTGCCATCCACGATATTTTTCTGCCTGAATTCCTGCAACTGTTTTTTCGTATAAAGCGGCTTTGGTACAAAATCGGTCATCTGAGTCTCCTCGTTGTGCTTTTCCATCGCAATCGGGTGAAATCCTGCATCCTCCGCATTTTTCCGGTTGTAAAAACTTCTATCGGTTATATTCTTAAACTGTGTTCCTACTCTGATCCGGTCACGCATTTGTTCTAACACCTGTGGGCTGTTTGCATGATGATCCAACAAATTAATTAACTTTACAATATGATCTTCATCCGAAGAGCCTTCCTGCAGGATATAATGGATTCGTGCCAGTGCACGCTTGGCAAAGACAGTTTTCTGTTCGATCAGCTTGTTATATTTTTTTTCGATCAGATCAAATTCCCGCTCCACCTGATACACAAGCTGACTGGCACTTTCACAATATTCCAGACGATACTGGTTTCTTTTGCTGGTAACAGTTCCCTCCACAAGTCCGGTACGCTCTTTTACAAGCTGTTCCCTTTTTTGGTCATTTTCGCGAAGAATCTGGCTGACCAGTTCTTTAACTGCTTCCTTATAACGATAAAAGCTGTCTGTTGTCGTAAGAATTGCATATTTTTTACTGTCACTGTTGTTAATTTCCTCTACCAGAACTTTCTGAATTCCAATAAAATTTTTTTTCTGCGACAATTCCTCAAAATAGGAACGCATTCCATCCTGCATATTGGAAAGAAGCTGCCCCAGCCGTCTGGACGTCTGGAGTGCGTTTTTTAAAATATCATTATTTTTTTCTGTATCCGAATGATACGTAAACAAAGCACTGTAAATCGAAAGGATACTTTCCCTCTCCCGGCTGTCATCTTCTGTCTGAAGCTTCTGAAACAATTCCGTAAACAGCTGGCTGTATTCCGGGAAAGAAATAATATACGTATTTAACTTTTCATCAAAATCGCTTTTTAACCATCCCCACCGAATCAGGGTATTCAATATGCCAGACGGCGAATCTTCCGGAAATAAGGTATCCGGCTCGTCCTCTTCTTCTATTTCCTCATCCTCCCAGATAATCCTTGCCTTTGCAATTGTATCTGCAATAATCACACGGCATTCCTCTATCGTCAATCCAAGTGCTGTATACACTTCATTATTTTCCTCATAAATTGCCACAAGAAACTGCATATATGCATCACGGTTTTTCGTGCGAAATAGTTTATAAAATTCCTTTGGAATTTTCTTTTTTAAAATCATGAATGAATTTCCTCTTTATTTTCTACAACAGCCGTTCCTGTTCTATCGTCAGACCTGACTTAAGTATTGCTTCCTTTAATGGTTCCGAAACCAGATCACAAATCGTCTTCAAAAACCGAACTTCCTTTGGAGAGAAAAAACCATGACAAAATATATAAAGAGTATCTTTTCTATAAGACATGTCCTCATAGTTTGCTTTATTTTCAATTGTCATGATTCTTTTGCAACCTGACAGGGCATACGCCCTTGCATGTTCCATTGTCTGTGTATTTATAATCGTTCCATAAATCTGTGATGAAGAATCAATTACTTTTTCATCATTTATAATATACTGCAGTGTGCCTTTCCACTCAAGCGTCTGCGCATAAGAATGAATATTATGCGCATCCAGCAGTTCATCATCACTCATTTCCTCTATATAAAATGGGGATTTTGCTTTTAAAACAGACAGTATTCTATCCTCATAATTTTTTGGAAACATTTGGAATTGTGAAGGACACGCGCACTGAACACTCGTTTCCAGATGTGTTCCTTTTGATGTGCAACTGCATCTATACATACAAAAAAAGTTTCATCTTCCAGTTCTTTCTGCTCTTTGCCTCTGTTCAACAGATCCAATAAATCATCATAGTAGGAGCACAACCATGCACAATCCTGTCCTTTTCTCCGCCATTTTTCCACACGGGCAATGAGACGAAGCTGCCTTTCCCTTGGATCTTCGATTTGTTCCCTTTCACACAATTCCGGAATAATCGCAACATCATAATCAATTTTCTTAATACTTGTTTTTACATCTTTCCAATTTGGCTTAAACTTCCCCATCTTTCCCGCATTTGTCTCATTTTCAAGAATATTTGCCTGATCCAAAAGCTGTTTTCTTCCACCCACTATTTCCATAACATCCGCATCGATATACGGATGTTTCCATCCACTGAGCATCCCCGCCCTGTAATGATCGGTATTGGTTTTATCAATGATCCAACGGGCTAAAGTTTTATGTTCCTGCTCTTTTTTTCTGCCCACGTGGTCTCTCCTTTATTCCTATGATTTCATCCACAGGAAGTGCCGCGTAAAAAGATGATGCATATCTGCCAAAAACGTAGACATAACACTTCCTGAACCTTTTACCTCTTCTTCCGTTGCTTCCTGCTGTAATGCTGCGATTGCTGTTTCCATTTTTTCATTTCCCTGTAATCCCTCATCGGTCGGGAGCGTATGATTATCTTTCATTTCCTCATCTTCATATATTTAGTATAACGAAAAATTTTCCGAATTGCACCTATTATTTAAACATTTCGCATGAATCATCACCGACAAAAAGAGAACAGTGCCCCGATTGATCATCTGACACTGTTCTCTTTCTTTTGGTTTTATCCCTGTTCTCCGGATTCCGGTACATCTGTACTTACCGGTTTTGTACTATTCTGCGGCTCCACTTTTGCCATCGTAACCTTTGTTCCGTCATCCTTTACTACAAAGTTCACGGAATCAAGTCCCGATACATTCACATTGCGGTTGACCTTCGCATCGTAAGACTCGGCATTGATAATATCTGCCAGATCAATTCCGGTTGCTTCTTTCATGCTTTCAAAGACTTTTGCCATGACCACCGGCACATTTCCGGCAATCTGATCCACCCCATTGCTTCCGCCTTCGCCACCGCCAATGATTGTGATCTTGTCAATCTGACCGAGCGGTTCTGCAACTTTTCCGGCAATATCCGGAAGTACCTTGATCATCATTTCCGCTACTGCAGCCTTATTATACTTCGCATATGCTTCTGCCTTCTTTTCCATGGCTTCTGCTTCCGCAATACCTTTTGCCTGAATCGCAGATGCCTCTGCCTCACCGACTGCCCGGATACCGGCTGCTTCCTGCTCTCTTGCAAAACGCATGGCTTCTGCCTGTGCCTTCTGCGCTTCCGCTTCCCGCTGTGCCTCAAACTGCTTTGCCTCTGCGTCCTTCTGACGCTGATAAAGTTCTGCTTCCGCGCGCTGCTGGGCTGCATATTTTTCTGCCTCGGCTTTCTTCTTTACTTCTGCCTCCAGCGACTGCTCCGTAACGGCAACCTGCTTCTGCTTTAACTCAATTTCCCGCTCCTGCTTTGCAATATCTGCATTTGCCGTGGTAACTTCGATGGTCTTACGTTGTTCCTCTTTCTGGATTTCGTAAGCGGCATCTGCCATCGCCTTCTTTGTATCGGCTTCCATCTGAAGTTCTGATTTTTTGATTGCCAGTTCATTCTGTTTCTTCGCAATCTCTGTCTGCGCTTCCACTGCCGCATCATTGGATTCTTTATCCGCTGCTGCCTGTGCAACTTTAATATCTCTCTCTCTCTCAGCTTTTGCGATGGCTGCAGATTTCTTAATCTTTACAATATTGTCGATACCGAGATTTTCAATGACATCATTTCCATCAACGAAATTCTGCACATTGAAACTGATGATATCCAGTCCCATCGCTGCCAGATCCGGCTCCGCATTTTCTTTGACAAGGTTGGCAAATTTCTGACGGTCGGAAACCATCTCCTCCAGCCGCATCTTACCAACAATCTCACGCACATTGCCTTCAAGCACTTCACGTGCCACACTTGCTATGTACTCTGTATTTTTATTCAGAAAGTTCTCTGCTGCCAGACGCAGTTTCTCCGGATCATTACTGATCTTGACATTGACCGTGGCATCCACATTGATATTGATGTAATCCGCTGTCGGTACGGCGTTACTCGTCTTGACATCAATCGGAATCAGACGCAGATTCAGTTTATCCAGACGCTCAAAAAACGGAATCCTTATACTTGCCTTTCCAATGACAACTTTTGATTTCTTTTTCACACCGGAAATAATGTATGCCATATCCGGTGGTGCTTTCACATATCCCAGCAATAACAGCAATACAACGATCACCACAATAACCGCCGGGACAAGATACGGTATCAGATTTTCCATAAAAATCCCCTTTCTGTTAACTACTCCTGCTACCTTTTTATTGTAATATACTTTTTAAAAATTGTCATATTATTTTCTTATGATGTTTTCCTTAACTTAACCTTAAAACATAGACACTTGAAATTCTTTCCTGTTAAATCCATGAAAAATATTATAAAATAATTTGGAAAAGTTTGTAACGAAACCATCTTTTCGCCGTCTAATCTGTGTAAAAAGGAGGTGACCGGTTCTGAATTATGAAAAATTGTACAATTCCTATTACCTGCAGGTTTACTCTTACGTGATGACAATCGTCAAAAATCAGTCCCTGGCGGAAGAAATCACACAAAATACGTTTTATAAAGCGCTGACTGCCCGACACGGCTATGAAGGGAAATCCCGTGAATTCACATGGCTGTGCAGCATAGCCAAAAACCTTGCAGTTGATGAATGCCGCAAAAATCAAAAATATGCCTGTTTCGATGCATCTGCTGCGGAAACATCCGATGATATTGCAAACCATATTGCGGATCAGGACTCTGCGCTGCAGATTCATCTCGTACTTCATGAACTTCAGGAACCTTATAAAGAAGGTAAGCGCATAGTTTTAGGGCGTACCCTATAAATGAAATCTGACACCCCGCGCTA
>OIWK01001489.1_pt1 | contig 21812 bp, 24 predicted proteins | sample 1587401 | NCBI WGS metagenome assembly OIWK01 (sample SAMEA3888911, study PRJEB22519) | human gut metagenome | biome: human gut; feature: human-associated habitat; material: faeces | place: Denmark | collected 2009
CCATTCTTTGCCTGCAATTTCTGTCTTCCACTCCTCTCCTAAATGCATTTTTATAGACGGTATATATACACTGTTATTCATTAATTCATATTTTTTATCTTTTGCCTCCCTACCTACTACAACTTCACCTGTTATTTTATTAATGGCAACAACTGAAGGTATCGGTCTTCCCTGATTATCTCCTTTGTTTAACAACTTAAAATCATTATCATCAAGTGCTAATAGTTCCACAACAGCACTACTGGTAGTACCAAAATCTATCCCATAGTAGCTCTTACTCATTTTTTTCATTCTCCCATTTTACACGATAAAGATCATTTTTTTGCAGCAATTTAAATACATCTCCTAAAGTATCTAAAACATTCAATCCAAGATCTAGAGACATTTCCATATTCAATGCTTCTTCATATTCCTGATAGTACATATTTAATCTTTGACTAATCCTATTGATTAGTGTCTCATGCTTATAATTAATATCTTCCTGAATTTTCGTTGAGATTTTTTTTATATCTTCTATTTCATTTTTTAAATTGTCTATAATTTCTTTGTTTTCTCTCAGAGAGGCTGACAACCTTTTGTTTTCTATTTCACAATATAGCTTTTCGGTTTTTAATTTTTCATAACTATCCCTTAAATTTTGAACGTCCACATCCAATTTTTCTTTTTCATACGCTATTCTGTTATACCGTGCTTTCGCTTGAATCAAATTCTCCTTCAATTCGTCAAGTTGACTTTTTTGTTTTTCTATAGTAATATTCTTATTTTTAATTTCTTCACATTGTTCTTCTTCAGAATATGCATTGTGATTTACATTTTGTTTATTATCTGGTTCACTTCCCTTAGTCGCATCTTCATCTAATATTTCTCCTTGGTTAGAGATGGATTCATCACTATTTTGAGGATGTACTACAATAGGCAAATTATTTGATTTTATTGGTAACACACCAATAATCCTATCCTCTATAACATCAGTATCATTATTTGTATTTGCCTGCTTTTCTGATTTTGTTTCCAACTTGGCAACTATATATTTTTTCTCTGAAAGTCCTGCCCATTTTTTTAAATATATAAATCGCGGGGTTTCCTCTCCTATTTTGAGGCTTGCAAGAGAAACTTTTATTATTTCTCTAAATCTCGTAATAATATCTTTGGTGAGCCCTAATTTTGGTAGTTCATTATCACTTTTTAACAGCGGAGTAATCAATGAACCTCCTCCATATCTCTTTATATATCCTGACAATGTGTTTCCATTATTTCCATAAGCACACTTAACCAGCTCACTAATAATTTCCCTTAATAAAGGATTATTTTTTCCATTGCAAAGATGCATTTGTAGCAGATTAAAATTTAACAATATTTTTCGCTCTTTATCCTGTGATAAATTTTTCAAATAGCGACTTCCTTGTATAATCTCATGATAAACCTTCCTACTATCATCTTGCTCGTTTATAAAATCATAAATAAGTGATGTACTCATGGAATTATTATCTCTAAAATATGCAAATCCATCAAAAAAATATCTTTCTATAGTTTCATCCCAACCGTTTTCCTTCAATAATGTTTTGAAAGCACTTCTATAATCCTCTTTGTTAGCCTTTCCCTCTTTTTTTTCCTTATCCACTAATGAATCCATTTTTTCCTTATACATTGTGTAATCATCTATTTTTTGAATATTATCCATTTTTTCACCTTGCCTATATAATATCTATTTTATAACTATATTATTCTATCCCGCCCTTAGATTATCCTGCTTTGAAAAATAAAATTTAAATTTTTATTGACACAATTCTACAATATGCAGTACAATATACTCGCAAGAGTACATTGTACTGCAACTAAATATTTTATCTTTTTCGCCAGAAGGCACCCACCTCTTAGGTGAGTGATGAACATCTATTTGCCGAATTTGCGTAAGCAATTGATGGCGAACAAATGTCATATATGCTATAATTATACTGTGGAGGTGATACAGTGAAAACATATAAATTCAAGCTCTATAAGTCAAAAAGAAACAAGAAACTGCACAGACAGATTAATATTGCTGGAAGTATATACAATCACTGTATAGCCTTGCATCGGCGATATTACAAAATTTTCAAGAAAAGCCTGAGGGCATTCTCCCTGTCAAAGCATTTGACAAAGCTGAAGAAAATTACTAGATACAGCCATTGGAAGTTGGTTGGTTCACAGGCTATTCAGGACATAAGTGAGAGAATAAGCAGGGCGTATGCGCTGTTTTTTCGCAATTTGCAACATAATATTAAGACTGCCCCTCCAGGTTTCAAAAAAATCAGGAAATACAAATCTTTCACCTTGAAACAGGCTGGCCACAAGTATAACGGTCAGGATAATTCCATAATCATACAAAAGCAGAAATACCGCTTTTTCAAATCCCGTGAAATAGAGGGCAAAATCTGTACTGTTACAGTCAAAAGGGACAGCCTGGGGGATATCTATATCTATTTCGTGTGTAAGAACGATGAGAATAAGGTCTTAGCCAGAACAGGTAAAAGCGTCGGCTTTGACTTTGGCTTGAAAACATTTCTTACAGCATCTGATGGGCAGGATATAGAATCTCCCTTGTTTTTCAAGAGTAACAGCAGTGCCATAGCCAAGCTAAACAGAAGGCTTGCCAGAAAGAGGCAGGGTTCAGGCAACAGGAACCGTATGAAGAATGACCTTTGTAGGCTGTATAAGAAAACAGCCAATCAGAGAAATGATTTCCATTGGAAGTTGGCAAATAAACTCTGTGGTAAGTATGCCGTCATATGTATGGAAGATTTGAATCTAAAAGGTATGCAGAAGCTATACGGCAGAAAAATATCTGACCTTGGCTTTGCAGAATTTTTGGAAAAGCTGGTATACGTAGCATATAAGACAGGAACAACCATCATCAAAGTAGATAGATTTTTTCCATCAAGCCAGTTGTGTTCATGCTGTGGCCAGCAAAATCATCAGATGAAAGATTTGCGAATCAGAAAATGGCAATGCAGTTGCGGAGCAGTGCATCAGCGTGATAGAAATGCTGCAATCAATATCCTTAATGAGGGATTGAAATATATGTAGTAAATAACATCTGGGTGGGACATCATCCAGTAGGAGAGAATCAGTAAGACCTATATCCTGCTTGCAGGAATGGCATGGCTCGTTTGTATCCTAGAATCTCCCACTTCAAATACCGCAGGGATTAAGTGTAGGGAGTATGTCAAAAGCTGAAAACAAATGTGGTTGCAAGACCACATTTGTTTTGGCAGGCGTTATTCTCAGGTGAGAATGACGCGAGGGAATTGACCACATTTTGCTTCATTACTGAATTGAGCAATTAAAATATCGCAGAGTACAACCCTCAGTCAAAATCACTAGCGTGATTTTGCCAGCTCCCTGACGCTAAGACCCAGTTTGTCGCAAGCTTGCGCAGCAAGAAACTGTTGGTCGTGCTAATGTCGCCTTGCGACGGCAGGGAGCATATAAAAGTTTGAAGTAATCACTGACTAAAATCTTAAAGATAGCCTATTATCTCTCCCCTGAAAGGGGAGGCGGATGCGAGCATAGCGAGCAGACGGAAGGGTTGGGATACTCTTTGTTCACGCTTTGTAAACTAATTTCAATTCACGTAAAAAAGGACTACAATCATGTATGACCAATACAACCGCAAAATAGATTACCTGCGCATCTCCCTTACCGACCGCTGCAACCTGCATTGCCGCTATTGCCGGCCGGAGGTGAGTGAGCATGTGCCGCATAACGAAATATTGCGCTATGAGGAGCTTTTGCGTATCTGCCGCGCTGCGCTGCAGCTTGGTATCCGCAAATTCAAAATCACCGGCGGCGAGCCTTTGCTGCGCAAGGGCTGCAGTGATTTTATCGCGAGCCTGAAGCAAATGGAAGGCGTAGAGCAGGTAACGCTGACGACTAACGGCACACTGCTTTCGCAGCAGCTGCCTGCGCTTATCGCAGCGGGTGTGGACAGCATCAACGTGAGCCTTGATACTCTGAATGCAGCGTATTATACAGAGCTTACCGGCGGCAGCCTGGACAGCGTTCTGAAATCATTGCAGGAGCTACAGGCTGCAGGAATATCGTTTAAGCTGAACTGTGTGCCCTTAGCAGAAAATGGCCTGGTCGATATTATGCAGCTGTTGAAGTTGGCGCACAGCTATAATGCGCCGTTGCGCTTTATCGAGCTGATGCCGCTAGACTGCAACACTAATCTGCAAGGCCTAAGCGGCAGTGAAATTCGCAGTCTGTTGGAGCAGGCAGGCTTACAACTGCAGCGTGACGCGCAGCGTTACGGCAACGGTCCCGCAAGTTATTGGCGCATCGGCGGCTATAAAATGCCGGTGGGCTTTATCGAACCGCTGCACAATAAATTCTGCGCTGTCTGCAACAGGGTGCGCCTTACCTCCGTGGGCATGCTGAAGCCCTGTCTTTACTGTAACGAGGGCATGAATCTGAAGCGCTTGCTGCGTGACGGCGCAAGTGATGCTGATTTGCTGCAGGCGATGCAGGAGATTATTTATGCCAAGCCTGCGGGACACAGCTTTGACGTAGAGGCTGCGCGTTTTAATATGAACCAGATAGGCGGATAAATACAGGCTTTGAAGGAGCAGACAATGAGTGAGTTTACACATTTTGACGCCGCCGGCAATGCTCTGATGGTGGATGTCAGCGATAAGGCTGATACCGCGAGGGTTGCCGTGGCGCAGGGAAAAATCTGCGTAAGCAGAGAAATATATGAAAAAATTGCTGCCGGCAGTATGGCCAAGGGTGATGTGCTGGGCGTAGCACGTGTTGCCGGAATTATGGCAGCCAAGCGCACCAGTGAGCTGATTCCGCTATGCCATCTGCTGCAGCTGACGAAGTGCACGGTAGATTTTGAGCTGTTGGCGGAAAACGGCAGCTATGCCTTACAGGCGCAATGCCTGGTAAAAACTACGGGCAAGACAGGCGTGGAGATGGAGGCGCTGACAGGCGTACAGATTGCCTTGCTGACGATTTACGATATGTGCAAGGCCGTGGACAAGGCAATGGTGATTACAGATGTGCATCTGCTTAGTAAGGCAGGCGGAAAGAGTGGTGATTTCGTATGGAAGCAAGCATAAAGGGTATAATCAAGGCTGTATGTATCAGTGAAAAGAAGGGTACAGAAAAGCATCCGGTTAATGAGATTGTCCTCAAAGAAAATTTCGGCATCGAGGGTGATGCCCACGCCGGCAAATGGCACCGTCAGGTGAGTTTGCTGAGTGCGGAAAAGGTGGATGAATTCAATGCGCGCGGCGGTGATGCCGCTATCGGTGCCTTCGGTGAAAATATTTTGGTCAGCGGTATCGACTTCAAAAAGCTGCCGGTAGGCAGCATCATGCGCAGCGGTGACGTAGTGATGAAGCTGACGCAGATTGGCAAGGAATGCCACAGCCATTGCACGATTTATGCGCGTGTGGGCGACTGCATCATGCCACGTGAAGGCGTTTTTGCGACGGTAGAGCATGGCGGCGTTCTGCGCAGCGGCATGGAGCTGGAGGTGACTCTGCCTGCAGCCGACGCACCCTTGCGCGCAGCGGTAATGACGCTTTCTGATAAGGGTGCAGCGGGTGAGCGTGTTGATACCAGCGGCCCGCGGGCAGCAGAGCTGTTGGCGGAGGCAGGTTACGAAATTGTGGAGCAGGTTTTGCTTCCCGATGCGCAGAAGAAAATAGAACGCGAACTGATGCGTCTGGCGGACAGCAGACAGGTTGATCTGATTATCACCACAGGCGGCACGGGCCTCTCGCTGCGTGATGTCACCCCGGAGGCAACAATGGCAGTGGCGACACGCAACGTGCCCGGTATTGCGGAAGCCATCCGTGCGGAATCACTCAAGATTACGCGGCGGGCAATGCTGAGCCGCGGCGTGAGCGTAGTACGCGGACAGACGCTGATTGTGAATCTGCCGGGCAGCACTAAGGCGGTGGAGGAAGCTTTGGCAATCGTTTTGCCGCAGCTGGAGCATGGACTGCGCATCTTAAAGGGCAGCGCCCATGATTGTGCGAGAAAATGAGTGCTATTGACTGGTCACCGCTGTGGATTTCGCTGCACACTGCGGCAGCAACAATCGTCATAGTTTTCTTTATCGGCGTAATTATTGCCTGGTGGGTGGAACGGTTGCAGAGCCAAAGCCTGAAGATTTTTGCTGATGCTGTAATAACGCTGCCGATGGTGCTGCCACCTACGGTAGCAGGCTTCTTTCTCTTATACTTCTTTGGCAACAACCGCTTTTGGGGCCAGCTTATTTATCAGCTGACAGGTATAAAAATAGCCTTCAGCTGGTTGGCAACCGTGCTGGCAGCAGCGGTAATTTCGCTGCCGCTCATGTACCGCAGTGCGCGCGGAGCCTTGTCGCAGGTTGACAAGGGCATGCTGGAGGCGGCGCGTTCGCTGGGTATGACGGAATGGCGCATTTTCTGGCGTATTCATCTGCCGAATGCACTGCCGGGCATTATTGCCGGCGGTCTGCTGGCCTTCGCCCGCGGTCTGGGCGAGTTCGGCGCCACGGCGATGATTGCCGGCAATATTGCAGGACGCACACGCACGCTGCCGCTCGCAGTTTATTCTGCCGTAGCGGCAGGCGATTGGGAGGCAGCAGGCTGGTATGTGGCCGTAATTGTGGGCATCTGCCTTTTAGTAGTTATCGGTCTTAATGTTTACTTATATAAAACAAAACAACAACAGGGGGAGTAAAATGAAAAAACTCTTATGCTTAGTATTTTCTTTGATGTTAGCTGTTATGGCTGCAGGCTGCGGCGGCGGTGAGAAGCAGGCTGCTGCACCGCAGGCAGGCAAAACACTGCGTCTGGCTGCTGCTGCCAGCATGGAAAAGGTATTTACGCAAAAGCTCATTCCGCGGTATCAGCAAAAGCATCCGGAAATCAAAATTGAAGGCGTATACGATGCCAGCGGCAAGCTGCAGGCACAGATTGAAAGCGGTCTTGCAGCGGACGTATTTATTTCTGCGGCCAACAAGCAGATGAACGCGCTGAGCGACAAGGGCTATATGGATAAAAGCACGGTAAAGCCGCTGCTGGAAAACAAGCTGGTGCTAATTGTGCCTAAAAGCGGCAGCGCAATCAAGGGCTTTGAGGATTTCAGCAAGGCTAAGCATCCTGCCATCGGCGATCCCGCCAGCGTTCCTGCAGGCCAATATGCCAAGGAAGCGCTGACCAAGCTGGGCCAATGGGACGGTATTCAAGGCAAGGTAAGCCTTGGTACTAATGTAACACAGGTTTTGAACTGGGTTGCTGAAGGCAGTGCCGACGCAGGCCTTGTTTACGCTACTGATGCAGCACTCTTGAAGGACAAGGTAACTGTTGTGGCTGAAGCTCCGGCAGGCTCCTTAAAGAAGCCGGTAATTTATCCTATCGGCGTGCTGGCAAAGGCTCCGCAGGCTGAGGCTGCCAAGGATTTTGCTGCCTTCCTGCAGACTGAAGAGGCTATGAAGATTTTTGCCGCCTACGGCTTTGCGCAGGCTAAATAAGAGGTAGATAAGCATGAAATTAATTCGTACTGAGGATGCGGTCGGCAGTGTTCTCTGCCATGACCTGACACAGATTATTAAGGGCGTTACGAAGGATGCCGTGTTCCGCAAGGGACATGTGGTGCAGCCGGAGGATATTCCGGTGCTGCTTTCCATCGGTAAGGAGCATTTATACGTGTGGGAAGCTGATGAAAGTATGCTGCACGAAAATGATGCCGCACGCATTTTGTGCGACATCTGCAAAAACACTATGATGGATGAATCGCCTGTGAAAGAGGGCAAGATTGAGCTGGCCGCCGCTGCTGACGGTCTGTTCAAGGTAGACGGCGCGCGTCTGCGTCTGGTGAATAGCTTCGGACAGATGATGATTGCTACGCGTCACGGCAATACACCGGTGAAAAAAGGTGACAAGCTCTGCGGTACACGCATCATTCCGCTGGTTATCGAAAAGGAAAAGATGCAGCGTGTGCGTGAGCTGTGCGGCGAAGAGCCTTTGCTGCAGCTTTTGCCGTATAAAATCAAAAAGGCTGCCGTTCTGGCGACAGGCAGCGAGGTTTTCCACGGACTCATTAAGGATACTTTTACGCCCGTGCTGGAGGAAAAGCTGGCCGAGTTCAACGTGGAGGTAATTTATAAGCAGGTTCTGGATGATAAACCGGAGCAGATTACCGCTGCGATTAAAACCGCGATTGAGGAAAAGGGCGCGGAAATGGTGCTCTGCACCGGCGGCATGAGCGTTGATCCGGATGACCGCACACCGCTGGCAATAAAAAACACCGGTGCACGCATTGTGTCTTACGGTGCACCGGTGCTTCCGGGGGCCATGTTTTTGCTGTCGTATTACGGCGAAGACCAGGTGCCTGTTCTGGGCCTGCCGGGATGCGTAATGTACGCTAAGCGTACGATTTTTGACCTGGTGCTGCCGCGTGTGCTGGCCTGTGACCTTGTTACTGCCGACGAGCTGGCAGCCTTGGGCGAGGGAGGACTGTGCCTGAACTGTGCCGTTTGTACCTATCCTGCCTGCGGTTTTGGCAAGGGGTGGTAAAATGACCTACGCAGAGCCGCAGCATTATCATGTGAAGGTGCGCGTGTATAACGAAAGCATTGATTTCGGCAAGGGCGTAGCGGAGCTTCTGCAGCGCATTGAGGCCACCGGTTCGCTGAGTGCTGCCTACAAGGCTATGGGCATGTCGGCCAGCAAGGCGTGGAAGATTTTGCGGCGTGCGGAGGCAGACCTGGGCTTTGCACTGGTCAGCAGCACGGCAGGCGGCAAAAGCGGCGGCAGCAGTGTGCTGACGCCGGAGGGACGCCTGCTGCTCGAGCGGTATACAGCCTTTAATGCAGAGGTGCAGTCGGCGGCGGCGCAGGCCTTCGCCAAGTATTTCAAATAACATAAATCTTTGGGCAGTACGGGGAATTTTTCCTGTACTGCCTTTGTTTATATAGTTTGTGTTTTCTTGACGCAGATTAGTAAAGAGGCTATAATATAAACATCTAGTAAATAGCAACAAGTATCAGATATGGGAGCTATGCCGACTTCCTTCCGCTGTGTATAGGCGGATGATGAGCTTGCGATTTGCTGCAAAAAAATTGCAGCGTTATTTTTTTGAAAGAAGGTTTAAGTATGAGTATTTTTGCCGGAGCTGTTGATTATTTTGTTAAGGGTGGTCCCTGCATGTGGCCGCTGCTGATGTGTTCCTTTGCCGCTATTGCTATTGGTGTGGAACGATATCTTTTCTATAAGAAGGCTATTTCCGGAGAAACGTTCGCGAGCAGCTTCTGCCGCATGATGAATGACTTTAATCTGGTTGGCGCCAGTGAGCTGGCAGAGCAGAGCAAGGGCGAGGCTGCTGCCATGGCTAAGGAGATTTTGGATATTAAGGGTGACCTCGGCCCGCGTCTGGAAACTATTGTCTATACTAAAGCAGACCGTATTATCGACAGTCTGGAAAAAAATATCAACTATCTGAGTGTTGTTATCGGTCTTTCGCCGATGCTCGGCCTGCTCGGTACTATTACCGGTATGATTTCTTCTTTCAACGCTTTGAACGAAAGAACCCAAAACCCGATGGCCGTTACTGCAGGTATTGGTGAAGCGCTGATTACTACCGTTTTCGGCCTGTGCATTGCCATTATGGGTATGTGTATCCATGCTTATCTTACAAGTAAAATCAAAACTGAAACTCTGAATATCAACGAAGTAGCGGATACGTTGGTTGATATTTTCAAAGCTAACGAGCAGAGCAAATGAGGGGCGGTGTTGAAAAATGCGCAGACGTCGTAAAAGAGTGATGAAGTCACCGGAAATCATGCTTAGTCCTATGATTGATATGATTTTCCTGCTGCTGGTATTTTTCATTGTCAGCACTATGTATATGAGCGAGGTCAAGACGATTCCTATTCGCCTGCCGGTTGCCAAGCATTCGGAGAATGTCAGCAAGAGTAACTTTAATGTAACGATTAAAAAGGATGGTAGCCTTTATCTGGATGAAAATAAAATCGAGATGGATATGCTGGTTCAGAATGCTGCGATTGAAAGCAAGCATGATTCCTCCTTCTCGGTTATTATCAGAGCAGAGGACGAAGCTCCCTATAAAACTATTATCCAGCTGATGGATAAAATGAAGGGAGCAGGTGTCACACGCTTCGGTTTGGCTACGGATACAGGTGAGAGCAAATGAAGGATGAACAAAAGCGATTTGGCAAGGGCTTTGCCGTAGCTCTGGCTGTGCATCTTGTTCTTGCCGCCGGCCTTGGCATTTTTGGCTACCGCTTTGTGCATACGCCTCCGGAAATTTTGGAGGTTTCATTGGAAGCCGGTGGTGGCGGCGCTGAAGATCAGGAGGAAGACATTGAACAGGAGGAGCAGCAGGAAGAGCCTATCATCCAAGGCCTGGAGGATATTATTGACCAAAAGCTGAAGCCTAAGCCACAGAAGAAGATTGTTAAGAAAAAAGCAACTGCAGCCCCCGGGCCGAAGGCTCCTGCCGGTAATCCTGCTGGTAATGGTACAGGCACAGGTACGGGCAGCGGAACGGGCAGTGGTAATGGCAGCGGCAATGGTAACGGTAGTGGCAACGGTAGTGGCAGCGGCGAGGGCCGCGGTGTGCCGGTCAAACCGCCCCGCCTGCTGCGTGAGGTTGCGCCTGTATATCCTGCGTCCGCACGCAATAGCGGCGCAACCGGTGTAGTAACTGTACGCATTCTGGTGGGTGCTGACGGCAGTGTAGAGGATGTAACGGTTGTCGGTTCCTCCGGCAACGGTGCTATGGATAACAGCGTTGTGACGGCAGTCAACAAATGGCGCTTCAGTCCTGCCAAAGACAAGTACGGCCAGAACGCACGCTGTCGCGTTACACGTGCGGTAAGCTTTAACTTAAGATAAAAATTATACGCAAATGCTTTTATGCAAAAAGCTGCCGTCTCCGTCTCAAACCGGAGGCTGGCAGCTTTAACTGTTTTAGCGGGAATATGATGATGTTTTTTCATGCGGATTTTTTGTTTAGCTTACGCTGCTGCTGCAATATAATAATCAAAAAGCTTTTTCAAAAAGAAAAAACACGGCTGATAAACACCGTGTTTTTCTTATGTGCTATGTCTCATGGAAGGAAAGTGAGATATAGCGAAATCAAAACAAAGAATTTTTAAGCAGATATCAAATCCACAATTGATATTATATACTAATAAGATAACTGTGTCTAATAATTAATAAGCATAACAGTTATTTTGCTTTGTTCAGATTTCTGTATTTAGTTACGAAGAGGGCGATGCGCTCCAGCGCCTTATGCAGGATTTCTTCGCTGTAAGCATAGGAGCAGCGGATATAGCCTTCGCCACCAGCACCGAAGATGTTGCCGGGGATTACGAGAACCTCTTGCTCCTCCAGCAGCTTTTCAACAAATTCCATGCTGGAAAGGCCGGTTTCCTTGATGCAGGGGAAAACATAGAAGGCGCCTTCGGGCTCATACAGTGGCAGCCCCATCTTGTGGAAGCCATCAATCATAATCTGACGGCGGCGGCTGTATTCGGCAACCATGTTGTCAACGTCCTGACGGCAGTATTTCAGTGCCGCAATAGCGCCGTACTGTGCTGTAACGTTGGGGCAGAGTACAACATACTGATGCAGGATGTTCATAGCGTTGATGATTGACGCCGGTGCCATGATATAGCCAAGACGCAGGCCGGTCATAGCGTAGGCCTTGGAGAAGCCGTTGAAAATAATGGTGCGGTCGCGGAATTCCGGGAAGTGGGTGAACATGGTGTGTGTTTTGCCGCCGTAGGTAAGATGAGCATAAAGCTCGTCGCTGATGACAATCAGGTCATGCTTCACAGCCCAGTCGCCGATAGCCTTAATCTGCTCCTTGCTCATAATAGCGCCGGTCGGGTTATTGGGATAGCCAAGCATAATAGCCTTGGTTTTGGGCGTAACAGCCTTTTCCAAATCTTCGATGGTAGGCACAAAGCCGTTTTCCTGATAAGTTTCTACGGAAACAGGCTTGCCGCCTGCCAGAATAACGCAGGCCTTGTTGGCAACGTAGCAGGGCTCGGGCAGAATAATTTCGTCACCGGGATGCACAATGGTAGTAATAGTGGTGTAAAGTGCTTCACTGACACCGACGGTTACCATGATTTCGGTTTTCGGGTCGTATTTCACGCCGTAGTTTTTATGGATATCATCCGCAATTGCTTCGCGCAGCTCCAAAAGGCCGAGGGTAGGAGTGTAGCAGCTTTTGCCTTCGCAGATGCTGTTGATTTCGGCATCCTTGACAGCCTGCGGAATATCAAAATCGGGTTCGCCTACGCTGAGAGGTACGATGTTGGGGTTAGCGGCCATAATATCAAGAAACTTTGCCAGACCGGAGGGAGGCAGTGCTTTAATAAAGGGAGAAACAGCAGCATCAAAATTATAGGACATAAAAAATACCACCTTTCATAAAAAGCTTGTCGATGAAGCGCCCTTGTCCAAACTGACACTTTTTCCACAATCTCTATCTGTTTACTGTATTACTGTAGCAGATATTTTTGCCACTGACAAGGGAAAGCGCAGTGTATACATTTTACGTGGCAGATTTAGCATTTTTCTGTATAAAATTTAACATATAATAACTAGATATAGCGTAAGCTACTTGCAAGACTTGTCAACAGATGCTATAATAAGGATAGCCAAAATAAGTATGACTTGTGAAAGAGTGGGTTTAAAGCCCGCTCTTTCCGCTTATTATGATGTTTCTGACGCATTTGCGGCAGAGGCAGGTATTGGCCGCAAGGTTAATACAGAAAGAAAAACTTAATATGGAGGTGAAAATGATGCAGGCAAAAGAAGTTGAAGCACTGATTACCGCAATGGTAGAACCCCTTCTGCAGGATACCGGGCTTACTCTGGTTGATGTAGAATATGTGCGTGAAAAGGACTGGTACCTACGGATTTTTCTCGATAAGCCTGGTGGAGTTGAAATTGATGACTGCCAGATGGTGAGCGAAAAGCTGACGGAGATTCTGGATGCAGAGGATCCTATTCCCGACAAATACTTTTTGGAGGTTTCTTCTCCGGGCATTGACCGTCCGCTGAAGAAGGACAAGGACTTTGAAGCTGCCTACGGCACCAAGGTTGACATTATGTTCTATACTCCGTGGGAGGGAATGAAAAATCTGACCGGCATTCTGGTAGCACATGATGACGAAGCTGTACAGGTTAAAAAGATTATTAAAGGTAAGGAATTCAAAAATCCTGACCGCATTGAACGTAGGCTGATTGCGAATATCAGACCGCATATAGACTTTTAATTTAAGAAATAGGAGGCTTATTAAGTGAACGCAGATTTTATCTCAGCAATCCAGGAATTAGGAAAGGAAAAGGGTATTGACCCCGAGCTTTTGTTCCAGGCTGTTGATGACGCTTTGGTTGCCGCTTACAAGAAGAACACCGGCACAAACCAGAATGTCCGTGTTGAAATGAATAAAGAAACCGGTGAAATCCATGTATATGCTCAGCGCACTGTAGTTGATGGTGAGGCTGACGGCATTAACGAAATGACTCTGGAGGATGCTCAGGCAATCAACCCGCAGTATCTTGCAGGCGATATCGTAGAGGTTGAGGTTACTCCGAAAAACTTTGGCCGTATCGCTGCCCAAAACGCTAAGCAGTTTGTTGTACAGCGTATCCGTGAGGCAGAGCGCGGACAGGTATATGAACGCTTCCAAAGCCGTGCCAACGATATCGTTACCGGTATTATCGAGCGCATGGAAAACCAAAACGTTTATATCGATTTGGGCAAGGTTGAAGCCGTACTGACTCCGAATGAGCAGATTCCCGGCGAAATCTACCAATACCATGAGCGTATGAAAACCTATATTGTTGAGGTTAAGCGCACCAACAAGGGACCGCAGATTATGGTTTCCCGTACTCATCCCGGCCTGCTGAAGCGCCTGTTTGAGCTGGAGGTTCCGGAAATCCATGACGGCGTTGTTGAAATCAAATCCGTTGCCCGCGAGCCCGGTATGCGCTCCAAAATTTCCGTATATACCGCTGACAGCAATGTTGATCCGGTAGGTGCATGCGTAGGCCACAAGGGCATGCGTGTGCAGACTATTGTCAACGAGCTGCGCGGTGAAAAAATTGATATTGTAAAATACAGTGAAGATCCGGCACAATATGTTGCCAATGCTCTGAGCCCGGCAAAGGTTGTCAAGACAACCGTTAACGAAGCAGATAAAATCTGCCGCGTTGTCGTACCGGATTACCAGCTGTCCCTGGCTATCGGCAAGGAAGGCCAAAATGCCCGCCTGGCTGCTAAGCTGACCGGCTGGAAAATTGATATTAAGAGCGAAACTCAGGCTGCCGAAGAGGCTGCTGCTGAGCCTGCTCCCGTGGAAGAAGCATGATGAAGGTAAAAAAAATTCCGCAGCGTAAATGCTTAGGCTGCAATGAAATGAAGGATAAAAAGGCTCTGCTGCGCGTTGTACGTTCACCTGAGGGCGAGGTCAGCCTTGACCTCACCGGCAAGAAGAACGGACGCGGCGCATATGTCTGCCCCGATAAGGAATGCATTACCAAGGCCGTAAAGGAGAAACGTCTGGAGCGCGCTTTGGAGAAGCCTATCGGTGAGGATGTACTCAAGCAGCTGCTGGAGGATTTCGAACATGGCAGGCAATAATGTTGCTTTTGCTTTAGGGTTGGCGCAAAAGGCAGGCAAAACCGCTTCCGGCGATGTAGCTGTGCGTGCTGCCTTAAAAAGCGGCAAGGTCAAGGTACTTGTTTTGGCACAAGATGCTGCCCCTAATTCAAAAAAGGAAATTTATTTCCTGGCAGAGATGGCAGGCGTGCAGGTCATTGAGCTGTTGACGCGCAATGAGCTGGGCTATGCAATCGGCAAAGGACCTAGAATAGCTGTGGCTATTACCGATGCGAATTTTGCCAACATGCTGTTGAAAAAATAATGATTTAAATCACAGTTGTCTGCGCAGCTTGCGCGAGCTCTGCAGATGAATCTGCTTCTTATTATCTGGTCTGGAGGTGGATGAATGGGTAATAAAAGAATATATGAGGTTGCCAAGGATTATGGCAAACCGGTAAATGAGGTCATTGACCTGTTGAAGAAAAATAATATCGAAAAAACTAATTTTAGTGCAGCTGATGACAAGGCTATGTCTGTTATCCGTAAAGCATACGATAAAAAACCAGAACCGCCCAAACCGGCGAAGACGGAAAAACGTGATGTCAGCAAACCGGCTGCTCCTGCGCGTCCGCAGGATACAGCTAAAAGAAACGATAACAATATGAATAGGAATAACGGACAGAGGAATATGCAACAAAATCAGCAACAAAATCAACGCAACAACAACGCTCAACAAGGGCGTAACGAAAATCGTCAGGGCGGCCGCAACGAAGGCCGTCAGCAGCAAAACCGCAACGGCCAGCAGGGTAACCGTCAAGGCGGCCAGGGTGGCCGTAACGAAGGCCGTCCGCAAAACCGCAACGGCCAGCAGGGCGGTCAGGGCAACCGTCAGGGTAACCGCAACGGCCAACAACGCCAGGGCGGTATCTTTGTAGGTCCTAAGAGCCAACAGGGCCCCAGTGTACATGGCGAAAGCCGTGCACAGGTTAGCGGTGGCCGCAGCGAAGGCCGCAGCAGCGGTCGCAGCGAAGGCGGTCGCGATAACCGTCAGGGCGGTCGCAACGCAGGCAAGAGCCGTAAGGACAACAAGCCGCAGATTAAGGGCAGCTACGCTACCCGCGAAAGCCGTCCGAACCGCAGCGCCGGCCATCAGATGCCGGTAAACCGCGGCGGCAAGAAGCCCGCACCGAAGCAACAACAGGCTCCGGTAGAAATTGTTCGTCCGACCTACGTTGAAATCGGCGAATCTATCAATGTACAGGAATTTTCCAAGCTCATTAAGCGTGAAGTTAACGAAGTAATCAAGGCTCTGTTTATGTTGGGCGTTATGGTTACCATCAACCAGGATATCGATTTCGATACCGCACAGCTTATCGGCGACAACTTCGGCGTAGAGGTTGGCCAGAAGGCTCCGGAAGAGGATCCGACCGAGATTCCCGAGGTTGACGATCCGCCTGAAAAACGCGTTCCGCGTCCGCCGGTTATTACCGTTATGGGCCACGTTGACCATGGTAAAACCTCCTTGCTGGACGCTATCCGTAAAACCAACGTTACTTCCCGCGAGGCAGGCGGTATTACCCAGCACATCGGTGCTTATAAGGTAAACTACCAGGGCAAGCAGATTGTCTTCCTGGATACCCCGGGCCATGAGGCTTTCACAGCTATGCGTGCCCGCGGCGCACAGGTAACTGACGTTGCAATTCTGGTTGTAGCAGCAGATGACGGTGTAATGCCGCAGACCATCGAGGCTATCAACCATGCTAAGGCTGCAAAGGTACCTATCATTGTAGCTATCAATAAAATCGACCGTCCGGGCGCAAATCCGGATCACGTTAAACAACAGCTGGCCGAGCATGAGCTCATTCCTGAGGATTGGGGCGGTGACACCATTATGGTTCCTGTTTCCGCACATCAGAAAACCGGTATCAGCGACCTGCTCGAAATGATTCTGCTGGTTGCTGAAATGCAGGAGCTGAAGGCTAACCCGAATCTGCCTGCTCACGGCACCATCATCGAGGCACAGCTGGATAAGGGCCGCGGCCCGGTTGCTACCGTACTGGTACAACGCGGTACTCTGCATATCGGTGATACCATTATTGCCGGTACCTCCTATGGTAAGGTTCGTGCAATGATCAATGACCGTGGCGAAAAGGTTAAGAAGGCTCTGCCTTCTACCCCTGTAGAGGTACTGGGCCTGAACGATGTACCGGCTGCCGGCGATATCCTCGACAGCACCGATGAAAAGACTGCCCGCGGCGTTGCCGAAAAACGTATCGCCAAGAAGAAGGAAGAGGAAATCAAGCTGAACTCCAAGGTTTCTCTGGATGACCTGTTCCAACGCATTAAAGAAGGCGAAATCAAAGAGCTGAACATCGTAGTTAAGGCTGACGTTCAGGGCACCATCGAAGCATTGAAGGCATCCCTGGAAAAAATCAAAAACGATGAGGTTAAGGTTGCCGTTGTCCATGCAGGCGTAGGCGCTATCACCGAGTCCGACGTAATGCTGGCATCCGCTGCCAACGCACTGATTATCGGCTTTAACGTTCGTCCTGACGCTAACGCGCGTAAGGCTGCCGAAACCGAGAAGGTTGACGTACGCACCTATCGTGTAATTTACGACGCAATCAACGACGTTGAGGCTGCTATCAAGGGTATGCTTGCTCCTAAATTCAAGGAGGTTATCCAAGGCCGCGTAGAAATCCGTCAGCTGATTACTATTTCCAAGCTGAAGATTGCCGGCTGCTATGTAGTTGAAGGCAAGGTTACCAACAGCTCCAAGGTTCGTGTTGTCCGTGACGGCATCGTAGTTCACGAGGGCGTTATCGAATCTCTGCGCCGCTTCAAGGACGATGTGAAGGAAGTTGCCCAAGGCTTTGAATGTGGTATCACTTTAGAGAAATTCAGCGACCTTAAAGAGGGCGATATCTTTGAAGTATACGACATGGAAGAAATCGCAGTAGAATAGTCTGCCGCATAAGGCACATTGCGCAGGAATGCCGGCCGTATACGCCGCATTCCCCGCAGCTGCTGCCTGTACGTCAGTCTGTATCTATATCATAGAGGAAAAGAAAATGGCAAGACTTAGAGTAGAAAAAGTACAGGAGGCCATCAAGCATGAAATCAGCAAAATGCTGCTGCATGATGTCAAGGATCCGCGCATTCAGTTTGTTACCGTAACCGGCGTGGAGCTGACAGATGACATGAGCTATGCAAAGATTTTCATCAGCATGTATGGTCCCAAGGATAAACAGGATGAAACCTGGAAGGCTCTGAACAAGGCATTAGGCTTTATGCGTACGGAAATTGCCAAACGCATCCGCCTGCGCTTTGCACCGACCCTGATTCTGCAGAAGGATACCTCCGCAGAATACAGTGCGCATATTCAGAGCATTTTAGATAAGATTAAGCAGGAAGAAAAGCCTGCGGCCGAGGAAGCAGAGCATGAGTAAGGAGCTTAGTCTGCAGGAAACAGGCGCTATGCTGCTGGCGGCAGAAAAAATCGTGCTGTGCACCCATGTAAGCCCGGATGGTGACACCCTGGGCTCCACTTTGGGACTGGCACGCTTTTTGCTGGCACAGGGCAAGCAGGTTACTGTTTTCTGTGATGACGTTATCAACAAAAGCTTTAGCTTTTTTCCCGGTATTGAATTGTGTGAACGCCCGGTAGAGGGCAGCAAGCTGCAGACGGATTTGCTGGTAGTTATTGATGCCAGCTCCTTTGACCGTATTGGTCTGGTGTCCGAGGTTGTGGAAGCAAAAACACTGCTGAACATCGACCACCACATTTCTAACGAACGCTTTGCTGAATATCTCTACTTGGATGCCAAGGCAGCAGCCGTAGGCGAGGTAATGTGTGATCTGTTCATGGCTATGCAATGGCCCTTTGATAAGGAAATTGCTACCTGCTTTTACACAGCAATCAGCACAGACTGCGGTTCGTTCCGCTATGCCAACACTACGCCGAAAACTATGCGTAATGCTGCCAAGCTGCTGGAATACGGCGTGCAGCCTAACGAAATCAGCGATGCACTGGACGTGCGCTCCCGTGATACGGTAGAGATGCTGGCCAAGGTACTGCCTTCGCTGACCTTCGCTTATGAAGGCAAAATTGCTTATCTCACAATTACCAACGATTTATATGACAAGGATGTCCAGACCGACAGCTTTGTGTCCTACCCGCGCTATATTGAGGGCGTTGACGTAGCTATTATGTTCAAGGCCGTTGAGCCGGCGGTAACGCGCGTGAGCATGCGCTCCAAGAGCGTTGACGTATCCGCTGTGGCTGTAGCCTTCGGCGGCGGCGGTCATCTGCGGGCAGCAGGCTGTACGATTTATGCACCGGTAGAGGAGGCTCGCACTCAGCTGCTGGAGGCATTGGGCAAATTGGTTTAATATGGACGCAATTTTTAATGTATTAAAACCACCACAGATGACATCGCACGATGTTATTGGCTTTTTGCGGCGCGTGCTTAACACAAAGAAAATCGGACATGGGGGAACTCTTGACCCTGACGCGGCAGGAGTTCTTCCTGTTTTTGCGGGCAGTGCAACTCGTCTGCTGGAATTTGCTGTAGAAGGACGCAAGGAATATATTGCCGAATTTACGCTGGGAGCGCAGACAGTTACCGGCGATGACAGCGGCGAGGTTGTCAAAACGATGCCTGTGCCTGCATTCGGCAAACAGGAGCTGGAAGCGGTGCTTGCACGTTTTACCGGCAAGCAAATGCAGCTGCCGCCGATGTATTCGGCCATCAAAATCAACGGCAAAAAGCTGTATCAGCTGGCACGTCAGGGCGTAGAGGTGGAACGCACCGCACGTCCCATCGAGGTCTATAAGCTGGAGCTTCTGCATTATACGGCAAACAGCTTTACCGTGCGCGTGGCCTGCTCCAAGGGTACCTATATCCGCGTACTGGGCGAGGACCTGGCGACGGCGCTGGGAACCTGCGGTACGATGAGCTTTTTGCTGCGTACACAGGTGGGAGCCTACACGATTGACAAGGCCTGCACGCTGCAGGAAATCGCGGAGAATCCCGAAGCTTGTGCCGCAGAGCCGCTGACTGCCGTTGCCGAGCTGCCCAAGCTCAAGGTGAACGCCCGTCAGGCGGCGCGCATCACCAATGGTGTACGCACAACGGTGGCGCAGACTGCCGACGGCAGATACGTACTGCTGGGTCCGGGGGATGAATTCTTAGGCATCGTCCGCTGTGAGCAGGAGCGCCTGCAGGCAGAAAAAATCTTAGAGCATTACCCGATGCCAGAGGAATAAGCATGGAGATTATTACTTCTTTAGAACAACTGCATAAATTTTCCGCTCCCTGTGTGGTAGCATTGGGTACCTTTGACGGTTTACATCGCGGTCATCTTGATGTAATTGAAACCGCAAGGGATAAGGCGCATGAATGTAATTCGCAGCTGGCGGTATTTACCTTCAGCAACCATCCCTTTGAATGGATTCGTCCGGGCATGGTGCCGTCGGCGCTGATAACAGGTGCGCAAAAGCAGAAGCTTTTGCAGCAGCTTGGCGTGGATGTGCTGGTGGACATTCCCTTTAATCAGCAGGTTGCGGACCTTTCGCCGCAGGAGTTTTTGCAGCGACTGCAGCAGCTTGACTACAGCTGTCTGGTAGTCGGTGCCAACTTCACCTACGGCTGCCGCGGACAGGGAACTGTCTATACGCTGGCTGCTTCTGCCAAGGCCATGGGCTTTGAGCTGATTGTACGTGAGCTGGTAAGCGAGGGTGCAACCATTATCAGCAGCACTGCTATCCGTCAACTGATTGCCGCAGGCAAGGTAGCAAAGGCCGCCGACATGTTGGGGCGCAGCTACAGCATCAGCGGCACGGTGGCGCACGGCAACGAGCGCGGTCGCTTACTGGGATATCCTACGGCCAACATTGAGCTGGAGGATGCTCATGTTGCGGTTCCTCTGGGTGGAGTGTATGCTGTGCGGGTAATTGTCAACGGCAAAAGCTATCACGGCATGGCCAATATAGGTTACAATCCTACCTTTGGCGATGTAGCCAAACCGCGTCTGGAAACGAATATCTTTGATTTTACCGGGGACCTGTACGGTAAGCAGCTCACGGTGCAGTTTGCGCAGCGCACTCGCGGCGAAGTAAAATTTGCCGGCATTGAGCAGCTGAAGCAGCAGCTGGCGCAGGATAAAAACGACTGTGAAGCGGCATTGCGGTAAATCAAAGCTGTTTTTATAAAAAACTTTACAAAATACTTGCTATCTGGTGGCAAGATATGGTATACTATCATAGTATTTGAACCAAGGCCTGGCAGTTCGATTCTCCAACGGCTGCTACGCTTATGGCAATTTGAAATTTTAGGAGGAAACAAACAATGTTAACTAGCGAAGCTAAACAAGCAGTAATTCTGGCAAACGCACGTCATGAAGGTGACACCGGTTCTTCTGAGGTACAAATCGCAGTTCTGACCGAACGCATCAAATATTTGACCGAGCATCTGAAAGAGCACAAAAAAGATCATCATTCCCGTCGTGGCCTGCTGAAACTGGTAGGTAAACGTCGTGGCCTGCTGAACTACCTGGCTAGCAAAGACATCGAGCGCTATCGTGCAATCATTGCTAAACTGGGTATTCGTAAATAATCCGGTTTATGCTGAAAAGTCCGTCCGTAAGGGCGGGCTTTTTTTATGCCTGCGTTTGGGTTAAAGATAAGCAGCTTGTGCAATAGTATTAAAAATAATTAACACTAACGCGAAAATCGCTTATAGTGTTAAAATAAATTAATACTATCGACAAAATGTGCGATAGTGTTAAAAATAATTAACACTGTTGCGGGTGGTGGTGGGTTGTGTTAGAATATAATAAAGGAGAATGTGCTTACAAAGCAGAAAGGAGTAGGATTATGGTTATCAGAACACAGTATCTGGAACGTTTGCGCCCGTTTTATGATTCGGAGCTGGTAAAGGTTATTACCGGCATCAGACGTTGCGGTAAATCTACTATTTTGCGTCAGGTTATTGCTGAAATAAAGGAAAATGGTATCGAGGATTCGCATATCGTTTACATAAATTTTGAAGATTACAAGTATCATAAGCTGACAGATGCAGATGCTTTTTATGAATATGTTGAGCAAAAAATTATTGATGAAAGTAAATATTAGGTAGATTGCAAGTGCAAATTGAACAAGATTTATCAAGCAACTATATCAGTGG
>OIWK01001501.1_pt1 | contig 21672 bp, 16 predicted proteins | sample 1587401 | NCBI WGS metagenome assembly OIWK01 (sample SAMEA3888911, study PRJEB22519) | human gut metagenome | biome: human gut; feature: human-associated habitat; material: faeces | place: Denmark | collected 2009
CTCCTGAAGGGGAAGCTGTTGTCGTGTGCATTTTCGCTGCCTTTTCCGACGGACTTTCAGACTAGCTTGGCCCAAAATCACCCGCCTGTCTCCAGGCCAAACTACCTGCGACAAATCACCTGCACCGCCGCAAAAAGGCGACGCACGCCCTGCATGCGAAAATGTTTGCAAGAGCCGCCTATTTTCCGACGCCCCAGAAGAAGCGCCTGACGGCGCGTCCGATCCGCCAGAAGAAGTCGAGAATGCGCTGCAGGATGGTGCGGTGACGCCTGCGCCAGAGCCAGGGCGCCTCGGGACTGCGCTCCGCCCAGAGCCCGCGTCCCGCGCGCCTTGCGTGCTCCTCGGCCGCGAGATAACGCCCGCGGGCCTCTTTCGGGAGCGCCCACAGATACGTGCGGTAAGCCCAGGCCTCGCCTTCCTCGACCATGACGAGTCCCGCATCGACGCCGTCCGCGGTCACGGTGCTCACCCATCGGCCGTATCGGTCGGCCGCAACGCTCCTCACCTTCACGACTCTTCCCTGCAGCATGGCGCGAAGCCGCCTCTCCGACTCGCGGCCGCGCGCTTGTGCCGTCTCGGGCGCATCCATGCCCGCAATCCTGAGCTTCACACGGCCGATGCGGCCGCGGACGATGATCGAGTCCCCGTCGCAGACGTGTTCGACCTTCGCCTCGAAGACGAGTGGGAAGCGCCTGCGCCTCGAGAGATGATGGACAAGCCAGAGCAGAAGAAGCACGATGAAGCCGCCCATCACGAGGACGGCGGGTGCGGGCGCGCCCGTCACGGCCGGCCTCCGAAGAATCTTTCAGTTTGTTTTCCCGATGCGCGCATGGTTGTCTTTCGTTACACGTTCTGCGTTTTCCTTGCGAAATGAGGGATGCGAAACGAGAAGCCTTCTCAATAGAATGTTTCCACGGCCTTCGCCCTGCCGCGAAGGCGCTCTCAAAACCGCATTTTCTTTTTTCGCGTGCCGTATTATGGCCGCTCCGAGGAGAGAACACATGAAGAAGACGCTTGCCGCCCTTGCCGGCGCACTTGTCGCCCTGCCCGTCCTTGCCGCCGGCCCGCAGGGCTTTGCCGCGGCGCCTCAGGCCCAGGGTCCGAAGGGCTTCGACACCGAGCCCGCCACCACCGTCGCCGCCGTGCTCGAGTCCGGGAAGGACCACCAGATCGTCACGCTGCGCGGCAAATTCACCGAACACGTCCGCGGCGACAAGTACGTCTTCACCGACGACAAGGGCGCCTCCATCAGGGCCGAGCTCGATCATGACCGTGACTGGTCCATGATCACGAAGGACGCGCCCGTCGAAATCCGCGCCGAGGTGGACAAGGACTGGACCGAAATCGAACTCGACGTCCTCTCCGCAAAGCCGCTCTGAGGCTTTCCGCCGCCATGAACGACAACGCCCGCGGGCCTTCCGGTCTGCGGGCGTTTTGTCATTCGCGACGAAATCCGGCGTGAAACTTCGTCAGATGAACTGCGAGACGACGATGCCGGCCACGAGAAGCGTCACGTTGTACGCGAGGAAGGTCGGCACGCAGGTGTCCCAGATGTGGTTGTGCTGGCCGTCGGCGTTGAGGCCGGAAAGGCTGCCGATGTATTTGATCTGGGCTGTGTACAGGTCTTTCAGCTGGCCGATGTAGGTGGTGGTCGAGGCGCGGGCGGCGTTCAGGCGGGCCTGCTCGTTGGCCAGGTCTTTTTTCACCTGCTCCAGCTTGGCCAGCACGGCCTGCTCTTCCTTGGCCATCTCGGCCCGGACGGCCTTGCTCTTTTCCTCCACAGAGGCGGCGATCTGGTCAATGGCGGCCTGCTTTTTGGCTTCGCCTTCCTTCACCATGGCGTCGGCCATTTTTTGGGCGGAGTGAAGGGTCATCCGCATGGCGTCCTCCGTGGCGCGGTATTCCTCTACCTTCTCCACCAGGACCTTCATCTTACTTTTCAGGGAGGCGTTCTCCTGGTACAGCGTGCGGTAATCCTCGATGAGGCTGTCCAGAAAGGCGTCTACCTGAAGCATATTATAGCCGCCGAAGGAGGCTTTCGGAAACACATGGGATTCCGCTTCCTGGGGTGTTAACATGGTCGGTCACTCCTATCCCTATCTTTCTATTTATGGTCCGGCGCGGCCCGGGATCAGACGTACACGCCGTTGTTCTCCAGCTCGTCGATCAGGTCGCCCATAATGTCCACGTTGTAAGGCGTGACGATATAGGTCTGCAAGGCGACCTTCTTGATCTTCCCTTCCTGGGCGTAAGCGACGCCGGAGAGGAAGTCCAACAGGCGGCGGGCCACGTCCTTCTGGGTCTTTTCCAGGTTCAGGACGACCGTGCGCTTGTCCCGCAGGTGGTCGGCCACTTCGGAGGCGTTTTCATAGCGCTCCGGCTTGACCAGCACGACCTGTAACTGTGTGGTGGCGTGGATGTTCACCACTTTTCCGCCGCCGGGGTTGCGGCGGGGCGGCTCCTGATACGTGGGGGTTTCCCGGCGGCGAGGGGGCTCGGCCCGGCGGGGCGGTTCCTCCCGGCGCGGGGGTGCCTCGTGTTCGGGTTCGTCCTCTTCTTCGTCCTCGTCCTCGTACAGGTCTTCGTCCTCGTCGTAATCGTCTTCCATATCATCCTCATAGGGATGGGTGAGACGCTTGAGTTCATCTAAGAATCCCATGGTGTGTGTAACCCCCTAAAATTATGTCGTCAATGGTGTGACGGAGCCTCCCTCAGCCCTGGGGGTGCCAGGGGGGACGAGCGCCGAACAGAGCCGTGCCCACCCGCACCATGGTGGACCCACCTGCGATGGCCAAGGGGTAATCTCCGCTCATGCCCATGGAAAGGCAGTCAATATTAGAAACATTATCCCCTAATTCGTTCCGCATGTCAATAAAAAGCTGATAAGTTTCCTGGAAAAATGCTTTGTTTTCCTCCTCGGTTGCGGTGGCGGGGGGGATGCTCATGATGCCGCGCAGCCGCAGGTGGGGGCACTGGAGGGCGTGGTGGGCCAGGGCCAGGATGTCGCTGCGCTTGGCGCCGCCCTTGCTGGCCTCGTCGCCGATGTTCACCTCCAGCAGGATGTCCTGGGTGACGTCCAGCTTGGCTGCCTGCTTTTCCACGGCGTCCATGAGATGCTCGGAGTCGATGGACTCGATCATGTCCACTTTGCCCACGACGAACTTTACTTTGTTGGTCTGCAAGTGCCCGATGAAGTGGACCTTAGCCCCCTCATAGGCGTTGTCTTCCAGGTGGGCCACCAGCTCCTGCACGCGGTTCTCGCCGCAGATGGTGATGCCCGCCCGGATGGCGTTGCGAATGGTGTCGGAAGTCTGCACTTTGGTGGCGGCCACCAGGGTGATGTCCTGGGGGTCCCGTCCGGCCGCTTCGGCGGCCTGACGCATGTTCTCCCGCACGGCCGCGACGTTCGCGGCGATGGATTCATAGCTCTTTGTCTCTGGCATGGTTTCAACGTACCACCTTTCCGTCGGTTAGTTCTGCGGAGGCCAGCACCACCTGGTCCCCGTCCCGCAGGATGCGGGTATCTTCTTCGCTCGTGGGAGCGGCTTTGACCAAATAACTCGTGTTGTCCTCGGCCAGGATGGTCACCGGGCGGAACCGGGCCTTCTGGGACACGACCACATAAACGCCCCGCTCGCCGTCCTCCGTGATGCGGAGGGCCTGCTTGGGCACGCGGATGCCCTCGCTGCTGTGGAAGATGACCCGGCCGCTCTCCTGGCGCAGGTCCTCGGCCTTGTCATCGTCCTGGGACGAGCGGAGGACCACCACGACCTTGTTGTCCTGGACCTCCCCCACGCTGTAAACGGTCATGGGGAAGCTCTCGGACAGGGAGTCGAAAAACACGTCCACGCTGTCGCCGTTGTCAAACCGGCCGACGGTATCCCCCGGCACGGTGATGGCGTAATACCAGGCAGCGTTCGTCACCAGCTTGCCGATGACGTTGTCCGCCGGGGTGGGGTCGGTCTGGGCGAAGGCCTCCAGGTCACGGGGGCCTAAGCCCTCCAGCTTGGCGGGGGTCAGGACGGTCTCGTAGCCGTCCACATAGGAGGAGAACAGCCCGGAGACCGGGGCCTGGATGCTGGACGCCTTGGACTGGTGGGCCTGGAGCTCATCATAGCGGCTCTGGAGCTGGGCGGCGGCCTGGGTCATGGCCGTGGTGGCGTCGGACGAGAGCAGATACTCCCGCCGCAGCACCAGCTTGCGGTAGGTGGCGCTCTGGTCCGCCAGGCCGCTGAAGTTCCCGCTGGAGGCGGCCTGACGCAGACTCGTCATCGACGAGAGCATCTGCTCCTCCAAAGCCGTGCCAGAGGGAGACTCAGGATAGGTGGCGTACTGCAAGGCGGTCAGATCGGTCTGCACCTGCAGCAGCTCCTCCTGGCTGGCCACGTAGGTCTCGTCCTGATAGACCACGGCCAGGTCTTTCCCCTTGGCGACTTTTTCGCCCTGGCCCCGCAGCAGCTGGACCACGCCGGACGCACCGGACACGGGGACCTCCGAGCGGACCACCCAGCCGGTGGCGTTGACGCTGGTCTCCATGGAATCTGTGTAAGCGACGGTGAATTTATAAGGGTCCCGCATCCCCACCCAAGCCGAGCAGATGAGATACACCACGATGGCGGTGATGGCGATGGGCATGGCGACCTTGGAAAAAATGGTACCTTGTTGTTGGTTCATAGGGTCAGCCTTTCTTGGGCTGGGACCTTGTCCTTTTCCAGACGGAGAAGAACCCGTCAGAGACAAGGCCCGGCGCTAGTCTGCGTCATCCTCCCAGGACAGGGGCCGTTCGGGCACGACCGTGGAGATGGCGTGCTTGTACACCATCTGCTGCTTTCCGTCGCTGTAAATGACCACCACGAAGGGGTCAAAGCCACGGATCTCTCCCCGGATCTGGAAGCCGTTGACTAAAAAGACGGTGGCGCCCATCCGGCTGCGCCGCAGCTTGGAGAGCAGGGTGTCCTGTAAGTTGCGCTTTCTGGGTTGTACTGCGATCTGTGTCTGTTGCATAGTAGACGCACTCCTTTTCTTTGTGGTGCGTCTATCCTACTCCGTTTTCGTGGAGAAAGTCCGTCGAATCCCGGATGATGCTGGAAATATTTCCCTGTCTGTCCACCTCGATCCAGTGGGCCTTGGGGTTTCGGCGGAACCAGCTCAGCTGCCGCTTGGCGTACTGCCGGGAGCGGAGCTTCACCTCTTCGGCGGCTTTTTGGATGGCATCGGCGTCGCCGCTGGCGACGGCCGGGACCAGCTCCTTGTAGCCAATGGCCTGCATGGCAGTCCCGTCCTTGGGGATGCCGGCGGCCAGCAAGGCCTGAATTTCTTGCACCAGGCCGTGCGCCATCATCTCGTCCACCCGCTGGTCGATGCGGGCATACAGCGCCTGCCGGTCGGCGTAGGTCAGCGTGATGGTCAGCGCCTCATACCGCGGCGGCACGGCCTGGGTCTCCCGGTTGTGCTGGGAGATGGTCTTGCCGGTGGTGTACCACACCTCCAACGCCCGTAAAATTCGCTTCTCGTCGTTGGGGTGTAGGCGGGCAGCCGCCTCAGGGTCAATGCGTTCCAGGTCTGCCCAGAGCCGGGGAAGCCCCCCCTGGGCCGCTTGCGCCTGGAGCTTGGCCCGCAGGCCGCTGTCCGGCTGGAAGTCAGAAAACGTCTGCCCCTTGCAAAGGGCGTCGATGTACAGCCCCGTTCCCCCGACCAGGATCGGCTGTTTCCCCCGCGCAAAGATATCCTCCACGCAGGCGGTGGCCTCTTCGACATAGCGGGCGACGCTGTAATTCTCGCTGGGGTCGGCCATGGCCATCATGTGGTGGGGCACGCCGTCCCGTTCTTCTGCGGTCGGCTGGGCTGTCCCGATGGGCATCCCGCGGTAGACCTGCATGGAGTCGGCGGAGACGACCTCGCCGCCCAGGGCCTTGGCCAGGGCGACGCCCAGCTTGGTCTTGCCGGTGGCGGTGGGGCCGCAGATGACGATGAGTTTTTTGGACTGGGCCATCTCAGGCACCACCTTTCCTTCGGGATTCGACCTTATTTTACCACCAAATCCCCCGCCTGTCCATTAGCTGCGCTTAAACTGATGCTCCAGCTGCTGCCGGGTCATGGTAACGGCCACCGGCCGCCCGTGGGGGCAGTATTTCACCCGCCCGGCCATGACCTCCCGGACCACCACCAGCAACTCCTCCCGCGTGTTCTTCTGCCCGCCTTTGATGGCTGCTTTGCAGGCCATGGTGTGCAGCACCGCGTCCCGCGCCGCCTGGGGGTCGGCCCCGGCCCCCTTCAGCAGCTCTCCCGCCAGCTCGCACAAGGCGGCTTCCACTTGGCCGGGTTCCAAATAGTCGGGGATCTCCCGCACCACAAAGGCCCCGCCGCCAAACTCCTCGCAGGCAAAGCCAAACTGCGCCAGCAGGTCCAGGTTGTCCAGCAGCGCCACCCCCTCCTCCGGGGGCGGGGTAAAGACCACGGGGGCCAGCAAGGTCTGTGCCATGGGTTGGTAGCCCGCGGCCTTCATGCGGTCGAAGTTCATCCGCTCGTGGGCGGCGTGTTTGTCGATAAGGTGGACCGTGTCCCCCTGCTCTACGATGAGGTAGGTTTGCAGGATTTCTCCGGCCAGCCGCCAAGGCGCTTCCTCGGCGGTCACTTCCTTCGCCGGGGCCGGCGGGACCGGCACCGTTTCCGGTGCCTGGGGTTGGGCAGGCGGCTGCAATAGGGTCAGCTGGGGAGCGCCCTCCGCCCGGTTTTCCTCCACGGTCCGTGGACGGGGAATGTCAACGGCTGAGGGGGCCGGAGTGAAGTTTTCAACATTTTCCACCGATTTATCCACATTTGCAGGAAAAGCTGTGGATTTTTCTTCGTTTCCTGTGGAGAAACCGGGGAAAACTTTGGTTCCCCCTGGGCTTGCTTTTGCGGGTGCTTTGGGGGGCACCGGGGGCATTTCCCGTGCTAGGGGCCGCAGAAGCGCGGCGGCAGCAGGGTCCCGCAGGGTCTGTCCCTCCCGGAACTGCTGGGCGCTCATCCGCTGGAATCCCCCCCCGGCGGACGGGTTCGCCGTCGATGCAGCAGGAGGTGTTTTAGCAGACATTTGCACCGATTCCGTCTTTTTTTGTTCCGGGAAGACGAGGTCGGGGTGCCGGTTTTCCCCGTTCAGCGCGGCCAGGACGGTGTAATACACCCCGTCAAAGACCTTGCGCTCATACAAAAACTTGACCTCGGTCTTTGCCGGGTGGACGTTTACGTCCACGGCGTTGGCCTTGAGCTGAAGCTGCAGCGCACAGCCGGGGAACTTCCCCACCATCTTCTGGTTCTCATAGGCCCGCTCTAAGGCGGCCATGAGCAGCTTCGACTTCACCTGCCGCCCGTTCACGAAGAAGAACTGCTGGTTCCGGCTCCCCCGGCAGCAGGCGGGCAGGGACACAAAGCCCGTTACGGTCACGTCCTCTGCGCCCCCCTGCACCGGCACAAAGCCCAGGGCCATGTCCCGGCCTAAGACCGCATAGAGGGCCGACTGCAAGTTCCCGTCCCCCGGCGTCAGGAGGTCCTGCTTCCCGTCCCGGAGAAACTTGATGGACACCTCCGGGTGAGACAGCGCCAGCTTCTGCACCAAGGCAAACACCGCCGCGCCCTCCGCGGCGTCCCGCTTCATAAATTTCAGCCGAGCGGGGGTGTTGTAGAAGAGGTCCCGGACCACCATCGTCGTCCCCAGGGGGCAACCGGCCGGTTCCTCCTCCACGATCTCTCCTCCATCCAGGGTCAGCGAGTTCCCCAGCGTTTCCTCCGCCGTTCGGGTGATCAGCTCCACCCGCGACACGGAAGAGATCGCGGCCAAGGCCTCCCCCCGGAACCCCAACGTCCCGATGGCGTCCAGATCCTGGGCGGTGTGGAGCTTGCTGGTGGCGTGGCGCAGAAAGGCCGTGCGGCACTGCCCGGCGGGGATGCCGCTGCCGTTGTCTGTGACCCGGATGAGGGCCATGCCGCCCCGCTGGATCTCAATGGTCACTGCCGACGCCCCGGCGTCGATGGCGTTTTCCACCAGCTCCTTCACCACCGAGGCCGGCCGCTCCACCACCTCCCCGGCGGCGATCAGGTCGGCCACATGGGCGTCCAACACTTGGATCGGGGCGTGTTCGGTTTTGGTCTGTTCGTTCCTTGGCATGGTGTGTTCCCTTATCTGGTCAAATGATCGCTTTTTATAGCTTTGCTTTCAGTTCATACAATAGGTTCATCGCTTGCAGGGGGGTGAGGCTTTCCAGCTGCGTATTCCGCAGCGTTGCCAGCACCTCTTCCTCCCCCAGGGCGGTGAGAGAGACTTGCGGTTCCTCCCTGGCGGAGGTCTGCTTGGGGGTCTTGTCCTGGCTTTCCAGTTCGGCCAGGATCTCCCGCGCCCGCCGAATGACTTTGGGCGGCAGGCCCGCCAGGTTGGCGACCTCGATGCCGTAGCTCTGGTCCGCCCCGCCGGGGACGATCTTCCGCAGGAAGAGGATCTCGTCTTTTTTCTTCCGGGCGGCGATGTTGAAGTTTTTGACCCCCGGAAGCTCCCCCTCCAAGACGGTCAGCTCATGGTAGTGGGTGGCGAAGAGCGTCTTCGCCCCCAGGCGTTTCGGGTCGGCGCACCACTCCAACACGGCGCGGGCAATGGACATGCCGTCGTAGGTGGAGGTCCCCCGCCCGATCTCATCCAAAATAAGCAGGCTCCGGGACGTGGCGTGCTTGAGCAGCTCGGCCACCTCGGTCATCTCGACCATGAACGTAGACTGTCCCCCGGCCAGGTCGTCCGAGGCCCCGATGCGGGTGAAGATGCGGTCCACCACGCCGATCCGCGCCGCGCGGGCGGGCACGAACGACCCCATCTGGGCCATGAGGACCATGAGGGCGACCTGACGCATATACGTCGATTTGCCCGCCATGTTTGGCCCGGTGAGGATGGCGGCGAGATGCTCCTTGTTGTCCATGTAGGTGTCGTTGGGGACAAAGAGAACGTCCCGGCGCATTTTTTCCACGACCGGGTGCCGTCCTTCGGTAATTTCCAGGCGGTCGGAGTTGTCCACCGTGGGCATACAGTAGTTGTTCTCTGCCGCCACCGTGGCGAAGGAGACCAACACGTCCACCTGGGCCACTGCCCCGGCGATCTCCTGGATGCGGGGGGACTGGGCCGCCACCTGGTCCCGGATGTCGCAGAAGAGCTGGTATTCCAGGGCAACGATCCGGTCCTGGGCGGAGAGGATGGTGTGCTCCATGTCCTTGAGTTCCTGGGTAATATAGCGCTCGCAGTTGGTCAGGGTCTGCTTGCGGATGTAGGTCTCCGGCACCTGGTCATAGTAGGACTTCGAGACTTCAATGTAATACCCAAAGACTTTGTTGAAGCCGACCTTCAGCGACTTGATGCCGGTCTTCTCTTTCTCCGCTGCCTCCAGCTTGGCTATGACGCCCTTGGTGTCGGTGAGGATCTCCCGCAGCTGGTCCACGTCCTCGTGGTACCCGGCCCGGATGATGCCCCCCTCCCGCACGGAGAAAGGCGGCTCGTCGAGGATGCCTCTGGCGATGAGGTCTGTCAGGTCCGGCAGCCCCGTGAGCTGCTCCCGCAGGCGGGCCAGGAGCACGGGGGACTTGTCCGGCAGATAGTTTTGCAGCTCCGGCAGGCGGCGCAGCCCGGCGGCCAGCGCCACGAGGTCCCGTGCCCCGGCGGTGCCGTAGACGATGCGGGAGATGAGCCGCTCCAGGTCCGTGATCTCCCGCAGAACTTGCGTCAGCTCTTCCCGTTCCACGGAATGGTCCACCAGCCAGCCCACGGCGTCCAGCCGCCGGGAGATGGCCACGGGGTCGAGCAGGGGCCGCTCCAGCCAGCTGCGCAGTTGCCGCCCGCCCATAGCGGTCTTGGTCTTGTCCAGCACCCAGAGGAGGGAGCCTTTCTTCTCCTTGCCCCGGAGCGTCTCGGTCAGCTCCAGGTTGCGCCGGGCCACGGGGTCCAGCTCTAAAAACCGGCCGGTGGAATAGTACCGGACGGTGTGGAGGTAGGAGAGGTCCGTCTTCTGCGTCTCATAGAGATAGGACAGCAGCCCCCCGGCGGCCTGGATGGCGGGCCGGGCGTCGCCGGGCACCTGGTCCAGCCCCACGGTAAACTGCTGCGTCACCCGCGCCTGGGCCGCGGCCAGGTCGAACCGGGCCTCGGAGGCGTGCTCCACCCGGCAGGACAGTTTGGCGGATAAATAGTCCAAAAGGCCCTCTTCACAGGCTCCCGGAGAGAGAATGCTCTCGCGGGGGCTGAAGCGGGCCAGCTCATTGATCGCGTGTTCCTGCCAACCGGCGGGGTCAAACTGGGTGAGGAAGACCTCTCCCGTGGAGATGTCTCCCAGGCACAGCCCCGCCCCCTGGGGGCCGCTGTATAGGGCCGCCAGGAAGTTGTTTTTGCCTTCCTCCAGCATGTTCTCCTCGATGAGGGTGCCGGGGGTGACGACCCGGATGACCTCCCGGTCCACCAGGCCCTTGGCCTGGGCGGGGTCCTCGGTCTGCTCGCAGATGGCGACCTTGTAGCCCTTGGCGATGAGCCGGGAGATATAGGCCTCGGAGGAGTGATACGGCACGCCGCACATGGGCGTGCGCTGCTCCGGCGGCTTGTTCCGGTCCCTGGTGGTCAGGGTGAGGTTGAGTTCGGCGGCGGCGGTCTTTGCGTCGTCGTCGAACATCTCGTAAAAGTCCCCCAGGCGGAAAAAGAGCAGGCAGTCGGGGTGCTGGCTCTTGATCTCTAAATACTGCTTTTTCATGGGGGTCAGTTCAGCCATGGGGATACCTCTTTTATAGAAATCGTAATATTATTGTAATAACGTAATGTCTTACAGAAAAGCCTTCCCCGAGGGGGAAGGTGGCTGCGAAGCAGACGGATGAGGGCCACCTACCGCGATTGAGCCGTAGTGTACTAAGGTAAAACGTGGAGAAGCAAACCTTTGCCCTTCTGCCTTTTTACCGATCAGCCTTCTATCTGCAACGTGGCCCTCATCCGACCCGGCTTCGCCGGCCCACCTTCCCCCTCGGGGAAGGCTTTTTATGCCAGCTCGCCGAACAGCGCCCAGGTCGAGGCCCCGGTGATCTTGGCCTGCTGCCAGGTGCCGATGCAGCTGGGGTCGGCTTTGAGGTGGATGAGCCGCCCGCCGTCCGTCCGCGCGGTGAGCAGGCCGTCCTCCCCTTCGCCGTCGACGAGACAGCGGTAGGTCTTGCCGATGTAGGCCTGGTGCTTTTCCCCGGAAATTTCATTCTGCCGCCGGAGCAGGCGCTGGAAATTGGCGCTCTTCTGTTCCTTCGGCATGGGGTCCGGCAGCTTGGCGGCGGGAGTCCCCCGGCGGGGGGAGAAGATAAAGGTAAACAGCGCATCGTAGCGCACGGCTTCGATGAGGCTCAGCGTCTCCTCAAATTCCTCCTGGGTTTCCCCAGGAAATCCCACGATGACGTCCGAGGTCAGCACGATGTTGGGGATGCGCTGGCGCAGCTGCGCGATAAGCTCTAAATAATGTTCTCTGGTATAGCCCCGGTTCATGGCCTTGAGCACCCGGCTGCTGCCCGACTGGAAGGGCAGGTGCAGCACCGGCGCGACCTTTTCGCAGGCGGCCATGGCATCGAACAGCCGGGGGCCGGCGTCCTTGGGGTGGCTGGTCATAAACCGGATGAGGAACTCGCCGGGAATGGCGTTGACCTGCTCCAGCAGCCACGCGAAATCCACGCCCAGGTCCAGGTCTTTCCCGTAGGAGTTGACGTTTTGGCCCAGAAGCGTGATGTCTTTGTACTCGGCGTCCACCAAGGACCTCACTTCGTCCAGGATCTCCTGCGGCTGGCGGCTCCGCTCCCGCCCCCGGACGTAGGGGACGATGCAGTAGGTGCAGAAATTGTTGCACCCGTACATGATGGACACCCAGCCCTTGAGCCGGTTCTGGCGCACCGTCGGGATGCCCTCGGCCACGGTGCCGATCTCATCCCCGGCGGCAAAGACGCGCTTGCCCTCGGTCATCTTTTTCAGCAGCAGTTCGGGGAACTGCCACAGCAGCTGCGGGCCAAAGACCAGGTCCACATAGGGAAAGGACTTCTTCAGCCGCTCCACCACATGCTCCTGCCGGGCCATGCACCCGCAGACGCAGATGATCTGCCCCGGATGCCGCCGCTTCGTGTGGGACAGGGCGCCCACATTGCCAAAGACCCGCTGCTCCGCGTGTTCCCGCACGGCGCAGGTGTTCAGCAGGACCAGGTCGGCCCCCTCTTCCGTGTCGGAAAAGGCGTACCCCATCCGGGCCAGATAGCCCCGCAGACGCTCGGAGTCGGCTTCGTTCTGCTGGCAGCCGTAGGTGTCCACAAAGGCCAGCTTCTGGCCGGGGCGGTCCTCCAGCAGGGTATGGATCTGGTCGCAAAGGGCCAGCTGGCGGTCGATCTCCGCCGGCGGGATGGTCACAGTCTGTCTCAAAGTCGATTCCTCCGGGTCTCTGCGTGGCAGGATTTGTAGATAACAATACAAATTACACTATACCACGACAGGTCAGAGTTTTCAAGGGGTGAAATATGGGAAATGGGCGTGACATAGGGGTGTAACATAGCTCGACTTTTCCTCCAATTTATGCTAAACTAGAAAAATACTCCCCAACAACGACAAGGAGGAATGAAGAGATGAGAAAGAGAATTTTGGCAGGGCTTCTGACCGTCGCCCTGGCGCTGAGCCTGCTGCCCGTCTCCGCGCTGGCCAGCACCACGACCTTCTCACCGGGACAGACCTGCGCACCCGCGCCCAGATCGTGACCTTCCTGTGGCGCGATATGGCCTGAGCGCTGCGGCCGCATTTCCTCCTAAGGCCATCTGATTTTCACGAAAAATTTTGAACCATGGTTAATTTTGCTTTAAAGTGAGTCATTTTTGCAAAAAGGTTGTTTTCAACAGAAAAATCGATACACTGGGATTTGTAGTACATAGAAGAGAGACTATGAGATGTGTGCTATAAATTCATATCGAAGGAGAATGACTATGTCAAGAAGCAAGAAGATCATGGCCCTGTTTCTGAGTATCGTCATGGTACTGGGGCTGCTGCCGGCCTCTGCGTTTGCAGCAAACGACACCAGCGCATTTTCTGACGTGAAGACCTCTGCCTGGTATCACGAAGATGTGCAGTATGTCTCCGAGAACGGACTCATGAAGGGGACCGGAGAGAACCTCTTCAGCCCGGACGCGACCACGACACGCGGGATGATCGTGACCATCCTCTACCGCTTAGAGGGTGAGCCGTCCCCCACCGGGGCTTGCCCATTCCAGGATGTGGCCTCTGGCAAATACTATGAAAAGGCCATCACCTGGGCAGCGGAGAATGGGATCGTCAGCGGTTTCAGCGCGGACACCTTTGGTCCCGACCAAAACATCACCCGCGAGCAGATGGCCGCGATCCTGTATCGCTATGCGACCTACAAAAAATATGACGTGTCCACCGCTGGGGACCTGAGCAAATTCCCCGATGCAGACAAAGTCAGCAGCTACGCTGTGGATGCCATGAAGTGGGCCAATGCCGCGGGCCTCATCAACGGCAGCAACGACGGGAAGCTTTACCCCGCCGGGAACGCAACCCGTGCCCAAGTCGCTGCGATCCTGACCCGTTTCTGCAAGAATATCGCCGCACAGTGCACCGTGACCTTCCAGCTCAACTATGGCTCCGAGGGCACCTACACGACCCTCAAAGTAGCCAAAGGCGACACCATCACCGCCCCCAAAGCCCCCACCCGCAGCGGGTACACCTTCAGCAGTTGGTCTGAGAAAACCAGCGGCAGCGCCTTTGATTTCAAGACGCCGATCGAGAAGGATATCACACTGTATGCGCAGTGGAATAAGAAGAGTAGTGGAAATAGCGGTTCTCACACACCTGCTATTTCCAACTACACTGTTACCTTTGAATCCAATGGCGGTTCTGAAGTTGAGAAGCAAGTTGTGAAGGCAGGTTCCTGTGCTACACGTCCTAATGATCCTGAAAGAGAAGGGTATCGGTTAGTAGCGTGGTATATCGATGATGCACTTACTACGGTATACGATTTTAATGAGCCTGTAAACACAAATATTACATTGTATGCATCTTGGGAAGAACTCATAGAGGTAAAAAATAGTTTCCTTGATCAGAATCCTCCTGATGTAGAAATCTACAGTTTTGACACAGATGTTCGTAGTATTGTGGTTGGCGAATCTAAGGTGGTGACATTTGAAGCAGAAATTTTTTCTGAAAATAAATTATCTGCTGATGAAGTCGTACTTTATCAAGATGGAGAAATATTTGCCATAATGCATGACGATGGCACCAATGGAGATAAGGTTGTCGGTGATGGAGTTTATATCTATCAGGCTACACTGTCCAATGAAGCAGAAGTCACAAAATCTTATCAAGTAAAAGTTTGTGATACTGTTAGTGAGATTCGCGATATTGGTTTTTATGTACCTATGACCAATGAAGAATTAAGTGGTATGCAGACAGTTGATGGCTTTTTAAAAGAACTAGTTGAAAAAGAAGAATTTAAATCGTTGACTACAGAGGAAAAGGCAGCAGAGGTTATTAAAACGTTAACAACCTTAGTTGATAGGACTTTTGTTGTTGCCGGTTCCATCGATTACAATGATGTTGATCGAAGTGTCCATTATGAGTATAGCACGGGTGCTTTGGGTGTGGTAGTACTGGAGGAAAAAGCTGATTTAGACATAAATGGTTCCTCTGCAAAAAGCATTAAAACAAATGATGTTAATATTTACGATGCTGAAGATACTTATTCCGCCTCTAATCAATCTAAAACTTTAGCTGCTACTTCCGTAGGAAATAACCGTAATATTTTGATCCTTAATGGTTTTGAAAATAAATCATATCGAAGAAATTTCTACAATAACCTAAAAACTGAGTGGGATGAGCGGGGGCTGAATACAACAATTGATGTTAATGTTACCGTGGCGGATATGAAAAACTTAAATTCTTCCGACTGGGATGTTATAGTTTTTGCTATGCATGGTGCTGAAAGATTGACAGAAAATACTGGTAAGCAATCTGTCTTGTGTCTCAATGAGACTCCTACCACAGTTACTGATGCTAATTATGACTACGAACTAACTCAGATACATACGGTTTTAAGAGAAATATATACAGATGGAAGCGCTGGGTATGAGATCCTTCCCCAATTCTTTACTGACAGTTATGGATCTAGGGCATTGAACGGGATTATGTTTTTCTCTGAAACGTGTTTATTCTACGGATGTGACTGCCAAGAAGAAAAACAGTTATCACCTGATTATACTATGGCAAATGCGCTTATTGGACGCTCCGCTGAGGTAGTAGTAGGCTATCATAACAGTGTTAGCATGAACTATAGTAGAGATGTTATGAAGATTGTAATCGAAGAATCTTTTAATGGCGCAACGATAGATATGGCATTGAACACAGCAAAGAAAGCCAAAGGAGACAACGATAATAGAGTCGATGCATCCGAACATAAATTTGCAGCATATCCTTTAATAACTGGTAATGGCGGTTTTGTACTTCGCTCCCACTCTGTTGTTAAGGGCAGTGTGAAAAATGCTAATACCAGCGCTATCATTAGCAATGCTTTGATTAGAGCGTATGATAGAAAAGGTGATAAAGTTGCGAGTACTAGATCAGATTCTTCTGGTTCTTATTCCTTGAATCTTCCTACAGGTACCTATACGCTTGAAATTTCTGCTGGTTCTTATAAAAAGGGGAAGATTGCAATCGCTGTGGACGCTGGAAGAACCACCTATGTAGAAACTTTCCTACTTGTAAGCAATACGTTTAACATGGGTAGTGCAAACGGAACAATTACCAATTCTATTACAGAGGCATCAGTTTCTGATGTAACTGTCAAGTTCCGTAGAAATTGGAACAATAAAACCGGCGAGGTAGTTGCTTCTACGAGTACAAACACAAATGGCTATTTTGAAGTTAATGGTCTAAAAGTTGGATTGTACACGATAGAATACTATAAATATGGATATGCAACAGCTTATAAGAATATTACTGTATTGCTTGGATCGACTCATAATGCAGTTATTTCTCCTGTTGCTTCCAGTGGTGTTTATCGTATCGTATTGACCTGGGGTGAAAATCCAAATGATTTGGACTCCCATGTGATTGGCAACTTAAGTGATGGAAGCTCTTTCCATACATATTATAGAGATAAGTCTCATTATGATGGAGATGTTGAGGTCTGCAATCTTGATGTGGATGATACCACCGGTTATGGACCGGAAACTATTACTTTAACGCCAAGCACGACAGCTCCCTACTACTATTACGTTTATCGATTTTCTGGATCTGGTTCGATCTCTACCTCTGGAGCACAGATTAAACTATACAACGGTGATACGTTAGTGGAAACCTTTAATGCTCCAACAGATCAGGGAACTTCTGATTATTGGAATGTGTTTGCAATAGTAGGTGGGCGACTTGTCACCAAGAATACGATTACAGACAGTCCTGATATTACCTATGCTGGTGCTACAGGCGTTGTAACTCTTAACCTTGACGAAGTAGAGGAAAAAGCAATCGTACCATAACTTATCTGACAACAGCCTGGACATTTTCTGTGTCCGGGCTGTTGCCCTGTAACAGAGGAATCTATTTTATGCTGAAACTCTATGACGCCCCTCCACTCCCCTCTTGCAACCTACCCCCGGTTGTGATATGATGGAATCTAATCATAAAGTATTTTAAGTAGGACCCGCTGGCCTTTGCTCAGTGGGCAAAGGAACGTAGTTTTATGGAAATCAATGGCATTGAGGTCGAGCTTGACCTCCGATACAGCGAAATGAATCTCTCCCAGGGCATTTTGAAGGCCCTGGACCAAAAAGGCTTCACCATGGCCACCCCCGTCCAGGCCGGGGCCATCCCCTGCTTTAAGGACTGGAAGGACGTGATCGCCAAGGCCCCCACCGGCTCCGGCAAGACGTTTGCCTTTGGCATCCCCATGGTGGAGCACACCGACCCCGAGGGGACGGACGTGACCGGCCTGGTCCTGGCCCCCACGCGGGAGCTGGCGATGCAGATCCAGGATGAGCTGCGCCAGCTGTGCGCCTATCTGCCCGGCATCCGGGTGGCCTGCTTGTACGGCGGCCAGCCCATCGACCGGCAGATCAACGTCCTGAAAAAACGCCCCCAGATCGTCGTGGCCACCCCCGGCCGGCTCATGGACCACATGAAGCGCCGCACCGTCCGCCTGCAAAAGGTGGAGACCGTCGTGCTGGACGAGGCCGACCGGATGCTGGACATGGGCTTTATCAAAGACGTGACCCATATTCTCAAGCAGATCCCCCACCGGAAGAACCTGGGCATGTTCTCCGCGACCATCTCCCGCGAGGTCATGGACATCTCCTGGGTCTACCAGCGGGACCCGGTGGAGATCGTCGTCCGCCCCGTCCAGGAGAACCAGCCCAAGATCAGCCAGTTCCGCATCAAAGTGGACATGGGCGGCAAGGTCGATCTGCTGGCTCACATCCTGGAAAAGGAGCATCTGGAGCGCGTCATCGTCTTCTGCAACACGAAGAACACGACCGACCGCATCACGGGCCTGCTCCAGATGAAGGGCATCGCCGCCCAGTGCATCCACGGTGACCTGGGCCAGAAGGTCCGGGAAAAGGTCTTGTCCGACTTCCGCTCCGGCAGCCTGCGGGTGCTGGTGGCGACAGACGTGGCCGCCCGCGGCCTGGACATCGACGATGTGGACGGCGTCATCAATTATGATATTCCCGAAGAAGGGGAATACTACGTCCACCGCATCGGCCGGACCGGCCGCGCCAAGCACCAGGGGAAGGCCTATAACCTCATCTCCTCCGTGACCGACGACGTGCGCCTGGACGGCATCATCCGCAACAACCGCTACGATGTAAAGACCATCACCCTTTGACCTGACTATATTAAATAACGCGCCTATGACACCATTTCAATTCCCCAAAGCAACCGATGCCGCCTGGGTCAAGCCCCTGCTCAACGCAGAGGGACTGGCCCTGTGCAATTACAGCTTCCCCGTCCTCTTCTGCTGGCAGCACGCCTACGACTTCCGGTACGCCCGCGAGGGCGACCGCCTGCTCACCCGCCTGACCAGCTCCCTGGGCCACTCGTATCTCTGGCCCGTGGGCGAAGGGGACCCCAAGCCCGCCCTGGATGCCATCACCCAGGACGCCAGGGAGGAGGGCCAGCCCCTGCGCCTGATCGCCCTCACCCAGTACCACAAGAATTGGCTGGAAGCCAATTACCCCGACCGCTTCGCCTTCGAGGAGGCGAGGGACGGCTTCGATTATCTCTACGACATCGACCGCCTGGCCGACCTGCCTGGCAAGAAGCTCCACGCCAAGCGCAACCATATCCACCGCCTGGACGAGGCCTATCCCGGCTGGGACTGGACCCCCATGACCCAGGCCGACATCGCCCCCTGCCTGGCCATGGACGCCGCCTGGCACCAGGAGGCCCTGACCCGCGAAGCCGCCGAAGGCGGCCTGTCCACCCTGGACGACGAGCACCGCGCCCTGGTCCTGGCCCTGGAAAACCGGGAGGCCCTGGGCTTAGACGGCATCGTCCTGCGCTGGCAGGAGGAGATCCTGGGCTTCACCCTGGGCGCCCTGCTCACGGAGAACGTCTTCGACGTGCACTTCGAGCGGGCCAGAGGGGACATTCAAGGGGCCTACCCGGCGGTGAACCGCTCCTTTGCCCGGTACATCCGGGAGAAGTACCCCCAGGTCCGCTACCTGGACCGGGAGGATGATATGGGCCTGCCCGGCCTGCGCAAGGCCAAGGAATCCTATTATCCCGATTACCTGGAAGTTAATTTTAGCGCAGTGGAGATCCGCTGCGACTTGACCTCCCGTCCCAAGACGGAAGGATAACGGACCGTCCTGTCAGCTGATCCCGGCGGCCCAGTGAATACGGAGAAGGAGGAATCCCCATGATCACCATTCGCCCCGCAGTTCCCGAAGAACTGCCCCAGCTGAAGGACCTTTGGCGCAAATGCTTTGGCGATCCCAGCACCTATGTCGACATCTTCTATCAGAAGTTCTGCCCCGTGGAGCAGGTCCTGGTGGTAGATGAAGTGGGGGAGCTGGACTCCATGGCCGCCATGCTGCCCGGCACCGTTCACCTGCCGGATGGCACCGACATCCCCGTGGGCTACGTCTATGCGCTGGCCACCAACCCCTATATGCAGGGCAAGGGCCACGCCCGCCAGCTGCTCAAGTATGCCGACGAATACCTCCAGAAGCGGGGCGACAAGGCCATGATCCTGGTCCCCGCCTCCCCCTCCCTGCACCGCTTCTTCGAGACGGTGGGCATGGACGAGTGCTTCGCCACCCGGAAAGTCGAGTTCCTCGCCTCTTCCCTCACCGGTGACACCGGCGGCGGCGTCATGACGCCCGTCGCCCCCCGCGAGTACAACGAGATCCGCGAGCGCTATCTCAAAGACACGTTCCACGTGACTTACAGCGACAACATGATCACCTTCCAGCAGATCGGCAGCCACATGGCCTACGGAGACCTGTACAAGATCGAGGTGGACGGCGTGGTCGGCTGCGCGGCCATTGAGTATGTCCAGAAGCGCCGCCTGCTGGCCAAAGAGCTGCTCATCCCCCACGCCCAGATGGGCAAGGCCGTGGAGACCATCGCCAAGGAGATGGAGGCCTCCCGCTACCACATCCGCACCCCGGCTTTCTGGGACGGCCTGTCCGGCAGCTACACCCAGGCCTTCGGCATGATCAAATGGTACGACCAAGACCTGCACGCCAAGTATTGCAGCACCCAAGACGCCTACCTGGGCCTGGGCTTCGATTGATGGAAAGTTTTCCCTTAAAATTGTCATAAACGCAAGACCCCGGAAGAGTTTTTTCACACTTCCGGGGTCGTTTTGTAAAAAAAGATCCCCCTTGCCCAGGCAATGGAACCATGCCACGGCAAGGGGGATTCGTTTGTTGTTTTAGGATCTGCCGGGGAAGAAGCTCACCGCACGACCAGCTGGTCGTTCTCGCAGTCCACCACCAGGGTGGTGCCGGGGAGCACTTCGTCGGCGATCATCTTGCGGCCCACCAGAGTCTCGACCGTGTGCTGTAAGAACCGGCGCAGCGGACGGGCACCGTACAGCGGGTCATAGCCGTTGTCGATGACGTAGGTCTTGGCGGCAGGGGTCAGCTCCACGGTCAGCTGCTTGTCGGCCAGGCGCTTGTTCAGGCTGCCAATGAGCAGGTCCACGATGGAGGTGATGTTCTCCTTGGTCAGGGGCTTATAGTAGACGATCTCGTCCAGACGGTTCAGGAACTCCGGGCGGAAGGACCGCTTGAGCAGCTGATCCACCTGGTCCTTGGCTTCCTGGGAAATTTCGCCGTTGGCATCGATGCCGTCCAGCAGGTACTGAGAGCCCAGGTTGGAGGTCAGGATGAGGATGGTGTTCTTAAAGTCGATGGTCCGGCCCTGGCTGTCGGTGATGCGGCCATCGTCCAGCACCTGCAGGAGGATGTTGAACACATCCGGGTGGGCCTTCTCCACCTCGTCGAACAGGACCACGGAGTAGGGCTTGCGGCGGACGGCCTCGGTCAGCTGACCGCCCTCTTCATAGCCCACATATCCGGGAGGGGCACCGATGAGCCGGGAGACGGAGAATTTCTCCATGTACTCCGACATGTCGATGCGGACCAGATTCTTCTCAGAGTCGAACAGGGCCTCGGCCAAGGTCTTGGCCAGCTCCGTCTTGCCCACGCCCGTGGGGCCTAAGAAGAGGAAGGAACCGATGGGCTTATCCGGGTCGGCGATCCCGGCGCGGCTGCGCAGGATGGCCTCGGAGACCAGGCGCACGGCCTCGTCCTGGCCGACGACCCGCTTGTGCAGGATGTCCTCCAGGTGGAGCAGCTTCTCCCGCTCGCCCTCCATCAGGCGGGCCACGGGGATGCCGGTCCAGCGCTCGATGATGCGGGCGATTTCCTGGTCGGTGACCTTATCCCGCAGCAGGGAGCGGGCCTTGCCCTCGTTGGCGATCTGCTCCTCTTCCTCCAGGGATTTTTTCAGGGCGGGGATCTTGCCGTATTGCAGCTCGGCGGCCTTGTTCAGGTCATACTCGCGCTGGGCCTTTTCCAGCTCGGCGTTGGCAGCTTCCAAATCGGCGCGGAGCTGCTGGACCTTACCGATGGCCTCCTTCTCGTTGTCCCACTGGGCCTTCTTCGCCTTGAACTCCTCGCGCATGTCCGACAGTTCCTTCTGGATCTCGGCCAGGTGCTCCTGGGAGAGGTGGTCGCTCTCCTTTTTCAGGGCGGCTTCCTCGATCTCATGCTGGATGATCTTCCGCTGGATGACGTCCAGCTCGGTGGGCATGGAGTCGATCTCCGTGCGGATCAGGGCGCAGGCCTCGTCCACCAGGTCGATGGCCTTGTCGGGCAGGAATCGGTCGGTGATGTACCGGTTGGACAGAGTAGCAGCGGCGATGATGGCGCTGTCCGTGATCTTCACGCCGTGGAAGACCTCATAGCGCTCTTTCAAACCACGAAGGATGGCGATGGTGTCCTCCACCGTCGGCTCGTTGACCATGACGGGCTGGAACCGACGCTCCAGGGCGGCGTCCTTCTCGATGTACTGGCGGTACTCGTTCAGGGTGGTGGCGCCGATGCAGTGCAGCTCGCCGCGGGCCAGCATGGGCTTGAGCAGGTTGCCGG
>OIWK01001503.1_pt1 | contig 21637 bp, 19 predicted proteins | sample 1587401 | NCBI WGS metagenome assembly OIWK01 (sample SAMEA3888911, study PRJEB22519) | human gut metagenome | biome: human gut; feature: human-associated habitat; material: faeces | place: Denmark | collected 2009
TATGCACAATACGCAACTGGAGGGAGGTTAGGTGTGAGATAATGTCTAGTGTAATTGTAAAAGAAAACGAGACTTTAGATAGCGCTTTACGTCGTTTCAAAAGAAACTGCGCAAAAGCAGGTATCCAGCAGGAGATTCGTAAAAGAGAACACTACGAGAAACCAAGCGTAAAACGTAAGAAAAAATCTGAAGCAGCTAGAAAAAGAAAATACAACTAATAATTAGTTGTAGTGCAAAAAGACTACCGCATGTGTGGTAGTCTTTTTTTTCTCTGAGTGAGGTTATTTACCAGATATATTTTATTGCGATAATAAGTCTATTCGTAAGGTGGATAATCTTTAGAAATATCGTGGAGCAAAGGGCATAGTATTGCAGAAATGCATAAATATGTTTATAATATGAGAAAAGATGTATGAAATACGAATTTAAGATAGAGACAGAATATACGAAATGAGTAGAATGGAGATGATATTTTATGATTAATTTAAAAAACTGCCGGGTAATTATCCGTGAACAGAAAAAAAACAGTGTACTTGCAGACACGGTAATTCTTGGTCATAATCTGCTGACAAATATCATCAAAGTGCGGGCGAGTGCGATGGCATATCGCCCGAAAGAACCAGTGGGACTGCTTGTTTTTCTGGAGAACAAAATATATTCTTATTTAGGTACCGTACAGGGGGCGGTGATCGCAAACGAAATGTCGATTGCGCTATACGATGAAGAACAGAAAAAAGGCAGAAAATTTGAGCGTTATGAGATTGAAGCATCTGGCAAGATCGAAGGTGTCAGGATAAAAAATAACATGATAACGCTCCATAAGCCGATACCGGTTACCATCAAAAATATGAGCGCAAATGGTGTACTGTTTAAAGGAATTTCCGGCTGTCTGGACGTTGGAATGCAGCTACAGCTTTATATGGATGTAACTGATTCAGGAATGCGTTATGAGTATAAAGTGGTTCGTAAGCAGAACAGCAATCCGAAGACCGAAGAGTATGGTTGTAAAATGGTTGCAAAAAAGAAATAGCAGCCATGGGAAATTATTTTGAAAAGATACGAAAAAAGGAACCGTAAAATATGAAAAACAGTTAACAAACTGAAAAATTCATATTTTCACGGTTCTTTTTTAATTAATAACCGAAAGATTCTCCAATCAAAAGTACTTTGATACGTCCTTTGATTCCACTTCTTCTGGTGATGACAACCTGATTACAGATACAGTCCGGAGAAAGACAGTCTGCGCAGGCACCGGTTATGGCACAAGGTGTTTTTTTGTCAAGACGGATACAGTTTTGTGCTGTGGCAACATTATGTACACGGCTCAGGGCCTCGTCTACATTTGCGGCAATTTTATTCATTCCAGCTAAAATAACAACAGTTTCCGGACCATAGATCAGTGCGGCAACACGGTTTCCGGTTCCATCGATGTTGACAAGCTCGCCACCGGTTGTGATTGCATTGGTACTCATAAAATATACGTCGCTGGAAAGAGCGTCGTGATACATTTTTTTTGTTTCATCCGGTGTTTTTGCGGTTGAGCGGTCGATCAGATGGATGGAAGGATCATGGCGGAGCGCTGTCAGCATGCCGGTCTCCTCTAAGGTCATGGAGCCGCCGAAAGATATGGTCTGCCCATCTTTTAAGAATGAAAATGCAAGTTTTTCTGCGTCTTCTACGGTCGGGCAGTAGTAGCCTTCCATCTGGCGTTTTTCAAGGTTTTTGATCACTGTTGCAGCAAGTGTTTCATGGTATTTGCTTTTGATTGTATCCATACATGTACTCCTTTTTATCGTATTTGACATTGGATCGCACTTTGGCAGTCTCAATGTCACTGTGTGCTTCTTTTAGTATAGCACATATTCTTGACTTTTGGGACAGGATAGATAAAATAAAAGAGTTGGAAATGGAGGAATACTATGAGTAAAAACCTGAAAAAGATGATTTCATATTATAAGCTGTATCTGGGAGTGTTCTGGGCAGATATGTTTTTTGCAACGGTATCTGCGGCGGTCGCGCTTGTGATCCCGCTTGTGATCCGTTATGTGACATCTACATTAATCTATATGGAACCGCAGGCGATTTTAGGACAGATCCGTTGGATTGCGCTTATGTTATTCGCACTGGTGGCGGTAGACTGTTACAGCCGTTTTTTTATTGCAAATCAGGGGCATGTGATGGGCGCTAAAATCGAGTATGACATGCGTGCGGAGATTTTTGCACATTTTCAGAAGCTGTCATTTTCCTTTTATGATGATCAGAAGGTTGGGCAGCTGATGTCCCGTATTACGACGGATTTATTTGATATCACAGAACTGATGCACCATGGACCGGAAAACATTATCCTTTCCCTGATCAAAATTATTGGTGCGTTCGTGATCTTAATGAGTATTAAACCGGCACTTGCACTTGCCGCATTTGCAGTGCTGCCGTTCATGTTTCTGTTTGCCTATTACATGAACGGAAAAATGCGCCGTGCGTTTCGCAGCAACCGCGAGCGGATCGCCGATATCAATGCACAGATCGAGGATAATTTGTCCGGGATCCGTGTGGTAAAGTCATTTGCGAATGAGGATATCGAAAAAGAAAAATTCCGTCAGGGAAACGAAGGCTTTCTGCGCGCAAAAAAGAACAGTTATTATTATATGGGAAGTTTCTCGGCAGGACTTGGTACTTTTACGACCCTGATCCAGGTAAATGTCATACTTGCGGGTGTCATTCTGATCGCAAAGGGAAGTGTGGATATCAGTGATCTGGTCACATTTTTGCTTTATATCAGCGTGTTTACAGAGCCGGTGCGGACACTGATTGATTTTACGGAACAGTTTCAGAACGGATATACCGGGTTTGAACGTTTTCAGGAGATCATGGCGATCGAACCGGATATTGCAGATAAAGAGGATGCAAAAGAGCTGGTCAATGTCAAAGGCGATATCAGCTTTGAGGATGTATCTTTCCAGTATGAGGAAAATACGGAATGTGTGTTAAATCATATTAACCTGAACGTTCCGGCGGGGGCTTATATGGCACTTGTGGGGTCGTCAGGAGCCGGAAAGAGTACACTGTGTTCACTGATTCCGAGGTTTTATGATGTGACGGCAGGAGCAGTTAAGATTGATGGCTGCGATGTCCGGGATATCAGGTTAAAGAGCCTGCGCGACCATATCGGTATCGTACAGCAGGATGTGTATCTGTTTGTCGGAACCGTTTTTGATAATATCCGTTATGGAAAACCGGATGCAACACGTGAGGAAGTGATTGAAGCGGCGAAAAATGCCAATGCACACGATTTTATCATGTCGCTGCCAAATGGGTATGAAACAGATATCGGACAGCGGGGAATCAAGCTTTCCGGCGGGCAGAAACAGCGTTTGTCCATTGCAAGGGTATTTTTAAAGAATCCACCGATCCTGATCTTTGATGAGGCGACGAGTGCACTTGACAATGAAAGTGAGAAAGTCGTGCAGGATTCTCTGGAAAAACTGGCAAAGAATCGTACAACATTTGTGATCGCACACCGGCTTTCCACAATCAAAAATGCACAGCGAATCCTGGTTTTGACGGAGGAGGGCATTGCGGAGGAAGGAACGCATGAGGAACTGTTAGAAAAAGGCGGTGTGTATGAAAAACTGTATCAGATGCAGTTTCATAAATAAGAGTGCTGTGTAGAAGAGAAGTGTATAGCGTAAAATATAAAAGTTTCATGAAATCCATGCAAAAATTTGCAAAAGAGGAAAAACTAGAGTAAAATAGTAGTGTTTGTGAAGGGAGAGATAAGACAATGACAAAAATTGATATTATATCTGGTTTCCTTGGAGCCGGAAAAACAACATTTATTAAAAAAATGATCGAGGAAGTTTTTAAGGGCGAGAAGATCGTTCTGATTGAGAACGAATTTGGTGAAGTCGGCATTGACGGAGGATTTTTAAAGGATGCAGGAATTGAGATCACAGAGATGAATTCCGGATGCATCTGCTGTTCCTTAGTAGGCGATTTTGGTAAAAACTTACATGAAGTCATCGAGAAGTTCCATCCGGACCGTATTTTGATCGAGCCGTCCGGTGTTGGTAAATTATCCGATGTTATGAAATCTGTCATCGACGTGGAAAAAGACGAGGATGTCAAATTAAACGGACTGATCACGGTTGTAAATGCATTAAAGGCAAGCAAACAGATGAAAGCATTTGGTGAATTTTTCAACAACCAGATCGAATATGCGACAACGGTTGTCTTAAGCAGAAGCCAGAAGGCAACACCAGAGCAGTTAGAGCTGTGTGTAAAACAGATCCAGGCATTAAATCCGAAAGCTGCTGTTATCACAACTCCATGGGATGAGATCAAAGGCGAGCAGATCTTAAAAGTAGTGGAGGGACAGGACTCTCTGGAAGTAAAACTTCTCGCAGAGCAGCATGCAAAAGAGGAAGCTTTAGAACATGAGCATGAGCATCATCATGACCATGACCACGAAGAGCATGAACATCACCATGATCATGACCACGAGGAGCATGAGCATCATCACGATCACGACCACGATCATGAGGAGCATGACGAGAACTGCACCTGTGGCTGCCATGATCATGACCATGATCACGAAGAACATGAACATCACCATGACCATGACCACGATCATGAGGAGCATGACGAAAACTGCACCTGCGGCTGTCATGATCACGATCATCATCACCATCATCATGCAGATGAGGTATTTACAAGCTGGGGCAAGGAGACGCCTCATAAGTTTACAAAAGAGCAGATTGAGGAAGTGTTAAAGACACTCTGCGAGACAGACGACTACGGCGAGATCCTTCGTGCAAAAGGTATGGTAGCCGATGTGAATGGTTCCTGGATCTACTTTGACATGGTTCCGGGTGAGTACGAGATCCGTGAAGGAGAGCCAGATTATACCGGAAGACTCTGTGTGATTGGTACACATATTGACGAACACAGATTAGAGGAACTGTTTGGAATCGCGTAAAAGCGGGAAAAAGTTACTCAGGAATGGAGATTTATATGAACGAAATACCAGTATATTTATTTACCGGTTTTATGGACAGCGGCAAGACGACTCTGGTGAAGGAGACGTTATTTGATGATGGTTTCACTGAGGGTGGAAGAAGTGTTGTGATCTGCTGTGAGGACGGAGATGTCGAATATGACGAGGAGGAGTTAAAAAAAATCAACGCCAGACTTGTCATGGTAGAAAATGAAGAGGATTTTACCGAAGAGTTTTTAAACAAAGTGCAGGCGGAATATCTGCCGGAGCAGGTGTTTATCGAATACAATGGTACCTGGGGAATGGGAACACTGATGGATATGGAACTCCCGAAACACTGGGTGATCGTACAGCAGTTAGCGACTGTGGATGCGACAACGTTTGACATGTATCTTGCAAATATGCGTACCATGGTAATGGAGCAGTTATTTCAGGCAGATGTCGTGATCTTTAACCGCTGTGATGACAGCACGGACAAAGGCAAATGCCGCCGTAATGTCAAGGCACAGAACCGCAAGGCACAGCTCGTCTTCGAGCGTGAGGACGGCAGCTTGGATGAACGTCCGGAGGAACTTCCGTTTGATCTTTCTGCGGATGTGATCGAGATCACTGATGCAGACTATGCAATCTGGTACATGGACTGTATGGATAATCCGAAAAAATATGAGGGCAAAAAAGTATCTTTCCTGGCATTGGTATACAATCCGGAAAAACTTAAAAAAGGAGTGTTTGTGCCGGGACGTTTTGCGATGACATGCTGCATCGAGGATGTGACATTTATCGGATTTAAGTGTAAATATGTGGATGAGGACAAGATCCCGCACAAATCCTGGATCAATATCACTGCGGAAGTGCATGTGGAATTTGCGAGAGAGTATAAGGGAAAAGGACCGGTACTTTATCCGGTATCCATCGAACCGGCAGAAAAACCGGAAGATGAGCTGGTATATTTCTCGTAAACCGGATATGTTCTGCATGCGTAAGCTGGGAAGAATAATCGCTGCTGGTCACACTTGGAGATGTGAACAGCAACAAATAGATGCATAGGAAAAGGACAGAAGTTGGAATCCGAAGAATCCAGTTTCTGTCCTTTTAAAATTTTTAGTAATCAGATATTATTTTTTGTGTTCTTGTTTTTCTTTGAGCCTATTCTTCCTTGATTCCATGTTCACGCATATACTCACCAATCTTTTTATCGGAACCTAAGATATGATTGATCAGCCAGCCGGACAAAAAATTGATCAGGTCAATCAGATATTCCTGCTGATTGTCATCCATTTCGTCCAAATCTGTTAAATCAACCTCAACAAGACGTTCCACGAAGGCAGTATGTGCACGTTTCTGAGCACTGATTTCCGGATAATGGATGCGTTCCATGAGATTTTCTTCATCACGGAAATGAAATTCTGTATAGTCTTTTAATTCTACAAGCAGGTGCATGATCTCATCATATTTGTCATGCAGAAGTTCTGCGTGAATCAGATCGTTGGTATCGTGAATGATCTCAAACAGCCGTCGGTGCTCAGTATCAATTAACTCAACGCCGGTTTTGTATTTTTCGCAAAATGCAAATGGATCTTCTTCATCAGCAGAAATAGAAGACATTTTTCCGATCATCGTATCACTGCTTAAGATATGCCGGTATAACCAGCGAGCCAGATAAGCCAGCAGGTCGTTTAGGGATTGCCTTGCTGCTTCCGGGGAAGAAGTATCCAGAGCAAAAGTGTTGATTTTTTTTGTAAATGCTTCATGTTCTTTTTTTTGGATCGGAAGCTCAGGATCATGAATATGCTCCATGTAAGCTTCCTCATGGGCGAAATGTGTTGCAGCGTAATTTTTCAATCCGGAAACCAGATTCTTGGAGATAACAGAGGTATCTGAACTTTCTTTTGAAAGGTCAATCGCTTCATTTATCATCTGAAATAACCGACGATGCTCATTATCAATCTCGTCAATTCCAATTAAATAGTCGTCTGTAAATTTATACATTATAAAATCCTCCATTCCGTGGTAAATACCACTTTTCTTTTGAATAAAAATATGGATTTCCCAGCCCATAATTATATTTATGGAGTTATATGGGATAATACATCAACATTATAACATGAATCCGTGTGAGAAAAAAGTAAATAAAAAAGAAAATAAAAAATGTGTTGACAAAATCACTTTAATATATTAAAGTATACCCATAAAGAAAAACCGTTGAGAAAGAGTAGTAAGCATTTTTTGATATTACAGAGAGCTGCAGGTGGTGGGATTGCAGTATGGATGGATTTGCTGAATGGACTTTTGAGGGCGGCCTGAACAGGATTTAGTAGGCGCCGCCGGGAACCGGACCCGTTACCCATCCGGCATGTATGGTTGTACATGAAGTGAGTGGACTTTTCAGTCAATATGAGTGGTACCGCGATAATAGATACTATTACCGTCTCAGGCAAGAACCTGAGGCGGTTTTTTAATGTAAAATTCATTTACATTGTAAACGAAAGTTTGCATGATGACGAATTCCACCTCTCGAAACGGCTTTTTCCAAATTTAAAATCTGGAGGGAACAAGTGCGAAAAATAGAATTTTTCGCACACAGGATTTGTGCTTATGCACAAACCTGTAATGCGCAGAGAACGGCGCAGAAAGGGGAAAGAAATGAAAAGAAAAATGATGGCAGCAGTATTAATAATGGCAATGACAGCAGGTGTGCTTGGCGGATGTGGAAACAGCACGGGAAATAATGCGAAAACAGACACAAATGCACAGAATAATGCAAATACCGCAGAAATAAAAGAGAATGCCAATGCGGATGTGACAGAGATCGCCAATGCAGATGGCACGGTATATAAAGTTGGTATCGTCCAGTATGTAGATGATGCTTCCTTAAACCAGATCGAGAAGGCGATCGAGGCAGAGCTTGATGCAAAAGGTGCAGAACTTGGTGTGACATTCGATTATGCAGATTATACCTATAATGGCCAGGCAGATTCCTCTACCTTAAATCAGATCGCAACAGATCTGGTTGCAGAAAAAGTGGATGTGATCATCCCGATCGCAACACCGGCAGCCATGATCATGCAGAATGCGACAGAGGACAATCAGATCCCGGTTGTATTCTCCGCAGTATCAGATCCGGTCAGCGCAGGACTTGTCGCAGATTTAAATGCACCTGGTGCAAATATCACAGGTACATCCGATGCACTTGACACCACGGCTGTTATGAAACTGATCACGGCAGCCAACCCGGATGTAAAGAAAATCGGACTGTTATATGATAAGAGCCAGGATTCCTCAAAAGTGCCGGTTGCAGATGCAATCGCTTACTGTGAGGAAAACGGTATTGAATATATTGAAAAGACAGGAACCACCAATGCAGAGGTATCTGCAGCAGCAGATGCGCTTGTGGCAGAAGGGGTAGATGCAGTATTCACACCGACCGATAACACAATCATGACAGCCGAGCTTGCAATCTTTGAAAAGTTTGCAGATGCAAAGATCCCGCACTATACAGGAGCTGATTCCTTCGCGTTAAACGGAGCATTCTTAGGATATGGCGTCAATTATACAGAGCTTGGAACTGCAACGGCAGATATGGCAGCAGACATCCTTGTAAATGGTGCTGATCCTGCAGCAACAGCAGTCCGCACATTAGACAGTGGTATCGTGACTGTCAACACGGAGACAGCTGCAGCTGTTGGCATTGATGACAGTGTATTTAAAGATATGTGTGAGGAATTAAAAGAAGTTACAACCGCAGAAGAATTTGAATAAAAGCGGAATAGAAGAAAAACGGAACCGGAGGGGATTATGGGTTCGATCATTACACTTTCCATTGTACAGAGCGCATTAGAACTTGGATTTATCTATGCACTGGTTGCGCTTGCATTATTTGTATCATTTTCCATATTAGATATCGCGGATCTGTCAACAGACGGCTGCTTTACATTAGGCTGTGCAGTCTGTGCGACGGTGACGCTTGCCGGACATCCGGTGTTAGGACTGTTTGCGGCGGCGGCAGCAGGAGTTGTATCGGGATTCGTTACTGCATTTTTACAGACCAGAATGGGTATTCAGTCCATCTTAGCTGGAATCATCGTAAATACAGGATTATACACGATCAACATTGCGGTGATGGGTTTTGCATCCAATATCAATCTTTTTTCCTGTGACACGGTTTTTTCATGGGCGAAAGATCATATCGGGGGAACCTGGTATAAACTGATCGTTGCAGCTGTATTTGTTGTGATTGTCGGTGTGATACTGGCATGGTTTTTAAATACGAGACTGGGACTTTCCATCCGTGCGACCGGCGATAACCCGGATATGGTAAGGGCATCAAGTATCAATACCGGACTTATGATCACGATCGGACTTTGTGTGGCAAATGCCATGACCGGACTTTCCGGCGGACTGCTCGCACAGTATCAGAAATCCTGTGATATCAATCTTGGAACCGGAATGGTAACGATCGCACTTGCGAGTCTGATCATCGGGGAGTCGATCATCGGAAAAGGCGGTGTGTTAAAGCGTGTGATCGGCGTGGTATTAGGAAGCTGCCTGTACCGCTTTATCGTAGCGATTGCTTTAAGATTAAATGTTCCGGCAGAATGTTTAAAACTGGTATCATCACTCATTGTTGCATTTGCGATCGCACTGCCTTATCTGAAAAAGCAGGCAGCGTTTATGAAACAGCGCCGCCTTGCAAAGGCAGAAAACCAGTTATATATGGAACAGATCCAGAAACAGAACCAGAAGAAGGAGGAACCGTGATGTTAATTATGAAAAATGTCAGCAAGACCTTCAATCCGGGAACTGTCAATGAAAAATGCGCATTAAAAAATCTGAATCTGGAATTGAAGGATGGCGACTTTGCAACAATTATCGGAAGCAATGGAGCAGGTAAATCTACATTATTTAATGCAATCACCGGAGCATTTTTTATCGACCGGGGACTTATTGTGTTAGATGGGGAGGATATCACTTACCAGAAAGAACATGTGCGGAGCAAGGTGATTGGTCATTTGTTTCAGGATCCTTTAAAGGGAACCGCGCCGCATATGACGATCGAGGAAAATATGGCACTTGCCTATCTTCGCGCCAAAACCTCAAAAAATGCATATTTTAGCCGTATCAATGCGGCGGATAAGGCAAAATTCAGGGAGCACCTTGCACTGCTTGATATGGGGTTAGAGGATCGCATGAAGCAGCCGGTAGGACTCCTTTCCGGAGGACAGCGCCAGGCACTGACGCTTCTTATGGCGACGATGGTCACACCAAAGATCCTGCTGTTAGATGAGCATACGGCGGCATTGGATCCGGCAACCGCAAAAAAAGTGCTCGACCTGACCAAACAGATCGTTGCAGAGAGAAAGATCACCTGCCTTATGGTAACCCACAATATGCACCAGGCATTAGAACTTGGAAACCGTACCCTGATGATGGATTCCGGAAATATCATCTTAGATGTGAGCGGAGAAAAACGTGCGGGCATGACGGTGGAGGATCTGTTAGAGCAGTTTGCGGTCTGTGCCGGAAAGCGTTTGGACAATGACAGGATCCTGTTTTCGCAGGCGGAATGATGGTTAGTCAACGACAGGATCCTGTTTTCACAGGCAGAATAAGGGAAAAATAGGATTTTTTGCAGGATCTGGCAGTAATAATTTGAGAAAAAACAGAACTAATTGAGAAAAAATAGAGGAAAGCCGTTGAAATTTAACGTGTTTTCCTTTATTATGTTAAAGTATGAAAATAAATACTTTGACGGGCATGTTGATGTATATAAAAATGTTAGGAGGAGACCATGTATCCAATCGTAAGAAGAGAAAAACTGGCAGATAAGATTTATCTTATGGATGTCAAAGCACCTCGTGTGGCACAGTACTGTGAGCCGGGGCAGTTTGTAATTGTAAAGATTGATGAGGAGGGCGAGCGTATTCCGCTTACCATTTGTGATTATGACAGGGAAGCAGGTACGATCACGATCGTATTCCAGACTGTCGGAGCATCTACAGAGCGTATGGCATATTTACAGGAAGGAGATGCATTCCAGGATTTTGTAGGCCCGCTTGGATGTGCGTCTGACCTGATTGACGAAGATATTGAAGAATTAAAGAAAAAGAAGATCCTTTTCGTTGCCGGAGGTGTTGGTACAGCACCGGTATATCCGCAGGTAAAATGGCTGCATGAGCACGGTGTGGACTGTGATGTGATCATGGGATCTAAGACAAAAGATCTGTTGATCTTAGTAGACCAGATGAAAGAAGTTGCGACAAATCTCTATGTGACGACCGATGATGGTTCTTATGGATTCCACGGTATGGGAACTAATCAGTTACAGGAACTCTGGGATGCAGGAAAACGCTATGATCACTGTGTAGCGATCGGACCGATGATCATGATGAAATTCGTATGTAAGCTGACAAAAGAGCTTGGAATCCCGACCGTTGTTTCCATGAACCCGATCATGGTAGACGGAACCGGAATGTGCGGTGCATGTCGTCTGATAGTAGGCGGGGAAGTAAAATTTGCCTGCGTGGACGGACCGGAGTTTGACGGGCATCAGGTTGATTTTGACCAGGCGATGAAACGTCAGGCACAGTACAAGACAGAAGAGGGAAGAGCGATGTTAAAGCTGCAGGAAGGTGATACACATCACGGCGGCTGTGGCAACTGTCAGTAGGGTTGAGCGTTTGAAAAGGAGATAGAGAGAATGGACGTATTAAATAGAGTACCGGTTCGCGAGCAGGAACCACAGGTTCGTGCGGCTAACTTTGAAGAGGTATGTTTAGGATATAACGAGGAAGAGGCAAAAGCTGAGGCAGCACGCTGCTTAAACTGTAAAAATGCGCAGTGTATGAAGGGCTGTCCGGTATCTATCAATATCCCGGCATTTATCGCACAGGTAAAGGAAGGAAACTTTGAGGAGGCATATCACATTATCAGTCAGTCTTCCGCACTTCCGGCAGTCTGCGGACGTGTCTGCCCACAGGAGAGCCAGTGTGAAGGAAAATGTATCCGCGGAATCAAGGGTGAACCGGTTGCAATCGGTAAATTAGAGCGTTTTGTTGCCGACTGGGCAAGAGAAAATGGTATTAAACCGAAAAAAGCAGAGAAATTAAACGGACATAAGGTTGCAGTCATCGGTTCCGGCCCTGCAGGTTTAACCTGTGCCGGAGATCTGGCAAAACTTGGCTATGATGTGACAATCTTTGAGGCACTTCATGAGGCAGGCGGTGTATTGATTTACGGTATCCCGGAGTTCCGTCTTCCGAAACAGAAGGTTGTTGCTGCTGAGGTGGAAAATGTAAAAGCACTCGGTGTTAAGATCGAGACAAACGTTGTTATCGGAAAATCTGTTACAATCGATGAATTAATGGAAAACGAGGGATTTGAGGCCGTATTTATCGGTTCCGGTGCCGGACTTCCAAGATTTATGGGTATTCCTGGCGAGCAGGCAATGGGTGTATTTTCTGCAAATGAGTTCCTGACCAGAAACAACCTGATGAAGGCATTTAAAGATGAGTATGATACACCGATCAAAGCAGGCAAGAAAGTTATCGTTGTCGGCGGCGGTAACGTTGCTATGGATGCTGCGAGAACTGCAAAGAGACTTGGCGCGGAGGTACATATCGTATACCGCCGTGGCGAGGAAGAGCTTCCGGCGCGTGTGGAGGAAGTACATCATGCAAAAGAAGAGGGCGTGATCTTTGATCTGCTCCAGAACCCGACAGAAATTCTTGTAGATGAGAATGGCTGGGTAAAAGGCGCGAAAGTCATTAAGATGGAACTCGGTGAACCGGATGCATCCGGAAGAAGAAGCCCGGTAGAGATTCCGGGATCTGAGTATGAGATCGAGGCAGATACCGTGATCATGTCACTTGGAACTTCACCGAACCCGCTGATCTCTTCCACTACAAAGGGACTTGAGATCAACCGCAGAAAATGTATCATCGCAGAGGAAGAAAACGGTGCTACCTCAAAAGCCGGTGTATTTGCCGGTGGTGATGCCGTAACCGGAGCTGCAACTGTAATTCTTGCCATGGGTGCAGGAAAAGCTGCCGCAAAGGGAATCGATGAATATCTGAGCAATAAATAATAGACCAGTGATGGTAAAAATGCCGGAGTCAGTGGAAACTGCTGATGTCCGGCATTTTTTCTTAAAAACTTTTTTTATAAAAATTTCTTAACACATCTAAAATATTCCTTAAATCTTATCCAAAACCTACTTTTTTTCAAAAATATTGGTTATACTTGTAAGCAAAGTTATGATGAATTGTAAATGAGTCAGAGTGACAGTGATGAATACTAAGAGGTATAGCTATATGGAGGAAAATGTGAACCAGACAGAGAAAGAAATGGCAGAAAACGAAAAACAGAATCAGACGGGAAAAGAAGTGGCAGAAAACGAAAAACAGAATCAGACGGGAAAAGAAGTGGCAGAAAATGCAAACTTGGAACAGACAGAAACGATCCGGGGACTGACCGCACAGCAGGTGGAGGAGCGGAAAGAAAAGGGACTCTGGAACAAAAAAGCAGAGTCGGCGACGAAGACGACGAAAGAGATCGTAAAATCAAACGTATTTACATATTTTAACCTGATATTTTTAGTGATCGCGTTATTGTTAATCGGCGTTGGTGCTTTCCGGGATCTGACATTTCTTCCAATCATTGTTGCAAATACGCTGATCGGTATCGTGCAGGAGATCCGGTCAAAAAAGGTTTTAGACGATCTGTCTATCTTGAACAGTCCCAAAACGAGAGTGCTTAGGGATGGCAGTAAAAAAGAAATACCGGCAGAAGAACTGGTGATGGATGATATTGTGGAACTTTCTGCGGGCGGGCAGATACCGGCGGATGCAGTTGTGTTAGAAGGGCAGTTAAATGTGAATGAATCGCTTCTTACCGGAGAAGCGGATGAAATTGTAAAGAAAAATGGCGATGAACTGCTGTCCGGCAGCTTTGTGGTGTCCGGCAGCTGTCTGGCACGACTGACAAAGGTTGGGGAAGAGTCTTATATATCAAAACTTACCCACCGTGCAACACAGACGAAAGAGGGAGAACAGTCAGAGATGATCCGCTCTTTGAACCGGCTGGTGCAGGCAGTCGGTATTGTGATCATTCCCATTGGTGTGGTTCTTTTTATACAGCAGTTTGTATATGCGGGAACCCCTTTGCGGGACAGTGTGACAAGTATGGTCGCAGCGATCATTGGAATGATACCGGAGGGACTTTATCTGTTAGCGAGCGTTGCCATGGCGGTAAGTGCCATGCGTCTGGCAAAGCAGCAGGTTTTGATCCATGATATGAAATGTATTGAAACGTTAGCCCGCGTAGATGTACTTTGTGTGGACAAGACAGGAACAATTACAGTGCCGGAGATGGAAGTGGATCAGTTTATTCTTGCAGAAGACCTGACGAAAAGAGTTTATGAGAAAGACGGTGATACGAAAGTATATGTCGATGTAAAGTGCGGTGAGGAACAGGAACAAAAACATGCGCAGATAAAGGGCATGATCGGTGAGTTTGCGGCAGACATGGATGCCGATAATGCAACAATGGAGGCATTAAAGACATATTTTAAGCCGGATACTTTAACAAAGATAAAGAAAGCAGAAAAGGTATTTGCATTTTCATCAAAGACAAAGTACAGTGGAATCATTTCAGAGGGAAAAAGTTATGTGATCGGGGCACCTGAATTTGTGCTTCGGGAGGATTATGCAGAGTACAAAGACCGAATAGAAGCGTATAGTGAGAAAGGGTATCGTGTCCTTGTGTATGGCAGATATGAGGGAATTTTAGACGGACAGCAGCTTACGGAAAAAGTATTGCCGATCGCGTTTATCATGCTGACAAATGCGATCCGGGAAGGAGCAAAGGAAACCTTTTCCTATTTTACAGAGCGTGGTGTGGAGATCAAGGTTATCTCCGGGGATAACCCTAAGACTGTTGCTGAAATTGCGGAAAAAGCGGGAATCTGCGGCGCAGATAATTATGTGGATGCATCCACGTTGACAACAGATGAGAGTATCGCACAGGCTGTAGCAAAATATCAGATTTTTGGCAGGGTGACACCTGATCAGAAGTTAAAGTTTGTGGAAGCGCTGAAAGCACAGGGAAGAACGGTTGCCATGACGGGTGACGGTGTCAATGATGTGCTGGCATTAAAAGATGCGGACTGCAGTATCGCAATGGCATCGGGAAGCGAGGCTGCATCGCAGGTGGCACAGCTTGTTCTTTTGGACAATGATTTTTCAAGGATGCCCTCTGTAGTGATGGAAGGGCGGAGAGTGGTAAATAATATCCAGCGCTCGGCAAGCTTATACCTGGTTAAAAATATTTTTTCCATGCTGCTTGCAGTATTTTCCATGATCTCTATGATCAATTATCCACTGGAACCGTCACAGATTTCGCTGATCAGTATGTTTACGATTGGAATTCCGTCTTTTGTGCTTGCATTAGAGCCAAACAAAGACCGTATACAGGGACATTTTATGACAAATGTATTGTTGAAGGCATTGCCTGCCGGACTTACCGATTTTTTTGCTGTCAGCAGTCTGGTATTGTTTTGTCAGGTATTTGGTGTGAACGAAGAGGACATTTCGACATCCTGTACGATACTTGTTGCTATTGTTGGATTTATGATCTTATATCAGATCGCAAAACCGATGACGGCCGGACACCGGGTACTGATGGTTGGAATGGTCGCCGGCTGGCTGTTCTGCATGATATTTGTCAGCCACTTATTTGCAATCAGGGATATCTCAGGGCAGTGTATGATGCTGACTGCGGTATTTACGGTTGCAGCGGAGTCCATTCTGCGGTATCTGTCGAAATTTGTGGAGTGGATGCGGGAAAGTCTTTTAGTGTTAAAAAAGAAAATACATCAGGCAACAGCATGAAAGAGGACAGGTATTCGGTAAGGATAAAAACCGGATAAAAAACAGCCGCTCCGTTTTTAAAGCAGAGCGGCTGTTTAGCAATCAATTTTTGTGAAAATGAAATGTTGCAGTTATTCCAGATTAAGGTGTTTTTTGATGATAACCATGCACACGATATAGAAAACAACACACTCGATGATCGAAAAGAGCGATCCGGAAAACAGCATAGAGGAAACAGTTGTGCTGAATGTAACGTTTTCAGTGGCATTATAAGTTACAACATTGACGTTGTTCATGACACCAAAATATCCGGTAAGTACCAGGATGATCGAGGATACAATCTGACCTGACATGTAAAAGACGATTCCGGCACCGATGGAAGCTCCTACTTTATGTTTTGTAAAGAGCTGACCGATAGAACCGCTTGCAAATACCATCAAAAGGTACTGTAGGCAGGATAAGATCATGGCAAAAATCATATAAATGCTAAACGTATGGAGAGACATGCCAAACAGATTCTGGAAATCTACCATGAGCATATCAAAATCTGCATCAAAGGAAAATCCTCTGTTTGCCGCACAGCCCAGGGCGAAGATCGATACAAACATAATGATCAGGGAGAGCATCAGCCAGCATAGGGAAACGAGCAGTTTTACATTAAAAATTGACATCTGGCCAACCGGCAGTGTGTGTGTCAGGTATCCCTGATCAGAATACATTGTCTTATAAAAATGTACACACATATATACATAGCTTACCACGAAAAGTGCAAATACGCCGAGTACATAAAATACCATAGCTGCTGTAAAGAAGATCTCCTGTAACTGGTTTTCTGTGCCGGCAGGATCACTGTCACCGTACATGGCAATACAGCCAAGGATGGTAACAAACGCCATAACGCCATAGATGATGAACATTAACTTGTATGTGTTTTTAAATTCGTATTTAAATAATTTTCCTAACATCTGAATACCTCCCGGAACAGTGCATCGACGGATTTCCCCTCCTCGGCGCGGATATCGTCCACAGAGGATGAGAGACGGATCTGTCCGTTCTGAATAAAAATAACCTGGTCTAAAATGTTTTCGATATCTGCAATCAGGTGCGTTGAAATCAGGATGGAAGCGGACGGATCGTAATTGGTTAAGATCACGTCTAAAATGTAATCTCTCGCAGCGGGATCGACACCAGCGATCGGCTCATCTAAAATATATAATTCTGCTTTGCGGCTCATGACGAGGATAAGCTGCACTTTTTCTTTCGTTCCCTTTGACATGCTTTTTAGAGAATCATTTGGATTGATATTTAGTTTTTGCAGCATATCATAGGCGCGTTCGCTGTCGAAATCTTCATAAAAGTCCTGAAAGAAGGCGATGATCTCTTTCACACGCTGGTTCATATTCAGATAACTATGATCTGGCAGATAGGAAATGTGGCGTTTGCTCTCGACACCGATCGGATTTTCTTTGTAATAAAGGGTGCCGGAGGTCGGGGTTAAAAGTCCGTTGATCATTTTGATCAGTGTTGTCTTTCCGCTGCCGTTTGGACCGAGCAGACCAATGATATGTCCGCTCTCAATCGAAAGATCAATGTGGTCGATCGCTGTTTTTCCACTGAAACTTTTGGTGAGATCTTTGCATTCAAGTAATGTGCCCATCATTTTTCTCCTTTCATGGTCTGACCGATCATAGCCAGAATCTCATTTTCCTGAAAGCCGAGCTGCTGCATAAATGAGAGCAGTTCTGTAATTTTATCTTTTGCAAGTGTTGATTTTAATTCATCGATCATGGAAGTGTCCTCCGTAATAAATCGTCCGGTTGTCCGCTGTGAGAAAACAAGACCGGTTCGTTCAAGTTCTGTGAAAGCTTTCTGCATCGTGTTTGGATTTACCGCTGCCTCGGCGGCAAAGTCACGGACAGAAGGCAGTTTGTCTCCGGGTTTATATTTGCCCGAAATGATATCCATTTCGATCCGTTCGACGATCTGTATAAAAATAGGACGGTCGGAATTAAGGTTCCATGCCATTGTATCACCTCGTTTCTTTGTACTAGTGAAATAATACAATGATACAAGAAAAGTGTCAAGAGATTTTTTTGTAAAGTATTCTGATTTTATGACGATATAAATTACATAACAGGAGAAAGCTAAGGATGGCGTCTGATTTTCAAGGAATGAAATACCCGGAAAAACAGGCGCCATTTTGTTATATGGATGAAAAATCAGCTGTATAACGGGAAGAACTTAACTGTTGTCATAAAATGAGTTGTGAAATGGGGAAAATGAGTATGAGAGTTGGGAACAGACTAAACAGCACCATTGTGCGTGCGCGGATGAAACGTATTGCAAAGACGAAGACATTTACGACAAAACAGCAGAGAACACAAAAGAGCACTTCCGGGAGTTCCGGACAGTCGATCAGTCAGCTTCTTTCAAAATTAAATGCAAACAGTGGAAAGACGTCATCTGCGGAGCAGTTACTTGCAAACCGGACGCAGACGCTTTTGTACAGTGGTATGGAGACGGCTGCGGAACGTGTGGAAAAACGGTTGGGAAAGTTTTTAAAAACGGATGGTACTTCCGTATTTGACGAGGAAGATGAGACAAAGCTGAAGGAAAATGTGGCGGATAATATAGAGTCGTTTGTGAATGACTATAATTATCTGATGAAGCGTCTCGCACAGTCCGGCGATATTGTTGATTCAAATTATGCCAAAAAACTGAAAAATTATGCAAATGCGGAAAACAAGGAACTCCGTGAGATCGGAATTACGATAAAAGGTGACGGGACATTAGAACTGGACGAAAACAAATTAAAGGCAGCCGATATCAGCCAGGTAAAGAAACTGTTTACCGGTGAAGATGGATTTGCCAAAAAGGTGTCGAATCTGTCAGGCCAGATCGGCAAATATGCAAAAGAAAAGGTGACGGAACTCGAAAAATCAAGTGCGCAGGCGAGCAGTAATTATAACCGTTATGCACGCTACGCGAATAATTCACAGAGTTATAACAGCAGTTATTATAACAATAGCTATTATAACAGTAAGGCATAATGACAGATCATATATATGGAGAAGAATCTATCAAAATAAAACAGACGGCAAAGACAGACTGGGTGCGGTCGGAATTCAGGGAGCAGGAGAAGTACCGCAGAAATTATTATGGTACAATTTTTCTTGAAATCCTGTTAGAAAAAATGCAGCGGAAAGAGGATGTCCTCTACATTGAGTCAGTCAGGGCGCCGCGGGTTGTACGGGTGAAGCGGAGAAAAAAAGAGCCGGATCCGAAAAATTGCAACGTGATGGAAAAGCAAAATGAGCCTGTCGCAAAAACCTGTGATGAGCATAGGTCCAAGGAACCGGCTGCATCCGGGGGGCGGTCTGTGCAGTCCGTACAGGATATGCAGATCGTACCGGAAATAAAACTGTCGAATGAACCGGCAGGGCAGCTGCAGGGTTCGAACCCAGGACTTGGTATAAATACTAAAATATTGCATGAAAGTCAAAGTGCTGGCAGCAGTCCGGGTGGAAATCGACATTCTATGGAATGTTCCATGGAGTGTTCCATGGAATCTTCCATGAATGTTTCAAAAACCGGGATGGCTTCGATTTCTGGAGAAACGATCCTTGTGTGGGCGTCGGGAGATATTTTGGAACTGTCTGTGATGTCGGAGCTGCCGGAAATATCGGGAAATTATAATGCACGGGCGTGCATGGTGTAATGTTGCCGGTCACACAACAGGTGTGTACAGCAGTGTAAAAAAGAGGCGGTGTTCAAGTCGGACACTGTCTTTCTTTAAAAATCGGACTTCTTTTTTGTGCAGACTGCACAAGAAATTTCAAATCAGTTGCATACGAAGAATGACGTATGCTAAGATAAATCAAAGCATATTTCTACCATGTGAACAGCGTTATTCAGACAGTTGCATTTGCTTTACATGACCATAAGGATGACACATCCGTCTACATTTCAAAAAACATTTCAGAAATCTATGCTTTTTATTCACAAAAATGAAAAGCAGGAGATCTGGATGAGCCTCCTGCACATAGGAGGAACTGAATATGAAGAAGGGTACACAGGTATCAGAAAAGATACCAGCAGCCAACCGTCAGTACAAAGACACCGTATTCCGCATGTTGTTTTCAGAGAAAGAGAACCTTTTATCTTTGTACAATGCAGTAACCGGGAAAGCTTATCAGAACGCAGATGATCTGAAAATCGTCACGCTGGAAAATGCAATCTACATGGGGATGAAAAACGACCTGGCATTTATGTTAGAGACGAATATTTATCTCTACGAGCACCAGTCCACGTTAAATCCCAACATACCGCTGCGGGATCTGATTTACATAGGAATCGAATATCAGCAGTATGTTGATGATAAGTCCTTGTATTCGTCCCGCCTGCAGAAGATACCGGCACCGAAATTTATGGTATTTTATAATGGAACGGATGCAGTGGATGACCGGGTGGAACTTCGACTGTCAAACGCTTATGAGCATCTGGCTGGCGAGCCGGACCTGGAGTTAAAAGCCCTGATGTTAAACGTCAATGAAGGACATAACAAAGAGCTGATGGAGCAGTGTCAGACATTGAAGGAATATGCCATTTATGTAGCGAGAGTCCGCAAATATACATCAGAAATGAACTTAAACGATGCAGTTGCACGGGCAATCGATGAATGTATCAAAGAAGGAATCCTGGTGGAATTTCTTCGGAAGAATCGTTCGGAGGTAAAGATGGTGAGTATTTTGGAATATGATAAAGAGTGGGAAGAGAAGAAACTCCGAAAGGCAGAGTATGAGGCTGGCAAAAGTGACGGAATCGAGATCGCAGAAGAGAGAATGATCCATAATATGATTAAGCTGGATTTCCCAATAGAAAAAATTGCAGAAGTAACTGGAAAATCGCCATTGGAAATAGAACAATATTTACAATCGAACAGACAATAAATATTTTAAAAAGATTACGGAAACTGTTGATAAAACTATATAAAAAAATAATGAAATGAACAGTAAATAATAAAATCCTCTGTAAACAGAAAAACAGGTGGCAAATAGCACCTGACTGTTTGCAGAGGATTTTATTATTACTATTTACCAATAAAAATTTATCGTAAAACAATAAAAATATATTGCAAAAGCAAGATATATGTGTATAATAAAGGAAAACAATAAAACCAGAAAGAAAAATCTGGAATCAAAAACAAACTCAAAGAAAAGTGAATCAGATCAGGAGGAGAATCATTTATGCAGCAAAAAGAAATTTCACGGTGGCTAAAAGCAATCACGATTGTACTGGCGCTGATGGGGGCGGTGTTCTTTCTATATATTATGCCGGTACTTGCAATGTCATGGAGGGACGCGGATGAATCACTGGCGTATCTTTTTATGCCGGGGCTGTTGTACGGCTGGTGCATTGCGGTGATCTGTTATGCGATCCTGTACCAGTTCTGGAAAGTATGTGTGCAGATCGGAAAAGACAATTCATTCTCAAAAGAAAATGCAAAATGTTTTCGAAATATCAGTCACTTCGCATTGCTGCTCGCAGTTGTGTGGTTTGCGGGAATTGTTTTTCTGGCAATCTTAGCGGTCAGGCAGCCCGGAATCAGTATTTTTATGATCACCGCAGTTTTGCTTTCGGTCATGATATCTGTTTTGACAGCGGCATTATCACATCTGATCCTGAAGGCCTACGAATTAAAACAGGAAAATGAACTTACGATATAAGGAGACCAGCTATGAAAAGTCAACCATAAATTAGTAAAAAATTTCTTTTTCAT